>Ga0302246_1000386_pt1 | contig 39464 bp, 33 predicted proteins | sample AAG_UR_Trp_MG_FD_193533 | JGI IMG/M metagenome (GOLD analysis project Ga0302246, IMG submission 193533) | Enriched activated sludge microbial communities from anaerobic digester in WTTP, New Holstein, Wisconsin, United States - AAG_UR_Trp | ecosystem: Engineered > Bioreactor > Anaerobic >... | reverse complement strand
TCGAGACCGACGCGGAACGGACAGAACGCATGTACCGCGAGATGCGTGGCTGCAAGCAGCTTCTCGAGAGCGAACTGGGGCATCCCGTCACCACCTTCTGCTGGCCTTGGGGGGCCTTCTGCGACGAAGCCCTTGCCATAGGCCGCGAACTTGGCTTCAGGGTCTTCCTCACCACGTTCATGGGTGCCAACCCGCCAGCAGCCCCGCTTGCCGTGAACCGGTTCAAGGCCAAGGCGAAACCGTGGTCTTGGCTTCGCCTGCGCCTGCATGTCTATTCCCGCCCACTGCTGGCGAGCCTGTATGCGAGGATGCGCCTGTGACAGCGCAGGGCACGTGAACGACACCCGCCGGGCATAACCAGCCTTGGCAACGCCAAACCGGTATAGCCTGCACGGAAACGCACAGACGCCCGGGATGACCAGAGGTGCCGCGTCCGCCCCGACCATCCCGGTGACCTGAACGCAAAAGAAACAGGCCGGAAGCTCTGCTCCCGGCCTGTTGTCATCATGAGAAGCCGCTACGCCAGCCGCTTGATGGCGTGCACGAACTCCATGACCTGTTCCTCGGTGGAGTCGAAGCTGGTCATCCAGCGCACCTCGTGCAGCACCGGGTCCCACTCATAGAAATAGAAGTCCTTCTGCAGTGCCGCGATATGTTCCGGCGAAAGCCGGGCGAACACGGCGTTTGCCTCAACGGGCCGGGTGATGGTCACATGGGGCAGACCGCGCAGGCTTTCAGCCATGAGCCGTGCCATGCTGTTGGCGTTACGGGCGTTCTCAAGCCACAGACCATCACGCAGAAGTTCGATGAACTGCGCCGCGATGAAGCGCATCTTCGAGACCAGTTGCATCCCCTGCTTGCGGATGAACTTGAATTCGCTTGCCAGTTCACGATTGAAGAAGATGACGGCTTCACCGAACATCATGCCGTTCTTGGTGCCGCCGAACGAGAGCACATCGACCCCCGTGTCACGGGTGAGGGCCGCCAGCCCGGTATCGAGTGCCGCCGCCGCGTTGCACAGCCGTGCACCATCCATGTGCAGCAGCATGCCGTTGGCGTGGGCGAAATCGGCCAGCGCGCGTATCTGCGCCGGCGAGTACACCGTGCCGAGTTCAGTCGTCTGGGTGATGGAGATGACACGGGGCTGGCTGTGGTGGAAATTACCCAGCGAGTGCATGAGGGGCACGATGTCCATGACCCGGATGCGACCGTCGTGCGACGGGATGACCTGCAACTTCGACCCGGTCACCGACTCCGGCGCGCCGCATTCATCGACATTGATATGGGCCACATCGGCGCAGACCACCGAATGCCAGGGGCGCGTGACGGATTTGAGTCCCAGCACGTTCGCAGCGGTGCCCAGAAAGACGAAATACAGGTCGATGTCATCACCGAAGTGTCCGCGGAAGACATCCGCAGCCTCACTTGTCCACGGGTCCATGCCGTAGGCCTTGGCGTGGCCTTCGTTGGCGGAGGCCATGGCGGCGAGGATGCGCGGATGCACCCCTGCTGTGTTGTCGCTGGCGAAACTCTTGAGCATCCTGTTCCTCCTCATACGCGCGGCGGGCATTGCCGCCGTGAGAGTGCCTCGTTGTAGACGCGTAACGTCGCGTCCCTGAAATCTTCGCTTCGCAATGAAGCCATGCGACGCACACAGGCTGCGCGAAGCCCCTCGCGCCATGATGCGTCGTCGTGCACGCGGGCAAGCAGGGCTGCCAATGCCTGCACGTCACCGGGCGGACACATGGCATCGCCGGGAAGCAGGTCGGGCATGACGCCCACGGTACTCGACACCAGCGGTACGCCACAGGCCATAATCTCCAGTGCGGCGCGGGCGATGGCCTCCGACCACAGCGAGGGCACCACCCCCGCATCCATGGCGGAGATGCAGCCGACCACATCAGGGTGTCGCCCGGTGATGGCGGTGATGTCACCGACCCCCGCGTCGCGTATCCACCCTTCGACCTCGGCCTGCGTGGTGGCGGTCTCGAAACCTGCCAGCATGAGCCGCAGGTTGTGATACCCCTGTGAACGGAGACGTGCCACGGCCTCTATGGTCTCCTTCTGCGCCTTCACCCTGTCGAAGCGCCCAAGCAGCCCTATCACGAAGGCATCATCACCCCATCCGTATCCCTGTCTGACAGCAACGCGCCCTGCGGGGTCGAAGCGGAACCTGTCCGCATCCACACCACCGATGATGGTATGCACCCGGTCGGAAGCGACCCCCATGTTATCAGCCATATGGCGCGCCATGACGGAATTGGTGGCAATGACGGCGTCGACCACGCGGGAGTGCAGCAGCCTGTTGGGCAGATTGCCCTTGGGCAGGCGCTGGTCGCCGCGTGTACGGACAAGGGCGAACCCTGCCTCCCGCCGCAGCACGGCCCAGAGAGGCACCCCTTCGCCCCTGTGACAGTTGACCACATGGGGCCGGAACGCCTGCACCAGCCGACGCATGGAGACGTAGAGACCGGGCCAGTGCAGAGGATTGCCCGTGTTGAGTGGCAGAGGGACAGGGTCTAGCCCCAGAGACACGGCCTTCTCGAACGAAGCTGTGCCCGCAAGACCTATGACGAGCGTCTCATGCCCGGAAGCGCGCAGCAGACGCGCCAGTTCAATGCCGTACCATGCGGTGGCATTGAACCAGCGCACGTTGACGACCTGAATGGTACGCAAACCCCCGGCTGCCGGGGCGGAAGGGACGGGATGGCGAACGTTCACGCGGGAGTCATGCCAGCATCGACCACGGATGACAAGAGCGGGCTGCGATTACTGCCAACGTTCCATGCCCTCCCGCCGGTCAGTATGGAACGCCAACGGACGGAGGCCGTCTGGCGCCCCTGCCCTCAGGACGGCAGAGTATTGACGATGCATCCTACCGGCCAGATGGCTGGACGGCGGATGACAGGAGGAAGTGACAGGGTGACGGAGGCATCAGGGCGGCACACATGAATGCGGGCAAGCGTCGCAACAGGTGCAACTGTGTCAGCCGACGCAACTATGGCAACTGCGCAACTGGCGTAATCGGTGCAACTGGCGTGTAAGGCTAGACCCGCCGGTTGATGCTTGCAAGGAAGTTGGATGCCTGCATGTTGAAATCGAGAATGGACGAACCGCCTCCGTTGGATGTGGAGTCGAACCAGAGTGCCATGCTCTCCATCTGAATGCGGGTTCGCAGGGCGGCAGGAGAAATCTGCTGTGCCTTGCGTGCCTGATCAAGCCCGGTAAGGGCCTGAATGTCATTGAACTTGGCGACCATGTCGGGATTGTCCTTGAAATACTTCTCGACCTTGGCCTTGTCTGCATGGTTGCTGACGACAGAGACACCCCCCTGACCGTCGGACGCAAGGCGGAATTCGATGTCCTTGTCGACACCGAGGGCCAGCAAGTCCTTGCGGACCGTTTCCGAGAACGAGGCTTCAAGCCCTTCACGATACTTCTGCAATGAGGCGAACGAAACCTGACTGCCGCCCGAGAGTTTCATGCCTTCGAACAGCGAACGCAACTGAAGCGCAAGCGTCCCGCTTGTGGCCCCTGCATACGCCCCGGTGGCCGAGGTCTTTCCGCCTGATGTGCCGGACGTCTTGTCCGAAGCAGTGGCATCCTTCGTGTTCGACTGCTTGAGATTGGCGAAGTCGATACCATTACCGTAAGCCATCGTGTAGCTGCCTATTCCCGTCGTACGCATCGTGCCTCCCGGCGGCAGTGGTTGCCGCCTCATGTCAGTGCCGACTTCCAAGCATGAATCATGCCAATACAGCAAAGAAAAAGCTTGGACGCTCCCGGCAAAAAGGGCTATCGAGGCATTACGGGGGCTGGTGACCACAGGGTCGCCTAGGTTGTATCCTTTTGCCAAAGCAAGGCATGACACAGACACAAACGGTCGAAACACTCTCCTTCGACGACGCCGGACTGGCCAATCAACTCTTCGGCGCACAGAACGGCAATCTCGACATCATTGCCGAACGTTCCGGCACGTCCATAGATACATGCGGCAACGCCGTCACTGTCAGTGGTGAGAATGCCACTGCCGTGGAGACCGTGCTGAGGCTTCTCACGCAACTCTACGGCCTGCTCAAGGCAGGGCACCCTCTCTATGCCCGTGATGTGACCCATGCCTACTCCATGCTTGAACGCGAACCCGCAACGGAGTTGCGCAAGGTCTTTCGTGAAGCCGTGTTCGTCGTCTCTCCGCGCAAGACGGTGACGGCCAAGACGCTCTCGCAGCGAGACTATGTAGACGCCTTGCGTGACAACGACATGGTGTTCGCCGTGGGCCCTGCGGGCACGGGAAAAACCTACCTCGCCGTGGCGACGGCCCTTGCATTGCTGCAAGCCCGCCGCGTCAAGCGCATCATACTCACCCGCCCCGCCGTCGAAGCGGGCGAGAAGCTGGGCTTCCTGCCCGGCGACCTCGTCGAAAAGGTCAACCCCTACCTGCGCCCACTCTACGACGCCCTGCACGACATGCTCGACTTCCAGAAGGTTACGGACATGCTCGAGACAGGGGTCATCGAGATTGCGCCTCTGGCCTTCATGCGCGGACGCACCCTGAACGATGCGTTCATCATCCTTGACGAAGCACAGAACACGACCCCCGAACAGATGAAGATGTTCCTCACCCGGCTGGGTTTCGGGTCGCGCGCCGTCATCACGGGCGATGTAACCCAGATAGACCTGCCCACATCCGGAAGGGGCGATGCCCTCTCCCGGTCAGGCCTCGTACAGGCCATGCGCATCCTCGACGGCGTCAAGGGCATACGCATCATCCGCTTCCATGAAGCCGACGTCATAAGGCATCCACTGGTCGGACGCATCGTACAGGCCTATGAAAGACATGAATCCGTCAAAAACAACCATACGTAACCTGCTGCGTCGACTCGCGCTCGTGACCGACGCCGGCGGCCTCGTCGCCCTCGCCTGTGTCATCATCGCGCTCTCGTTCCTTGCAGGGAGCGACATGAAGGCTCCTGCACGCGTTCTCGTCGCCGGAGAGATTGCTCCTCATGACATCGTGGCCGACCGCGACCTGCTTGTCGAAGACCAGCAGGCGACACGGGCCCGCCGTGAACAGGCCGGAATGCTGCAACCGGCCGTCTTCGAGTTGAGCACCGAACCCCTTCTGCACCTGCGCGAAAGGGTTCACGAAGTGTTCCAGTCGCTCAACAACGCCGAAATCGGCGACCTCGAACCGTTGCGTCTAGCCCTCTCCGACCAGTTGGGCACCGATATTTCCATGCGCACGCTCACGGTCTGGTCGAGTGAATCGTTCCAGTCGTATGTCACCAACAATGTCCTGCCATGGACCGAAGCGCGGCTGTCCGACGGCGTATCCTCCGACATGCGCATCCTGCTTCAGTTCAAGGGTGGCATCCTCGTACGCGACCTGACCACCGGAACCGAAACGCTACGCACCAACCTTCACGCCATCCCCGACATACGCACCGTCACCTCCGAATTGACGCAGACACTCAAGAACGACGGACAATTGCAACTCGCCACCCGCAGGGCCATCCTGTCGCTCATCGAGCCTCTGCTGGTGCCCACGCTCACCCTCAACCGCGAGGCGACCGCAGCCCGTTCAGCCGAGGTCACGGACGCCATAGAGCCTGTGCTGTACAGGCTTCAACGGGGAGAGGTCATCGTCCGGCAGGGCGAACGTGTCGGACGTGAACAGCAACTGAAAATCCAGAGTCTCTACAGCGTTCGCAGCAAGCGGCTGCATTCGCTCACCGTCGTCGGTACGGCGGTTTCAGCGGCCATTCTCGCCTTCGGCCTCTTCTTCGCCCCCAGCGGCAGACCGGGCCGCCCGCTGCAACGCAAGGACCTGCTCTTCATCTCCCTCCTGCTGCTGGGCTTCGCCCTCGCAGCCAAGGGGCTCAACCAGCTTGCCCCGGGCATCACCGACGGCATCGCCACCGAACGGCTTGCCTACTGCTTTCCAGTGGCCGGGGCCGCAGGCCTTTCGGCACTCATATTCTCCGCCCGCCGCTACTGCGTGACAGGACTTCTGCTGGCCTTCTTCTGCACCGTCCTGCTACAGGGGGGCTTGCCGCTCTTCCTGTTCTTCTTCGTGGGAGCCATGCTCAACACATGGCTGGTCACAAGGGCCCAGACCCGGCAGGATGTGGTGTGGAGCTTCTTCCCGCTTCTGGGGGGACTGCTGGTATGCGGCCTTGCATCGGCGCTGCTTGAAGGATTGCGCGGTACGCCACTTGTGCACACCCTGCTGCTGGTCGGGGCCAACGCCATGATTTCGATGCTGCTGCTCTTTGCCCTGAGCCCCTTCCTCGAAATGGCGTTCCGCTACACCACGCGTTTCCGCCTCATGGAACTCATGAGCCTTGAACAGCCGCTGCTACAAGACCTCATGGTGACGGTGCCGGGCACGTACCACCACTCCCTCATCGTCGCCAACATGGTCGAAGCCGGGGCCAAGAACATCGGTGCCAACAGCCTGCTGTGCAAGGTGGCAGCCCTCTACCACGACATCGGCAAACTCTCGAAGCCAGAGTACTTCATCGAGAACCAGTTCGGCAGTCGCAACAAGCACGACAAACTGGCTCCCTCCATGAGTGCGCTCATCATCACCTCGCATGTGAAGAAGGGCGTGGAACTGGCGGAGAAGCACAGACTGGGGCAGGAAATCGTGGATATCCTGCGGCAGCATCACGGAACCCGCGTCATCCGCTACTTCTTCCAGAAGGCTGTCGACCTTGGCGAAAAGCCGCGTGAAGAGGACTACAGCTACCCCGGTCCGCGTCCCCAGAGCCGTGAAGCCGCCATCGTCATGCTCGCCGACGCTGTCGAGGCGTCAAGCCGTACGCTTGTCGACCCTACGCCCGCGCGCATCAAGGGGCACATCGACACCATCGTGAAGGGCATCTTCGCCGAGGGGCAACTCGACGAATCCGAACTCACGTTCAAGGACCTGCATAAGCTCTCGCAGAGCTTCCACCGCATCCTCACCGGCATCTTCCATCAACGCATCGAATACCCGGATGCGAACAAGGACAAGAAGCCCAGAAACGAGCAGAACGATAAGGCGCCTGCCGTGCAGGAGCAGCCTTCGCAGTCGGACAGTGCGGAGACGGCATCCGTGCAGACTACAGAACTCTCCAGACAGACCGGCGGCAAGAACGGCAACGGCAAGGGCAATGCCACCATCTCCGGGCAGCCACGTACCGAGGGTAAGACTGACAGCGGAAACCCCGCCCCGGACACCGAGGTGGACAACGACGTGGAGTCCGCCGCCGCTGGTTCAGAGAATGCGCTGCCCGCAGCAACTGCACGCCGAGGAGAGCGGGACGGGACGGCATGAGTCGGCTTCTTGTTGACGACCCCTGCCGGGCAGCATGGCGGCTGCCCATCGCCCTTCGCGACCTTTCAGGGGTGTTCGCCGCCATGCAGTGCGCCACGGGGCTGGAGGGCTTCGAGGTGGAACTGACCATCGCAGACGACGCCCTCATCGCCATGATCAACGAAGAGCAGTTGGGCTGCATCGGCCCCACCAACATCCTCTCGTTTCCGGCGTATGGAGACCCCCCGGATTACCCTGCCGACGGCATGGAATGCGGCACGGGGCAGGATGCCCACACCAGCCTGCCGCTTCTGGGTTCGCTGGTTCTCTCCGTGGATACGCTGCGACGGGAGGCCTTCCTGTACGGTCAGCCCGTTCAGGAGCATTGTCTGCGACTGCTGGCCCATGGACTCGGGCATATCGCCGGATACGACCACGGGGCGGAGATGGAAGCCTTCGAAGAGGCGGCCCGCGAGGCTGCCCTCGCGACGCGCACAGCCCGTTGACGACACGCCAGACACCAGCGCATCCTTCTCTCGCCTACCTTCGCCACTCCCGTTCCCGGAATCATGCAGACCGGCACTTCAAGGCCGACATGAAGCCCCTGAAATGAGCATCCTGCCCGGCACACCCCGGTGCAGACCGATGCGTTATGGTCTGATTCGATACGCCTCCGGAGATTGCCACCGATACGTTCCAGCCAGACGACCATTGCCCGCCTTCTCGTGCTGGTCAGCCTCGCAGCCTCGCGATGAGTTGCAACAATTCCGAAGAACTGCGCGAAAGGTCGCGCACAACGCCGCCAGAGTGCCGCATGCCACTCTCCGTGGCATTGGCGATGCCGCGCACCTCTTCGACCGCATCGTTGATGGCGTCGTGTGCCCTTTCATGTTCCTGCGACAAGGTGGCTATGCTACGAATCTGTTCTCCCATGTGCATGGAGATGGAGACGATATCACCCAGTGCCGCACCGGAGGCCTCCACAAGCCGCGTTCCTTCCCTGACGGCGTCCACAGCCTCTTCCGTGCGTTTGAGATTCTCGCGCGTCGTCTCCTGGATGTTCCGGATGCTGTTGCGCACTTCCCCCGTTGCGGCGACGGTTCGTTCGGCAAGCTTGCGCACCTCGTCCGCGACCACCGCAAAACCTCGTCCACTCTCGCCCGCGCGTGCGGCTTCAATGGCCGCGTTCAACGCGAGCAGATTGGTCTGGTCGGCGATGTCATTGATGACCCCCAGAATGGAGCCGATGGACTCTGTCTGTTCACCGAGTTGATGCATGGAAGAACTGAGCGACATGGACAGGCCGTGCATACGCTGCATGGCTGCCGCCGAGCGTTCCATGATCTCCGTTCCCTGTCGTGCCTTCTCACCGGCCTCTCCGGCACTGTTGACCGCCTCGTCGGCATGTTGTGCCGCAGCCTCAAGAAGCTCGGCAAGTTGCCTTACGGCAGCCCCCGTGTTCTCGAGGCATGAGACCTGCTGACGTGCCCCGTCGGCGCCATGCTCGACCTGTCGTGCCAGTTCCTCCGTCTCGTCGGCGACACCGGTGGCAATCTGCTCGGCTTGCGCCGCCACCTCGAGCATCATGGCGTTCTGGCTTCGCACACGCTCTTCCTGCTCGCGGATGACCGTGAGGTCGGCAATGAGCGCAATGGCTCCGATGAGGCTTCCATCGAGATCGTTGAGCGGGGCTGCATCCAGACGCACGCGACGCACATGCCCCGAAGTGTCGCGCATCTCGCGTTCGATAGCCTCGACGCACTCGCCAGTTTCAAGGCAGCGCGAGGTGGAACCGGAACCATCCCCCTTGCCCTGGAGCACTTCGGTGGCAGAACGCCCGAGCAGTGCCGAAGGGGGCACCTGCAAGTCCAGAAGCTCGATGAACGGCTGGTTGACGAACGTGACCCGGTTGTCCCTTCCGGTGACGACGCACGGTACCGTAAGGCTATGGAGCACCCCTTGCGCGAAACCGAGCTTCTCTTTCAACTCGGCGACCATATGATTGACACCTGAAGCCAGACGACCGAGTTCGCCTCTGAACTCCCCGCGCAACATCCCCGAAAGGTCGCCGTCTGCCACGGAAGCGACATAGCCTTCGATGCTGGCGAGAGGACGCAGCAACTCCCGTCGCAAGAACAAGAGCGCCCCCCCTATGGCAACGAACATGGTCACAACGCCGAGTACTCCCACGGTGTTCCGCAGACTGCTCACAGCGGCAAGGGCCGTTACCGCCGGGACTTCGCATACGAGGGCCCATGTGGCCCCAGCCACCTGCACACGGTCGAACGCAACGAGAATGCCACCCCGGTCTGACGTACTGATGACGCGCTCTCCCGCACCTCCATCGAATGCGGCACGCACGGCCTCTTCACTGGCAGAAATGGGTTTGCCACCATCGACCGCTGACGACATGTCCGTGCGCAGGATGCCATCCGCACCGACAAGATAGGAAAGCCCCGCCATCGCCTGCGTCCCGGAAGCCTGTGTCATGAGGTCGTTCAGTGCGGCACGCGGCACACGCAGCATGGCCACTCCGAGGATATCGCCGGTGTAGCTTTTCACCGGGGCGGCGACAAAGGCGACCAGACGCCCTCCGGCAGGGCCGAAGGCGAAGAAATCCGTGAACACCACCTCGCCCTTGAGTCCCTTCTGCCACGCTTCAGCCAACGGGGTTCCTGACAAGACGCCTGTCTTGAGGTCTTCGCCAAGGTCGGTCCCCCGCTTCACCGAAAACAGGATGCGGCCGTAGTCATCGACAAGAAGGGCATCCTCGTAGCCGAGATGCTGGACGAAGGGTGTGAACGCCCCGGCAACGTAGCCGTAGACCTCGTTGTAGGCGTCCGTATCGACGGGCATCCGTACCCCGGGACGCGCCTCGGTCATGGCATAGTCCCGTAACATGCCGATGGCGTTGTAGACCTCCTTGATGGCCCCGAACATGGCGGCATCCGCCAGCCAGCGCCGCCCGGCCTTTTCCGTGGCGGTATGCTGTATATCGCGGACAGATGCCAGCCGTGCAAAGGCGGCACCCTCCAGTCCACGCGAGGCAAGGTCGAGGCTGATGCCTCCCATGAGTGCAAGAGGCAGAAGACCGATGGCGATGCAGAAGGCGAGGATTCTGGTGCGTAGCGACATGTGTCCCCCCGGACAGAGTGCTCTCGTTGGAAAACCCACACTCTGTAACCGTGGCACATGACGAATAGGCGTGAGTATCTTGTCGATACGGTTACGTCATAGACCATCGTGGCACACAACCGACACCATCCCCCCCCCCGAGACAGGTGCCAGCAAACCGTTCGGCACATGCCACGGAAGACCCGCAGCATTGCGCCGTCAGCCTCGAGGCATGACAAAAGCGGGGGGAGGTCTCCCTCCCCCCGCATCATGGGCTGCATGAATCGGCGCTACGTGCCGCTACACCGCCGGAATCCGCATGGGCATGTCGCTTCCGCGCCCGGACTAGCCAAGCTTGGAAGCAAGAAGTTCGTTGACGAGCGCAGGATTGGCCTTGCCGCGCGTCTTGCGCATGACCTGCCCCACGAAGAAGCTCACGAGTTTGGTCTTGCCGCCCCTGTAGGCTTCGACTTCGGCAGGATTCTCGGCGATGACCTCATCCACCGCCTGTTCGATGGCCGACGTATCGGAAATCTGCACCAGACCGCGCTCACGCACGAACGCTTCCGGCATGGCACCGTTCTCGAACAGTTCGCCGAACACGTCGTTGCCTATCTTGGCACTGATGAGCCCCGCATCGATGATGCGCACAAGTTCGGCAAGTGCCTCGGGACGCATGGCAGAGACGGCGAGCGAGGTGCCGCGCTGATTGAGTTCACGCTGCAACGGCCCGAGCATCATGTTGGCGATCTTGCGGGGCTGGTCGTACAGCTTCACGGCGGCCTCGAAGAACTCGGCGTGGTCACGTTCCGCCGTGAGCACCTCGGCATCCTGCGCCGAAAGGCCGAACGACGACATGAACCGCTCAAGCCGTGCCTGCGGCAGTTCGGGCAACGTGGCCTGCCATTCGGCCAGACGCGCCTCGTCGATGTGGATGGGGATGAGGTCGGGGTCGGGGAAGTAGCGGTAGTCGTGCGCCTCTTCCTTGCCACGCATGGAGACGGTGATGTTCTTGACGCTGTCGTACAGGCGCGTCTCCTGCACGACCTTGTCGCCATCGTCCAGCAGGTCGGCCTGACGGGATATCTCGTACTCGATGGCACGCTGCACATGCCTGAACGAGTTCAGGTTCTTCAGTTCGGCGCGTGTACCGAACTCGGCGGCACCACGCGGACGCAACGACACGTTGGCGTCGCACCTGAAGCTGCCCTCCTCCATGTTGCCGTCGCAGATGCCAAGATGCACCACGATGGCACGCAGGGCCTTGAGATAGGCCACCGCCTCCTCCGCACTTCGCAGGTCGGGTTCGCTCACGATTTCGATGAGCGGAACCCCTGTACGGTTGAGGTCGACGTAGCTCACGTTCTCGCCTGCGGAGTGGATGTTCTTGCCCGCGTCGTCCTCGAGATGGATGCGCGTGATGCCGATGCGCTTCACCGCGTCGCCCACGGAGATGTCGAGATGCCCATGCTCGCAGATGGGCTGCTCGTACTGCGAAATCTGATACCCCTTGGGCAGGTCGGGATAGAAGTAGTTCTTGCGGGCGAAGACCGAGGTGCGATTCACGGTGCACCCCACGGCAATCCCCATACGTGCGGCGAACTCCACGGCCTTCTCGTTGAGCACGGGCAGCACACCGGGCATACCGGCGCACACCTCGCAGACATGGGCGTTGGGGTCGGCCCCGAAGGCCGTCGAACACGAACAGAACAGCTTCGACCGGGTACGCAACTGGGCGTGGACTTCAAGACCGATGACGGCTTCGTACGAGGCCATGGCTACTCCTTGCCGGACACGGGCTGCGCCACGGGGGCGGCGGCGTACAATTCGGGGTTGAGGCTGGGGTCGTTGTACATCTTGAACTGGAAGTAGACCTTGGGGCGCTTGCGCCCTGCCACGAAGTCGCCCACAAGCTCATGGACGGCCCACGCGAGGTCGTCGCGCTGTTCATGCAGCACGGCCAGCTTCTCGCGACAACGTCCGATATGATCGGGGTCGGCATCTGTGCGCACGGTCTGTTCGTGCATGTGGAATATCTTGAGGCTGAGGATGGACAGCCTGTCGATGGCCATGCCGAGCGATTCGGTATTGTGGCGCGGGGCCGCGTCTGCGGGCAGATAGGGAGCCAGCAGTGCCAGCAGGCAGGCGTCGACCTTCTCCATGAGGTCGTTACGGCGCTGGTTGTAGCCGTCTATCTCACGCTTGCATTCGGCGATGACGGTATCATCCACATCGCGCCTGCGCGCCACGTCTTCGACGTGCCACAGGCTGAAGTTCATGAGGTGCTGTTGCAGCACCAGCGCCTGCAGGGTTTCGGGCGAGGCTTCGCCGCCCGCATCGGGGGCGGATGGCGTCTCGGCGTGCCAGCGTGCAGTGGCTTCCGTCTGGGCTTCGAAGCACGACCCCAGTATGGCTTCCATGTCGGCGGGGATTCCCGCTACGGTTCTCGAGGACATGTCTTTGCTTTTCCTTGCGTGTTATCCGCTTATGCCCACGTCGAAGTACTTGCCGACACCATACTCGCGGCGGCGGAAGAACTTGTCCGGCGAAGGGCCGATGATCTGTAGTTCACGATACTTCTTCTGCAGGTCGAGGGCGATATGCATCTCCTTGGTGCACCCGGTCGAAAAGGTCGAGTCCTTGCCCGACCACGCCGACGGCACCTTGCGCCCCATGAGCGCGAAGCTCGTCTCTATATCCTCGACGGTCTGGAAACGCCAGACGTCCAGCAGGCCGCTGCGCTGCACACGTTCCCACATGAACATGAGGTCGTCGCCGTCCATCCCCTCTTCGAAATGCTCGGCGGGGTTGATGATGAACGTGTTGTCGAGACGTTCGCGCAGGTCGCGTACGAAGGCGTCCACCACGCCGATGGCGGTCTTGGTCTGCCCCGGCACACTGCCGATGATACAGCTGTAGAACATGACAGAGCGCCCGGCGCGGCGCGCCTCACGCATCTGCTGGATGATGTCCTCCGCCTTCTGCAACAGGTCATGTTCGGTGAACTTGCGTACGCCTTTCGCGCGGGGCTTGCACTCCATGTGGTATTGCCCCTGCTGGTCGAACCAGCACATGACGATGTCACGGGTGAACTGGTGGCTGCTGAGACCGAACGTGTGGTGGTTGCGCCACCCTCGTGCGATGACCACGTCGCACTCCTTCCATGCACGGGCGAACGTGACGCTGACACGATGCAGGTTGGTGCGCTCGCGCGTTCCGTCGGAGATGACCACAAAGCGATGCTCACGCAGATGGCGCAGCAGGTCGTTCTTGGTCACCACGTTGTCATGCAGGACGAAAGCCCCTTCCAGCGCGGACTTGAGGGAGGGGTCGTGCTCGTGGTCCCATATGCGCGGTGCATAGAAGTAGAACCCTTCCTTGAGGGCGAACACCACCTGATGCCCCATGCGCAGTAACGTCTTGATGACGGCGACGTCGAAGATGCCGCCCCCGTCGGGGTCGCACAGGTAGAGCACCTTCTTGCGCGGTTCCGTCTCCGGGCCGAAAAGCAGTCCCAGCGAACCTGAGGCGGCGCAGCCCGTGGCGAACTCCTTCTCGATGTCCAGTGGCGAGGGCGGCGTGTCTATCCACGCCCTGCCTGCATTGGCGAGGTAGAGCAGCCGCTGCAGCTCGGCAAGGTCGAGGCGCCAGCGCAGGTCGACGATGTCTCCATGCGTATCGAACCCGTCGGGCACCTGCCGTAGCGCACGGCGCACCGTGAAACTGTCAAGAAGGTCGGCGGCACGACGGTTGGCCTGCTGCTTGCGCTCGGCCCACGGGTCTTCCTGCCCGCTTTGCGTGAGTACGATGCTGGTCAGACGTTTGACGAGACGCGAAGGGATGATGATGTGCTGGTTGATGTGCAGCCTGAAACGATGCCTGCAATACTGCATGATGCGACGCCGAACCGAACGTTCGAGCGACCGCGTCCGGGCGATGCGCATGATGATGCGCCACGCCCGGTTGTACTGCTCTTGCAGTTCGCGTGTCTTCTCCGGCTGCATGAGCAGAGAGAACGTCTGGTCGGAACAGGGCATGTAGATCTGGTCTTCATCGAGGGCCACCATGAACCGGAGCTGCTCGGGCGTCGCTATGAGCGTAGGGTTGAGCAGATGCTCGATGTTGTTCTCGGTCATGAGGTTGTAGACCCATGCGTCGAGATAGGGGTCCTTGCGAAGGCGTATGTCGCTCACGGCATCGAACTGCGGCAGTCTTTTCATGGCGGCTCCGTTCAGCGTGCAGGAGATGGAGTGACGGGGGCTGCCAGGCCCCCTGGACGGCAACAACAATTGGCGGACGCATCACACGTCCGTCGATGTCCCCCCCTCATCGGGCAACATATCGGGCAACGTACAGGCATGGTCGCGGACGAAGCCGCATGCGCGCAGCCGCGCACAGTATCCGCCACCACCCAGCGTGGCGAAGCACAGACCGTCGCGCAGACCGGTGAGGGTTATCCTGTCGCCCGAACGCAGGGCAATGCCCTCCTGTCCGTCGATGGTGGCATGGACTTCGGTTCCCTGTTCCCGGATGCGGACGGAACAGACAGAACCGCCCCCGAGAACCAGTGGCGGAAAATTGCCGAGGAACGGACATATGGGTGTGACCGTGAAGGCATCGAGAGCGGGGTCCATGAGCGGCCCGCGCGCAGAGACGGCATAGCCGGTCGCACCGGTCGGGGTCGATATGATGAGCCCGTCGGCACGCAACCCGGCGAGGCGCTCGCCGTCGACATCGATGTCGAGCGTGATGACCCTCGCCAGCGCGCCACGGTTGATGACGACATCGTTGACGGCATCTCCCTGAAAGATCTCGACGCCTCCGCGTTCGACGCCGAAACGAAGTGCCAGCCTGCGTTCGACACGAAGCGGTGCGGCAAGGAGCCGTTCAAGCGTGGCTGCCCACTCACCGGCGGGCACTTCTGCGAGAAAGCCCACCCGGCCGAGGTTGATGCCCAGCAGGGGCACGCCTGTTCCGGCAAGACGACGCGCCACGCCAAGCATGGTGCCGTCGCCACCGAGGACGAGGACGAGCCCCGCATCGGCTGCCAGTTGGCGCAGGGGCAGGGCCTCACCCGGCCCTTCGAGGATACGGCAGGATACGCCGCGACGCGTCAGCCACACGCCGATGTCCTGCGCGAGGTCGAGGGCCGTGGGGTGACCGGGCTTGGTGACGATGAGTACAGAACGAATGGGATGCATGGATGTTCCCTAGTAGAATACGGCCCCGGCTTCAAGGCGAAACCCCGGCCAATCGTGCGGAGTTGTCACCAGAGGGCATTTGGTATACTGCCTTGGGGTTCCGTTCCCGGTCGGGGACAGTAGATGGAGGGATACATGACCGAAGAAGCACGCCGCATCGTCATCGAACACGCCGTGGAAGGCACTCGCCTGCGCGAGTCCTATTTCAATGGCAATGCCGACAAGGTGGTCGACGGTGCGCGACGTATGGCCGTGACACTGGCAAAGGGCCACAAACTGCTCTTCTGCGGCAACGGCGGCAGCGCGGCAGACGCGCAGCATCTCGCTGCAGAATTCGTCAACCGCTTCCAGATGGAACGCCCTCCCCTGCCTGCCATCGCCCTGACCACCGACACCTCCATCATCACGGCCATCGGCAACGACTACAGCTTCGACCAGATTTTCGAGAAGCAGGTGCAGGCACTCGGCAACGAAGGCGACATGCTCGTGGGCATTTCGACTTCGGGCAACAGCCCCAACGTGGTTCGCGCCATGCGTGCCGCCCGTGAACGCGGCCTTGCGACCATGGGCCTCACCGGTCGCGGCGGTGGCGAGATGGCGGGGCTGTGCGACATCCTCTTCGATGTCGACCACGGTCGCACCGCCCTCGTTCAGGAGGTGCACATCACCATTGGGCACCTTCTCTGCGGCCTCACCGATCATTTTCTCTTCGAGAACGTACTCGCCCTCCAGCCGTGGCTGAAGGACGCGACCAACGCATAGGCATCGCAGGTGTTCCGTCCATGCGACGGAACCGCCATGCCGGAGGAGACACCATGCCCATCTACGAATATGAATGTCCCAAGTGCGGCAAGCGCTTCGAAGAGATCGTCTTCGGTAGCGATGTGCCCGCCTGCCCTGCCTGCGGTAGCGCAGACACCCGCAAGCTGCTCTCGTGTGCCAGCTTCCATGTGCCCGGCGGCGCGCCTTCGGGTGCATCGTCGTCCGGCGGCAAGAGCTGCTCCGGATGCTCCGGCGGCAACTGCTCCTCCTGCGGCTAGCACCCTTTTCCTGCCACCCCAACCCGCCCGAGCACCATGAAGCACCTCGTCATCGCAACCCGCGGCAGCAAGCTCGCCCTCTGGCAGGCCGAACACATCAAGTCCCTCATCGAGACCGAACACGCCGGCAAGGTCGACGTCTCGCTCAAGATCATCAAGACCAAGGGCGACATCATCCTCGACGTGCCTTTGGCCAAGGTCGGAGGCAAGGGGCTGTTCGTCAAGGAGATCGAAGAGGCTCTGCTTGACGGCAGTGCCGACCTCGCCGTGCACAGCATGAAGGACGTGCCCATGGAATTGCCGGAAGGCCTGTTCCTAGGCTGCATCCCCGAACGGGAGGAACCGTCCGACACGCTGCTTTCCGTCCGGTACGCAAGCCTCGACGCCCTGCCCCACGGCGCACGGGTAGGCACCAGCAGCCTGCGCCGCCAGTCGCAGCTACTCGCACTGCGCCCCGACCTCGACATCATCTCGTTGCGCGGCAACGTCGACACACGCCTGCGCAAGCTCATGGATGGCGAATTCGACGCCATCGTCATGGCCACTGCCGGTCTCAAGCGCCTTGGCCTCTCCGCACCGCATCACGAGGTGCTTGCCCCGCCCCGCTTCCTCCCCGCTGTGGGTCAGGGGGCACTGGGCATCGAATTCCGCGAGGACAGGGCAGACCTGCGTGACCTGCTGGCCTTCCTCGACCACAGGCCCACACGCATCCGCGTCGAAGCCGAACGGGGATTCCTCGCCGGGCTTGAAGGCGGCTGTCAGGTGCCCATCGCCGGACATGCCGTCATGACGGGCGACGACGACTTCCGCATCGAAGGCCTTGTCGCCGACCTCAAGGGTGAACGGGTCATCCGCCGCACACTTGAAGGAACCGGCGCCAATGCCCGCAACCGGGGGCTTGAACTGGCGTCGCAGGTGCTGGCCGACGGCGCAGCCGAAATCCTCGACGAGGTGTACGCCTCCGGCGCAGCCGACAGGCAGTAGCCCCGAAGCAGCCCGGCGCACCCGCGGCCCATCCCATCATCGTAGCGTGGCGGTGACAGCTTCCCCGCGTGGTGCGGTGGCCGTAGGACGATGACCACCTGCATCCGCAGCTTCCGGTATGCACTGGTGCATGGGACAGCATATTGGGGTTTAAAAGGCTACATCAGGGGTGCGCCAGCCCCTTCGCCCCAGTACGCCACGCACGGTGCGCCATGCACGGTACCACAGCGGATGACGTATGCACACAAAGGCCCTTCCCTGTGATATACAGGGAAGGGCCTTCTTCGTATTCGCTAACCCGGTGTGGTGCAGGGTATCAAGCCACACAGCCGCAGCCGTGGTCTACCCCGCAGCCTCGCGACTGCTGCGGTCGACGCGTGGCAGGTCGATGTCGTAACGGCGCAACAACTCGTCGTGCTCGCGCAATGCGGCATACGATGCCGTCAGACGGAAGGAACTGTTGCGGTTGTTGCGGTAGAGCACGTTGAGGTCCCACATGGTGTCCACGTCATTCCAGTCGGGCAGGCGCAGGGTGTCGCACCGTGCCTCCTGCAGCCGTTCGCGCGTCACCTCGAAGACCTCGGGGGTGCTCCATGCGATGCCATCGAAGACATCAGGCCTGTAGGTATCGCGGCGGAAGCCGATGAGGTAGTAGCCCCCGTCATTGGCAGGGCCTATCACCACATCGTGCTGGTGCAGGTCGTCAAGCGCCTTCTGCACAAGCTCATGCGGGTAGTCGGGCACGTCACTGCCCATCAACACCACCCGCTCATACCCGGCGGCGAACGCCTCGTCGAAGGCGTGGCGCATCCGCGCGCCCAAGTCGCTGCCGACTTGCGGCAGGTAACGGTGTTGCGGCCCCAGCCATTCCTTGAAACGACGCGCCGTGACGTCGTCGCCGGGGGCATGCATCACCCGCAGGTCGGCCTGCACCCGGCCCAGTTCCAGCATGAGGTCCTGTACGAAATGGCGGTACAACGCCGCGGCATTCTCATGCCCGAGCACCTCGCCAAGGCGCGTCTTGACGGTTCCGGGGTCGGGATACTTCACGAAGAACAGCACACAGGTGTCACTCATGGTCGTTCCTTGTGGGCGCGATACCATCGCGAGAGCGCGTGCGCCGGTACGCCCAGGGCATACAGCAGGCGCAGGCAGAGGTTACGCAGGGTACATCGCAGGGGCCCTTCGACGAACCATCGCCGGGCCGACGTCTCCACCCTGCCGGGCAGGATGACGATGCGCTCGCCCGCCTTGCGCAGACGCCGCATCACCTCCACATCTTCCATCAACGGCTGGTCGGGATAGCCACCGACAGCCCTGAACAGTGCTGCATCGAAAAACTGGGCCTGATCACCATATGGTGTACGCACAAGGCGGTTGCGCCAGCAGGCTAGGCGCTCGACAAGACGAAACCAGAGGCCCGGCGCGGCGATACCCAGCCTGAATGCCCCGGCGCGAATCCCCGCTTGTCGCGCGCGGCGCAACAGCGTGAAGGCCTCGGGCGGCAAGTGCGTATCCGCGTGCAGGAAAAGCAGTGTCTCCCCCCGCGCCTTGCCAGCCCCGGCATTCATCTGCCGGGCACGCCCCGGACATGAGGCGACCGCCGTGCAACATCCTTCGGGCAACGCCGCGAGGGTATCGCGCTCTTTCGCGCCGTCGGCGACGACGACCTCCACCTCCGCCTCCATACCGCACCGTGCCGCCACGTGGCGCACATGTGCGACCTGCGCCGCTATCGTCACGGCCTCGTGCAACACGGGAATGACCACGCTGCACCAGGGACGGGTCGTGGAGTCTGGTCCATCAGGATGAGGAAGCACGTCCGGCATGGGGCATCATAGCCAACCTCGGCCCTCAAGACAAACGGTGCACGGCTGGTGACAACCGGGCTTCAAAAAGCTACAGTCTGCGGTCGGTCTGTCTTGACAGGCCCAGTACAGAGCACATAGGAGCATCATGGCCAGGCTATCCCCCCTTCCGGCACGACGTCTGCGGGCGACTCTCGACCCTGCCCGCATCCACTGGGAAACCAGCGACGGCATCCCCCGCAACGGACACAGGCGACCGCCGCAACCCCGCGCCCTGCAGGCACTCGAACTTGCCCTGCACATCCGCGATGGTGGCTACAACGTCTATCTGTCGGGTGAGCCCAATCTGGGACGCACCTACATGCTGCGCGAGTTTCTCGCACCGCGTACCAGAAAGTCGCCGACCCCGCCCGACCTTGTCTATGTGAACAATTTCGACGACCCCGACAGGCCGCGCCTCATCGAGTTGCCCGCGGGGCAGGGGCGCAAGTTGCGTGCGGCGCTCATCCAGGCACTCTCGCGCATCCGCAAGGAAATCCCCTCGCGGTTCGAGAACCACGCCGTGGTGAAGAAGCGTGCGGCATTGCTCGACAAATTCCAGACCGTGCGCTCGCGCCTGTTCAAGAAGATGGACGACGTGGCCACCACGCAGGGCTTCAACCTCGACATGGACGACCAGGGCAGCCTCACGCTGTATCCCGTCATCGAGGGAAAGCGGCTGAGTGAAGAGGAGTTCGACAAGCTCGACAACGGGTTGCGTCAATCCCTCAAGCTCAAGGGCGACAAGCTGCTGCAGGCCATGACCGGCCTGATGCGCCAGCTTACGCGCGCCGAACAGGACTTCATCGAAGACGAACGTTCCCTCGAACGCGAGGTCGCCCGCAACGTCCTCGACGCGGTGCTCACCCCCGTTGCGGAACGGTTCGCCAAGGCGTGCCCGGGCAAGGACCTTCCCGCCTTCTTCGCCGCCCTGCGTGACGACATCATCGAGAACCTCGAAGGCTTCGTGCACCGTGATGCAGGCTTGCCCCATCAGGCGGCATCGGGTGGGGACACACCGCCGTCCCCGTTCGACGAATACCGCTACGACGTCAACCTCTTCGTGGACAACAGCGCCACCACCGGGGCGCCCATCATCGTTGACGACCACCCCACGCCCTCCAATCTTCTGGGCTGCGTCGAGCGCGAATCGGAAATGGGGGCACTGGTCACCGATTTCACCCTCATCAAGGCAGGGTCGATACACAAGGCCAATGGCGGCTTTCTCGTGCTGCACATGGAGGACATCCTCCAGCATCCGGCTGCGTGGGAAGGGCTGCTGCGCGCCCTGCGTTCGGGAAGCGCACGCATCGAAGACCCGGGTGACGGTCAGGACACCACCAAGACCAAAGGTATCGAACCTGAACCGCTCACGTTGCGACTCAAGGTCGTACTCATCGGCACCGAAGACCTCTACGAGGCCCTGCTTGAAAGCGACGACCGCTTCCCCAAGCTCTTCAAGCTCAAGGCGCACCTCAACGACGCCACGGAACGCAACGCCGAGGGCATCCGCATCTATACCCACCGCATGGCCCGCATCATCGACGAGGCCGGTCTCCTGCCCTTCGACCGTGAGGCGATGGCTGGCCTCGTGGACTTCGGGTCACGCATCATCGAAGACCAGCGCAAGCTTTCGCTGAAGTTTCCCCTCGTGCGGGAACTCATGCTGGAAGCCTCGGCCCATGCCGCCATGCGCGGCAAGAAGCTGGTCGACAGGGCTGTCCTTGATGAAGCCCTGCAGGGGCGCGTATACCGCGCGAACCTCTACGAAGAGCACTTCATGGAGGAATACGACCGCGAACTCATCAAGGTGAAGACCGACGGTGAGGCCGTGGGACGCGTCAACGGCCTTTCGGTCACGTGGTACGGCAACTTCGAATTCGGTCTGCCGCACCAGATTTCGGGCACCGTGGGCGTCGGGCACGGGGGTATCATCGACCTCGAACGCGAGGCGGAACTCGGCGGCCCCATCCACACCAAGGCCATGATGATCCTGAAGAGCTACCTCGTAGACCAGTTCGCGCGCAACAAGCCGCTGGTGCTCACGGGCAGCCTGTGCTTCGAACAGAGCTACGCGGGCATCGAAGGCGACTCCGCCTCCGGCGCCGAGCTTGCCGCCCTGCTCTCGGCCATTTCGGGGGTGCCCATAAAGCTCTCGCTGGCGTTCACCGGCGCGGTGAGCCAGTCCGGCCAGATCATGGCCGTCGGCGGCGTCACCCGCAAGATCGAAGGGTTCTTCGAGGTCTGTTGCAGACGCGGCCTCACCGGTAGCCAAGGGGTCATCATCCCGCAGGACAACGTCGACCACCTCATGCTCAAGCAGGATATCGTCGACGCCGTGGAGCAAGGGCGCTTCGCCATCTACCCCGTCGGGCATATCACCGACGCCCTTGAACTGCTGACAGGACTACAGGCCGGAAGGCTCCGCAAGAACGGCAAGTTCACACCCGGTTCGCTCTATGACAGGGTCGACCGACGGCTGGATGAACTCGGCAGACAGGCCGAACACGCGTTCAAGAAACGTCGCTAGCCGCAGGTGTGGAGAAGGTCATCGGGCCGCCCCCTCCCTGCCCCAGAAACGGACAAGACGGCAGCCCATGCAGATGGGCTGCCGTCTACGTATATGGACTCAAGCCGATGGTCGGCAAGAAAACGACGTGTTCCCGGACAAGACGCCCTTGTAGCCACAGCGCCTCCGGCACGAGAGGACCACGTCCGTGAGGATTGCCGTGACGGATGCCTACAACTGTTCTGAGGAAGGAGTCGATGGCGTACACAGCGCCTTTCTGGGCAGGGCGATGGTCTCCGCACAATGGGGGCATACCAGCGAAACAGTCCCGGCTGTGCCCTGAACGCCCTTTGAACGATAGAGAAAGACCTTGCTACAGTAGGGGCAGCGCACCTTCTTCGCGTCAGCGCCGGTGGGGTTGGGCATCAGTGACATCCTCCATTCGCACACCCTACATCCTCTGACACACGACTAGCAAGAGGCACGGTCGCCCACCAATGGCTGGCAGGGCTCAAGTCCCTCCACCAACGCAAGGCCACACCGGTTCATCGGTGCAGGAAACAGCCTTGCAGGATGTGGCTGACCGCCTCTTTCGCACACGGCCCACCCGGTCTCGCGCCTTGACGCACTGCCCAGCGAAGCCTACAACCTCCGGACATGCCAGAAAAAGCCCCCACCCTGCGCATAGGCCGCCATCTTCTGCTCGTGTTCGGCATCACCCTCATGGTCGTGATGGGCGTATCAAGCATCATGCCCATCCTGCCCGACCTTGCGCGCACCTTCGACATGCCCATGAGTTCGGTGGGGATGGTGTTCATGGCGTTCACCCTACCCGGCGTAGTGCTCACGCCTCTGGGGGGCATCCTCGCCGACCGCATCGGTCGCAAGAAGGTTCTCATCCCCTCGCTGCTGCTCTTCGCTGCGGGCGGCGTCGCCTGTGCCTTTGCCCCGTCACTCCCCGTACTGCTCGCCTGCCGCTTCGTTCAGGGCATCGGTGCCGCGCCTCTGGGGGTGCTCTACACCACCATCATCGGCGACCTGTACGACGGCAACCAGCGCATGCAGGCGATGGGCTTCAACGCCGGAGTACTCAGTCTCGGCACTGCCATCTATCCCGCTGTGGGTGGTCTGCTCGGCGAGTTGGGGTGGCGCGTCCCCTTCCTGCTGCCTTTGCTTGCACTCCCGCTCTGTTTTGCCATCGCGCGCACGACCTTCCCCGAACCCCGCAGCAGCCAGGGGATGGGCGAGTACTTCCGGTCGACATGGGGCATCATCAGCTCCCCCCGGGCCATCACGCTGTTCCTGCTCACGCTGTTCACCTTTCTGATTCTCTACGGCCCCATGGTGACGTTCTTTCCGGTTCTCGCCGACCAGCAGTTCCACGCCACACCGTCACAGATAGGGTTCGTGTTCTCCATCGCCTCGGCGGGCACGGTTCTCACTGCCGTAAGGCTGGGCACTCTCGCGCGTCTCATCCGCCCCGTGCGCCTCTTGCTCGCCAGCCATGGCCTCTACGCCCTTGCCATGGTGACCATGCCCTTCGTGCCCTCTCTGTGGTGGGCACTGGCACCTGTCTTCATCTTCGGCCTAGCGCAGGGGCTCAACATCCCCAATACGGCTACGCTGCTCACCGACCTCGCCCCCATGGAGGGACGGGCTGCCATCATGGCAGTTAACGGCACGGTGTTGCGTCTGGCACAGACCATAGGCCCCGTGCTGGCAGGAATCGCCTTCGCCACCGGGGGTCTCTCCGGAGTATACACCTTCGGAGCATTCATGGCTGCCAGCATGGCGGCACTCATTCTTGCACGCGGCCTCCGCTGACGCCCTCCCCTTCACCCTGCACCGCGGCGCATGGGTTTTCGTTCATGGCTTCACCACAGCCTATGCGTATCCCGGAATCCGAATCCATCGGCGGTCACGCCTTATAAACCGAAGTCAGCAGTTCATGCGTTCACTCGACGCAGCATACCGGAAGCGGTGTTTGCAGGGCGGGCCTAGTGTCATGCATCCGCAAGAAGGCAGACGCCCACAGGAGACCGGGAGGTCGACTGATTGACGCGCAAGAGGCAGGCGACGCAAGGGGCAGTGGACGAATCGGGTGCCACTCGCGCACCGCGCATGAAGAGAGGCGGATGAGGCTGCTTTCCGCCGCAAGCTGGCGACTCAACGTGTGCGCAGCTGAACGTTGTTCTCATGAAAAGAACGAAGGGTACCCGGACACTGTCCATGCCGCGGCAGTCAAACACGTTGCGCCATCCGGCGAAGACGCGCATGCGAATCATCGAACCAGCATGGACGCACCGATGCAACGACCAGAGCCACGACGCAAGCACGAAAAGCCCGCCGACATATGTCAGCGGGCTTCTGGTATCGATAGGTGCTAGACCTAGGCGACCTGATTGACGGCCTTGGTCAGGCGGGAGATCTTGCGTGCAGCGGTCTTCCAGTGAACAACGCCCTTGCTGGCAGCCTTGTCGAGCACGGCAGAAGCCTGAACCAGCGCAGTGGCGGCCTGCTCCTTGTCCTGCTGCTGCAGGGCGATGCGCACGTCCTTGATGACGTTCTTGATACGGGTCCGCACCGCACGGTTACGGGCGGCGCGCTTCAGGCTCTGCTTGTGCCGCTTCAGGGCAGACTTGTGGTTAGCCAAGGTAATTCCTCCAAAAGGCTTCTATATCTTGTAGTGCTATGACTCACTGGAACACGGAGAACAAAGTCCATAGCCCCGGCTCCTTCCTCTGTCAAGCGTAAAGGGCCCGATGGGCCTACATCTGCAACGCGCCGAAATCGGCAAGGCGGCTGAGACGGCCCACCAGCGCCTGTAACAGGTTGAGCCTGTTGGTACGAAGCGCGGCATCATCGCTCATGACCATGACGCCTTCGAAGAAGCCATCGACCACGGGCCGCAATTCACCAAGCAGGCCGAACAATGCGGGGTAGTCCCCCTCGGCCCACAGCCCGTCGAAACGGGGGAACATGGCTTCGAGGCTGGCCGCCAGTTGCCTTTCGGCGTCTTCCACAAGCAAGTCGGCCTTCCATGCGCCATCGAGGGCCACATCGGAGTCGCCCCCCTGCTTGCGGATGATGTTCGCCGCACGCTTGAATGTCAGAACAGCCGACGCGAAATCATCCCTCCGGCTGAAGGCGGCAAGGGCTTCAAGGCGTGCCCCGGCGCTGCGCACATCATCGCAACCTGCGGCAAGTACGGCCTCGACCAGAAGCGTCTCATACCCGTTGGCAATGAAGAGGTTACGCAGGCGCGCCATGAAGAACTCGTCAAGCTTGACCAGTGCGTCTTCAGGGGCAAGCTTCCACGCACGCTCTCCGTACAGGGCGAAGGCCTTGGCGAACAGGCCTCTCACATCAAGCTGCAGCCCGTGCTCGAGAATGATGCGTGCGATACCGAGAACGCAGCGGCGGAGGGCGTACGGGTCGGCGGCCCCGGTGGGAATCATGCCCAGACCGAAACACCCCGCCAGTGTATCGGCCTTGTCGGCAATGGACAGCAACGCGCCGCACATCGACGACGGGACAGGGCTGTCCGGGCCGGCGGGGAGGTACTGTTCGGCAATGGCGGCGGCGACGGCCTCGGCCTCGCCCATGCGGCGGGCATAGATGCCGCCCATGATGCCTTGCAGGGTATCGAACTCGCCCACCATGCCCGACACGAGGTCTCCCTTCGACAGGCGTCCGGCACGCGCGGCAGCCGTGGCATCATCAAAGCCGACTTCGGCGGCCAGCCATGCGCAAAGCTGCTCGAGGCGGCGCGTCTTGTCGCCCATCGACCCCAACGGGCCGAGGAAGATGACATTGTCGAGCGAGGCGAGCCACGCATCGAAGCTTGAAGCGAGGTCGGTCTTCCAGAAGAACCGGGCGTCCTCAAGCCGCGCACGAAGGACGCGCTCCCACCCCTTGCGCACGAGGTCGCCATCAAGGGGGGTAAGGTTGAGCACGGTGAGGAAATGCGGCATCAGTCGCCCCTCGGCATCCTCGACACCGAAGCTCTTCTGATGGCTTTCCATGCTGGTGAGCAGCACCTCGCGCGGCAATTCAAGGAAGGAAGGGTCGATGTTGCCAAGGCAGGGAACAGGATGTTCCACAAGCCCCTGCACTTCATCCAGCAGACTGTCCTTCCAGATGACCTTGCCACCCGCTGCGACGGCTAGGGCGTTGCCGCCCTTCACGACTGCGTTACGGCGCTCTTCGCCGACAGGTGTGACCCCGCCCTGCTCGCGGATGACCCGCTCATAGTCGCCTGCACGCGCCACCGTCAGAGGCCCTGCACCATGAATGCGATGCCCGTAGGTGATGTTGCCGGAACGCACGCCGCCGACCTCGAAATCGACGACGCTCTCATCGAAGAGGGCCAGCAGCCACCGCATGGGACGGGCGTAGGTGAAGTCGCCGCTCCCCCAGCGCATCCGCTTCGGGAAAGGCAGAGCCCCGATGATGGCGGGGCAGATGTCCCGTAACAGGTCGATGCTGCGAGCGCCTCCCATATGCTTGCGGACGGCGATGTACTCGCCCTTGTCGGTGGTCAGCCTGAAGATGTCGGCAACCTCGACGCCCTGCGTGCGGGCGAAGCCTTCAGCGGCCTTGGTCAGCCCGCCTTCGGGGGTGAAGGCGATGCGCGCCGGCGGCCCGGTGACGACCTCTTCGGATTCACTCTGGACAGGGTTCACCGCATCCATGCGCACGACGGCACGCCGGGGGGTGGACATGACGCGCACGGGGTCGCACTCGATGCCCGCATCGGCGAGGGCACGGGTGAAGCGTTCTGCAAGCTCCCTCTCAAGCGCGGGCAAAAAACGGGCAGGAAGCTCTTCGGTTCCGATTTCAAGGACGAACTGTGACATGCTCTTGCTCCCTCTCCTCATTTCCGCAGCATGGGATAGCCGAGTTGCTCTCTCTGGGCGGCGTACAGTCTGGCCACACCCGAGGCGAGATAGCGCACGCGCCCGATGTAGCCGGTACGCTCGGTGATGGAAATGGCGCCTCGTGCATCGAGCAGGTTGAACGTATGCGAGCACTTGAGGCAGTAGTCATAGGCGGGCCAGAGCAACCCTTCCTCCGTCAGGCGGCGGCACTCCGTCTCATAGGCATTGAAGGCGTGCAGCAACATGGCGGCATCGCTACGCTCGAAGTTGTACTTCGACTGTTCGACCTCGTTCTGGTGGTAGATGTCCCCGTAGGTGACATGCTCGTTCCAGTCGAGGTCGTACACCGATTCCTTGCCTTGCAGATACATGCACAGGCGTTCGAGGCCATAGGTTATCTCGACGCTGGTGGGCGCGAGGTCGATGCCCCCGACCTGCTGGAAATACGTGAACTGTGTCACTTCCATGCCGTTGAGCCATACTTCCCAGCCAAGACCCCACGCGCCCAGAGTGGGCGATTCCCAGTCATCCTCGACGAAGCGGATATCATGGGCGGCAGGGTCGATGCCAAGGGCGCGCAGGCTGCCAAGATAAAGCTCCTGCACGTTGTCGGGGGAGGGCTTCAGGATGACCTGAAACTGGAAGTAGTGTTGCAGCCTGTTGGGGTTCTCGCCGTAGCGCCCGTCGGTGGGACGGCGTGAGGGTTCGACATAGGCCACGTTCCACGGTTCGGGTCCGATGACGCGCAGGAAGGTGGACGGGTTGAACGTACCCGCGCCGCACTCGACGTCGATGGGCTGCGTGATGACACAACCGCGGCTTGCCCAGTAGTTCTGCAACGTGAGAATGACATTCTGAAAATGCATAGTGTTCCCCTGAACGGTTCTGCCGACGCGCGACGGCGCGCGGGGCCGCCTAGAGACGACGGAAGGTGCCGTTCTCCCAGGTCAGACCGATATGGTACTGGATGAAGCCATCCACGGCGCGCGAACACTCGCGACGCCCTGTCGGCGAGAAGCAGAGCTCCGACCACCGAAGCGGTGAATTGTCCTGCACAAAGCGCAAAGCGTCAAGCGTTTCACGAGAGATGGCGACGGTCGCCCCGGTGGGTGCCGAACATCGTCCGCAATAGAGCACGCCGTCACGGACATGGAACCGGGCGCCTCCATCCTTCGCAGTCCCGTCGAACGGTTCGCCGCAACTGGCGCAGCTTTCAAAACGGGGGGCATACCCCTGTTCGAAAGCGAACCGCGCCCGAAAGAGAAGGGGCAGCAAAGGCGGCACGACATCAACCGTCTCAAGGAGTTCGAGCATCTCAAGGGTCAGTGTGAAGGCGGAATCCGCCCCATCAGGCCCTGCCCCCAGTGCTTCGATGAAGCGAAGACAATTGACGGCTACGCCGTACCTGCGCCAGTCACGCCGCAGCCTGTCGGGCCCCTTGAGCAGGGTCGCCTCCTGCAACGACTGGTACAGGCCTCCCCGTGTGCCCTGCACACGCATGAGCACCACGTTGAAGATGTCGAGACAACCGCAAAAACGTCGCCTGCTACGGCAACCGCCGAAGGCGAAAGCCGAGATGATCCCCCGCTGACGACAAAGGAAGCGGACCCACAGATCCGCTTCCCTGAATCGTCCAACACGAAGGACCAGTGCCTGGTCGGTGAAATCCATTCCTACTCGCTGGGCGGGAACGTCAGCGTCTTCACCTGCCCCGGCTCGCCCGGTGCGCCCATGTCCTTTCCGTCAAAGCGCACGTTGACGCCACCGGCATTGCCGAGTTTGAGGGACAGCGACCTGGAGAAGGTCAGGGCGAAGGTCTCGCCCTTGCGCAACGAGAACTGCCGGACATCGGCATTGTCAGCGGTGGAATGCACCCAGCATTCGGCGACCGCAGTCACGATGATACGATGCTTCCCGGCGGGGGGCAGGGCCCCTGCGTCATCACCCTGCTGGGGGACGAGGACTTCTTTCGCCTTCTGTTCCGGCGTGGGGGAACCGAGCAATTTGTCTGCCATGGCAGAGGAAGATGCATTGCTTGCAGTGACCGGCTGTTCAGGTGCTACGGGTTTTGCCCCGTCGGCAGCCCCTGCAGCCGGGACAGCAGGAACAGCACCCTCCACAGTGGGAGGAACGCTCTCTTCGGTCGACGTGGGCGGCGCAGGTACGACCTGTTGCGGTGCCGGTTCCACGAAAGGCGCCGTCCCGGTCACTGCCGGCATCTGCTCACGCGCACTTTTCTGCTTGTAGTACCAGTACCCGGCGAACATGAGGCCGCAGGCAACCAGACCGAGTGTCAGCAACACCCCGGCCCGTCTACCCCGCCCGCTCACGGGTTCTACCACACCGGGATTCTCGACAAGATCTTCCTGAATCTCGCATGGATAGACAGAATCGACCACCTCTGCGACGATCCCCGGAGTGATACCGAGCATCGAAGCGTAGGCCTTGATGAAACCACGGGCATAGACCGCATGCGGCAGGTCGTCCACATCGCCCTGTTCAATGGCACGCAGAATACGCGCAGAGACTTTGAGGCGAGTCGCCACCAGGTCGAGAGAAAAACCTCTCGCCTCACGCTCCTCGCGGAGCATGAGGCCGAGTTCTTGTAGCGTCATTTCGCGTCCTTACAATTCGAATCCACGTTCATCCGCAACCGACCGCGACCGTCATCGCAGCCATCGGAGCAGCGGACTTTTTTCGTGCCTTTCCAACTAGATACGGATGTCGATGACCGCGCGCGACCGCAGCTGGCCAATGTACTCCTGCAAACGCTCCTGCATCTTCGGCTCACGGAGGATGTTCTCGATTTCCTCGGCAACATCGTCAAGCGCCTGCCCCTTGCCCTCGTTCGAAGCTACGAGTTGCAGCACCGCCTTGCGCCCTTCTACGAGAAACACCCTGGAGACATCACCGGGCTTGAGTTCCGAGAGGGTGTCGCGCCATTCCATGGAAAGGTCGCTCCAGAGCAGGTCCCCGATGACCCCGCCGTTCTGCGGGTTGGGGCCGATGGAGTGGCGGGCGGCGAGGTCGGCGAAGGTCATGGCTCCGCTCTTGACCTGTGCGGCAAGCGCGTCCGCGTCATCACGCGGGGGGAAGATGACGAGGCCAAGACGCACCTTGCGCCCGGACACGAACTGCCCCTTGTGCGCCTCATAGTATTTGGCGATTTCGTCGCGAGTGACAACCACCTTACGGGCAATCATGAGACCCAGCAACCTGTGACGCAGAATCCCGCGGCGGATGCGCTCTCGCATGAGGTCTGCGGAAAGCCCCTGCTGCGCGAGCTGCCGTTCGAACTGCTCAGGCGCAAGCTGGCTGCGCTGGACGATCTTGCGATATTCGTTGTCGACTTCCGAGTCCTGCACAGTGATCTTGAGGCGCTCGGCCTCCTGCGAGATGAGAATGTCGGAGATCATGCTGTCGAGCACGTTCCGGGTGATGCGGCGCACGGGCTCGGCGTCTGCATCTCGCACAGGGTCGAGTCCGGCCCGGAGAATCTCCGGCGCGGCCTGAGCCTGCACGTCGAAGTATGTGATCATCTCGCCGTTGACGACGGCGGCTATCCTGTTGAGCGAATCGGCTGCCGCGCCGGTGGCCGAAAGGCAGAGCACAAGGGCGGCAAGAAGGAGACTGCGTATAGAGGACAAGGAGGACTCCTGTACGTTGGCGAAAAAGAACCCCCGGCCCCGGTGGCACGGGAAGACCCTAGGTAGGCCACCATGTAATCCCTTTTCGGGAAACATGCAACGCAACCCCATAATCTGTTTTAATTCAGACAAGATACGCAAATCGAGACTAGCGTTGTGCGGCCCCGCCGCCACCCGGGACAGCCTCCTTGGTACCGGCAAGGTGCTGTGAAACCCGCACCTTCGCCCCGGCAAGGTTGCGCTCCACCCAGACATCGAACGCGGCATCGAGCTTCTCTTCCAGCAAACGCCGCTCGATGACCGGGTACGCATCGACGACTGACATGTCCTGCGCGGGCAACGATTCGATGAGCCTGAAGGCCACCCAGCGCCCTTCAAAGGCGATGGGAGGCGACACGCCACCCGGCTTGAGAGCAGCCAACGCTTTCTGCCACGCAGCCGGAATCCTGTCGCGGCGTATGAGCAGTTCGTTCCCTGACATGCCGGGAAACGCCTTTTCCACCTCTTCTGGCGCAGCCCCCGAGGCGACAGCACCCGTAGCGGCTTCGACCCCCTCTCGGGTATCGCCCTCGACCATGATAAACCGTACCCGGGCAGCCAGCCTGAACTCCCCCTGATGCGCCCGGTACCATGACTCCACCTCCTCGAGGGATATAGCCACTTCGGAGCGGAGGACGACCTGTGCGAACTTGGTCAGCGCCAGCCTGCGGCGGAGCATCTCACGCCACACCTCGAGGTCGAGGTAGTCCTCCACGAGGGCGGCCTCGAACATGCCCTCCGGATAGTCGCCGCGCACCTCGGCTTCTGCAGCCCCGAGTTCGGCATCCGTGACGGAAGCCCCGACAGCCGCCAGCTTCTGCAACACGAGTTCCTGCACCACAAGGTCGGCTAGCACAGCCCCGTACTGGCTTCGCAGGGCCTCCACCGAAGGTCCCTCGGCCCCGGTCCACGACTGGGCATAGGCATCATGCGTGGCCTGCAACAGCTTCATGTTGACCGGATGCCCGTTGACGGTGGCGACCACACCGGGTGGAAGCGCATCATCTGCGCAGCCGCCAGCAGACAGCAGCAGGGTGACCGCCAGCACCTGCAGGACGGCAAGGACACCGCGACGGGAACAACAGCACAAGCCCATGGGCACCGCCTTATGCCGACGAAGGGGTTGAATCGGGGACAAGCCGGAAGAGTTCGCCGCGCATCGCGTCAAGTCGTGCCCCGGCTGCAAGCCCGGTGTCAAGCCGCCATTCGAGCGTTGCAGGGGGCTGGAGTCTCGCCCTGTCCGCATGCTGGCCGACCCACTCGATGAGCCTGCCGATATCCACGGCGGTCTGACGTTCGTCCCAGACGAGGCGCACCTTGTCGGGGTAGATGTCCGCCCGCTGGACCTGCATGCGACGCAATTGCCGCTTGAGAACGAGCAACGCGAGAAACGTCTCCAACTCGGGGGGGAACACACCGTACCGGTCGCGCATCTCCATCTCGATGTCCTGCTGGGCTGCGGCATCGGTCGCCGAAGACAGCGCCTTGTAGAACCGGAGACGGTCACGGGCGTCTTCGATGTAGCCTTCAGGGATATGCGCGGGGATGCCGATGTTGAGTTCCGTCTCGACGCTTTCGCGCGGCGGGTCACCCTTGAGGCGAGTCACGGCCTCTTCGAGCATCTCAAGGAACAGTTCAAGCCCCACGCGCGTCATGTGCCCGGACTGGGCCTCGCCGAGGATGTTCCCCGCACCACGGATACGAAGGTCCTCCATGGCGACCTGAAAGCCCGCGCCGAGATAGTCCATATCGAGGATGACACGCATGCGCTCGCGTGCGATGTCGGACAGGTTGTCCGCATCAGGCACGACGAAGATGGCATACGCCTGCCTGTCAGACCGCCCGACGCGTCCGCGCAACTGGTACAGCTGGCCGAGGCCGAACATCTGCGCCTGGTCGACGATGAGGGTGTTGGCACGCGGGAAGTCCAGCCCGGATTCGACGATGGCGGTGCACACCAGCACATCGAGTTCGCCATGCCAGAAACGGTGCATGGTCTCTTCCAGCGCGCGTTCGGTCATCTGGCCGTGGGCCATGCCCACCCGTGCGTCCGGCACGAGCTTGCGTACGTATTCCGTCGTGCGTTCAAGCCCTTGCACCCTGTTGTGCACCCAGAAGACCTGCCCTTCACGGGCGATCTCCCGCTCAAGTATGGACTTGAGGGCCGCATCATCACGTTCGATAAGCGCGGTTGCCACGGGCTTTCGCTCCGGGGGCGCGGTCTCGATGACGGAAAGCTCGCGAATGCCCGACATGGACAACTGAAGCGTACGGGGAATGGGTGTCGCCGTCAGGGTCAACGCATCGACGTTGCGCCTGAACTGCTTGAGCTTCTCCTTGTGCCGCACACCGAAGCGCTGTTCTTCGTCGAGAACGAGCAGGCCGAGGTTGGGCAGTCGCACGTCATCGGACAGCAGCCTGTGCGTTCCGATGAGGATGTCGACATGCCCCTTGGCGGCAGCCGCAAGCACTTCGGTCTGCTTCTGCTTGCTCACGAAACGGCTCAACATCCCGACATTGACGGGAAAACCCGCGAGCCTGCTGCGAAAGGTCTGGTAATGCTGCTCTGCAAGCACCGTCGTCGGACAGAGCAAGGCCACCTGCCGTCCCTCGGAGGCGGCACGGAAGGCGGCGCGCAACGCGACCTCGGTCTTGCCGAAGCCCACGTCGCCACATACGAGGCGGTCCATGGGCACGGGCTTGTCCATATCCTCGAGCACGTCCTGTATGGCGCGCGCCTGGTCGGGGGTCTCCTCGAAGCCGAACGACGCCTCGAACTCGCGGTACAACTCCCCGATGGGGCCATAGGTGTAGCCCTTGGCAATCTTGCGGTAGGCGTACATCTCGACGAGGTCTGCGGCGATCTTTTCGATGGCCTTGCGGGCCTTGTCCTTGCTGGACTGCCACGCCCCGCCGCCAAGCCTGTCAAGCGAGGGCTTCGTGTCATCGGCCCCCTTGAAACGCTGCACCAGTGAAAGCCGGTCGACCGGAAGATAGAGCCTGTCGTCACCTGCATACTCGAGCAGCAGGAAATCGTTACCGACTCCCCCAAGGTCCATGCGCTCAAGACCCACGAAACGGGCCACACCATAATCACGGTGTACGAGCAGGTCGCCCGGCTGAAGCCCTTCATGCTTGTCGAGTCCACGGAAGGCACCGGAGGCGACACGTGCCGAGCGGTCGGTCTTGGGCTGGAGGACATCCTCACCGATGACAAGCGTCCCGTCCCACGCGAGTTCGACGCCCGCACGGTACGGGGCCACGACCGCCATCAGCCCCCTGCCCTTGGGGTCGTAGCGCAACGTCGGCGTGATACCGTCCTGCTCGGCTAGCTTCAGGAACTTGCGCCTGCCACGTTCATTGCCGAAGCAGAGCAGCACACGGGCATGTGTCGCCACGAACCTGTGGAGTCCCGCGACAAGCGCTTGCCATGGGCGGTCTCGTGCATCAGGGGCCGGGAACAGGTCGACAAACCCGTGGAGTTTGCGCTCCGGCATGTCCACGCCAGTGCGCTCGACCCCCATCACCAGCGGCTCGAATCCCGCAGAGTCCTTCTCTTCGTACAGCTGACGCACAGGGGCCGCGTCACGCAGGACGAGTCCCCGGGGCTGTCTTGCCCCGCCCTCCTCGGCCTGCTTGTCGAAAAGGGCCTCCCAATTCTGCTGCGCCGCCTCGACAGCGTCGACCAGTTCCTTCCGGCCAGGCAGTATCCATGCGGCATCGCGCGGGAGCCATTCCTCGACGACCGTAGGTGCCTCGTAGTAGGCACCGGGCATGAGCCCTTCGCCATGGCGCTCGATACCGCGAAGCAACCCGGCGTACTGTTCTTCGGTGAGCATGCCCTTGGAGAAAAGTCGCTTCCACCGCGCTGTGGCCTTGCTGCGCAGTTCGGCACTGAGCACGACGGGCGACACGGGCAGGAGCACCATCTCGTCCAGTTTGCCGAGAGAGCGCTGGTTCGACGCATCGAAAAGGCGAATCTCCTCCAGCGTCTCGCCGAAGAACTCCAAACGGAGAGGACGTTCGTAGCCTGGGGGGTAGATATCGACGATATCGCCACGCACGGCGATTTCGCCGGGACGCGAAACCATCTGCACCCTGTCGAATCCCCAGTCCACCGCCTGTTCGAGCACCAACTCGGGCGCCATCTCGTCGCCGCAGGCAAGCGTCAGCTCATGCGAGGCGAAAAGGTCTGCCGGGGGCAATTTCGAGAGGAAGTTATCGACCGTGATGAGCACGCCTTGCGGCACACGTTTCTGCCCAAGGGCAAAGAGGGCTGCCATGCGGCTTGCCCACGCATCACGGTTGCGCGCCCCGAGTGGGTGCTGCGGCATGACCACCCAGCGCGATTCCCAGCGGGGCTTCACCAGCGGGGAGTCACCAGCCGAGGCGTCAGGCGAGAACAAGGTGAGCAGACCGCGGGCGAGGGCAAGTTCTTCCGCATCGCGGACGACCATGACGGCACTGCGACCGGCGTCGAGCACGGCGTTGCCCAGACGCGCTGCCGTCGCCATCCCGCTACGTGTTACTTCGATGTGTCCACAGCCCTTGCTGGCCAACTTGCGGACGAGTGCGGCGAAATCCAACATGAACTCCTGCGGCGCATGTACGGCAAAAAGCCGCCGAAGCTGAAGCCCGGCGGCGTATTGCCAGAAGACATCCTGTTGCTACAACTGGCTTATGGCTCCGATATCGTCGTTGGAAAGGAGCCTGTCGAGGTCGAGCAGGATAAGCAGCCTGTCCTGCAACTTCCCGACGCCGCTGATGTATTCGGATTCGAGGCCCGCAACGACTGGTGGCGGCGGCTCGACCGTGCTGGCGGGAATGCGCAGCACCTCCGACACGGAGTCGACCACAAAACCGACGATCATGTTATTGATCTCGATGACAATGATACGCGTATGCTTGTCATGGGTCTTCGAGTCGAGCCCGAAGCGCCTGCGCAGGTCGATGATGGGTATGACCTTGCCCCGCAGGTTGATGACACCCTCGACGAACTCGGGGGCGCGCGGGACCTTGGTGATTTCCATCGTGCGGATGATTTCCTGAACCTTCAGGATATCCACACCGAACTCCTCTTCACCGATGCTGAACGTCACCAGTTGGAGAAGTTCGTCATCCTGTCTCTTCTGGGTAGCTTCCATACCCTAATCCTCCTTGCTAGGTGCGCAACGCCGATGGCGATGCGGCATCAGGCCTACTGATTACACATGTTAGGCGTAACGTGCGCCCTTGGCAACAGGTTTGCCCACAAAACACGCAAACTACGGGGCTTGCCAAAGGGCTGCCCCCCGGCTACAACGCAGGGGTCGACGGGGTTCCCCCGTCACGTGCGACCTTCCACCGCAGCCTTTCAGGAGTGCCGCAGATGGCCCGACTCTTCCCGTTCCCGGACGACCTTCCACTTTCCATGCAAATCCGGTCGCTCGGCGACGAAGAACTGCTCGACTTCTGGGAGGAAACCCAGTTCGTGAGCAGATTCCTCGAAGAGGATCAAATGCACGAGGTGACCCTCACCCCCGATTATGAACGCCTCATCCTGCAGGAGTTGCAATTGCGCTCCTGCAAGCGATGTGCTGAGCGTCGCCCCTAGCCCTTTTCCGAATCGACCGACTGCAAGAGCCCCGCACTGCGGGGCTTCTGTTTTATGTCTCGAATAACGGCGATGGCCACATGGTCGGCAAGCCCGCCCTTCGCTACCGCCACTCCATCCTTCCTTCACGCATCGCGTCACGAAAACAGCGGCTGAAGGCTGCGAACGCCCCGGAGACGCAGCCCAAGGGGTCGTAAGGACTCTTTCAGTAGCCCCTGTGCCTCGCGCGGCGGGACGGCAGGCAGACAATACATGCTGAAAGCCCCTCCGCCTGTCGGCGGAAGGGCTTTGTGTCAAACTGTCCGGACGGCGGATGCCGTCGACGGGGCGAGGCAGGTCACACGGGCTCCAGCCCGCCCAGAGTCAATGCCAGCTAGACGACATCCTTGCGCCCCACGCAGAAGTAGGCGAAGCCAGCCTCTGCCATGTTGCGGGGAGCATACAGATTGCGCCCGTCGAAAAGGATGGGGGCGGTGAGCGACGCCTTCACCCTGTCGAAGTCGGGATTGCGGAACTGGTTCCACTCCGTGATGACGAGCAGCGCCTGTGCGCCTTCGCACGCGGCGTACTGGTCGCCGACGATCTCGACGAGGTCGTTGCCTTCAAGCAGACGGCGGGCATTGTCGGCAGCCACAGGGTCGTAGGCGCGCACACGCATACCGAGGGCCGTAAGCTCTTCGATGACCGACAGCGAGGCGGCTTCGCGCATGTCGTCGGTGTTGGCCTTGAACGCGAGGCCCCACAGTGCGAGCGTCTTCCCGGCAACGCCCCCCTGCGGCTCGAAATAGGCTGCGATGCGCTTCGCCATGGAACGCTTCTGGCGGGCGTTGACGCTCTCCACGGCCTCGAGGAGTTCCGGTTTGAAGTCCGCATCATGGGCCGTGTGGATGAGTGCCTTCACGTCCTTGGGGAAGCATGAACCGCCATAGCCCACGCCGGGATAGATGAAATGATAGCCGATGCGGTGGTCGGAACCGATGCCGACGCGCACATCACGCACATCCGCCCCCACCTTCTCGCAGATACCAGCGATTTCGTTGATGAACGAGATCTTGGTGGCAAGCATGCAGTTGGCGGCGTACTTGGTCATCTCCGCGCTACGGATGCTCATGACGATGAGCTTGTCGCGGCTGCGGGCGAACGGGGCATAGAGCTCCTTGAGCTTCTCGGCGGTACGCTCGGAATCGGTGCCGACGATCACGCGGTCGGGCTTCATGAAGTCGCTGACCGCGTCGCCCTCTTTCAGGAACTCGGGGTTCGACACCACATCGAAGGCGATATCAGCGCCACGCGACGCGAGTTCCTCGGCGATGAGGCTGCGCACACGGTCGGCGGTGCCCACCGGCACGGTGGACTTGTCGACCACGATGAGCGGTGCCTGCATGTGGCGCCCTATCTGGCGTGCCACCTCCTCGACGAAGCACAGGTCGCAGGAACCGTCGTCGCGCGAGGGCGTGCCCACGGTGATGAATGCGAACTGCGCACCGGCAAGCCCTTCGGCAAGATTCGTGGTGAAGGTAAGGCGACCGTCGGCATAGTTACGCTGCACAAGGGTCTCAAGCCCCGGCTCGTAGATATGCACCTTGCCTGCGCGCAACGTGGCGACCACTTCGGGGTTCACGTCGACGCAACGCACGTCGTTGCCCATTTCGGCGAAGCACGCCGCACTCACAAGACCGACATAACCAGTACCGACAATACAAACCTTCATGGTATCCTCTTCAATAAGTTAGGGGGACGCAGTCAGGCGTCCGAGGGTGCAATTACCCGCCACATTCGGCTTCGTCAACGCCGCGAGTATTGACTTCTCGCCGCGCGGGCGAGAACATCGCGCCAAACAACGCACTTTCAGGAGAAACTCCATGCCCATACTCGTAGTCAACGTCGACCATGTGGCCACCCTGCGGCAGCAACGCCTCGGCATCGAACCAGACCCCGTAACCGCCGCGCACATGGCCGAACTTGCAGGCGCACGGGGCATCATAGTGCACCTGCGCGAAGACCGCCGCCACATACAGGACAGGGACGTGTCGCTCTTGCGGCAGACGCTGAAGACCCGCCTGCACCTTGAAATGGCAGCTACCGAAGAGATGCAGGGCATCGCCCTTGCCGAGAAGCCGCACATGGTCTGCCTCGTCCCTGAAAAACGGGAAGAACTCACCACCGAAGGCGGCCTCGTGGTGGCTGGGCGCGTAGACTTCCTTCAGGCATATGTAAAGCCGTTCCACGAAATCGGTATCGCCACCAGCCTGTTCATAGAGGCCGACCCCGACCAGATTCGCGCAGCCGCACGCGTCGGGGTCACCCATGTGGAACTGCATACAGGGCACTTCGCCGACGCGCCCGACGCCGCAGAACGCAAGCGCCAGCGTGACGCCATCGTCGCCGGCATCGGCCTTGCCCGCACACTGGGGCTCAAGGTCAACCTCGGGCACGGCCTCAACTACGATAACATCTTCGACTTCGAAGCCGTACCCGGCATCTGTGAATTCTCCATCGGACACTCCATCGTCTCGCGCGCCGTGCTCACGGGCTTCGGCCCGGCGGTGCGCGACATGGTCGACATCATCAACCGCTTCCCCGGGTAATGGCAAAGGGATGATCGTCGGCATAGGCATCGACATCACCGAAATCGACCGTATAGCCAAGGGCTGGGGCCGCTTCGGAGACAGGTTCGCACGACGGATCCTGCATCCGCATGAAGTGGTGCGCATGCCCGCGGCGAACCCTGTCGCCTTCCTTGCCGGACGCTTCGCCGTCAAGGAAGCGGCAGTGAAGGCCCTCGGCACCGGATTCAGCGATGGAATCGGGCCACGCGACATCGAAGTCGGCGTTGCCCCCGCAGGGGCACCGCAACTGGTCTTGCATGGCAAGGCGGCAGCCCGCATGGAGGCACTCGGCGCGACGCGGACCCACGTTTCGCTGACCCACGGCAGGGACACGGCAGCCGCTGTCGTCATACTGGAGTCCTGAACCGGGGACGGCGGGCCGCCGTCCCGCATAGAGACAGCCCTCGCTCGGAAGCCGACGGATTCGAGGTCACCTATCGGACGCGACATGCGACGTGCAGCACCAACACGCTGTCGGAGGACACATGTTCACCCCCCTGCCAACGCCCGAAGAGATGTCCGCCTGGGACGCCGCAGCCATACGGCTTGGGCTTCCGGCCATGCTGCTCATGGAGAATGCCGCGCGTGAAGCGCTGGACGTACTGCACACGTCATTCGGCCCGCTGCCGCAAAGGCGCGTCATCCTGTTCATGGGGGGCGGCAACAACGGCGGAGACGCCGCCGCCGTGGCCCGCGGCCTG
>Ga0302246_1000382_pt1 | contig 40101 bp, 32 predicted proteins | sample AAG_UR_Trp_MG_FD_193533 | JGI IMG/M metagenome (GOLD analysis project Ga0302246, IMG submission 193533) | Enriched activated sludge microbial communities from anaerobic digester in WTTP, New Holstein, Wisconsin, United States - AAG_UR_Trp | ecosystem: Engineered > Bioreactor > Anaerobic >... | reverse complement strand
CAGCTGCGCCAGCGGGCGGCTGAACTGCTCGACATCGTGGGCCTTGGCGACCGGATGGACTTCACCCCGGCGCGGCTTTCGGGCGGGCAGCAGCAGCGCGTCGCACTGGCGCGGGCGCTGCTCAACGACCCCGCACTGGTGCTTGCCGACGAACCGACAGGACAGCTCGATTCCGCCACCAGTGCGGAGATACTGGCGTTGCTCGGGCGTATCAACAAGGCGGGCAAGACCGTGGTGGTGGTCACGCACGACGCCGCCACGGCAGCCTGCGCGCGGCGGCGCATCTTCATCCGTGATGGTGTCATCGAGAGTGACGCCCCCATCACGCCCACTGCACAGGATATGGGCACCCCTCCGAAGGGGGGCGCAGGCGGGGCAGGAGAAGCGGCTTCCGATTCCTGCGGTGCCGAGGCTTCCGTGCGGGGTTCCGCTGCCGGAGAGCGCGCATGAAGCGAGACCCCTCGGCCACCTGTCCGGAGGACACCGTGTCGCGTTGCGCGACAGGGTGCCCGGAAGATGGCACGGCGGGCGGCGCGGTGGAGCCCATGGCCGGGGGTGTTCCCGCAGGCATGGCCTCAGGCGGGGCCAAGCTCATGGAGGGGCATACGCAGGGCCACATGCAGGGGCGTATGCCCGGACGTACGCTTGGACGCATGGCGGGGCATGTGGCTGCCTTCACGGGGCTGTCGCCGCGCCTGCTGTGGCGTGCGCTTCGCATGGCCTTCTTCGCACTCGGGGCCTATCGGCTGCGTAGTCTGTTCGTGGTGGCGGCGGTGTCGCTGGGCATCGCCTCGCTCACGGTCATCGTGGCGGCGGTCGACGGCGCGAGCAAGAAGGCCGAAGAGATAACCGACATGTTCGGCCCCGATGCCGTGCTGGTGTTCGGCGGTTCGACCATCCACCGGGCGGTGGGGGACAGGAACCTCACCCTGTCGTGGGATGACGCCCTCGCCCTGCGTTCGTCGTTGCCGGGGGCGTATCTTGTGGTGCCCATGCGTGCCAAGAGCGCTGTGCGCCTCAAGAATGGAGACGCCAATTACGATGTGCCCATCGTGGTGGGTGCCACAGAGAATTACGCCGAGGCATGGAACTGGCCTCTCGTCGAAGGGCGCGACTTCACCGCCGAGGACGTCCGGCGCGGGGCGCGTGTCTGCCTTCTGGGTGACAAGCCCGCCCGCGAACTTTTCGGGGATGTGAGCCCCGTCGGGCGTTCGTTCCTCATGGCGGGGGTTCCCATGACGGTGGTGGGCCGTCTCGCCTACAGGGGCATGTCGGGCGGCGGCGGTAGCGTCGACGACCGCCTCATCGTGCCCATCACCACCCTCACGCAGCGTTTCAACCTCGACCGTCGCTATTTCCGGGCCCTGCGCGTGAAGTTCACCGATGCGGAGAACATCGACCGCCACGTGGCCGACCTCACGTCGCTGTTGCGCGACCTGCATGGACTCAAGGGGGAAGACCCGGATGACTTCACCGTGCTCACTGCCAGCGAGGTGCGTCGCTTCCTGTCCATGATCAAGGGCGGGCTGGTGCTCTTTCTGGGCATCACGGCGGCAGCGGCCATGGCGGTGGGTGGCTTCGTGCTGGCCAATCTATTCTATCTCTCCGTCACGGAACGCCGGGTCGAGATCGGTCTCAAGAAGGCGTTGGGGGCACCCTCCCGCGCCGTACTGGTGCAGTTCCTGTGCGAGGCCGTGGCCCTGACGCTGCTAGGGGCCATCGTGGGCCTGCTGCTGGGCATGGCCATGGGGCAGGCACTGGAACGGCTGGGATTCATCGAGATGGTGCTTTCCGCCAAGGTCTTCGGCATCGCCGTGGTCGCCTCATCGGTCGTGGGAGTGGTCTTCGGCCTGCGTCCGGCCCGCGCCGCCGCGGCCCTCGACCCTATCGCCGCCTTGCGGGGAGGGGAGTAGATGCGCGGTCTGGGCATCATCCTCAAGTCGCTGGCGGCGCACCGTACCCGCGCGTTGCTGGCCATGCTGGGCGTCTTTCTGGGGGCGCTGGCCCTCACCGCCGTGATGCACGTGGCCGGGGCCATGGTGCTGAAGGCTGACCTCGAGACGCAGAAGCTGGGGCCCAATCTGCTTCAGGCCCTTTCTGGGCAGGTGCGTTTCCGGCGTGACGGCCCTTCGGGTGTTAGCGGCGTGAACCGTACCTTCACCCTTCAGGACGCCGAGGCCATCCTCGGGGGCGTGGCGCAGGTGCGCGACGGCGTACCCTACTGCAACGCCCCCATGCCGGTGCGCTACGGCAGCATCAAGACCACGTCGCAACTGGTGGCGACCCTGCCCGGATTCGCTCGCGTCAGGGCCTACAGCCCCGCATACGGGCGATTCATCTCCGACGAGGACGAAGCAGGCCGGGCGCTGGTGTGCGTGCTGGGCACGGCCATCGCCACACGCCTGTTCGAAAGACCCGACAATGCCGTGGGGCGCACCGTGTTCTTCTTCCGCGCCCCGGTGCAGGTCGTGGGCGTCATGGAGGAGAAGGGGCAGGACGTGTCGGGCACGAACCTTGACGAACAGGTCTATGTCCCTCTTTCCACGTACATGCGGCGCATGGCCAATCAGGACTGGATAAGCGGCGTCTACATGAACCTGCATGACGGGGCCGACGAGGAGGCCGCAAGGGCGGCGGTGACAGCCATCCTGCGTTCGCGGCATCTCATCGCCGCAGGGCAGAAGGACGACTTCTCCGTCCTTTCCGCACGCGACGCCAACAAGCTGCGCAAGGAGGCCCTCGACCTCGTGCAGACGCTCGGGGTGCTCAGTTCATCCATCTCGTTCGCGGTGGGCAGCCTCGGCATCCTGTCCATCATGACCCTGCTGGTGCGCGCACGCAGGCTGGAGATAGGTGTGCGCCGTGCCGTGGGGGCCAGCCGCAACGTCATCGTGCGGCAATTCCTCGCAGAGGCGGGACTCATGGCAGGGGTGGGCGGCACGCTTGGTGTCGTCGTGGCCCTTGCACTGGTGACCGTGGTCTATGCCGTGGGCGACTTCCCCTATACCTACGACCCGCTGCTGGCCGCCGGGGCCTGCATCGCCTCGGTGGTGCTGGGTGTCGCGGCCGGGGCCTATCCCGCATGGCAGGCGTCACGGGTCGACGTCCTCGACGTATTGCGGCACCCCGAATAGTCAGGAGGCGGGCGTCCGGGGACGAAGCATCGCCGCATCCGGCACATGGTGCATTGCCGGAGTGAGGCGACGCAACGCTACTTGTGCTTGCCCTTGCCGTTCTTGCGTTCCCACCATGACCTGTCGGGGCCGATGAACCACCAGTCCGTGTGGTCGGTGGTGGCGATGGTGTTCGCCAGTTCGCGGCCTTCGGCGGTGCGTAGCCGCTGCAGGGCGCATTCGAGCCATTTGGCGGCATAGCGGTTGCCGAGGTCGAGTTCCTGCTTGAGGTTGAGGATGAGGTCTATCTGGTCTGCATCCTGTGCGAGGCGCGCCTCGATGGTGGCTGCGGACTCGAGTTCATCCCACAGGGGCAGCAGGTCGTCGGCGAGGCCCGTGCCCTCGGTGGCATGTTCGAGTGCCGTGCGTGGGGCGCTGGTGTTGTAGATGCGGTTCACATAGTTGAAATCGCCGATGCGTGCCTCGTGGAAGTCGTGGAACAGGCAAAGCAGGGCGGTGTGGGCGGTGTCCGCGTCGGCCATCCGTGCCAGCACGAAGCCGATGACGGCAGTACGGAACGAATGCTCGGCCACATTCTCCTGTCCCGTTCCGAGGAACTGGTAGCCGGTGCGCGGGGTGCGGCGGAGCATCCCCGCCTCGAAGAGGAAGTCGGCAAGCCGCTTCATGCGGTCGCGTCCCTGAAGGTTCTGTTGCGGGTCGCAGGCTGTCATGGTGCCTCCTGAAAAGATAGGGGCCGGAGGTCGTCCGGCCCGGCGCAGCTTAAGCGTTGTGGCGGTGGATGTACAGACATGGCGGCGGCGCGGCAAAGGGGGGGCCGCGTCGATGACGCAACAGCCTGCCGCGCCTTCCGGCCCGCATGTTCGGTGCAGACGGGTCATCCATGGTGGCGTAGCTTTGCCTCCATGTTACGTACCAGTTCGCCTCAAGATTACGGGTGCTCACGGGCGCGCTTCGCTGTCGGCTGGCCGCGTGAGACCGCGCCGCAGGCAAGGTCTTCGCGCCGGGTGCGAGGTCGTCACCCCAGCCACCCGCGCCGTCTGAAGAACCATAGCAGTCCGGCGGCTGTGGCGGCCATGAGCCCCAGAACCGCGAAGTAGCCATATTCCCAGTCGAGTTCGGGCATGGCCTTGAAGTTCATGCCGTAGATGCCAGCGATGAGCGTCAGCGGCATGTAGATGGACGAGAGGATGGTGAGGATGCGCAGGCGTTGTTCCGTGCGTTCCTGCATGACATAGTGGCAGTGCTGCTGCATGTCGCGCAGCCGGTATTCCATGCGGTCGGCACTGCGCGCGAGGTGGGCCTGTGTGTCGAGCATGTCGCGCAGGCGCGGGTCTCGCTGGGCGTTGGGGGCACCGCCCGCGAAGATGCCTTGCAGGGCTGTCAGGCAATAGAATTGCTCTTCGTGCTGCACGGTGAGGCGGGCGACATTGCGCTTGAAGGGAAGGATGTCGTCGACCCCCACGGCATCGGGCGTCTCGTCCAGTGTGCGGGAGAGTTCTTCGATGTGACTGCGCGCCTCGACGAAATTCTGGATGTTGGTTTCGATGACGGCTTCAAGCAGGTACAGGAACAGGTCGCGCGCCAGCCCGAGGTGGGGGGCATCGCCCATGGTCAGGCGTTGCGCCGTCTTCACCGTGACGGGAAGGGGGGCACGGTGCAGCGAGACCACCTTGCCCGCAAGCATCAGCAGGGTGAGATAGGTGGCACGGGGGGCGTTCCATTGCTGGCGCACGGGCATATGCAGCAGTACGCCTCCGGCGAAGGCCTCGGTTTCCGGGAAGCGCCGGGTTGCGAGGCAGCTTTCAAGGATGTGCGGGGGCAGCCCCAGTCCCGTCAGTGCGGGAGTGGGGTCGTCATCCATGTCGATATCCATATCGTACCAGACGATACCTCCCTCAACGGGAGAATCCGTTGTCCGGGTGGTGTCGCCATCGCCGTGCAGGTACAGGGTGCGTATATCCATGAACGGTCGCGTATCATGAAACGGGCCGGTATGCACTCGCTGAAGTCTGCGGCCAGAGGCCTCCGCAGCCCTTCTGCCAAGCCGCATGACCGGCCACCATCCCCGCCTCCTGATGCCGCACTCCTCCTTTCGGGCTTGCCTTGCGGCGTCGGAAGCAGTAGAAACGGCCTCTTTGCCGCAAGAAACGAAGCCACAGGGTTCGCCTGTGGTTTTTTGTCGTCGTTACGGCCTTCGTGAACAGAGACTAGCGAAAAGGATGTGTTGATGAGTACTTCAGGTCTGACCGCAGGGGACAGGATAGAATCGCGCTGTTCCCGGTGCGGCGACGTGACAGGGCATGTCATCGTGGCCATGGTGGGGGGAGAGGTGGTCAAGGTCGAATGCCGCGCCTGTGGCAGCGTTCACAAGTTCCGCCCGGCGAAGCCCGTACGCGCGCGGTCGGAGGCCCCGGCTGTGCGTCATGTGCGTTCCGGCGCTTCGCGTAGCGAGGCCGTGGCGGTGTCGCGTTCCGAGGCTGCGCGCAAGGCTGCCGTAACCCGCGCGGCCACCCGTGCCGCGCAGGAGGCACAAGCCACCGAGATCGCGTGGAAGGTCGCCATGGCGCGGCAGGTTCAGGACGGAGGCGTGCCGTACCGCATGGACGGCGTCTTCGAAGAGGGGCAGATCATCACCCACCCGACCTTCGGACTGGGTGAGGTGCGTGCCATTCTCAGGCCCGACAAGATGGAAGTGCTCTTTCAGGACGGTATCCGCGTTCTGCGTTGCGTCTGCTAGCCATACGTCGTTGCCGTTCCCGCGCCCGCACCGTCGGCACGGGTTCCGATAGCGTGAAGCCCCCCGGAGTCTCTCCGGGGGGCTTTTCGGTCGTTGAGGCTTTGGTGCAGGGCGGGCACGTGATGGGACATCCGTGTCACGACCGCCATCAGGGCCGGCACAGCACGTATGGTCGGCCGCAGGGGACGTTGGCGAGGGAGTCCGGCGGCGCGTGCTGTGGGCCGCAGGGGGCGTGCTGCAAGGCAGGGATGCGGGGGACAGCCCCTGCGCGAACCTCGCTCCTTCCCGCGGGGAGCGAAATCGGAGCATTGGGGCACTGAGATGTACGCCCGGCAGTGCTACGGCGATTCAGGGATGGCGTCGCCCTGCGCGGGCAGTGCCCATGTGGTGGAGATGTGGGCCGGAATGTCGGCCTCGGGTACCGGGCGTGACAGCAGGTAGCCCTGCACGGCATCACATCCCAGTCCGGCGAGGAAGGCGAACTGTTCTTCGGTCTCCACCCCCTCCGCCACGACCGCCAGTGAGAGGCTGTGGGCAAGCACGACGACGGCCCGAACGATTTCACGGTTGCCTTCGCCTTCGGGGGTGGTGGACTGCGAGACGAACGACCTGTCGACCTTGAGGGTGTCGACCGGGAACCGTTGCAGATAGGCCAGCGATGAATAGCCGGTGCCGAAGTCGTCGATGCCGATGCCTACCCCGAGGTCGCGCAGGGCCGAGATGCGTTGCAGGGCCGTTGTGGGGTCTTGCATGATGGCCGTTTCGGTTATTTCCACCTTGAGGCACGAGGCGGGTAGCCCCGTCTTTTGCAATGCGTCGCGCACGCTTCCCGGCAGCGTGGGTTGCGCGAATTGCAGGGCGGACATGTTCACGGCCACGTAGAGGTCGTCGATGCCGGGAATCTGCAGGCGCCAGCGCGCCAGTGCCGTCAGCGCGGTTTCGAGCACCCAGTGGCCGAGGCGTGTGATGATGCCCGTCTCTTCAGCCACGGGGATGAACGCCGTGGGCGGAATGAGTCCCCTGAGGGGGTGACGCCAGCGCACAAGGGCTTCGAATCCGAGCAGCGCGCGCGAGCGCGTGTCGAACACCGGCTGGTAGTCCAGTTCGAACTGTCCCCAGCGGAGTGCCGCCCCGAGGTCGTTCTCGAGGTTCATGGCGTCCATGGCCTGCTGGTGCATGGTGCGGTTGAACACCCTGAATCGTCCGCGCCCCTGTTCCTTGGCCTGATACATGGCGATGTCCGCGTCGCGGAGCAGTTCGTCGGCGGAACCGTAGCCATCGGTGCGCAGCACGATGCCGACGCTGGCCGAGGTTCGCAGCAGCTTGTTGGCGACGCGCGCAGGTCGTTCGACGGCCTTGATGACCCGGCGGGCGACATGCACCACTTCGCGCGGGGTGGCGACATCCTCCAGCAGGATGGCGAATTCGTCACCGCCGAGGCGGGCCACCGTGTCCGCAGGGCGCAGCACGGGGCGCACCGCCGCAGAGACCATCTGGAGCAGCCTGTCGCCCACGGCGTGCCCGTGGCTGTCGTTGATGATCTTGAACCTGTCGAGGTCGATCATCATGACGGCGAACGAGCGCCCCTTGCCGCGCAACGAGCGTAGCCGCGCCTGTTCGATGCGTTCGAGAAGCAGCGTACGGTTGGGCAGCCCCGTGAGGCTGTCGTGCAGGGCGAGGTAGGTGAGTTGCTCTTCGTTCTGCTTGCGCTCGATGGCCACGGCAATCTGGTCGGCGAGCGAAGTCATGAGGCGTGCGTCGCTGTCGGAGAAGGCATCGGGGTCGGAGTAATGCTGCAGCACCATGGCACCGATGACCTTGCCGCGCACCCTGAGGGGGGTCCCCAGCCAGACCGAGGCGATGGTGCCGATGTAGGCGCGGCCTAGCAGGTCTTCGTATGAGAGCAGCAGCTGGCGCCCGGTGCGGATGACCTCAAGGGTCGGGGGCGGCGAGGCAAGGCTCGAGATGCTCTCCAGCCGCGGCAGGGAAGGGTCCTTCTCGTCGGTATGGTAGGGGAATTCGAGCCGGTCCAGCTTCTCGTCGACGAGGGCGATGAAGAAGTTCTCGGCGGCGACATAGCTGCGCAGGATGTCATGGATGGTACTGAACAGCCCCTCGATGTCGTGGGTGACATTCACCGCGTTGGATATCTGCAGCAGGATGGCACTGATGATCTCACTCTGTTTGCGCTCGGTGATGTCCGCGATGGACCCGGTGATGCGTCTTGGCCCGCCTGAACCGTTGCGCTGGACGACGCCGTGGCAGAGTACCCACCGCCAACCCTGTACGGGATGGCGCATCCGGCATTCCAGCGAGAAGCGTTCGACGGGTTCCGTCATGAGCGATTGCGTCAGCGTCACCATCCTCAGCCTGTCATCCGGATGAACCTGCAGGGAGAGGTCGCGGAGAAGGGTGTCAGGTGCGCTTGCGCCCCCACGGCCCAGTATCTCGACACAACGGGGTGAATGGTAGAGTTCGCCGGTGGTGACGTCCCATTCCCAGATTCCCTCGTTGGTGGCTTCGATGGCCATCTGGTAGCGCTCGCGGCTTTTGGCGAGCGCTTCCAGTTCAATCCTGCGTTCGGTCACGTCACGGATGACCTGTATGACTGCGGTGACCTTGCCGTGTTCGTCCGTGAGGGCCGATGCCGCCGTCCACACGAACAGCCCGCGCCCCTTGCGGAAGAACGGAAGAGGCAGTTCCACCACGATGCGGTGTTCAGTCTGCTCAAGAAGACTGTACCGCGCGGCCGGGATGATGGCCGGGTCGCGCAGCAGGTCGCACAGAATGGGGATGCGTTCACCGTAGAACGGCAGGGCATATTCGTAGTCGCCCTTGCCTATCATGTCGGCCGCGGCGATGCCCGTGAGTTCTTCCATGGCCCTGTTCCATGCCACCAGCCTTCCTGCGGCATCGACCACGAGCGTGGCATCGGGGTAGAAGTCGATGATGTCGGCCAGGTTGCGGCTTGTCTGGCGTAGCTTGTCCCGTGCCTCTTTGAGTTGCGAGATGTCGAGCAGGAAGCCGTCGACGTATGACTGTACATCGTCGTCCTGCGGTACGGCCCGTGCCGAGACGAGCCCGGTGAAGCTGCGTCCGTCGCGGGTGCGGCACAGCACCTCCTCGTTCACCAGCCCGCCGGATGCGGCGATGCGGGCAAAACTCAGGGGACAGGCCTTGGGGTCGTCGCAGAGGATGAGGCGGCGTGCCTCCTCCGACGCGAGCAGTTCTTCGGGCGACGAGAACCCCCATAGCCTTGCCATCTCGCGATTGGCACCCACCATGGAACCGTCGGGCATGATGCGGAAGATGCCCACCGGCGCATTGTCGAGGATGGACATGTAGCGGTGATGTATGGCCTCGACACGTTGTCTTTCGAGGTTGCGGCGGGTGGTGTCGAACACGAGGACACGGCGGTGTCCCCTTTCGTCGGGCGTGGTGGCAAGGCAGTCCAGCGTGCGCAGTGAACCGTCGGCGTGTGCCACTTCAATCGAGAACGACGCCTGCGACCACGCGCCGTCCTTCGTCGGGGGAAGCAGGTGCCGGAGTCTGGATGGTGCCTCATCCGGCGAGACGCCAAGAACGTCCTCCGTGCCGTTGCTTGCCATGACGACAGCGCCGGTTCCATCCACATCGAGGGTGAAGTGGTTGTCTGGCAGGCGTTCAAGAAAGCCGTCGAGCATGTTCTCGGTGCGGCGGCGTTCGGCACGTTCCTTCTCCATGCGTCTGCGCAGCGCGAGGTTGCGGCCGAGTACGACGACCAGAAGCAGGAATGTCAGTGCGCCAAGAAGCACGAGGGGTCGCATGAACGGAAAGGCGGTCTGCGCACCGTGCCACATGGCCTCAAGGTCGCGGTGGTCGGTATCCGCCAGACGGGAGAAACCGAGTCGAATGCGTTGCTTGCGTGCGATGTCGGCAGCGGGGAGGGCCGCCACTAGCCGGCTTGAGGCTACGGCGATGCCCGCATCGAAACCTTCGAGGCGTCCGTGTTTGCGCAGGTAGTCACCATGGGCCATGTAAAGGGCAATCTGCCGTACGTTTCCGGCATGGGCGGCGGCAAGCAGACTGGTGGTGTCGGGAAAGACGACGGGATTCACTCCCGGCAGCGTATCCTGCAGGATGGTGGCGAGTCCCATCCCGGCCGGGATGGCGGGTGATGTGACACTCCCCTGCCCCTGGTCGGCAGGGTCAGGCGAAGAGGTCCCGGTATGCGAGAAGATGCCTACGGAAAGATGGCCCACCTCTGCCGCTTCGGCGAGACCGAAACGAGGCAGCAACTGGGCGGGCAGGGCGGCGACGGCGTCGATGCGCGACCGGGCGAAGGCGTCGGGAATCTCGTTCTCCGTGACAGGCACAAAAATCACGGGAGTGCCCGTGGCACGCGTCCAGCTTTCCCATACGGTGACGACCAGCCCCTGTGGGCGTCCTTCCATATCGAAGAACTGGTATGGAGGCATGTCGGGCCGCAGGGCGAGGCGCAGTGGCAAAGACCCTACATCGGAAGCCCGGATAGGTGATGCGCCCGCTACGATGAGCGCAATGACCACACAGCACAGCAAGGCGCGGATGTAACGTGACATTCTGGTCTACCTGCTTGGAGTCTCTACCTCAATCGTTGACCGAAAGAAAGAGTCATGTGCACGAAGAGGCACAGTAAGGGATACACGGCAGGGCGCCCGCATTCGCTGCATGATTCCGACATCATTAAAACTACATCGCTTTTTCTGTTGACGCTACGCGCGGCTTGGGGCATGGGCATTGAAGGCCCGCGCGACGGGCAGATTGGTTCTGCCTGCTTTGAGGCGCGAACATTTCGTTATTTTTTTCAAGAGGTTTTTCTCATGGCCAAGTCCATCTACGTCGGGAACCTTCCCTGGTCCGCCACTGAAGAGCAGGTGCAGGACCTCTTCTCTCCGTTCGGTCCCGTTCTTTCCGTAAAGCTGGTCAGCGACCGTGATACGGGTCGTGCCCGTGGCTTCGGCTTCGTCGAGATGGACGATGCCGAGGCTGTCGCCGCCATCGAAGCTCTTGATAACGCTTCGTTCGGTGGTCGCACCCTGCGCGTGAATGAAGCCCGTCCCCGCGCGCCCCGCCCGCCCCGCTACTAGGCGACGCGTCCGTGCCGTATCTCGCGCCCCGGTCGTTCCGGGGCGTTTTTCATGTCCTTTATTATAGCTTTGGCTATGTCACGGTTGCCGGAAGCCTTCTCACTCACGCCCTAATCATGCCATATCACGTGAGCGGATGCTGCTTATGATTTCATGTCGTATCGGAGCGCGGGGGCGGACGGGCATGGTGCAACCACGACGCATCGCGCTACCCGCGTCGTGGTGTTGCCGGGGCTTTCAGCGCGACTCCCTTGCTTCGGTTCCCGCTTGGGGATACAAGAGAGGGGTAAAACTGGTCGGCATGCCGACACAGAACCATGAAAGGAGATGAAAATGCGCAATTTGAAGACCTGCGCCTGGCTTCTCATCGCCACGTTGCTCCTCGCCGCGTGCGGCCCCAGTTATGGCGGCAGCACCTATAAGGGCGGTCAGGCCCGTACGGCCCACACGGTGCAGTGGGGTACCATCGAACAGATCAACGATGCCACCATCGAAGACCAGCAGTCCGGTCTCGGCATGCTCGGCGGTGCCGTCGTGGGCGGGGTCCTCGGCAACATGGTGGGCGGCGGCAAGGGCCGCACCCTCGCCACCCTTGGTGGCGCCGTCGGCGGTGCCGCCGCGGGCTATGCGGGTGAGAAGGCCCTCAACAACAAGCGGGCGCTCGAAATCACGGTCCGTCTCGAAAACGGACAGGTCATGTCCATCGTGCAGGAACCTGACGAAGTGTTCACCGTGGGCGACCGTGTGCGCGTGCTGCAAGGCAGCGACGGTTCGGCCCGGGTGCGTCACTAGTCTGCACCCTGTACACCTGACGCCGAATGCGTATAATGAACCCGCCCCCTTCCGGGGCGGGTTTCTCATGCCACGGTACCACGGCCGACGGGCCTCACTTCCCTAGCGATGGAGGATACCACATGCTCGACCCGAGAGACTGCATTCTGTACAGCGGCGGTGCCACGGGCACCGAGGCCCATTTCGGTGGCATTGCCGAGAAGTATGGTCTTGAAGAGGTGAACTACAGCTTCGAGGGGCACCAGATAGAACGCACACGTGGCGTGAGGGTGCTGACCTCTGAAGAACTCGCCCTCAAGGACGTGAGCCTCACCTACGTGTCGCGGCTGATGAACCGCCAGTACACGCGCGCCCCTCTTTTTCGCAAGGTGTTGCAGTCCATCTGCTGGCAGGTGAGCTGCGGGCATGAGGTCTGGGTGGTGGGCTCCATTCAGGAGGACGACACCGTGACCGGCGGTACAGGCTGGGGTGCCGAGTTCGCCAAGATATGCAACAAGCCCCTTTACGTCTTCGACCAGACCCGCAACGGCTGGTACATGTGGGACAAGTCCGCATGGTCGCCGGTCAGTGAGCCACGCATCGGCCACCGGCATTTCACGGCCACCGGCACCCGCTTCCTTGAAGACAACGGGCGTGCGGCCATCGAAGCCCTCTTCGCCCGCTCCTTCAACGTCTAGCATGGCGTCCTCGCCATGTGTCGGCAGCCACCGATGCATTCCGGGGAGGCGCTAGCGCCAAGGAGTCTGCGATGTGCGCCGTACGCATGTCCCCGGTGGCGGCAAGCATGCGCCGGACGACTACCGTACCTGACGGGCGTTCATCGTGTTTGTAGAACGTGGCATTAGCGGTACAAAAGTTCTTTGCAGGGGGCCGCTTCGGCGGCCCCGTTTCTTTTCGACATCCGTCCGGAGCCTTCCATGCCCAGCGCACCCGTGACCTCCGATACCTCGCGCAAGGGCCTTGTGGCGGGATTGGGGGCATTCGCCCTGTGGGGCCTGCTGCCCCTGTACTGGAAACAGCTGCTCGACGTTCCCCCGTTCGAGATTCTCTGTCACCGCATCTTGTGGTCTTTCGTCTTTCTCTTGCCCGTGGTGGTGTTCTCCGGTCGATGGGCAGAGGTGCGTGCCGCTGTGCGCGACCGGGGGACGTTGCTGCGTGTGGCATGCAGCGGTCTGCTGGTCGGTTTCAACTGGTATCTCTACATCTGGGCGGTGAACACGGGCCATGTGCTGGAGACGAGCCTTGGCTACTACATCAACCCGTTGATGAACGTGGCGCTGGGTTGCGTGTTCCTGCGTGAACGTCCCTCGCGCCTGCAGGTGGCAGCCATCGCCCTTGCCGCCTTCGGGGTGCTGTGGATGCTTGCCGGGTACGGGCGCTTCCCGTGGGTTGCGCTGACGCTGGCGGGGTCGTTCTCTCTGTATGGCTTCATGCGCAAGACGGTGAAGGTCGCCTCCGTACCCGGACTCTTCATCGAGACGAGCATCCTTGCACCTTTCGTCGCGGTGTGGCTGGTGCGCCTGCACCTTGGCGGCGGCGGTGCGTTCATGCATCTCGCCCCGACGACCGACCTGCTGCTCATGGGGGCGGGCGTGGCGACCTCCACGCCGCTCATCTGGTTCGCCTTTGCGGCGCGAAGCCTTCGTCTCACCACGGTGGGGGTGCTGCAATACCTTGCCCCCACACTTGCGTTCATGCTCGGGGTCTTCGTCTTCCATGAACCGCTCACGCCGTCGCATCTGGTGACGTTCGGCTGCATATGGGGGGCGCTGGCCCTGTACACCATCGAAGGATGGCGCGCCCTGCACAGAAAACCCTGATTCCGGACTGCGTACCCTGTTCCTGCACACCCGCCTCCCGGTGACGGTACGGTGCATACCGTATCGTCCCGGCGTCTTCACGGAGTATCGTCTTGACCATGGCATTCGGAACGGGCGAACTTGCCGCCCTCGGCACGGCCTGCATCTGGGCCGTTTCCTGCCAGATACATTCGCAGCTTTCCCGCGAGATGGGAGCGACCAACCTGACACTCCTGCGTCTGCCGCTGGCGGTGGCACTGCTTGGGGCTGCGTGTGTCTTCTCAGGGGTGTCGTTCGACCACCCCGCTTCGGTGTGGTGGTACTTCTCGCTGTCCGGGCTGACCGGCGTGGCCCTGTGCGACTGGCTGTTCTACGGTTCGACCGTGCTGCTTGGCCCGCGGGTGGCCTGCGTGTGCCAGTCGCTTGCAGCCAGTATGACGGCCTTTCTGGGCGTGATGTTCCTCGGCGAGAGTCTCGGCTGGGCCGGAGTGCTTGGGATAGCTGTGGCCACGGTCGGCGTCATCATCGTCGTCACGGACGGCGGCGGCCGGTCTGATGGGCTGGCCACGACCCCGGGTCAGCGCCGCAAGGGCATCGCCCTTGCCTTGGGGTCGGCGTTGGCCCTCGCCCTTGCCATGTTCTTTTCCAAGAAGGGATTCAGCACCGGGGCAGACCCGCTGTTCTGTGCGTTTCTCCGTAACGTGGCGGCGGCGGTGGTCTTCTGGCCCGTCGTGGCCCTCATGGGCGGTTCGCGGGCTGCGATGCAGTCTTTGCGAAGCGGGCGGGGAGTGTTGCCGCGCATGGCGCTGGGGGCCGTACTTGGCCCCGGCATCGGCATGTGGCTTTCACTTGTGGCGGTGGCCAACACCGACACGGGCGTGGCAGCCACGCTCATCGGACTTGAGCCCATCGCCATCATGCCCGTGGTATGGTTCATGACGGGCAGGCGACCGACGGTGCGTGCCGTGGTGGGGGCCGCTGTGGCCTTCGCAGGCACGGCACTGCTGTTGATGCGGCACCACCTGTAGCGCTGCTTCCGTGCCTCGTGTGATGACGGGGCGCAGGGCGCTGGTGCCAGCAGTCCGTTGGCAGACTGGACAGGGCGAAAGAGCGCCGCAAGGGGCGGGTGACGTTTCGGTGGTGTTATCCCGCACCGTGCCGCGGCTTCGCCACGCTGCGAGGGGCAAGATGCCTCGCCACGCCCGCCAGCTACTTCTGCACCGGTGCGTCGGGCCAGATGCTTCGTCGTCGGTGCAGACGCTGTGTCGGGCTAGATGCTGCGTCGGGCCTGTGACGATGGTGTCGCCGACACCCCGGCCCCCCTTGCCGAAGGGGACACGCTTCGTGACTCCCGGCGAGATGGATGCCGCGCGGCGTCGGGCCAGATGCTTCGTCGTCGGGCAAGATGCTTCGCCGGGGTGCAGATGAGGGCGTTGTCCCGACCTGGGGCAGGGCTAGGCCGCGGCCTCGTCGTCGGCTTCGTCCCCGTCGATTGCCGGGGCGGCTGCGGTTGCCTTCTCTGTGTCCGTCCCGTCCTCCTTGTAGGGTGCGGGTGTGACGCCGTGCATCTCCTCGAAGGCGCGTCCCCAGAGGATGAGGTGCTCAAGCACGGGCATGAGCGTCCGGCCCAGTTCCGTCAGCGAGTATTCCACGCGGGGGGGGACCTGCGGATACACCTCGCGGTGCACCATGCCGTCGGCTTCCAGTTCACGCAGTTGCTGCGTGAGCATCTTCTGGGTGATGTTGGGGAGGATGCGCCTCAGTTCGCTGAAGCGCAGCACACCGTCCTGTCCGATGCGCCAGAGGATGATGGGCTTCCATTTGCCTCCGATGACCTGCAACGTGAGTTCCAGCGAGCAGTAGTAGTCCTTGCCCGCACAGTGCTTCAGAAGGCAGGGGCGGTGGTCGGCATCGCGGGCGGTGGTCTTTTTCATGGTATCCTCTAGGGTACAATGCTACTTTATGGTGTGTACTTGATGTATGGATATAGTGGGGTAGACTGGGAACGAAGTCAACGCCAAGACCGGAGGTCGTCATGGACATCTTTACAGCCATCCATTCCCGCCGCAGCATTCGCAAGTTCACCGAAGCCCCGGTGGACGCAGACACCGTGAAACGGCTTCTGGCCGCAGCCATGGCCGCACCCAGTGCGGGCAACGCGCAACCCTGGCGCTTCGTCGTCGTGGACGACCGCGCCATGCTCGACAAGGTGCCCTCGTACAGCCAGTACGCCGGCATGGCGGCGCAGGCGCCGCTTGGCATCCTCGTCTGCGCCGACCTCAGTGCCGAGAAGTACCCCGGCTACTGGGTGCAGGATTGTTCAGCCGCCATCCAGAATCTGCTTCTTGCCGTACAGGGGCTTGGCCTTGGGGCTGTCTGGACGGGTATCTACCCGATGGAGGACAGGGTCGCGGCGTTCAGGCGCGAGTTTTCGTTGCCTGAACAGGTGATGCCGCTCGGTTTCATCGTCATCGGGCACCCTGCGCAGGAACTCAAGCCGCAAGACCGCTACGACGAGTCCAAGATACATCATAACGGCTGGTAGCCATGCCCATCATCACCGTTCAGGCGAACCAGCTTTCACTGGAGACCCGACGCGAACTCGTGCATGAGCTCACGCAGAGTGCGGCGCGCATCATGGGATTGCCTCCGGAGACCATCGTCGTGGTGCTCGAATGCCGTCCCGCAGAGGACTATGCCGTGGGCGGTGTCCTTCTGGCCGACAGGCATCGGGAAGGTTCATGAAGCGACACGGGCGTGCTGCTTGCGCTGCAATGGTCGCGGGGGCTTGAGGCGAAGCCCGAAAAAGCGTACCCGGATGCGGAACGGAGGCTTCGCCCTTGCGGTGGGGCCTCCTCGCATACCCAAGGAGCGAAGCATGAAGATTCTTGCCATCGATAAGGTGCGCGACAAGGCAACCCCCGAAAGGATTCGCGAGCTTTTCCTGAAGGAGATTTCGCAGTGCGTGCGGCTGTACCTCGCCGACGTGGTGCGCGAGATGTACTTCAGGCAGGACAGGTCGGGTACCGTGCTGGTGCTCGAAGCCCCCTCCGTCGACGACGCACGGGCCATGCTGCGTGAACTGCCGCTGGTGCGTGAAAAGCAGGTGGAGTTCGACCTCATCCCCCTCGGGCCCTACGTTCCTCTCGGACTGCTGCTGCAGGACGAGGAGGAGACGCCCGCACAGGCGACCGTATCCGCCAATTAGCGTAACGTCCGCACGATGTGCCGAACAATGCATCGTGCGGATGTTCCTCTGGTTTTCCCTGCGACCTGATGCCGCTAGGGCCTTCTCCGGCTGCTTCGGCTGACCAGCCTTGCCCCTCATGGTGCGGGGCGGTACAATCAGCCATACGCCGAGGTGGCTTGTGGCAGCATATCGTCATCGTATCTCCGATTCCCCGCCGGAAGACGGCACAGGGCTTCCAGCGCACCTTGCTGTCGCCCGTTCAGAAGGTCATGGGCAGGCGAAGGGCATCCTTCCTGCCCACAGGGACATGCCGGAAGCGGGGGGCGTCAGCGTGCCCGTCGTAGAGATGGATGCGTTGGCCCTTGCGGCGGGAATGCAACAGGGCGTGTGCGTAGCCGTGGACTTGCGCCCCTCTTCGGCGTGGGAAGGCGGGCACATCCCCGGTGCGATACCGTTGCGGGATGCCGGGCTGTTCCGCTGGTTGCCGGACTTGTTCGCACGGTATGCGATGCAGCGGCGTCTTGCCCGCCTGCTGCGGCGTCATGCCGGCAGTATGCTCGTGTTCTGCAGTGAGGCGGCTGCGACCTGCCCCGATGCGGGACGGGGCTGTCTTTCCACGAACAGTCCTCCCCCCGGCCGGGGCGGCCCTGTGGAGGTCGGCAGCACCCTCGCGACGGGCGCGACGGGCGCGACGGGCTGTCCCTGTCTGGCGCATAGATGGCTTGGGCAGGCGTTGCTGCTCGGGGCCCGCAATGTGGCGATGCTCTGCGGTGGCATGGCCGCATGGCGTGCAGCGGGGTTGCCGTTGTTGCATGGACGCGCCGCGGGGGACATGCGAGGGCGGTGCACCGGGGCAGGGTGAGTCCTGCGACGGTGACGCGTGGCGTCGCCGAAGGTCGTGAAGGGTACAGGCGCGTCAGCGAAAGGTCTGCCGATGCGGTGACTGTGATACCGCCGGGGTACGTCCCCATGTACTGCTGCCGAGTGCTGCCGTCGGGGGGCTGCCGTCGGTGTGATGTCGTTCGGATATCCCTGAATGGGTCGTCGGTCGGCCCTTACCCGTGAGGCCTTGCCGCTGACAGAGGGCAGCTGGCATCCCCGGAGTCCGAATCCCGCAATCCGTGCCGTGGTGCACGACAACACAACAGAGGGCGTCCGACGATGGACACGATGGTGTCATGGGGGGATGAGTGATGTCTGTGCCATCGCGGCAGGTGAGAACGACGTTTCTTGTTCTCTGGCTGGTCTCCATCGGAGTTGTCGTGGCGGGGTCGTTGCTGCCGGTGCCCGACGGCCCGCCGGTGCCGCACATCGACAAGGTTGAGCACCTGATAGGCTATGCATGGCTGGCGCTGTTGCCGTGGGCGGCGTTCACCCGCCCGGTTGCGGCTTCGTACGCCTCTCTCGCCATGGTCCTGCTGGGGGGCGGTATCGAGGTCGCGCAGCATTTCGTGCCCGGTCGCTTCGCCTCTCTGGCGGATATGGCGGCGAACGCCCTTGGCGTGGCTTGCGGTTGGTTTGCCGGAAGACGGCAGGCGCGGGATGGGTGGGCTGCCTTGCGTCGGAGACTCGTCCGAATCTGTACCAGTGCGGATGACATGTCACGGCGGTGACCGGCGATGGCGAGGCAGGGGCGTCGGGCACTGCGCAGTCTCGCCTTCGACACGCGGCGAAGCCTGACAGGGCGACATGTTCGCATCTGCCGGTGCGGTGATGCCTTTGACAGTGTCCGGCGGCAGTCTGCCAGCGGACGATACCCGCATCAGGATGCCGCGCGGTGCGACCCCACTCCTCCTTCTGGTCACACGGTGTCGCGCACGTCATGACGGTGCGTCGGGCCGCCAACCGGACGGTCGGGCTGAGAGTGAACGCCCCTCCCCATCCGGGCGTGGCGCTTCAGTCCCTCACATCGTTCCAAGGCAGCAATCCCTCACGCCAGCATGACCTCTCGCCGAGAGACGACAGATGAGACAGGAAGACCTCCGCCGGTGGCGAAGGTCTGTCTGTTGTCAGGGCCGTCAGCCGCGGCCATCTGTCTGTCTGGTGTCCTAGAGGTAGTGCGGGGGAGGCCCGTTGTCCTCTCCGCCATCATCCGAAAGCAGCAGCATGAGGCTGCGCAACTTGTCTTCGCTTGCGGCACAGCGCTTCTCCAGTTCATCGAGTTGGCGCTGCTGGTCGGCGATGACCTCGTTCAACTGGGTGATGGTGTCGTCCTGGAAGTAGAGCGTCTCCTCAAGTCGCGCCAGCCGTTCCTCCACGCTTCTGCTCATGCTCCCTCCGAGGTGTTCTGTGCCTGTTCGGCAAGGTGCCGCACGATGGCGAATTCCTCCGGCGTGACGGGTTGCACCGAAAGTCTACTTCCCTTCTTCAGCAGTTCCATGCCTTCAAGACCGGCGACGCCCTTCAGCGCGGCACGGGGCAGGGGCGTGACAAAGCGCTGTACCAGTCGCACGTCGACCATGTCCCATCGAGGGGCATCGGGAGTGGATGCGGGGTCGTAGTGATCGTTCTCCGGGTCCCACGCGGTGTGGTCGGGGTGGCTTTCGCGCACGACCTCGACAATGCCTGCGATCTCGGGGTTCTTTCCGCTGTGATAGAAGAAACCGAGGTCGCCCTTGCGCATGGTACGCATGAAGTTGCGGGCCTGATAGTTGCGAACGCCATCCCATGACGAGGTGGCGTCGGGCGAGGCGGCAAGGTCGTCCACGGAGAAGCAGTCCGTTTCACTTTTGAAGAGCCAGTAGTTCATGGCGTGTTCCTGTGGTCTGTATGGTTGCGGCTCATGGGCCGCACCCTAGCATGAGGGGGCGGATGAGCGCCAGCACCCGGTGCTGCGCCACGGGTGTCGATGCTTCAAGGAAGAGCAACCGACCGGAGGGGTGTGCTGTGTGGCCTTGAAGTGCGACGCAGGCGCAGGCTTTGCGGTGACGCGCTGAACATGCGGGGGCATGATGGCGGCATGGACATGGCGCATGGGATTCGCCGGTATGGGCCTGCCGGTATGGCGTTGCAGGCCATTCGCCGGTGTCTGCCCTCATCTCTCCCGTCCGTCTTGCAAGCGGGGTTCTCGCCTTCGCGTCAGGGGCCCTGTATCCAGTGTTCCAGCAGCGGTGGCGTGGCGAAGGTGGAAGGTGGCAACCACGCGCATGCGGACGTGAGTTCGACGCCGCGCTGTATCACCGAGACGGGCCTGTCCGCCGAGACGACGATGACCATGAGGTCGTCCTTGTTGGCGGTGAAGCGCAACGCGCTGTTGAAGCGTGCACCGCGCGCCCTGTTCTCTCCGGCGACCGAGAGTCCGTCCATGAGACATGCGAAGCCGTGCAATGCACCGTCACGCCTGATGTGCAATGCACCGTCGACCTTCGCCAGCGCACAGGCAAGGCTCAGTCCTTCGTCGGTATCGAGGTCGACGGGGGTGACAAGCGACTGCCCCGCCAGAGTGCGCGGCGGTGTTCCGAGGTCGATGATGAGTGCGCAGCCGTGCTTGCGGTCTTGTGCGCACTCGACGATGCGCAACGCCACGCGGCGCAGTTTCTGCTGTTCTTCGGCCGTGCAGCGGGCTTCGAACAGGAATTCTTCGAGGTGGACGAGGTTGGGGCGGCGGTCGGAAGAGTGGAACGAACCGTCTGAGAAGCTGCATACAAGTTCGGCATCCAGCCAGAGGAAGCCGTGCCGCCCCCTGTAGTCTGCGACGATGGTGCAGGGAGGCAGCTTCTCGCGCGTGATGCCGGTTATGGAGACCCCGTCAGAGACGAGAATCCTGTCCGACCCCGTGACGGATTGCAGCATCTTGCGGCAGTGGCGCAGGTTCGCCAGAAGGGGCCGTTCGTGCGCCGGAAACCGGGCGAGGTAGTCGAGTCGCTCACACCATGCCGGTTCGATGAAGGCGAGTCGTCCTTCGGGCCATGCGCCTTCCTCGCGGGTATGGGAGATGCCCAGCACCGCGTCCAGCGTGGGGTAGACACGCAGCTTCGTATCCGGTCCCATGGCGCGGTTGCGCTGGTCGACAATCCAGTCGCGTACGGCGTGAAGGGCATAGCCTTGCAGCAGAAAGGCCGAGACTCCGGCACGCAGGCTGCCCACTGTGCCGAGGTCGAGGGAAAGCTGGTTGGCGGCGTATTCAAGCCAGCAGCGCGTGGGGCCGGTGGAGCACATGCCGGGGTGCTCTTCGGTGAACCAGACCTGAAGCCACGTGTGCCGGGTACGGCAGGCATGGGCGATGAGCCCCGTCAGTTGCGGGTCGGGCAGGGGGTGCTGTTCGTGGGGCGAGATACCTCGCATGGGCGGCCCCGTGAGCATCCAGTCGATGTGGTCGAGCATGGTCTCGCGCAGGCGCGGTTCGTGGTCTCGCAGCAGGTTCTGGGGGTCGTAGACGCGAAGATGGTCGCCCCGTTTCAGGGACATGAGCAGTGCCACGCGGCTGGTACCCGAAAAGTGCGAAAGCCCCTGCCGTAGGGCGTCCATCGCATGGGCGAGGCATAGGCTGCGGTATATCCTGCTCATGACACTCCCTCGCAGGTTCCGTGTCCCTCTCCGGGCTTGGTCAGGGACGCGGCGTCCGGCGCATGTTATCCCTGCATGTTTCACCAGCGATATACGGAAGATGCGTATATGACAAGCCGGGGGAGCCTGTCGTCCCGCCCGTCCGGGTGTCTGGCCGGTACATCGGGTGAGCCTGCCCGCCCGGAGTGTTCGCACCGGACGATGGTGGAGGCGATGAACCCTCGGGGCGAGCCAGGCTTGTCGGCCCGAAGGGCTGCCGGGTCGGGGCTTCCGCGGGGTTGCGCATCTAGTGGCGCGCACGGGCTGACCGGGTTACACTGCGTACAGGTCCATCGTCTGTTCAGGAGGAGTGATGGCACGGTCATCCGTCTTTTCGGGCAAGCGCAAGTTGCTGCCTTTCCGTGCGGGTAGGCGAGGGGTCGGGCCGTCGCCCCCGCAGCGGTTGCCTGTCCTTGAACGCATCGTGCGGCGCTTCGCCCGTGGCGCCGCCACCCGGCTTTCGGCCTACACCGGCACCCCGTGCGTCGTGGAGGTGGTGTCGGTGTCGCATCGCCCCTCCGGTTTCCATGAACAGCCCGGATGCCAGCATGACGCGGAATCCGCTGGGCATCAGCAGGATGTCGCCGTCCGGTCGGGAAGGGTGTTGTGGCATATGGCGGCGGTGGTTCCCCTCGATGATGTCGTCTGCCTTGCGGTCGATGAGGGGTGGGTGGACACTGTGGCCCGCCATGCCCTCGGTGCGGGCGGGATGCCGAAGGGGTGTGCCAGCTGGCCGCCGTCGCAGGTCGTCATGGCGGTGTGCGGGCATTTCATGCGTGCGGTACAGCTTGACCTCGAGGCGGCTTTTCTGCCGTTCTTCGAGATAGAGACCGTGGCGGAGGGCGAACTCGCATCTGCCACATCCTTCGGGGAGGGAGGGGGCTGGCAGGCCGTGTTGCGCCTTCTGTGCGGTGCCGAAGAGGCATGCTGGCACCTGTGGTTCCCTGACGGGCTGCTTGCCCCCCTCTATCCCCTGTTCGAGGATGAGTCGTTGCACGTGGTGCCCATCGAGGCCGAGTGCCCGGCGCAGATGGTGGACGCCCTGCTCACCTTGCCCGATGAACACCTCGTCGCCCGCATCGACAGGGCGCACCCGCAACTGGGGGCTGTGCTGCTGGCGGCATGTCCCGTCCGTCGCCGGACGCGTCTGCTGCCGCTGCTTGCACCTGAGATGGCCGAAGAGGTTCGCCGGCGCATGGCGCGGCGGAGTGGACCGTTACGGGTGTTCACAGCCACCGAGAGGTTCGTGGTACGTACCCTGTCCCTTGGTGAAAGTCATACCGTGCAGACGCTGGGAGTCATGACGCCCGGTGCGGCGGCGGCCTTCGTCAGGGCGCTGGCAGGGCTTGAACCCCTGTTCGCGGAACAGGTCGAGGCGGTACTGCGGCAGGACGGTGCCATGGTGACGGCTGTCGAAGCCCTCGTGACAGGAGGCGAAGCGGAGGCAAGGCGGTTGCTGATGCGTGCCTTCTCACCGGAAAGGGTGCGCGAAGTCGTGGCGCTGGTGGAACAGGCTGGAGGCATGGCAGGCGGTCCTCACACGCCGTTCACGGGCTTCGGCGGTGTTCCGCCGTTGGCGCTGGGGCGGGTGCTGTCTTCGGCCGGGCTGGCGGTGACCTTCGCCGTCTGCACGGCGCTGGTCCGGCGCGACCCGCGTCATGTGGCGGCGGTGCTGGGCGCGTTGCCACCCGAAGCCGGGGGGATGGTCCTTGCCGCGCTTGGGCGCCCATCGGTGGGGGGAGGGCAGGACGCCATGCTCGTGGCCGAGACCGTCCTCACGGATATGCTGGGGGCGTCGCTGCCGCTGCCGGTCACGCCCGACCTCGCGGCTGATGGTTCCCACGAGATGGAAGGAGGCCCGGCCAGCGTGATGGCGGCCCTGCTGCGGCATGGCGTGGCCCCGCTTCGCGAGGCGGCCCTTCGGGCCTGCCGTCGTGAACGTGCGTGGGGGCCGGAGACCGAGGTCGGCCGCAGACCGCACAAGGAGACAAGTGTCCCGCACGCTGCTGTCGATGGCGGAGACCCCGCCGGGGCAGGCGTCGCCACGACGCCGGACACCGGGCAGGATGCCTAGGACGCCCCGGATTATCGCGCAGCCCGGATTACCGCGCAGCCCGGATTACCATGTCGCCTGCATGGCATGCACTCGCACGGCTGCGGCGTCCTCGGGGCGCTGGATGGTACTCGGTCGGCACAGGCCTGCTGCCTCTGCAACGCAAGAAGACGGAAAAGACGCATCGGCGGTGCGCCGCACCACGCGGTTCAACGTCAGCGGCGGGGCGGCCTCTTGCTGCCCCCCTTCCTGCCCTCCCGGCGCTCTTCGGCGTCGGCCCTGCCTCTGTTCGCGCCGCCATCCGGCCTCGCCCCGTTGCGCCTGCCACGGTCGGGCCTGTCTTCATCGCGCCTGCCGCCCCTCCTGTCACTTCGTCCACCGTCATGCCTGTTGGCATTTCCGGTGTCACGGTCGGAACGGTGCGGCCGTCCGTCCCGCGTTCCGGCCTTGCCGCGTCCAGTCTCACTCTGTCTGGCATCGCCCCGGCGGCGGTTGTCGGCGTCACGTGAGGGGGGGCGTCCTGTGTCGGGCATGAGGATGCCGTGCTGGCGCAGGCGCTCTGCGTCGGTGCGGGCCACGGGGATGGGGTTGCCCTCCGGGTCGATGCCTGCCGCGTACATGGCGGTAGCCACCGTGCCCGGTGTGGGGATGAAGCACTGTACCTGCTGCGGCGACCAGCCCCGCGCCTGAAGCCAGCGTGAAAGCGTGCGCATGTGGTCGTCGGTGCAGCCCGGAAAGGCGCTCAGAAGGTACGGTACCACATACTGTTCCTTGCCCGCCTCGTCGGAGAAGGCCGCGAAGGCCTCAAGGAACTTCTCGAAGACCGGAAGTCCCGGCTTGCGCATGTATTCGAGCACTTCGTCGCAGATGTGCTCCGGGGCGACCTTGAGCTGACCGCCGGTGAATTCCATGGTGTAGGCGCGCAGTGCCTCGCCTTCGCGCAAGGCGAGGTCGAAACGGACGCCGCTGGCCACGCGTACGTTGCGCACTCCCGGCGTGTCGCGCACTTCCCGAAGCAGCCGCACTGCCTTGCGCTGGTCGACCGCAAAACCTTTGCAGACGGAGGGGAACATGCAACTGGCACGACGGCATTTGGCGGGGTTCAGCGTGCAGCGGGCCTGCCACATGTTGGCGCTGGGGCCGCCCACATCACTGATGGAGACGCCCTTTCGCGCAGCGGCAGCGAGGTCGCGTGCCTCCGCGAGGACAGAGTCACGGCTGCGCGAGGCGATGCGTCGTCCCTGATGGAGGGCCAGCGAACAGAACGAACACCCGCCGCCGCATCCCCTGTGGGTGGTGATGCTCGTGCGTATCATGTCCGCGGCGGGCACGGTCTCGCGGTATGAGGGATGTGCCTCGCGGGTGAAGGGGAGCGCGTACAACCTGTCGAGGTCTTCAGAGGACATGGGCGGGGCGGGGGGGGCCATGATCACGGCGCGATTCCCCACAGGCTGGATGGCCCATGCGTCGCCGCGATGGACATGACGTTCCTGCTGGAGGGTCGCCTCCATGAGCAGGCGTACATCGGCGGAGATGTCCTCGTGCGAGGGCAGGCGCATGATTGATGCGCCCTCGGGCATGTCTGACTCCGTGCCGACCCATGCCGTACCGCCGATGCCATGCAGGGCCTCTGCCGCCGTGGCGGCCCCACCTTCGTTCATGGCCGCGTCGTACCGGGCCGCCGCCTCGCGCAGGGCGTATTCGCCCATGCCGTAGACGAGCAGGTCGGCCTTGGCGTCAAGCAGGATGGAGCGCCGTAGCGAGTCCGTCCAGAAATCGTAATGTGTGGCGCGCCTGAGCGAGGCTTCGATACCCCCGATGACGACCGGAAGTCCGGCGAAGGCCTGCCGCAGGAGGTTGGTATAGACGATGACCGCCCTGTTGGGACGTGCACCGGCCTTGCCGCCGGGGGTGTAGGCGTCGTCGTGGCGTTTCTTGCGGAAGGCGGTGTAGTGGGCCAGCATCGAATCGATGGCCCCGGCGGCAATCCCCGCGAAGAGTCGGGGCCTGCCCATGCACAGCACATCTTCCGGCGTGTTCCAGCGTGGCTGCGCCACGATGCCCGTGCGGTAGCCGTGGGCCACCAGCCAGCGTCCGAGAAGGGCGGCGGCGAAGGTCGGGTGGTCGACGTAGGCGTCGCCGGAGATGAGCAGCACGTCCAGCGCATCCCACCCTATGGCGTGCATCTCGGCACGCGACATGGGCAGGAAGCGGGGCTGGGCGAGGGGGGTACGAAAGCGGAGCGTGTCGGACTGCATCCCTTCAGTATAGGTGTACGAAGGGTGGGAAGCAAGCAGGTTGCCATCGCAGGGCGAATCGCTCAATATGCCCGGGATGACATACGACCAACGCACGGAAAGCACGGGGCCGCAAGTGAAGGATGAAGCCGCAGGTTCCGCAGAGGTACAGGCCCTGCGCGAACGCATCGCACGCCTTGAGGATGAGAACCGGTTGCTGCGCCTGTGCGCGCGTTTCGAGGGCCCTGCACCCGGTGAGGCCCTTGGCAGCCTGCTACCCGAAATCATCGCACCCGCTTCCGACGCCCCTCTCGTCTACGCCTATGTGAGCGATATGCAGACGCATGAACTGCTCTTCGTCAACCGCTCGCTGACGATGGCCGTGGGCGCATGGCAGGGCAGAAAATGCTATGAACTGCTGCAGGGGCGGGACACGCCATGTCCGTTCTGCACGTCGGGCAGACTGCAACGCAATCCCGAACGCCCGGTCGTATGGGAGTGGCGCAACCCGCGGCTTGGACGGTGGTTCCGCTGCATCGACCGCTGCATCCACTGGCCCGACGGCAGGCCCGTGCGCTACGAACTCGCCGTCGACATCACGGACATGCGTGAGGCACAGGAGGACCTTCTGCGCTTTCGTGCCGCACTGGACGCCTCGGCCGAGGCCATTTTTCTCGTCGACCTCGAAGAAGGCCGTTTCCTTGATGTGAACAGTGGTGCCTGCACCATGCTGGGCTACGACCGTGACACACTGCTCGGCCTTGGCCTGTGCGGCATACGTCGCAGCATGGCAGCGGACGGCTGCCGCCAGATTCTGGACAGCATCGCCGCCGGGGCCGTTCTCGAGAACGTCGAGACGGTCTACCTGCACCGGGATGGGACCTTCGTGCCCGTGGAAGTGGGCGCGCGCCTTGTCGACCGCGCGGGCGGGCCGCGCCTCGCCATCATGGTGGCACGTGACGTGTCGGAGAAGCGCAAGGCTCGCAGGGCCATGGAGGTGCGTTACCTCTATGAGCACGTGCTGTCGTCCTGTGCACGCGAGTTGCTCTCCCGGTCATGTTCCGAGTCGACCCTCGTGGGGGTGCTGGGCGCATTGCGTCAGGGGGCGGGGGCTTGCAGGGCCTATATCTTCGAGAACTATGAGGATGCCGAAGGCCGGCTGTGCTGCTCGCAGCGCTATGAGAGTAGCGCGCCGGGTGTGCGCCCCGAACTGGACAACCCGGCGCTGCAGAACATCATCTATGCGTCGGAGGCTCCCAACTGGCTGCATGAACTCCGCAAGGGGCGCGCCGTGGTGGGCCCTGTCGCAGACCAGCCGCTGCCGGAGCGTGACGTGCTTCAGGCGCAGGGCATACGTTCGCTGCTTGTCCTCCCCATCTTTGCCCGTGGGGTATGGTGCGGCTTCGTCGGCTTCGACGACACCCGCACGGAGAGGACATGGCAGGGGGGCGACATCCTCTTTCTCCAGACCGCCAGCGAGATTCTCGGCGCCGCGCTCGAACGCCACAGGGCAGAGGCCGAACTCGCCGCGTCGCACCAGCGGGCCGAAGAGGCGAGTCGGGCCAAGAGCGTGTTTCTCGCCAACATGAGCCATGAGATACGCACGCCGCTCAATGCCATCATCGGTCTCACCGAACTGACCCTTCAGGAACCCATATCCCAAGGCGTGGGCGAGAACCTGCGGGGCGTGCTGCATAGTGCCGAGGCGCTGCTGGCTGTGGTCAACGACCTGCTCGACCTGTCGCGGGTCGAGTCCGGAAGGTTGCACCTCGAGAGCGTGGAGTTCTCTCCCTCGCGGCTTGCGCGGGGGGTTGTGCGGCTCATGACCCATGTCGCCGACCGCAAGGGGCTCGACTTCGAACTCTACATCGCCCGCGATGTGCCCCCCACGGTGACCGGCGACCCGGCAAGGCTTCGTCAGGTGCTGCTCAACCTTGTGGGCAACGCGCTGAAGTTCACCGACGAAGGGGGCGTGAGCCTCACGGTCACCCCTTGCATCTGTTCCACCGACACAGGGGGGGGGCTCCTCAAGGGGGGCAATGGCGGTGTGCGCGGATTGCGGTTCACGGTGACGGACACGGGCATCGGCATTCCGCCGGACAGGCAGGCGTGCATCTTCGAATCGTTCGTGCAGGCCGATGAAAGCACGGCGCGTCGCTTCGGAGGAACAGGGCTGGGGCTCGCCATCTCTCGCAGGCTGGTGGAGATGATGGGCGGCAGGCTTGAACTGCGAAGCGAACCGGGCAAGGGCAGCGAATTCTGGTGTGATGTGCCTTTCGCTTCAGAGGGTGCGGCGCGGGATGGCATCTGCGAGGTCGCTTGCGTTGCCACTCCTGATGCCCCTTCTGGTACCGGAAGACGCCCGGAAGGGCGCGGGGCGGGTGACAGACGGCTAGAGGCGGCACCCTTGCGGATTCTCGTCGTCGAGTCGGACCCCCTGTGCCGCAGGGCCATGGTCAAGAGCCTAGGCAGACGCGGGCATGCAGTGACGGCCCTGTCGGCATTGTCAGAGGCCGCTGAAGTGCTGGTGGCAGAACGCCATGATGCTGTCGTGGTCGAGGCGACTCCCGGTGCGTGGGCTTTCTGCGAGTCCCTCCGTCAGGGGGGATATGGCGCGAACAGGGCGGCCTTGCCCCTGGTGTTCATCTGCGATGGCGATACGTTCCTGCCCGAATCGGTGGAACCTCTGGCCGCTCCCCATGCGTTGCTGTCACGGCCTGTCAAGGGGCGAGCCCTGTGTGAAGCCGTCGAGCATCTTGCAGGTGCCGATGCCGGGCAGCCTGCATCCGAGCGTGTGGCATTGCCGGAAGACGTCCCCCTGTTGCAGCCGGGGGCATTGCTGCTGACCGCCCCCGATGCCCAGATGCGGTTCGTGCGGCAGGTTCCCAGTCTGCGTGAGAGCCTGTGGTCGGCCATGGACAGGGGAAGCCGCGTCGAACTTGCCTCGCTGGCGCATCTTCTGCGTCATGAGGCCGAGGGAATCGGCGCCTTGCGCCTGCAGGTGCTGGCTGAACGGCTCGAGGACAGGGTTCGCATCGGGGCGACCGAAGACGCGCGCCCGGTCTTCATGCTTCTCGCCGATGCCCTCAACCAGCTTGAGCACGACCTGCGCAAACTCGTCCCCGCACTATCCGAGGACTGAAAGCCGTCAGCCACGCGGCTGACTGACGATAGTCGAGATGCCGCGCTGCCACCGACCTTCCGTCTGGTCCGCCAGTGTGTGTCCGGTGCGGGCAGGGGGAACCTGAGGCAGGCTGTGGCGGCATCCCTGCGCGTGTGCGGACGAGGAGACATCAGGAGACAGGCCCGACCGGAGTCCTGTTTTGTTCCGTACCGCCTCGTTTTTCATGTCTTTTCAGAGAACCGGTGCAGGCGGCACACGCCTGCGACGTGGTTCATGACGAACACGAGAAGGGGACACCGTACGGTGTCCCCTTCTCGTGTTGACTGATGCGGTTGCCGGTGCGGGGCTGGTTGCTACTTCTTCGGGGGGGCGACCATCGGCATGGTCTGGGGAGAGGGGGTGTCACCGGTCTTCTCTACGGCCTTGGGGGGCATCACCAAGGGCATTCCCGAAGGCGGCATGCCGGATGGCGGCATGTTGCCGGGAGGCATTCCCTGCATCATGCCTTCCATGGACTTGCCTCCCATGCCTTTGCCCCCTTCGCCGTGGCGTGACCTGAAGCCGTGCCACTCGTCGTGGGTCATGGAACCGTCGCCGTCCGTGTCCACGGCGTCGAAGGCGGGCTTGCGCATCTGCGGATAGGCCTTCTGGAATTCCTCCCAGCTTACTACGCCGTTTCCGTCTGTATCCATGGTGCCGAACTTGTCGTCTGCCTGTGCGGAGGTGGCGGCTGCAAGAATGATGGCCGCCGTAAGGAGCATGCGTTTCATCGGTCCTCCTGTGATTCGCGCGATGGCGCGTCGCCTGCACATACCAGCAAAGGCCGGGAGTGTGAAGGCTAAGTGCGGGCCGAAGCGCGACTTCGAACAGGGGCTGTCGGCCGTCTTCACATGTCGATGGGCGCGATGAGGGGCGGACATCGGGGGATGCGCGCCCCTCGCCGGAAGGCCGAGTCTAGAGGCGTGTTGCCACCTCGTCCCAGTTCACGAGTTTCTCGAAGAACGCCTTCACGTAGTCGGGGCGCTTGTTCTGGTAGTCGAGATAGTAGGCGTGCTCCCATACGTCGATGGTCAGCACGGGGGTGAGGCCCTGCGTCATCGGGTTGTCTGCATTGCCCGTCTTCATGACCTTGAGCACCGGCTTGCCGTTCTCGGTTCCCTTGGCCAACCATGCCCATCCGCTGGCGAACTGGGTTTTCGCCGCTTCAGACAGCTGCTCGATACAGGCTTCCACAGAACCGAACGATGCCTTCAGGGCATCTGCCACCTTGGCGGGGGGTGTCCCTCCGCCTCCCGGTTTCATGCCTGCCCAGTAGAAGGTGTGGTTCCACGATTGCGCGGCGTTGTTGAACAGACCCGCCTTGGCAGGGTCGCCCGCCACCGACTTCACCACGTCTTCGAGTCTCATGGTCGCCATCGGAGTGCCCGCCACGGCCTTGTTGAGGTTGGCGTAGTAGGCCGCCGTATGCTTGCCGTAATGGAACGAAATGGTACGGGCGCTTATGGCCGGTTCGAGGGCCGTGTCGGGATAGGGCAGGGGCGGCATGGGAAAGGCTTCAGCCTCACCTGCGGCGTGTGCGACTCGTGCCCCGAAGAAGGGTACTCCAAGCGTGACGACGGCGGCTGCGGCGCACAGGCCCATGAAGGAACGACGCGTGACGTTGCAAGGCATGGCTTTCTCCTTTCCGGGACGCGGATGCCCCGGGTTGAAAATGGGAGATGTGGCATCCACAGGATATCGGGGTGGATTCCGTTCAGCATAGCACGGTATCCTCACGGTGCAATACGGGGGAGAACCCGCCCCGGCACATGTTCAGACGGGAATCTGCCAGGGGGGCGTTGCATACCTGCTGTGATGTGGGCACAATGGACATGATGTGCCTGTTGCACCGGCAGCAGCGTTGCATGTCTTGATCGTCCGGGGAAACATGGACACCGGGGGAGGGCAGGTGAAGAACTGCTTTCGTATAGGTTTGCTGGCCCTTATGGTGTCTGGCCTTTCGGTCATGGGATTCGGTACGGACGCTTCGCGGGCGGAATCGACCTCACGTCCCGTCATCGCCACCGCCGACCCGTGGCCGCCCTATGCCGACCCGGCACACCCCGCCCATGGGCTCACGCTTGAAATCCTGTCACTGGCACTGGGGCGGTCGGGCTACACCGTGACCATGGTCTATCTGCCATGGGTGCGGGCCGAACAACGCCTTGAACGCGGCGGGGCGGACCTGCTCATCAATTGCTGGCGCACGGAGGCACGGGCAAAGCGCTACCTGTTCAGCCGACCTTTTGCGCGTAACAGACTGCTCTTCATGCAGCGTGCCGGAGAAAGCTTCGTCTTTGCGGGACAGGAGAGTCTGAAGGGCAAGACCGTGGGGACGATAAGGGGCTATGGCTATACCGATGCGTTCATGGCCGACACCTCCATCAGGCGTGAGGAGGTGACCAACTTCAAGGACAACGTACGTAAGCTCGTCTCCGGCAGGGTAGACCTCATCATCGAAGACGAACTCGTGGCCCGGACGCAACTGGAACAGTTGCCGGCAGACCTTGCCGGACAGGTGGCGTTCATCGAGCCTCCTCTTGTGACCAATGACCTTTACGTCGTCGCCTACCCGGACAACCCCGGTGCGCAGGACATCATCCGGGCCTTCGATGCAGGACTCGCGGCCATGATAGCCGACGGGTCGTATAAAGCACTCATGGAGCGTTATGACGCCGCAGAGAGTAGAGTCGACCGCTGAACGACCGTCTCGCAGCTGTCGCCGGTGAGGGAAGCCACGCTCGAAGGGCGGTATCAGATGCCAAGGCCCGTGGTTGGGTTCCGTGGTTGGGTTTTACCTCGTCCTGCGCAGAGGGGGCCGTATGGGATGCACCCTGCGCCCACGAAGCGTCTGACATCTTTCTGTCCGTAGGCTGCTCATGCATCGGTCATCACGCATGTGTACGGCACCCCGGCGACATGACGGAGGGGATGATGCCGCACCATGCGGCGTCATGCCCCCTGCCATCTTCCGGCATTGCACGTTTTTTTCTTCACCCCGTGGCAGGTGTGGCGTAAAGTGGAAGCGCAATCCCTCTACCGAAGGAGAACGCCATGTCCAGTGATGCCGGATTGCTACACGGGCCGTTCTGGGGTGTGAGTGCTCGGGTGCTGCTGCCTGCGCTTCTGGTCGAAGCTGCAGGGGCGGTGTGCACGGTATGGGCACCGGACCTGTTCAGTCTGGGGCTGTTGCCCCGATATGTATGGTTTGTCCTGGGCTGCCTGCTCTTTGTCGCGGGGGGCGTCTGTATCAGGCAGGCACGCCATGAGGTGCGCCGTTCCATCCGTGACGGGACGTTCCCGAGTGAAGGCCTGTACCGCTATACGCGCAATCCCATGGAGGCAGGGTGGATTTTCGGCATCCTGCCGGGGGGGGCACTGCTTGCCGGGTCGTGGCTCATGCTTGCCGGGCCTGTGACGGCGTGGGCCGTGTTCCGCGACGCCGTGGTCGCAGACGAGGCCATCATGCTAGCCCGGTACGGTGAGGCATGGCGCAGGTATACCGTGCGCGTGGGACGTCTCGTGCCCGACCCCGGACGGCGCGCGCGTGACTAGTGTCCATGCTTCAGGGCTGAAGCCCTCTTCACGGTGCCCCTTGAGTCGCCGCTGTTGCGCATAGACCGGTGACGGTATCGGGGAGGGGCGGTGCCAGCCGCGTTGTTCCGGCCGAGTGGTCCGGACGAGTTGTTTCGGCTGAGTGACGGCACCGTGTGGTCTCCCATGCCTTCACACGCTTGCATGGCCATGGTTGTGCACGCGTGTGGTTGCGGGCTTCGCGAGACTCGTCCGGGGTGTTTTGTCCAGCCATCTATGTTTTTTCTGGCATATGTGGCATTTCGACCCAAACGGCCTCTGCTGGTGCATCATTTTGACCATGTCATGACAACATATTGTCATCATGGTCTTTTTTTGTTTCGTGAGTGTCGTGTGGGCTGCCTGTCGCCTGAAAAGAAACACCGGCAGGGTGGCCCATGCCCCGAAGGATACAGCGAATCATGTTATACTAATGTATAACTGTATGTATTTCATGGAAAACAGTGTTTGGCCCCTTCCTTGCTTAGATGATGGTGAAGAATGTTCGCGGGGTAGTCGTACTCCGCGATGACATCGCTAACCCCAACTCAGCGAGGTAGGCAGTCATGGCAGTACAGGAACAGGTCTACGGTTTCTTCATTCCCCGGGTGACCCTCATCGGCATCGGCGCCTCCAAGGCCATTCCTGAAAAGATCAAGGCGCTTGGCGGGTCGAAGCCGCTCATCGTCACCGACATGGGCATCGTCAAGGCTGGCATCCTGAAGCAGATAACCGACCTTCTCGACGCCGCGAAGATGGCCTACAGCGTGTATGACGAGACCATCCCCAACCCCACGGACGACAACGTCCACAAGGGTGTCGACGTCTACAAGAAGAACAAGTGCGACAGCCTCATCACCCTCGGTGGCGGCAGCTCGCACGACTGTGGCAAGGGCATCGGCCTCGTCGTCGCCAACGGCGGCAAGATTCACGACTTCGAAGGCGTGGACAAGTCGACCCAGCGCATGCCCCCCTACCTTGCGGTCAACACCACGGCAGGCACCGCTTCGGAGATGACCCGCTTCTGCATCATCACCGACACCAGCCGCAAGGTGAAGATGGCCATCGTCGACTGGCGCGTGACCCCGAACATCGCCCTCGACGACCCCCTGCTGATGCTCGGAATGCCCCCCGCACTCACCGCGGCCACCGGCATGGACGCCCTGACCCACGCCGTCGAGGCCTATGTCTCCACCATCGCCACCCCCATGACCGACGCCTGTGCAGAACAGGCCATCACGCTCATCGCCACCTTCCTGCGCCGTGCCGTTGCCAACGGTCAGGACCTCGAGGCCCGCGAACGCATGTGCTTCGCGCAGTACCTTGCCGGCATGGCCTTCAACAATGCCAGCCTCGGCCATGTCCATGCCATGGCGCACCAGCTTGGCGGTTTCTACGACCTGCCGCACGGCGAGTGCAACGCCATCCTGCTGCCCCACGTCTCCAAGTTCAACCTCATCGCCAAGCTTGACCGCTACGCCCGCATCGCACAGCTGATGGGCGAGAACATCGCCGGTCTGTCCACGCGTGAAGCCGCCGAAAGGGCCATCAGCGCCATCAAGTGCCTGTCCACCGATGTGGGCATCCCCGCCGGTCTGGTGGCGCTTGGCAAGCGTTACGGCAAGGACGTCAAGGCCGCCGACATCGCCATCATGACCAAGAACGCGCAGAAGGACGCCTGCGGCCTGACCAATCCGCGTTGTCCGACGGATGCTGACGTCGCAGCCATTTACGAAGCGGCCCTGTAAGGAGTACAGACAGAACCGGGCGTGGGTCGTCTGCCAGTAGCGGCGTTACACCACCTCACGGTGGCGTGAAGATTCACCGCCCTCTCCGCTAGCGGAGTGAAAGCATCGGCCCAGACCGGTTTTGGCAATGTCCCTACTTGTGCTTCCGGAAGCTGCGGGAAGGTGGACTCCAGACCCTTCCCGCAGCGTTATCCGGGGCGCGCAACCGCAACGTGCCGGGAAACGACATGGACGTGACCAACCTTGAGACTGCCCGCGACGAATCCTTCATCCATGCGGTGATGGAAGAGAGCGGGCAGGATCTTTCGCACTGCTACCAGTGCGGCAACTGTACGGCGGGGTGTCCGTGTGGGTTCGCCTATGACATCCAGGTCAGCCAGATCATGCGCAACCTGCAGGCGGGCAGAAAGGAGAAGGTGCTGAACAGCCGTTCCATATGGCTGTGCCTGTCCTGCTCCAGTTGTACGACCCGTTGTCCCAACAACATCGACGTGGCAAGGGTGATGGACGTCCTGCGGCACATGGCCCGCCGTGAGGGCAGGGGCGCCGAGAGATGCGTGACCACGTTCTGGGACGCCTTTCTGGCTTCGGTACGCAAACACGGGCGGGTCTATGAACTCGGGGTCGTGGCCAACTATGTGGCCCGCACCGGGCGTGTGCTGACGGATATCGACCTGCTGCCGCGCATCGCCCCCAAGGGCAAGCTGTCGCCCCTGCCGCACGGCATCAGGGGACGGGACGAGATCGCCCGCATCTTCCAGCGCTTCGAGGAGGAGAGGACGCGATGAATCTCGCCTACTATCCCGGCTGTTCCGGCCTTGGCACCTCGCGCGAGTACGAACGGTCCACCCGTGCCGTCTGCGCGGCGCTGGGGGTGGCGCTTACGGAGATTCCCGACTGGAGTTGCTGTGGCTCGACCCCGGCTCACGCGCTGGATCATACGCTGTCCGGCGCACTCTCGGCGCGCAATCTCGTGGGGGCCGCCCGTGCGGGCTGCGAGGCCGTGGCCACCCCATGTCCCAGTTGTCTCTCGAATCTCAAGACCGCCCGTCACCGCATGGCCGATGACGGTTTCAGGGCCGCGGTGGGGCGCCTTCTCGACGAGCCCGCCGATGCGCTCGCCACACTGCCCGATGTCCACTCCATGCTCGAGATGCTGGTCACGCGCGTGGGGCTTGACGCCATCCGCGCCAAGGTGCGCCGTCCCCTCGCCGGGTTGCGCGTCGCCCCGTACTACGGGTGCATCATGACCCGTCCCGCCGACGTGATGCGCTTCGACGACCCCGAGAACCCCACATCGATGGACGACCTGCTCACCGCGCTTGGGGCGGAGGTCGTTCCCTATCCCTACAAGGTGGAATGCTGCGGGGCTTCGTATGGCGTCGCGCGTAACGACATCGTGGCCCGGCTTTCCGGCCGGTTGCTCGGGGCCGCGCGTGACGCGGGGGCCCACGCCGTGGTCGTGGCCTGCCCGCTGTGCCAGATGAACCTCGACCTGCGCCAGCCGCAGGTCACATGGCCCGGTGGTCACGCCATGGACATGCCGGTGTTCTACTTCACCCAGCTTCTGGGGCGTGCCCTTGGGGTGCCCGAGAGCGAACTGGGGCTTGAACAGCTGTGTGTCGACCCGGCCATCGCCTTCCGCCGTGCAGAACAGGCCCTTGCGGCGCGCGAGGCTGAAAAGGCCGCTGCCGTACGTTCCGGCAAGGCGACGACGGTCAGGGCATCCGCTGCCGCCGGGCAGGACGGGCCAGACGAGGCCGGACGGGCCGAAGGGGGCAGGGCATGAGAATAGGTGTTTTCGTCTGTCACTGCGGCAGCAACATCGGCGGCACCGTGGACGTGCCCGGTGTGGCCGAAGTCGCACGTGCCTACCCGGATGTGGTCTTCGCCTCGGACACCATGTACGCATGCTCCGAACCGGGGCAGGCCGCCATCGTCGACGCCATCCGCGAACATGCGCTGGATGGCGTGGTGGTGGCGTCGTGCACACCACGGATGCACGAACCCACCTTCCGCCGCACGGTGGAGAGGGCAGGGCTCAACCGCTACATGTTCGAAATGGCCAACATCCGCGAGCATGTCTCGTGGATAGGCAAGGACCGTGAGGCCAACAGCAACAAGGCCGCTGAACTCGTCCGCATGGCGGTGGAGAAGCTGCGCCTCAACGCGCCCCTCTACCCCAAGTCGTTCGACGTGACGAAGCGCGTGCTCGTCATCGGTGGCGGCGTGGCGGGCATTCAGGCGGCCCTCGACTGTGCCGACGGCGGCGTCGAGGTGGTGCTCGTCGAGCGTGAATCGACCATCGGCGGCAAGATGGCGAAACTCGACAAGACCTTCCCCACCGTGGACTGTTCGAGTTGCATCCTCGGCCCCAAGATGGTGGACGTGGCGCAGCATCCCAACATCCGCCTGTACGCCCATGCCGAGGTCGAGAGCATAAGCGGCTATGTGGGCAACTTCACGGTGAACATCCGGCGCAAGGCCACCTATGTGGACTGGGACCTGTGCACCGGCTGCGGCCTGTGCATGGAGAAATGCCCCAGCCGCAAGTCTCCCGACGCCTTCAACGAGCATGTGGGCGTCACCACCGCCATCAACATCCCCTTTCCGCAGGCCATTCCCAAGAAGGCGATCATCGACCCCACGGCGTGCCGCCAGTTCGTGAAGGGCAAATGCGGTGTGTGCGCCAAGATGTGCCCCACCGGTGCCATCCGCTACGACATGGAGGATGAGATTGTCGTGGAGGACGTGGGTGCCATCGTCACCGCCACCGGCTACGACCTCTTCGACCATACCCGCTATGCGGAGTACGGCGGCGGTCGGTATCCCGACGTCATCACCTCGCTCCAGTACGAACGGCTGCTCTCGGCATCCGGCCCCACGGGCGGGCATGTGCGTCGTCCCTCGGACGGCAGGGAACCGAAGACCGTGGTGTTCATCCAGTGCGTGGGGTCGCGCGACCGCTCGGTGGACCGTCCGTATTGCAGCGGCTTCTGCTGCATGTACACCGCCAAGCAGGCGGTGCTGACCAAGGACCACATCCCCGATTCGCGCAGCTATGTCTTCTACATGGACATCCGCGCACCGGGGAAGATGTACGAGGAGTTCACCCGTCGGGCCATGGAGGAGTACGGTGTGCAGTACGTGCGCGGCCGGGTCTCCATGATCGTCCCGCAGGGCGATACGTATCTGGTGCGCGGTGTGGATACGCTGATGGGTGAGCAGGTGGAGGTGCCCGCCGACCTCGTGGTGCTGGCAGTCGGTGCCGAGTCCTCGCGCGGTGCGCCGCAACTCGCCGAAAAGCTGCGCATCTCCTACGACAACTATGGCTTCTTCATGGAAAGCCATTGCAAGCTGCGCCCGGTGGAGACCAACACCGCAGGTGTCTACCTCGCCGGTTCGTGTCAGGGACCCAAGGACATCCCGTCCTCGGTGGCGCAGGGCAGTGCCGCAGCGTCCAAGGTGCTCGGACTGTTCGCGCGCGGAAAGCTCGAGAGCGACCCGCAGATATCGCAGGTCGACGTGCGTCGCTGCATCGGCTGTGGCAAGTGCATCACCACCTGCCCCTACGGTGCCATCGAATGGATGGAACTGCGCGGCGAGACCAAGGCCCGCGTCATCGAGACCGTGTGTCAGGGCTGCGGTATCTGCACGGTCACCTGCCCGCAGGGGGCCATCCAGCTTCAGCACTTCACCGACAATCAGATCCTCGCGGAGGTCAACGCACTATGCCTGTCCTGAAGGGGAAGGAACTCCGCGTCGTAGGGTTCCTGTGCAACTGGTGTTCGTACGGCGGTGCCGACACCGCCGGGGTGGGCCGCTTCTCGCAGCCCACCGACCTGCGTATCGTGCGCGTGCCCTGTTCGGGGCGCGTCGATCCGCTCTTCATCATCAAGGCCTTGATCAGCGGTGCGGACGGAGTGCTCGTCTCCGGCTGTCATCCGCGCGACTGTCACTACAGCCACGGCAACTTCTACGCACGGCGTCGGCTTGAGACGCTCAAGTCCTTCCTGCCCGCCCTCGGCATCGACCCGGAACGGTTCCAGTACACGTGGGTGTCGGCATCGGAAGGGCAACGCTGGAAGAACGTGGTGTCGACCTTCGTGGAGAAGGTGCATCAGCTTGGGCACGCCCCGCATATCGAAGATGCCGTGCCGTACCTGCCCCTCGCAGCGGCGGGGGATGCGTTGCGTGCCCCGCTGCGTCCTCTGGCGTATCCGCCTGCGGGTTCTCTCGCCCAGTCGCTTGAGCGTCTGCGTGAAAGGATACGCGCCGCCCTGCCCGAACTCGATTGCGTCATCGGCTGGCAGCAGGGGTACGACGCGCTGCACGCCACGCCGCTCTTCATGCGCAAGCCGGAAGACGTGGACAAGCTCACATGGGGGCCGCTCAACGTACATAACCTCGCCACCTACCTGCCGCAGTTCAAGAACCGCAAGGTGGGGGTGGTGGTGAAGGGCTGCGACAGCCGGTCGGTCATCGAACTGTTGCAGGAGAAGCTCATCGACCCCGACAATGTCCGGGTCTTCGGTATGCCCTGCGAGGGTGTGGTCGACGTGGCACAGGTGCAGAAGGCACTGGGGGCTGACGATGGCGGCGACCATGCCGGCACCGCGCCCGCATCGATGTCGGTGGAGGGCGACGTGCTGACCGTGACGGGGGCAACCCCCGCGCAGCTGAAACTTGCCGATGTGGTGGCCGAGAAATGCCGCACCTGCGACACGCCGTCCCCCCTGCTTGGCGACGTGGTGGAGGGTGTCGCATCGGCCCCTGCCGGAGCACCTCCGGCGGCCCCGCCCGGTCTGGAGGCGCTGGACGCCATGACGCCCGAACAGCGGCGCGGCTTCTGGCGGGCCCAGATGGAGCGCTGCCTGCGCTGCTACGCCTGCCGCAACGCCTGCCCCATGTGCGTGTGCCGTGACCAGTGCATCGGCGAAAGCCGCGACCCCCACTGGACGACGCAGGAAGGCAACGTGCGTGAGAAGCTCCAGTTCCAGATCATCCACGCCCTGCATCTGGCCGGGCGCTGCACCGAATGCGGCGAATGCCAGCGGGCATGCCCGGTGAACATCCCGGTTCTGGCCCTGAAGCAGTGGATGAACCGTTCGGTGCGCGACCTGTTCGACTACCGGGCGGGCATGGACGTGGAGGCAGTGCCGCCGCTGCTGTCGTTCGCCGTGGAAGAAAAGAACATCAAGGAGCATGGGCTGTGATGAGCTTCGCACGTTACATCGCGCGTGGTGAACTTGCCCGCGCCCTCGACCTCATGGCCCGCGGTCGCGTGGCCTATGCGCCCCGCAGGGAGGCCGACGCCGTCGTCTTCCGTCCCCGTGCGGAGGGTGAGGAACCTTTGCTGGCCCGCGCCACCGTACCGCCCAAGGGGATCATCTTCCCGCAGAGTGAGCGGCTGTTCGCCTTCATTCGCGAGAAAGACCCCAACGACCCCGGTCACACCACGGTGCGTCTCGACGCCACGGCGGACATCCCCCCGGCACTGATATTCGGTGGTCGCCCGTGCGACGCGCGCGGCTTCCACATCTTCGACCGGGTGTACCTGAACGGCCCTCACCGCGACCCGTACTACGCGGCGCGGCGGGACGCCACGGTGGTCGTCACGCTGGCATGTGCCAAGCCCTGTTCGACCTGCTTCTGCCACTGGACGGGGTGCGGCCCTGCCGATACCACGGGGTCGGACATCCTGATGACCCCTGTGGAAGGCGGATTCGTGGCGCAGGCCGTCACGCCGCGTGGTCAGGAAGTCCTTGAGGGCGTAAGCCTGCCCGAAGCGGGGGCCGACCGCGTGACGGCGGCAGAGGCGGTGCACAAGGCCACGCTGTCCGCCCTTGAGGCGCAGAATCCCGCCCCCGACCTCTCGACCACCCCCCGGCGTCTGCGCGAGCGCTTCGACGATTCGGGCTTCTGGCGTGCCATGTCCGACAAGTGTCTGGCGTGCGGGGCATGCACCTATCTGTGCCCCACCTGCTACTGCTTCAACATCACCGACGAGAACGACGGCGGA
>Ga0302246_1000381_pt1 | contig 40127 bp, 31 predicted proteins | sample AAG_UR_Trp_MG_FD_193533 | JGI IMG/M metagenome (GOLD analysis project Ga0302246, IMG submission 193533) | Enriched activated sludge microbial communities from anaerobic digester in WTTP, New Holstein, Wisconsin, United States - AAG_UR_Trp | ecosystem: Engineered > Bioreactor > Anaerobic >... | reverse complement strand
AGTGGAAATATTGCTCGGTATAAAGTCAGATCCTCACGGAACGGGATATAACGTCAACCAGTCGATTATTTCAATAGGTTCGGGAGGTTTCTCGGGAAAGGGCTATCTGAAGGGAACCCAGACAAAATTCAAGTTTGTCCCGGCTCAAAGTACCGATTTCATATTCTGTACAATCGGAGAAGAATGGGGATTCATGGGTGCATTTGTTGTAATAGTACTGTATGTGATGCTTCTTATCCGGCTGATTATCCTTGCCGAAAGGCAACGATCCGCTTTTTCGCGGATTTACGGCTATGGAGTGGTGTCAGTCTTTTTTGTTCATATCTTTATTAATATAGGTATGACCATCGGCCTGGTTCCGGTAATAGGGATACCTCTTCCCTTCCTTAGTTACGGGGGAAGTTCACTCTGGGCATTCACTATTCTGCTGTTTATTTTTCTCAGGCTCGATGCCAGCCGCGCGGAATACCTTATCTGATCAGAAGGGGATTGTTATCCTGTGCGAAATTTCTATTCCGAAATCCTTTTCCACATAATCGATGAGTTGCGGAAAGAACTCCATGAAGTCGTCCTGAAGAGCGTAATAATTCTTCTTCAGGGCTTTCATTGCAAACCTTGTCTCATTCGGAAGCGACGACCTCTTGCTCAGAGTGTTCAGCACCGACCTGATACCCCTCCTCGTCTGATACGATTCTATCCAGTTGTTAATTATGAAAAAGGGCATCATCTTACGTACTTCTTCCGGAAGAATATCGAAATTGTTAACCATTGCCCTGTAGAAGTTGTAGGTGACGCTCTCCAGCGGCCGGCGGGAATAAAAGTTCCATTCCCTGGTAAGAAAATGATCATAGATGATGTCGGTGACAACTCCCGAGTACTTGTGGTATTTCCTTGAGAAATAGATTTTACTGCGGTGAACCACCGGATGCCTGTCGGTAAAGGCATCTATATGCCTGTGAAGTATTATTCCCTTCCTGACCTGTTCAGGATACTTGAGGTAATCGCGTCCTTTTACATAATCGCCTATGTAGTTTCCGATGATGATCTTTTCGGAATCACCTGACAGATATATGTGGGCAAGGACATTCATTTCAGGTCATAATAGTACAAAGAAATAAATTTAGCCGGGTTACGCCGTAAATATTTTCTTTAACATGTTTTCAAGAAGGGTAGATTTGTATTTTAAACATCAATTAATCAACAACTCATACCACATAAAACATCCGGTTAAAAATCAATTTAATTGTTCGGATATTATGTCCGCAAATTATAAATTTGTCAATTCATTTTATCTATATAACGATTTTTCCGGGAAATTAATTATCAAATCATGGGAGGGAACATGTCAAAAAAAAATGTAATAATAATCGGTGCAGCCGGAAGGGATTTCCACAACTTCAACACCGTTTACAGGGACAATGAAAACTATAACGTGGTAGCTTTCACTGCTGCCCAGATACCGGATATTGACGGCAGGAAATATCCGCCGGAACTCGCGGGGAAGCTTTATCCTGAAGGAATTCCGGTTTATGCAGAAGAGAATCTCGCGGAACTGATCAGGAAATTCAGGGTTGATGATTGTGTTTTTGCCTACAGTGATGTCACATATCAGAAAGTGATGGCAGTAAGCGCCATTGTCAATGCTGCCGGCGCGAATTTTGTTCTCCTGGGTCCGGATGCAACCATGCTGAAAAGCGTCAAGCCTGTCATTTCAGTCGGAGCTATCAGAACCGGCTGCGGAAAAAGCCAGACTTCAAGAAGAATTATTGAGCTCCTTATGGCCAAAGGCCTGAGGGTTGTTGCAATTCGCCACCCTATGCCTTACGGCGATCTGGCAGAGCAGAAGGTTCAGAGATTTGCCACAATAGCTGATCTGGAGCTGCATAAATGCACCGTTGAGGAAATGGAAGAATATGAACCTCACGTTGTAAGGGGTGACGTGATTTATGCCGGGGTGGATTATGAAGCAATTCTCCGTGCAGCCGAGAACGATCCTGCCGGATGCGATGTTGTACTCTGGGATGGTGGCAACAACGACTTTCCGTTCTATAAATCCGATCTGATGATTACAGTCACCGATCCTCACAGGGCCGGTCACGAACTGAGATATTATCCCGGAGAGGTAACACTCCGTATGGCCGATGTGGTGGTGATAAACAAGATTGACAGTTCTTCCCCCGAAGCTGTCCAGCAGGTAAGGGAGAGCATCGAAAAGGTCAATCCGGGTGCTCTTGTTGTTGACGGAGCTTCTCCCATCAGGGTTGATGATCCTTCGGTGATAAAAGGAAAAAGAGTCCTTGTTGTCGAGGACGGCCCCACTCTTACCCACGGTGAAATGAAACTGGGAGCAGGTATTGTTGCCGCAAGGAAGTTCGGCGCTGCAGAACTGGTTGACCCAAGACCGTTTACAGTAGGAAAACTTACCGAGACATTCAGCATCTATCCGAATATAGGAACACTTCTTCCTGCAATGGGATACGGAGAACAACAATTGAAGGATCTTGAAGATACCATCAATAAAACGGATTGTGACAGCGTGGTCGTTGCAACACCGATCGACCTTAACAGAATAATCAACATACGGAAACCCAACACCAGGGTATACTATGACCTTCAGGAAATTGGCGATCCCAACCTGTCGCAGGTTATTGATGAGTTCGTGAACAAGTTCGGTCTAAAAGGAAAGAACTGATCAGCAGCAGATTTTTCTATCTTCTGACCCGGGCATTTCCCTTCCAGATGCTCCACACCTGTTCCTCGTCGGCCGGCTGTCCGTAGTCGGTAAGTGAAGTCGTTGCAAGTGCACCGGTTGCCCATGCGAACTGTATCCATTTCTCGGGCTCCCAGCCGCGCAGGATTCCATACAGAAGGCCTCCCACGAAACCGTCGCCACCACCGATACGGTCGAGTACACGGATAGGCCTCGGCTCGACAACATGCCATTTATCACCTTCGAGCATTATTGCTCCCCAGAGATGTTCGTTGGCATTTATCACCTGTCTCAGGGTGTTTCCGAACACCGAAGCTGAGGGGAACTCCTTCTTTACCCTTTTGATCATTTCCTTGAAACTGTCAATCTGGGCCACAAGATCCTTCCCGCCCTCTTCAGGACCGGGAATACCCAGACTAAGCTGGAAGTCTTCCTCGTTGCCGACAAGGATATCTGCAAGTCCGGCTATTTCCCTGAATGCAGCTGAAAGTTCCTTTTCCCTTCCTTTCCAGAATGTAGCCCTGTAGTTGAGGTCAAAGGCAATCCTGGTTCCATGTTTCTTTGCCGCCCTTGCCAGCTCAAGGCAGAAATTGCTTGTTTCGGGCGACATGGCTCCGATAAGTCCGGAGATATGAACTATCTGAACTCCCTCTTCCCCGAAAAGCCTCTCGAGATCGAAGTCCTTGACGTTAAGTGTCCTTCCGACTTCACCCGCCCTGTCGTTGTGAACCCTGGGCCCCCTGGAACCATAACCGCTGTCGGCAATATTGAACTGATGCCGGTAACCCCATGGTCCACCCTGATCAACTTCAACGCCCTCATATGCCATATGCCTCGATGCAAGGTTGTCCTTGATCATGCGGGCAATCGGACTGTCCTTCACAAAGGTTGTAAGAACCTTTACAGGAAGCCCGAGATAGGAGGGAACACTCGCTACATTGGTTTCTGCACTGGTAACATGCATTATAAAAGTATCACTGCAATGAACAGGTTGTGCATTGACAGGGGTGATTCTGACACCCATGCTGGTGGGAACTACCAGCGACCATTTGAAGTTTTTTCTAAGATCTATTTTCATAATTATAGTTTTGATTTTCATGTTATGATGCCTGCCTTGCCCAGGCAGGGAAACTCACATGACTGAAAAACATGTTCATGCATTTGATACATGTGAGTTTCATTTTGATTTATTTAAGTCTTTCTCTGAGGATTTTTCCGGCTTCCTCATAACCGGGCTTGTTGTTCAGGGCAAACATATTTTTCTTGTATGCTTCAACTCCCGGCTGATCGAAGGGATTTACATCCAGGATATATCCGCTGACACCGCAGGCAAGCTCAAAGAAATAAAATAACTGACCGATGTAATATTCGGTAAGTTCCGGAATGCTTATGTGTATTACAGGCACATTACCGTCGTTGTGAGCGAGAATGGTTCCTGCCGCGGCATTGTGATCAACATACGACATCCTCTTGCCTGCAAGGTAATTAAGCTGGTCAGCATCGTCCTCTTCCTCAGGGACCGTCACCTTTTTTGCAGGTTCCCTGACTGAAAGAACAGTCTCAAACAATATCCTTTGGCCATCCTGAATATACTGTCCCAGCGAATGAAGGTCGGTTGTGAAATCGACTGCCGCGGGAAAGATTCCCTTACCGTCTTTGCCTTCACTTTCCCCGAATAACTGCTTCCACCATTCAGCAAAGTAATGAAGTTTTGGATTGTAGCTAACCATTATTTCCGTTGTCTTTCCCGATTGGAGAATTAGGTTCCGGGCGGCAGCATAGAGAAGAGGCAGGTTTGATTCACCGTTTCTGTTGGTGCGGGATATCTCTTCCATCGACTTAGCTCCCCCGACCAGCAGCCTTATGTCAAATCCGCACAGGGCTATCGGCAATAATCCGGCCGGCGTCAGAACTGAATATCTTCCGCCGATATTGTCGGGAATTACGAATGTCCGGTATCCGTTTTTCTGTGAAAGCAGTCTCAGGGCACCTTTGCTGCTGTCGGTTATTGCGACGATCCTTTTATTTGCTTCTGCTTTCCCCAGCTTGTGCTCAAGATGATTGCGGATGATACGGAAGGCAATCGCGGGCTCCGTCGTCACTCCCGATTTTGAAATAACAATTATCGAATAATTGACCTTGTCGAGTATCTCAAGAAGATCGGCAATGTAATCCTCCGACAGATTCTGCCCGGCAAACAAGACTTCATGATGCAAGTCCTGCCTCAGGCTTGTAAAAGTATGGGAAAGTGCCTCGATAACAGCCCTGGATCCGAGATATGAGCCTCCTATTCCGATAACAACGGTGAAATCGGATATTGATCTCAGGTATTCTGCACATTTTTCTATGTTGTCAAGCTGAGGCAGAATGTCGTCCGGCAGTGTCATCCAGCCAAGGAAATCATTTCCTGCTCCGGTTTTGTTATTAAGGCTGTCAAGATGCCTTACCGACTGCTGGGCAAGAGCCGTTACTTCTTCAAGTGAAACGAAATCTGCAATATTCCTGAGATTTAAACTTAGAGTTTCATTCATCTGTTAATAATTTAAGAAGGGTTACCAATACACAAAGTTACAAAAAAGCCGGCAGGATTTACCTACCGGCTTCATTTGATAAAGCTTTTTATATAAAGGAAAGAACTATTTCCGGTTCACACTCCCCGCACTCGATGAATGGGCGTCAACGTATTTCGGGTTACCCCTGTAGTTGATGTCTCCGGCACTTGATGACCGTGCCGTGAGTTTTTCGGTGACATAGATATCGGCATCACCCGCGCTGGAAGCCGAAACATCAGCCTCCCTTACGACAAGACCGTACGCGTTGAGATCGCCGGCACTGCTCAGATCGGCATATAGCATATCGGCTTCCCCTGTTAGAGTAATATCACCTGAACTGCTTACCCCGACCCTGATCTCCCTGGCTTTGACTTCAAGCTTGATGTCGCCGGCACTGCTTGCCGACAACTCCAGGCGATCAGCCTGTATCGGAGTCTGCCCGATTATATCGCCGGCACTCGAGGTGCTGAGCGACCTGATATTCTTCATGGTCACATATACCCTCTTCCTTTCAGCTCTGAGAATGTTGGCCCTGGTATAGACATGCAGGACACCACTCTTTATTTCAGTCAGTATATATTCATGGAGATTCTCGTCAGCTTCCACTTCTATCGATTCTCCGGTGCCCTGTGAAAGATATACATCAATTCCGCTGCTTACCCTGAGATCCGCAAACTGACCGGCATCCCTCCTTTCCTTAACAACATTCTTATTGCCGTTAACCGTCCGGCGGAACTGTCCGTATGTACATACACTGATGCCAAGGGCAAAGATCAGGATCATTCCGATTTTTAGACTCTTCATAGCCGTATTATTTTGTTGGTAAATAATTTTCATCATAAAGACATTGAAAAAAACATAAAGTTGCATGCGGTCAGTAAATATTTATTGCCGGAATCGATAAAATTAGTTTGTATCTTGCTAAATTATCCACTTATCTCCTTCGATTATGAAATACATCAATCTGATAATTTTTTTGTTTGTCTTCTCTCTTCTTTCAGCATGCAAGCCCGGCGCGGAGGAAAATGACAAGCTTAAACTCTGGTATGAACAACCGGCTTCATCGTGGGTGGAAGCTCTTCCTATCGGTAACGGACGACTGGGTGCAATGATTTACGGAGGTGAGAGTACGGATCACATCCAGTTTAATGAAGAAACCCTCTGGACAGGCCGCCCCCACGATTATTCCCATGAGGGAGCATCGGAATACCTGGGAACCATAAGGAAACTGCTTTGGGAAGGGAAACAGAAAGAAGCGGAAAAGCTGGCCCTTGAAAAGTTCATGAGCGTACCGCTGCACCAGGAGAAATACCAGCCTTTCGGAGACCTGTGGCTTGAGTTTGCAAATCACGACTCAATTACTGAATTCAGAAGAGAACTGGATATTGCAAATGCAATTTGTAGAACAACTTATATGACCGGCGGGAAAAGGTACACCCGCGAATACTTCGCGAGCCACCCGGCAAACCTGATAGTGATCAGGCTTTTATCCGACAACAGACGATCGCTTTCCTTCGATCTGAAAATGACAGCCCTGCACGAGGATTTTAAGGTGACGCCGGGCGAAAACAATACACTTACACTCGCCGTGAAGGTAAAAAACGGTGTTCTTTACGGCAGCTCGACCGCCAGGGTCCTTTTGAAAGGAGGAAAGATAAGCTGCTCGGAAGACGGGCTTCATATTGAAAATGCAAATGAAGCCACCATCCTGCTTTCAGCAGCCACAAATTTTGTCAGTCCCAATGATGTTTCCGGCAATCCTGAGGCTTTATGCGCGAAGCATCTTGAGGCGGCAGAAGGAAAATCGTATGAGAAGCTGAAGAAAGAACACATAGAAGATTACAGGAATTATTTCGACAGATTCTCTATTGATCTGGGTTCATCAGGCAAGGAGAACTTGCCGACTGACAAAAGAATCAATGAGATACCTGTTGAAATGGACAATTCCCTGGCTGCCCTTTATGTACAGTATGGAAGATATCTTCTTCTTTCATCAAGCCGTGAGGGGAGCTATCCTGCAAATCTTCAGGGTATATGGAACGACAGGCTGAACCCACCGTGGGACAGCAAGTACACCGTTAACATCAACATAGAGATGAATTACTGGCCGGCCGAAATGCTCAACATAGCCGAATGTCATGAAGCCCTTTTCAGAATGATAGGAGAGGTGGTGCCTGCCGGTTCAAAAGTTGCAGACGATCATTATAATGCACGGGGATGGGTTCTTCACCACAACACCGACATATGGAGGGGAGCTGCTCCCATAAATGCTTCCGATCATGGGATCTGGGTTGGCGGAAGCGGATGGATGGCTCATCATTACTGGGAACATTTTCTGTTTGGAAGAGATACTTCATTTCTCAGGAATACTGCCTGGCCGGTCATGAAAAGCGCTGCAATGTTCTACGCGGATTTTCTTGTTGCCGATCCGGCCACCGGATGGCTGGTTTCATGCCCCTCCAACTCGCCGGAGACCGGAGGTCTTGTTTCCGGTCCAACCATGGACCACCAGATAATAAAAAGTCTCTTCAGGGCATGTATCGAGGCTGACAAGATACTGGATGTCAATGATGCCTTCGTGGATACTCTTGAAAGCCTGCTCCCCCGGATTGCTCCCTACAGGATCGGCAGGTTCGGCCAGCTCCAGGAATGGATGGACGATATTGATGATCCGGATAACAAGCATCGTCATGTTTCGCATCTCTGGGGTGTTCATCCGGGCAAGGAAATAAACTGGAAGGATAATCCCGAATTCATGGAGGCAGCCAGAAAATCACTCGAGGCAAGAGGCGACGAGGGAACCGGATGGAGTCTCGCGTGGAAAATCAATTTCTGGGCAAGGTTCAGGGAAGGTAATCATACATGGCAGATGGTCAGGATGCTTCTGAGGCCTCAGGGAATGCCTGCTGCCCGGGCAACGGGAGGGGGGTCTTCAGGAGGCGGCTCATATCCCAATCTTTTTGATGCACATCCGCCATTCCAGATTGACGGGAATTTCGGTGGAGCTGCCGGCATAGCCGAGATGCTCATCCAAAGCCATCTTGATGAGATTGATATCCTGCCTTCGTTGCCTGACGCTGTTCCTTCGGGAAAGATCAGGGGGATAAGGGCAAGAGGCGGATTTGAACTCGATTTTGAATGGGATGAAGGCAAACTGATTGACCTGAAGGTGAAATCAGTGTCGGGAATGCCTTTGTTCCTGAACTATAATGGTTTTATATTCTCCTCGGATACAAAAAAAGGTGAGGTCCTGCACTTCGACGGACAGCTGAACAGGCTCTAGACCGGGTCGGCTTAGTTTTTTACGGAGCGGGAGTATCAGGGATTTATTACTCTTTCATTCCCTCTTGTCGCGATCACGAATGCATCGGGATAACCTTCCTTCATGATCTGTCTCTGCAGTCCTGCGGCCGCGGCTGAAGAACTGAATTCTCCCGCGCAGGCACGGCAGGCTCCGTTATACATATACTCGAATACCATATACCGGGTGCCGCCAAAGGTTTTCTCGTAGCTTCCCCTCGGATTCATATAGGAGGCAAACTGCACACGGTAAACAATCCTGTCCTGATTCGCCCGGTCTGCAGGTGTCGGTACCTCCTGTGCCTGAACTCTCTGAGCGGCAGGAGCCTGACTGCTTATATCCTGTAACGATCCCGTTACACGTTCATTATTCCTGAAAGCAACAACGAAGGCATCACTGTAGCCATCCCTGCGGAGCTGTGCCTGAAGCGGGGCTGCCGCTGCCGGAGAAGGGAATTCACCTGCACAATACTTGTAGGTACCATTGGAGAAATATACGAAGACATCGTATGGCTTTCCTCCGATGGTGATGCTCCTTCTGTCGTTTTTAGTGGAAACGGACTGGTACTGTACACGGAACACTATCTGGCCGGGATCGGCGGCGGGTTGAGGTATGGCCTGAACGGGAGCCGGTTCAGGAACTTTTTCGCTGATGGCAACTTTCTGCTGAGGCGCTTCGGTCGGAGCTACAGTCTCCTTTACAACAGGAGCAGGTTTTTCTTCCTTCACGGCAACAGGAACAACTTTCTCTTCAGGAGTAGTTACCGTTTGGGCAATAAGCCTGAAGGCTTCCTGAAGGTTAGCAGCTTTACCCAGGGCAGTCCTGTCATTCAGTGTGACCTTGAATAACTGCGGATTCTTACCTACACTTTTATATCTTGTTGTATAGAAAGCCGATTTACCGTCAATCCTGCTAAGCTTGAATGCCAGATCATCATCCGGGCTGTTTATCAGTTCCGTCATATTGACGGGCTTTTCCCATTTGCCCCGGTTGTACCTGCAGAAGAAGATGTCGTACCCTCCGGAACCCGGTAGTCCGTCGGATGAATAATAAAGATTGTTGTCCTGGTCAAGGAAAGGCGTAAGTTCATTGCCCTTCGTGTTTATAAGGTTCCCCAGGTTTATAGGCGCCGACCATTCACTGCCCTCCTTGTAGGAAATGAAAAGGTCGAACCCACCAAGGCTTTCAATCCTGTTGCTGCTGAAAACCATCTTTTCGCCGTCGGGCGAGAGAGCAGGGTGGGAATACAACGACCGGTCGGAACAGAAACTCAGTGGCTTGGTGTCGCTTACCCATCTTTGTTTCTTGTTTTTTGCAAGTTCATACCTTGCCATGTAAATCTTTTCAGGCTCCCTGTGCGAAGGCTTACGGGTATAGTACATCTCGGTGTAGTCGCTGTTAAAGGTCATAGCCTCGCAGGGGACCTGCCATGAAAGTGCAGGGGAGAATAACACCGGATTTCCGGTTGCCGTATCGAAAGGAACTGCATAATAAGTGTCAATCTTTCCAAAAGAGGTGTGACTGTCAAGCATCCGGGTCTCGCTCCTGGTTGTTGAAAGAAAAACAATACCTTCACGGTAGAACTGAACTCCCGATGATGGAGGAATGATATCAAGTGTGAATCTGTTAACCTTTACCAGATCCCTGGCACCCTGATTCCCCGGCGACTGTGCCGGGGCAAGGCCTGAGGCAAATGCCATCAGCAACAGTGACGGCACTAAAGTCAATATCTTTTTTGATGTGATTTTCATGATTTTGTAAAACATTATTACCAGTGTCCGCTCTTGGTGTAACCTGATTTATTGGGCGAGAAATTGATTCCCACGGCAATCTCCGAAGTTAATGCTTTTTTGTAAAAGGGAGAATCCTTAGGCAGGGCAAAATAGGTACCGATGTAGAATTTGGGATACCTGTACTGGAAAAAAAATGATACCTTGCTGTAATCGTTAAAATAGGTTCCGATACAGAAATTGCCCACGTACAGTTTAATAAGCGGCTCGATGCTTTCCTTTATATCGAACGACAGGGAATCGTCGGTGTGAATCAGAACGGAAGGTTCAAGCACTATATCCATCGATTCGCTCAGCACGAATTTGTAACCGCCTGTAAAATGATATTGTCTCGAGACCGGTACTGAATAATTATTCAGCATCGCCGTGTCTTTGGGAGGATGAAGAAGATTGGTCAGGGAAATACCCGCGTATGCCTTGGGATTATATACATAGACTCCCAGGTCGACATTCGGATACCAGTATTCCCTGGAAGGAAGATCCCGGTCGGGGTTCCCTTCCTTGAAATGATACATTCCCTTTACGGATGCGCCGATCGAAATGAAGGACAATCCTCTTCCGCTCAGGGGTATGTGATAGGATGCCGATGCACTTACTCCTGCATTGTGGGTCGAATCGGCAGCTTCATATTCATTGTATCCGTATAATCCGGCACCGACATTGGAATAGGCATAGCTTTTTCCCGAAGGAAGATATCCCAGCACTTTCTTCGTAAGCCGTGTGTTGGCACTCAGGATCTGGGAATGTGACTGTCCCCTGAATCCCGCGTTCATGTCGACCGACAGGTAATCCTTGCTTCCGGCAGCGGCAGGATTCAGTACAAAGGGAGTGTAGATCCTGTACGAAACCGGATTAAAGGGCAATTGCTGCCCAAACAATGAATTACAGGCTGTTACGGCTAAGAAAATGAGCAGAGTCTTTCTGAATAACAGCATAGTTTTTTTATCGATTATACTCTCAGGAATCATTATTCAATTTTAAACGTCAAAGTAACAAACTAATTGCCGAAAAAGATTCAATAAATGATCTTTATTACCGGTATTAGGTTCAAAATATTTAGCCTTCTTTCATTACAGTCTGAAGATAATGTCAGGAGCCGTTCACGGCAACATAATTTAGCCAGCAAAAGATAAAAGTTCATTTATCATGATATCTCCAGCCATTTCTCCACTGCCTGGGGACTTAATCCGGCCAGTCCAAGCCTGTTCTTTTTGTTATACACGTTCAGATCATTCGATAATTTGCCTGCCTTTGCTGTCTCCCTGAGTTTCCCGAGTGTCGTGTATCCCAGCTTTTTCAATGGATCAATCCATTCTTCCGGGATCCCGGCTTCAATGTATTCTTCCCTGGTGCTTTCAACCGGCGGTTTCCGGATCAGCGGTTTCATCTGCGGGAAAAGGAGAACATCCTGGATCGAGGGCTGATTCGTGAGCAGCATTGCCAGCCTGTCAATGCCGATACCCATCCCGGAAGTCGGAGGCATACCGTACTCAAGGGCTTTTACAAAATCGAGATCAATGAACATCGCCTCATCATCACCCTTTTCAGACAGTCTCAACTGTTCCTGAAACCTCTCAAGCTGATCTACCGGATCATTCAGCTCCGAATACGCGTTTGCAATCTCCTTGCCGTTTATCATAAGTTCAAACCTTTCAACCAGGCCGGGTTTGCTCCGGTGCATCTTGGTAAGCGGTGATGTTTCAACAGGGTAATCGATTATGAATGTTGGCTGGATATAGTTGTGCTCGCATTTCTCTCCGAAGATTTCATCGATAAGCTTGCCCTTTCCCATTTCAGGGGAATGGGCTACCTCCAGCCTGTCGCATACCTTTCTCAGTTCCTCCTCTGTCATTCCCGTGATGTCCGTTCCTGTATTCTCCCTGATCGCATCAATCATTGAAATCCTTTTGTAAGGGGGAGAGAGGTCTATGGTTTTGTCACCGTATACAATCTTCGTGGTGCCGTGAATGTCCATAGCGGCTTTCTGTATAATCTCTTCCGTGAAGTTCATCATCCAGAAGTAGTCCTTGTATGCCACGTAGATCTCAAGCACCGTGAACTCGGGGTTGTGATTCCGGTCCATGCCTTCATTGCGGAAATCCTTGGCAAATTCGTACACTCCTTCGAATCCGCCAACAATAAGTCTTTTCAGGTAAAGCTCGTTGGCAATCCTGAGATAAAGCGGTATGTCGAGGGTGTTGTGATGAGTTATGAATGGCCTTGCCGAGGCGCCTCCGGGAATGGGCTGAAGGATAGGTGTTTCCACTTCAAGGTATCCCCGTGAGTTGAAAAGCTCGCGCATCGACTGGACTATCCTGGTCCTGTCGCGGAATACCTCGCGGACATACGGATTTACAATCAGATCAACATAACGCTGGCGGTAACGCATTTCCGGGTCAGTCAGAGCATCATACAGGATACCGTCCTTTTCCTTGACCACGGGCAGCGGCCTGAGTGATTTGCTCAGCAGGGTGAATTCCCTTACATGCACAGTTATCTCGCCCATCTGAGTCCTGAAAACATGACCTTTCACCCCGATGATGTCGCCAATATCCAACAAACGCTTGAATACTGTGTTGTACAGGGTTTTATCTTCACCCGGACAAATATCATCCCTTCGGGCATAGATCTGTATCCTTCCCGTCGAATCCATGAGTTCTGCAAAGGAGGCACTTCCCATTATCCGGCGGCTCATTATCCTTCCGGCAAGGCAGACATCCCCGAATTTCGATTCATCCCTGTCAAATTCATTCAAAATATCTGCAGCATAGGCATTTGTTTTGTATTCCGCTGCCGGATAAGGATCTATACCGAGCTTCCTGAGTTCTGAAAGCGCATCCCTGCGTATCCGTTCCTGTTCACTTAACATCATAAACCGGTCGGTTAAAAATTTGTGCAAAGATATTAAAATTCAGCTATCGCCTGAGAGACTCACGAATGTTTGAACAGGCAGATCTGACCGTTGAACCTCTCCCTGAGTTCACCCCCGGAGTTGAAATATGCTGTATCCATTATTATGCCCGGTTATTGATCTGTCATCTAATCGGGTTCTATAATTTCAATATTATAATCTATTTCAGACCTTGCATCTTCCGGTGAACTGAAGTTTCCACATGCTGCCTGAACGAAAAGCGAGGCTCCGAGCACCGTTGTCTCCTTTTGTTTTATTATTCTGAGAGGCAGGCCTGTCGATCTGGCTCTCAGTTTGTTCCACAGCCTGTTCCGCGATCCTCCGCCTACGCACAGGATGCTTCCCGCCCTGAATCCGCCTGCATTTTCAAGAGCGGCCATGCCTTCGGCCAATCTCCGGGAAAGGGATTCAAGGACAGCCCTGAATATCTCATCCCTGGTCGACTCCATGGTTAATCCGAGAATCTGTCCTCCCGGCCCGCTTCCCCTTTCCTCGTAGAATTTGGGAATTACCTTTATCCCCCTGCATCCTTCGGCAACTTTCTCAGCTCCTTCTATCATAAGTTCGAAAGCATTGTCGCCCAGGTCACTGTAAAGATTCCGGCGTACCCATTCAATGACTCCGGATGCAATCCACTGTGTTCCTATATTGAAAAGTCCCGGCCTTGAATCAAGTTCGGTGGTTATTTCCAGATCGAGTTGCTCCGGTCCGGCCATGAAATCCCCTGCCCTAACCATAAGGATTTCCCAGGTGCCTGAGCTGAGCACCGGTTCATTTTTCCCGGCACCTGATCCGAAAATGGCAAACTGGGTATCGTGCCCGGTAAGCACAACGGGAGTGCCAGCTGGCAGGGCAGTTTCTTCCGCGGCCTTAGTGCTCACGGTTCCGGCAATTGTGCCGGGTTCTGCAAGCGGGCCCATCAGTTCCCTGCCGATACCCGTCTTTCCCAGGATCAGGTCAGAGTAATCCCTGCCGTGCTGGTTCATCATCATCGACGTGCCTGCCATGGTGGTGTCATTTATCATTTCACCTGTCAGCATCCGGATGAAAATGGAGGGCATAAAAAGAAAAACATGGCTCTTACTGATGATTTCCGGCCTGTTCTCAAGAAACCATACCAGTTTGTAGATCGTGTTAAAGCTATATGGAAGAACTCCGCTCTCACTGTACAGTTCTTCGGGCGGAATATACTTTCCGATGTCCTGCATGATCTGTTTTGTCCTCTCACACTGCCATGAAACAACAGGGTAAAGCATTTTACCGTCTCCCGAGAACAAGGTTCCGTCGACCCCGAAAGTAGTTACCGTTACTCCGGCTATTCTTTCAGGTCTGATTGTTCCCATCACCTTCCGTGATGCCATACACATCTTTTCCCATATTTCATCCGTATCCCAGATACGGTATGCCGGATAAAAGGGATCGGGACGGGTAGCGTTGGGAAATGATTCCGAGGCGATGATGCTGCCACGAGCATCAATCGCAATAACCCTTATGTTCGTTGCCCCGCAGTCAAAGACAATTGCCGTATCGCGCTGCATCTGTCAGGCTCCCTTTAGAAATGACATTGATGCCCCGGCATAGATCAGGCCCAGGGCATAGGCGGCAAGGGCTATTATGACCAGGATCCCGATAAAAGTGAAATACTTCTTCAGATTCTTTATTCCACTGTCAAGCTTTTGCTGGTCATTGTTCTGAACGGCATCCCTGATGTTTTTTGAAAAACGGAAAAGATATAACACCGGAAAAAGGGATATTGCTCCGGCCACGAAAAGAAGAAGAACCACCATCGATTCGGGGATGCCCAGGCTTGCCTTTGTTGTGCTGAATGTTGTAAGGAACATGCCTGTGGCAATCCCGGCAATGATGAACAGGCCGATAAGTATGAAGCCAAGTACCGAAAGGAACGTGGTCCATATCCTTATGGTATTCAGGTTTTTCAGGTTCTCGCGACCGATTACAAGCTTCCTTTCCTCAGGAGGTGTTTCCATTGTCTATAAGTGTTGAAACCTTGACTTTCAATTCAGGATGCGTTCGGGATAAACATTATCCGTAAAGGGGACCGTAACTTTTGCATGCCCTGTAATCCGATCCTTCCTTGTCCATTCCGAAAGCATTCCAAGATGCCGGTCTGAAGATCATATCCTCAGCTACGTTGTGCATGCAAACCGGGATTCTCAGCAGGGAAGCAAGCGTTATCAGGTCGGCTCCGATATGGCCGTAGCTGGAAGATGAATGATTGGCTCCCCAGTTTGCCATTACCGAATATACATCGGTGAAGGGGCCCTTTCCGGTGAGTCTGGGTGTAAACCATGTGGTCGGCCATCCGGGATCGGTCCGGTCGGTGAGTATCTTGTTCATTTTTTCAGGAAGATCAACCGTCCATCCTTCAGCTATCTGCATCACCGGTCCCAGTCCTTTGACAAGGTTAACTCTCGAAATGGTAAGCGGCATCACATCGACTGTGGTGAATTGCGATGAAAAGCCTCCTCCCCTGAAATATCCTTTGCTACCCGGCGACCATTGGGTTGCATCAAGGCAGGCAACCGCATCTTCGGGGGTAATTTCCCAGAAAGGCTTTATACAGGCTTCTCCGTTTCGTCGTTCTTTTCCTGAGAAATCAAGTGCGGAAGCTCCTGAATTAATAAGGTGAATGATACCGTTTGCTGCAAGCCCGCCGGGTTTCATGCCTGTAACCCTTTCAATGGCGGCGGCGCTCCAGTATGTCCGGATATCAGAGAACATCTGGGCCGTGTTTGTAAGAAGATAGCCGAAAAGCATCGGCACTCCGTTCATGGCATCATTTTCCGTTGCAACGAGGTAGGGCGGCCTTGTTCCGTTCCAGTCGAAGGAGGAACATAATATAGCCTCCATGAAATCGCCGTTGGGCATGTGGTCAGTCCACTGACGCTGCCCCTGGAAGCCTGCAAGTATGGCATTGTGACCAAGCGATTCCTCACCAAAGCCAAGCTTTTTCAATACCGGATTCCCGACCATGAGGTCGCGGGCTATCAGGGCCATTTTAACGACAATCTCCCATTCCTGGTCTTTCCTCTGCCTCGATGAGGGCTTTTCATTGTAATCCTTGCCTTCCCTGCAGTATTTTTTTGTCCAGGCCAGCGCTCTGGAGTATTCTTCCCCGTCATAGATCTCTTCATTGATCCTGCGTACAAATTCGCTCATGTCAACATATTCGTTCCTCATCCCCAGGTATTCCTGAAAGAAATCATCCCTTACTATTGAACCGGCAATTCCCATTGAAACCGAACCCATCGACAGATACGACTTGCCTTTCATGAAGGCTACAGGCAAAGCTGCTCTGACAAAGCGGAGTATTTTCTCCGAAACATCGTGAGGTATATTCCTGTCGCCCGCATCCTGAACATCCCGTCCGTAAATACCGAATGCCGGAAGTCCTTTCATGGCATGCCCGGCCAGCGCTGCCGCAAGATAAACAGCACCCGGCCTTTCGGTGCCATTGAATCCCCAAACGGCTTTGGGCATGAGCGGATCACTATCAATAGTTTCGCTTCCATAGCACCAGCATGGAGTTACCGTAAGGGTCAGACCCACCCCGCTTTTTCTGAATTTCTCTGCACAGGCTGCAGCCTGTGCCACTCGTCCGATAGTGGTGTCGGAAATGACACATTCGACAGGCTCCCCGTTCGGGTACCTCAGGTTATTGCTGATCAGGGCGGCCGCGGATCTGGCCATCCCCATGGTCTGCTCTTCAAGCGACTCTCTTACTCCCCTTTCGCGGGCATCTATCACCGGACGAATCCCTACTTTGGGCATATCACCGATGACTGTCTGATAGTTTTTGTTGATCATGAAATCGTTCTCTGACATATTAGCTTTTTTATATGATTTTTGGTTAGAATTGTTACTTAACAAATATAGTTTTTTTTGTTGTTTCAATGCCGGCATTTTAAAATATCAGATGCAGTATTCCCGCCCGCCCGGTGCTGAACGATAAAACAGGCTCCTGTAAAAGGGACCTGGAAGCAACTCAACTATTTTTAGTAAATTTGTCATTCATTATTTAGATATGCAAAAGGGGAGAAGATTGCCGGAATGGCTGAAAATGCAGAGGGCAAGCGGGGAAAACTATTCCAGGGTGAAGAGGATAGTGGAGAATAACAAGCTCCACACCATCTGCAGCAGCGGTAACTGCCCCAACATAGGCGAATGCTGGAATGCCGGCACTGCTACTTTCATGATCCTGGGAGATATTTGCACCAGGGCCTGCAGGTTCTGTGCAACACGAACAGGCAAACCGCTTCCTCCCGATCCGGAAGAACCGGCACGCCTCGCTGCCGGAATCAGATTGTTAGGGCTGAAACATTGCGTTATTACCTCAGTCGACCGCGATGACCTTCCCGACCGGGGCTCATCATTCTGGGCCGAAACAATCAGGATGATAAAACAGGAAAACCCGGGAATAACAATGGAAACGCTTATACCCGATTTCGACGGTGTGGAAGCTTACATAAAGCTTGTAACTGATTCTTCCCCCGACATCATCTCCCACAACATAGAAACGGTAAGAAGGCTTACTCCGATTATCAGGACAAAAGCCCGTTATGATACCAGCCTGAAGGTTCTCAGAATCCTTTCTGAAAACGGAGTGAGAACCAAATCAGGCTTTATGGTCGGACTTGGAGAAACCGATCAGGAGGTGGCTGATACAATTAAGGATCTTCGTGAAGCTGGTTGCAGCATACTGACAATAGGACAATACCTTCAGCCCACCATGGATCACATGGAGGCCATAAGCTTTGTCACCCCCGGTAAATTCGATGAATACAGGAAGATGGCATTAGCTGAAGGTTTCAGTTATGTTGAAAGCCATCCCCTTGTAAGGTCATCTTTTCATTCTGAGAAACAGATGAACCATAATTAAAAATAACTATATTGTAATGCATTAACAGATTTTTCCTAATTGAGCTATAGTGTTTTATATCAGGATATTGGAGTAAAAAGCTACAAAGAAGCCTGGGATTTTCAGGAGAATGTTTTCAGAAAGATAATCAACAGAAAGACCGGCCTTCAGGAAAGCAATCCCGCCGCCGGTCCGGCTCAGCCCGGAGTACTTATCCTTGTAGAACATCCTCATGTTTATACCCTGGGTAAGAGCGGATCGGAGAATAACCTGCTGATCGACCATATCCAGCTTCAGGCAAGGGATGCGGAATTCTTCCGGACAAACAGGGGAGGAGATATTACCTATCACGGACTGGGACAAATAGTAGCTTATCCCATTTTTGACCTGGAAGAAATAGGTATAGGCTTGCGTGAATATATTAACAGGCTCGAAGAAGCTGTAATTGTTACGCTTGGTTACTTTGGCATTAGCGCATCACGAATCAAAGGCGCCACAGGTGTATGGCTCAACGCGGAACAGGGGAAACGGCCAATGAAGATTTGTGCCATTGGAGTAAGGGCAAGCAAATATGTGACGATGCATGGTTTTGCCTTCAATGTCAATACCGATCTGACATATTTTGACTATATTAATCCATGCGGCTATACAGATAAGGGTGTTACTTCGCTTGAGAAGGAACTTGGTGGGAAACAGGATATTGAGCATGTTAAATTGCTTGTAAAGCAGAACCTCCGGGAGGTTTTTGACCTTAAATGGATAAATTGAAAGAGAATGAATAAAAAATGGGTGATAAAGGAGAAGGGTGATCCGGCGGTTATCAGGCAGCTTGCAGATGTTGAAAACATATCGGAAACCATTGCCAACCTTATGGTACAGAGAGGAATTACGACCTCCGAAGAGGCAAAGGTTTTTTTTGAACCCAATCTGGAATACCTCCACGACCCCTTTATGATGAAGGGGATGACGATTGCCGTGGAAAGGATTTCGACAGCAATAAACAAGAATGAGAAGATATTGGTTTACGGCGATTACGATGTTGACGGAACCACGGCTGTAGCCCTTGTGTATTCCTTCCTCAGGGAACAGTATTCAAATGTGGAATACTATATTCCCGACCGCTATAAGGAGGGTTACGGTGTATCGCTTATGGCAATTGATTTTGCACAGGATATGAATTGCAAATTGATGATCACTCTCGATTGCGGTATCAAGGCTGTCCATAAAGTGAAATATGCCCGGTCGAAGGGAATAGATGTCATTATTTGCGACCATCATTACCCGGGCGACGAAATTCCGGACGCCGTTGCTGTTCTTGATCCCAAACAAACGGGATGCAGCTATCCATACAAGGAACTCTCGGGATGCGGTGTGGGTTTCAAACTCATACAGGCCTATGCAAAGATCCATAACATACCATTCAGTGATATAAGCGGATATCTCGACCTGGTGGCCGTGAGCATAGCTTCCGACATAGTGCCTGTTACGGGAGAAAACAGGGTGTTGGCCTATTTCGGCATGAAACAGCTGAATGATGCCCCCCGGACCGGACTAAGGGAGATAATCCGTGAGGCGGAAGTGAACCGCACCCTCACAATCGAGGATGTGGTTTTCAAGATCGGCCCCAGGATAAACGCGGCGGGAAGAATGGAATCGGGAAGAAAAGCCGTTGAACTGCTCGTCGCGAACGACACCCGGAAAGCAACCGGAATAAGCAAGGAGATAAACAATTTCAATATAGAAAGGAGATCTGTCGACAGGTCAATAACCACTCAGGCCATGAGGATGATCTCGGGAGATCAGCGCCGGCTGAATGCCAAAACAACGGTTCTTTACAATCCCTCATGGAAAAAGGGAGTAATAGGAATAGTGGCATCACGGCTAATCGAGATCTACTACAGGCCAACAGTGATACTTACCGAATCGAACGGCTTTGCAACCGGCTCGGCACGCTCGGTACAGGGTTATGACCTTTATCAGGCGATCGAAGCATGCAGCGACTTGCTCGAAAGCTTCGGCGGTCATATGTTTGCCGCAGGTCTTACCCTTAAAAAAGAAAACATCACTCCTTTCATCGAAAGGTTTGAACAATATGTGAGTGAAACGATCAGCGAGGATCAGCTTATGCCCAGGGTACTCATCGACTCCGAACTCTCATTCTCCGAGATAACTGTTGACTTCTACGGTTTTCTGAACATGTTCCAGCCATTCGGACCTGAAAATATGTCGCCGGTATTCGTTTCGCGGAATGTGTACGACACCGGAAGCGGACGCATGGTAGGTTCAAGCGGCGAACATCTCAAGCTCGACCTGTGCCATGAATCAACAGGCAGTCTCAGTTTTCCCGCCATTGCATTCGGCCTGGCTGAACACTACGATGATATAAAAACCGGAAAGCCATTCGACGTCTGTTATTCAATAGAGATGAACGAATTCAGGGGAAAGCGTAACCTTCAGCTGAATATAAGGGATATAAAACCGGCAGGGAAAAGCGCTGACAATCGCGCATCTTAGAATCTGACCCTTGCCTGAATTTTCAGTTCGCCTGTGTTTTTACCTTCTTTGGAACCGGATGAATTCCCGAAGGCAAACTTGATCCTGATATCGGAATACTCCGAAGGCTTCACGGAGACCATTACATAGCTCCGGCTCCCGTGGCCCCACAAGGCAGGAATGCTGAAGCTGTGAACCAGATCGTTCTCGTATGCATAGATCCTTGAATCCCAGTCACCGGTTCTCACAATGCAGTGCCTGAACCACACTGTTGCCGGCAATGCCCTTATCCGCCAGCTGACATCCTGAAGCATTGTTATTCCTCCTGAACCTGAATGGATTACCCATTTACGATCTATCCTGGTTGTCAGAGTAAGATTTTCGGAAGGCAGGTAACGGAATGATAACTTTAACAATGATGTTTTAAAATCATACTGTTTCTTTACACCATTCGATTCACTCCGGTCGTTCATCGATTGCCTCTGACTGTAAACAGCTTCAAATGACATTCTTTCGGAGGGGAGGTAGCTTAGCCTGAGTTCTCTTCTTGCGGTGTATGACGGGGCGGAGCACCTGTACCTTAGCCAGGGATGAGATTTCAGGTCAACGCCGGCGCTCAGGAACAGGTGCCTGGCAGCCTCAAAAGTGAAATTGCCGAAGAGACCCCTGGAGTTGTCACCCGATGAACTGCTGAACAGCCCCTTGCCATGGAAACTGGTAAAGCCCGGATCATAATGACTGTAGGCCATGTTTATCGATAACCTGTCGGAAGGCCTGAACGATAAACCCTGAACAAATGCCTTCCTTTTTTCAGAGTTAAATGCTATTTCGCCGTACAAAAGCAACTTTCCCGGCATGTACCTGTAACCGGCAGTGGCAATCTGGTTGATCCTCCCGCTGAAGTCATACAGCTCCCGAAGAGAAGGATCGTTGTTCATAACCGGAATGGAAAAGCTGTTTTGTGACCATAGCAGGTTAAGCCTTAATGATTTGATATCAGTCGTAAGGCTTATTCCGTATGAAGTTTCGGTAACTGCATCCTTTGAGGCCAGCGATGACGCCGTTGTATGAAGCCCTGTCCGCTGGAAGGTTTTAATGCTTACCTGTTCCGGATTGCCCGTGGTATCAGTAGAGGCATCAATCCGATTCCGCGACCAGAAAATACTCATGCCAGTTTTTCCGCCGCGAAGCTGAACGGCAGCTCCCCTGAAGAATAGATTCTCATCCGTTGAAGTGTAGGGTCTTATATCATCACCTCCCGACAGATAACCGGTCTGCGTCAGCGATAATCCCATCCTTAGACCGGTGTTTATTCCCGTGCCCAAACCGTACCTTGCTCCGAAATCGCCAACTATTACCTTCCTTACAAATCCTTTTCCCTCCCAGAGCAGACTTCCGGAAAGAAAGTCTGGAACAGGCTTTTTCCCCGGGAAGAGTTTTTCCCCGGCATCTTTTTCTGTCGTTATGTTGCCTGAAAACTGTCCTGCACTGAACCTGTACCTGGTCAGCATCTTCCACGATCCGCCCGGAGCCGAAGTGTCAGCTGCAGGATGCCTGACAGTAAAATTGGTAAGTATATTGTTTCTCAGCCTTAAGGGTTTTCCGGTTTCTTGCTTGTCATCCGTCAGCGATACAAAGGGAGAAACCATTCGTGCCAGCGATGCACTGAAACCCGGAACTGCAGCAATTTCATAAACCGTATAGACAGTTCCCGTCTCGCGGACGTAATCAGCCAGGGCCTTTACCTGGAAGTCGGTAAGGAAAAACAACCTTGACAATTCCTGCTCGTCAGCCGTATTGATCCTTACAGGCTTTTCAGAGAGTTCAAACAGCCTCAGGGCATATTCGCCTGCCGCATCAGCATCCGTGTTATACTCCGACAACTCCTCTGCTATCTCCGTAATGACACCGGGGATCTTATCCTCCTGAGGGTAAACCGCTCTTACCGAGATCAGCAATACTGATATAATCACCCGTGCTTTCATCCGTCTCATCTGAATGAAAACATGAGCGAAACGGCAGTTGATATCCCCAGCCTGTCGTGTGTGCTGAATCCGAGATCGATCTGAACGGGCTTTAATTCGTATCCGACACCGAAACAGAAGCAGTTTCCCGTGCTGCTGAATCCGCCCCTGAGACTCATATTGCGCGCAGGATCATATTCAAAGCCTGCCCTGATGTCCGGTCCTCCTTCAGTCGACATCTCCGTTTCGGCGGAGACCTTTAGTTCGCTGCTCAGTATCAGTCCAGCTCCAACCCTTAACGACGAAGGAAGACGGTCGTGCCTGAGTGCCTCCGGAACCGGATTGAAAACATGGATTCCCAGGCTTGCCTGCTCGGATAATCTTATGTGCAATCCGGCCTCGAACGACAATGACCTTCTTTCCCTGTATTCGCCGGCCGTTTTCTCGGCGAAGAAATCTGCCTGTATTCCGCCGGAGATTTTTTCAGAAAGCCTGAGGCCGCAGGCCAGACCGGCCGAATGCCTTGCCAGATCGCGGTAGCCGAAATGACTGTAGATCAAACCAAGACCGGCATTCTCGAGAGGAACGACAATGGCCGCCGTCTTTGTTGCCAGCTCACTGATGCCAAATCTGTTATGGTAATTTATTCCGGCAGCGGCCGACGGGTTGAAGGGCAGAAGCGACTGATTATGGAATGAGGACCAGAATCCCGGTTTCATGACGCACGACCATCCCATCCCTGTTTCTACAGCTCCCGCGGCAGGAAAATAAGGATCACTGCCGGAGGCTGAGGAAAAGAGAAAAATAAAAATGACCGAAACAGATATCTTGTGCAGCGAGTACAAACTGTTTCATTTTACTGACACAATTTATGCAATATTTCTGAAAAAAGGCACAGGAATGGTGATTTTTTTTGGAATCCTCTTTTCTCTACTCCCTGTGATTAAAAAGAAAACCGTATAAAAATCAGTTGGTCTTGTAGGGGTATTTGATCTTCTTCAGTTCCTCGTTTGCTTCAATAATCTTTTTTTTGAGACCTTCCTTGAATCTGACAACAGCTTCCATTACAGCCGGATCGCCTGTACCGATGATCTGTGCCGCCAGTATGCCTGCATTCTGGGCGGCATTGATGCCGACCGTCGCCACCGGTATCCCCGGAGGCATCTGAATAATAGAAAGCATTGAATCCAGTCCTTCAAGAGTAGCTTTTACCGGAACTCCTATTACGGGAAGGGGAGTCATGGCGGCAATGACTCCGGGAAGGTGAGCAGCCATCCCTGCAGCCGCGATTATTACTTTTATGCCTCTTGAGGCAGCTCCTTTTGCAAAAAGTTCAACTTCTTCGGGAGTGCGGTGAGCTGAAAGGGCATTTATCTCAAAGGGAATACTGAAATCGTTGAGTACCTGAGCAGCTTTCTCCATTACGGGCAGGTCGGATGTACTCCCCATTATTATACTGACAACTGGCTCCATCTTATTATTTTCATTTAACTTACTGATGAGTACAAAAATAAGCTATTATTTTCATATTTTCGCAGGGGTATTTTAAGCAGATTACCGGATCATGATAAACACCGAAATACAGATTCTCGACAAGAAATTCAGGGAATACATCCCTGAGGATGTTATTAACAACAAGGTCATTGAGCTTGCCGAACGGATTAATTCTGATTTTGCAGGCAAGGAGGTTATCTTTGTCGGAGTGCTGAACGGGTCGTTCATATTTGCAGCCGACATTTTCAGAAGAATCCGCCTGAAAGCAAGGATTACTTTTATTAAACTGGCATCATACACGGGTACAAGCTCGACGGGTGAGATAAGGGAACTGATTGGCTGGAACGAAGACCTGAAGGGCAAATCGGTTATCATTGTTGAGGACATCGTCGATACCGGAGTCACGCTCGAGCATACGGTCGATAACCTGATAATACGTGATGTAAAGGAGATCAGTATTCTGACTCTTTTGCTCAAGCCCGAATCCTACAGTAAAAACATTACTATAGACTATGTGGGCTTCGAGATACCGAATGAATTCGTGGTTGGCTACGGTCTCGATTACAATGGAGAGGGAAGAAACCTGCCTTCAGTGTATTCACTTGTTCAGTGATTATATTTTCAAACTTTTTAAATAAAAATAATACCTATGGTTAATTTTTTGATTTTTGGTCCTCCCGGATCAGGTAAGGGAACTCAGTCGGTAAGACTGGCTGAGAAATTCAACCTAACACATCTTTCAACCGGCGACATGCTCCGAGCTGAAATTGCAGCCGGAACCGAACTCGGAAAGAAAATGAGTGCAATAATGTCAAAAGGCGAGCTTGTTCCCGATGAGGTCGTTATCGAAATGATCGCGGCCAAAATCGACGGAGCAAAGGATACCGCAGGTTTCCTGTTTGACGGATTCCCCCGTACTGTTGCCCAGACAGAAGCTCTCGAACAAATGCTTAACGAAAGAGGAATGAAGATCGACAGCATGCTGGTGCTCGACGTTGATCATGATGAACTGGTGAAGAGACTGATCCTCAGGGCTGAGCTTTCAGGCCGTCCCGACGACAAGGACCCGGCCGTGATCGAAAACAGGATCGATGTTTACAAGGCCAAGACGGAACCCATAATAGATTACTGCAGGAAAAGAGGCATTTACCAGCCTTTGAACGGAGTGGGATCGATCGAGGACATCTTCGAACGCCTTAGCTTACTTGTCAGGGAACATATTAAACAGTAATGGCAGGCTCAAACTTCGTCGACTATGTGAAGATTTATTGCCGCTCGGGCAACGGAGGTCCCGGTTCCGCTCATCTTCGGAGAGAGAAATTCATACCTAAGGGCGGACCTGACGGAGGCGACGGAGGAAGGGGAGGCCACGTAATACTGAAGGGAAACAGCCAGATGTGGACTCTCCTGCATCTGAGGTACAAACGGCATATATTCGCGGGTAACGGCGGCCCGGGAGGGCAGCAGCTCTCCACCGGGGCCGACGGAAACGACGTTGTTATCGAGGTGCCTCTCGGCACTATAGCAAAAAAGGAAAGTACAGGGGAAATTCTTTTCGAGATAACCGGTCATGACGAGGAAATGATCCTGGCCAGGGGAGGAAGGGGCGGACTGGGAAACAATCATTTCAAGTCGGCTACCAACCAGACTCCCAGATATGCACAGCCGGGAGAACCTGGTATAGAGGACAGCTTTATTCTGGAACTGAAAATTCTGGCCGATGTCGGACTTGTGGGCTTTCCAAATGCAGGAAAATCAACACTCCTGTCGGTGGTGTCGGCTGCCAGACCCAAAATTGCCGACTATCCCTTTACTACCCTGGTTCCTAATCTGGGAATGGTATCCTACCGCGAAGATAAATCCTTCGTGATGGCCGACATCCCGGGAATAATAGAGGGCGCGCATGAGGGCAAAGGTCTGGGAATAAGATTTCTCAGGCATATCGAGAGGAACTCTATCCTCCTGTTCATCATTCCTGTCGACAGCCGTAACATCATGGATGAATATGACATCCTTGTTAACGAACTTAAAATGTATAATCCCGAACTTCTCGATAAAAAGAGGCTTCTCGGCATCTCAAAAGCCGACCTGGCCGACGAGGAGATCAGGAATGAACTAAGAAAGGATCTGCCCCGGCTTCCCAGGGTGTTCTTTTCAGCTATCACGGGTGAAGGCATAAGCACTCTGAAGGATATGATATGGAAGATGCTGACCGCTTATTGATGCCTATGGAACAGATTGATCAGCAGTTGTTTCTATTTTTAAATTCGGCTAATTCACCATTCTGGGACGACATAATGTCCTTTCTCAGCATGAAGCTGGTGTGGGCCCCCCTTTACCTTGCCATTCTCGTTTGGATGGGAATGAAATATGGGAAAAAGATCTGGATACTGCTGCTTTTGATTGCACTGGCAATATTTCTGTCTGACCGTATTTCTGTTCTGATCAAGGATCTCGTCGCCCGGCCGCGGCCCTGCCATGAAACTTCCCTCCAGGGACTCGTGCACATGGTCAGGGGAGTCTGCGGCGGCAGCTACGGATTCGTATCATCACACGCGGCCAACTCATTCAATGTAGCCTTCCTGAGCCTTCTTTTATTCAGGAAAAAATGGTACACGGTTTTTATAATCCTGTGGGCTTCGGCAGTCAGCTACAGCAGAATATACCTGGGAGTACATTACCCGGGCGATATAGTGGGGGGCGCAGTTCTCGGAGCCTTTATAGGATGGGGAATCTGTAAGTTATTCTCATTGTACGAAAGGAAAACCCTGGTGAAGGTTTAACATAAGACAATGCAGTGCATTATCATGCCTTCGGGCGATCCCTTTTTCAACCTTGCAGCAGATGAATTCCTCCTGAGGAATTCGTCCGGGGAATATTTTATCCTCTCAATCAATGAAAGGTCGCTTATTATAGGAAAGCACCAGCTTTCCCACAGGGAAACCAACACAAGGTTTGTAACTGAAAATGAGATTCCGGTGATAAGGAGAATCTCGGGAGGGGGAACCGTTTTCCATGACCCCGGAAACCTTAATTTCAGCTTTATCCTTAATAGTACTGAAGGCAGGCAGGTTGATTTCAGAAAGTATACCCGGCCCGTGATCTCTTTTCTTGCTTCTCTGGGTATCGACGCCCGTTTTGAAGGAAAGAGCGATCTGAAGATCGGAGGGCTCAAGATCTCGGGCAACGCCGAGTATGTTTTCAGGAACAGGGTTCTTCACCATGGCACTCTCCTGTTCGAGACCGACCTCGATTTTCTGAGGAATTCAATCAGGAAAGACACTTCAAATTACGGGTCCGGGGCAGTTCCTTCCAATCCCTCGCCGGTTACCAACCTTGGAGGAATACTTAAAAACGTAGCCGGTACTGAGCGTTTCAGGGATTTGATGCTGGAATGGTTCCTCCGGAATTACCCGGGTGCGGTCGTTTCGACCTTGTCAGAGACGGAGAAAGAAAGAATTGCCGGACTCGCGGAAAGTCGCTACAAAACATGGGACTGGAATTATGCCTTTGGACCGCCATATGTCTTCAGAAACCTCTTCATGTTCGACAACAGACAGGTAATATGCGAGCTGTCGGTGAAGGATGGAATTATAGATGAGTGCTTGATAACAGGACATTCCGGACTTGAAGAGGCATGCCGGAAGCTCCCGGGATGCAGGCACATGGTGGAGGATGTAAGGCAAATTCTGGATAAAGAGAATGGCTTTTGCCCTGGATTTGATATCTTTAACCTCTTTTAAGTAAGGAAAACTGCTTATGGATGCTCTGAAATCGATTTTCATATGGTTGACCGGAGTGATTATGATTGTTGTGTTTTTCCCGGTCACTTTCCTGATCTGGATTTTCACCCTTCCATTCGATAAAAACAGGAAGGTGATCCACCGGCTTCTTAACCGGCAAAGCAAAATCCTTGTAGGACTTACTCCTATATGGAAACTGATCATCGAAGGAAAGGAGAATGTATCCGGTAATGCACCTTATGTTATAATATCAAATCATCAGTCGATCCTTGACATCCTCTTTATTAACTGCCTGTGCTACGACCTGAAATGGGTTTCGAAAGTAGAGAACCTGAAGGTACCTTTCGTGGGATGGTACCTGAGAATGGCCGATTACATCATTATCAACAGGGGGGACCCTGACAGCAAGGAACAAATGATGGAAAAATCGATGCGATCGCTCATGCGGGGCATCTCGGTAATGATGTTTCCCGAAGGCACAAGGTCGGTTACCGGGGATATAGGATTTTTTAAAAGAGGTGCATTCCAGATGGCAATCGATGCCGGAGTGCCTATCCTGCCGATAGTACTCGACGGATCGGGAGAGGCTCTTCCGAAACACGGACTTGTTTTCACTACAGGCCACAGGGTTAAACTGAAGGTCTTCGAACCGGTTCACCCCGACTCATTCGGGACCACCGATCCTGATGTACTTTCCGTGAAATTCAGTAACTTTATGATCAGGGAACTAAACGAAATGCGACGAAACTCCTGAAATGGCATACGACCTTTCATACCGCCGGGTGCTCCACAGAATGGGTTATTACAACTATCAGAGAGGACTCATTTATCATCATTTTGATGAAGAAGGAAGCTGGAACAGTCACCTTAACAACTGCAGGGCTTTTATTATGAAGGCATTGAAAGTATATAAGCCATCCAGGGTGACGGTTCTTGGAAGCGGCTGGCTCCTCGATTTTCCACTTAGGGAAATATCCGACACCGGAACGGAAGTATACCTGATCGATATAGTCCATCCGCCTGAAGTCAGGGAACAGGTCAGGGAACTGAACAAGGTTACCCTGATCGAGGATGATATTTCAGGAGGACTTATTCATGAAGTATGGGAGAAAGCCCGAAGAGCATTCTTATTCAACAGGCTTAAATCGCCCGACGAAATAAATGTAGCTGAGTTCAGTCTGCAGTTCGATCCGGGCATGCTTATTTCACTGAATATCATGACTCAACTCGAATTACTTCCCCTTGAATTCCTTAAAAAAAGATCGGGGGGAGATGAAGAAGCCAGGCTCAGGTTCAGACAAAGGGTCCAGGAAAACCATTTGCGATTCCTGAAAAAACACAAATCGGTCCTTATTTCCGATTTCTCCGAGATAATTACGGAAAGTTCCGGCAGGATAAGCGAAAAACCTTCAGTTCTGGTTAAGCTGCCTGAAGCGGAACATACAGAAGAATGGACATGGCATTTTGAATCGAAAAGACGGGATTACTTCAGGAAGAAATCGGATTTCAGGGTAAAGGCATTGATGTTTTGAAATGGAAGCCTGGGCTCAAAACAATTTCTGGGAAAACTGCTTGAGCTGGGAGGAACAGGATTGATCGCCACTCATGACATCGACTACCTTCTCCGTGACGGCATTACCCGGAAGATGAACGCTGCTTTTCTCATGAGGCAGATGGGGATTGTCTGATTGTCCACCATTTATTAACAACCTATAGCGCTGTTCACAATCATTTGATGTGTGGCTTAAGAGTCAATTAATCAGATGAAATATTTCAGACCGGCTTCTGAGGTGCCTTCAGAGCGAACAAAAGCAGGGCGTATTGTTGAAAATTAGAACTGACGACTAATATCGAATTAATTATATTTGCGCAAAAATTCCGGAAAATGACAGTTGTCGGATATTCAGAGGAACATATAAAGACTCTTGAGTGGCGCGAACATATCAGGTTGAGACCTGGCATGTACATAGGAAAACTGGGCGACGGCTCATCGCAGGATGACGGTATTTATGTTCTTCTGAAAGAGGTGATGGATAACTCAATTGATGAATTCATGATGTCCTTCGGAAGGAAGATCGATGTGTTCATCAATGGGAACGAGGTAAGAGTACGTGATTACGGCAGGGGAATCCCCCTGGGAAAAGTAACGGAAGTAGTTTCAAGAATGAATACAGGCGCCAAATACGATTCCAAGGCTTTCAAGAAATCCGTGGGTCTTAACGGTGTAGGTGTCAAGGCAGTGAACGCGTTGTCGGGCAAATTCGTGATCAAATCCTTCCGCGACGGACAGGTTAAGGTGAGTGAATTCGCACATGGGCTGATCGTAAATGACTTTCCTCTTGAACCGACAAGTGAAGAAAACGGCGTTGAGGTTATTTTTCAGCCCGACGAGGCAATGTTCGGACAATACCACTTTATCTCGGAATACGTGGATTCAATGCTTAAAAACTACGTGTACCTGAACACCGGACTTGTAATCAATTTCAACGGTACCAGATTCCAGTCGAAGAACGGCCTTGTTGACCTGCTCAACGAAAATATGAACAAGGAGGGCCTGTATCCGATAATTCACCTTACAGGCGACGATATTGAACTTGCTTTTACCCACGGTTCACATTACGGGGAAGAATATTACAGCTTTGTAAACGGGCAGAATACCACACAGGGCGGAACCCACCTTGCAGCTTTCAAGGAGGCTTTCGTCAAAACAATTAATAATTTCTACAAGAAGGACTTCGATCCTGCCGATATCAAGGCGTCAATAATTGCTGCAATCAGCATCAAGGTTGAAGAACCTATATTTGAATCGCAGACAAAGACCAAACTGGGTTCGAAAGACATGGGTCCCGAAGGACCTTCAGTAAGAAATTTCATCTTCGAGTTCATAAGGAAACAGCTTGACGACTATCTTCACAAAAACCCCGAACCTGCCAGGATCATCCATCAGAAGATCCAGGATTCCGAAAAGGAAAGAAAAGCAATCTCCTCGATCAAGAAGCTTGCCAGGGAAAGGGCAAAGAAGGTAAGCCTTCATAACCGCAAGCTGCGTGACTGCAGGATACACTTCAACAGCAACGATGCACGCAAGCTTGATTCAACCATCTTCATTACCGAGGGAGACTCCGCCAGCGGTTCAATAACCAAGTCGCGCGACGTGGAAACACAGGCGGTATTCAGCCTGAGAGGCAAACCCCTTAATACCTACGGGCTTACAAAGAAGATCGTATACGAAAACGAAGAGTTCAATCTCCTTCAGGCTGCACTCAACATTGAGGACGGACTGGAGGATCTGCGATACAACAATGTGGTAATAGCAACCGACGCCGATGTCGACGGGATGCATATAAGACTCCTTCTGCTCACCTTCTTCCTGCAGTTCTTTCCCGACCTTGTCAGAAAAGGACATGTATATATTCTTCAGACACCGCTTTTCAGGGTGAGGAACAAAAAGGAAACAAGATATTGCTATACTCAGGGTGAAAAGGAAAAGGCCATTAAAGCACTGGGACCATCGCCCGAGATAACAAGGTTCAAAGGCCTCGGGGAAATTTCTCCCGATGAGTTTAAAAATTTCATAGGAAAGGACATGAGGCTGGAACCCGTGAGGATGAAAAAACACGACACCGTGCATAGCTATCTCGAGTTTTACATGGGAAAAAATACCCCTGACAGGCAGGATTTCATTATTGAAAACCTGAGAGTGGAGGAGGATCTCGTCGAGCAGGAAGTATAAAGAATTTAACAGAATAAGAAGAGGATGGAAGATCAGGATCTTGAAATGAACAGGCCTGAAGAGAGAGGTGATATTGCTCAGAGCCCGGCTGCCATGCATTCGGTGACGGCATTGTCGGGAATGTACAAGGACTGGTTCCTCGATTACGCTTCATACGTCATTCTCGAACGGGCAGTGCCTCATCTTTACGACGGACTGAAACCCGTTCAGCGGCGTATCCTCCATTCCATGAAGAGAATGGACGACGGCCGCTTCAATAAGGTGGCTAACATTATTGGCCATACCATGCAATTCCATCCGCATGGAGATGCTTCAATAGGAGATGCACTTGTCCAGTTAGGCCAAAAGGACCTTCTTGTCGATACCCAGGGCAACTGGGGTAATATTCTTACCGGCGACGGCGCTGCAGCTCCCAGATATATCGAAGCGCGGCTGTCGAAATTTGCTCTCGAAGTGGTCTTCAACCCTAAAACCACCGAGTGGAAACTCTCATATGACGGAAGGAACAAGGAACCCGTGACTCTCCCTGTCAAATTCCCGCTTCTGCTTGCAACGGGAGCAGAGGGAATTGCAGTGGGGCTTGCTTCAAAAATACTTCCCCATAATTTCAACGAGATCATCGACGCATCTATCCTTTACCTGCAGGGTAAGGAATTCGTCCTCTGGCCCGATTTCCCCACGGGAGGCCTGGTAGATGTTTCAAAATACAACGACGGACAAAGGGGTGGAGTGGTAAAGGTAAGAGCCAAAATAGATAAAATCGATAAGCGAACGCTGGTAATCACCGAAATCCCTTTCGGTAAAACGACGTCGAGCCTTATCGATTCAATAATAAAGGCCAACGATAAGGGAAAGATTAAGATCAGGAAGATTGATGACAACACATCATCGAATGTGGAGATAGTTATCTATCTGATGCCCGGCGTCTCGCCCGATAAAACCATCGACGCCCTTTACGCGGTAACCGATTGCGAATGCTCCATATCGCCCAATACATGCGTGGTCACCGGCAACAAACCCTCGTTCATGGGTGTCAGCGATATACTGAAGATCTCCACTGACAACACTGTTGAACTGCTGAAAACGGAACTTGAGATAAAACTTTCCGAACTGATGGAAGAATGGCATATGTCATCGCTCGAGAAGATTTTCATCGAGGAAAGGATTTACCGGGATATTGAAGAGTGCGAAACCTGGGAGGCAGTGATAAAGACAATAGAGGATGGCCTGAAACCTTTCAGAAAGAGATTGATGAGAGATATCACCAGGGATGATATCATCATGCTCACCGAAATAAAGATAAAACGGATATCAAAATACGATGCCAAAAGGGCGGATGAGCACATCAAGTCGCTCGATGCCGCGATGGAAGAGGTCAGAAACCATCTTAAGAACCTGATTCCATATGCAATAAACTATTTCAGACAGATAAAGAAGAAATACGGAAAGGGAAGGGAAAGAAAAACAGAGATCAGAAGCTTCGACACCATCAATGTAACAAAGGTGGTTGCAAACAATGCACGCCTCTATATTAACTACAAGGAAGGCTTTATTGGCACCGGACTCAAAAAGGATGAATTCGTATGTGAGTGCTCCGATATTGATGATATCCTTGTGATTAGAAAGGACGGAAGCTATCTTATCACGAAAGTGGCAGATAAGGTTTTCGTGGGAAACGACCTGATCTATGCCCAGGTTTTCCTGAAGAATGATGAACGTACTATTTATAATATAGTGTATCAGGATGGCAGGAATGGCCCTTACTATGTCAAAAGATGTGCCATTTCGGGACTTACCCGCGACAAGGAATACAACCTGACAAAGGGAACTCCGGGTTCAAGAATCCTGTACCTGAGCGCCAATCCCAACGGTGAAGCCGAAGTGATCAAAGTTCATCATAAGCCCAAGGCAAGAATCAAAAAACTGATTCTGGAGTTTGATTTCAGCCAGCTGGCAATTAAGGGCAAAACAACGATGGGAAATATCCTGACTCGAAACGCTGTTAATAAAATAACACTGAAGGAGAAGGGCCTTTCGACATTGGGAGGGAGAAAGATATGGTTCGATGATGCCATATTCAGGCTGAACAGCGATGGAAGAGGCATCTTCCTCGGTGAATTCAGCGCCGACGACAAGATACTCGTGATCACCAAGAACGGCTACTTCAGAACAACGGGATTCGACCTTTCGAACCATTTTGAAGAAAATATACTGATAATAGAAAAATATCGCCCGGGAACAGTGTATTCCGCCGTTTACTGGGATGCCGAACAGAAATTCTATTATGTCAAGAGATTCATTATTGAGGAATCTGAAAATCCGCTTTGCTTCATCAATAAAGATCCTGAGTCGAAGCTTGTAAGCCTGACCGAAGTAGAGTATCCCCGTTTTGAGATCCAGTTCGGGGGTAAGCACAAGGAACGCAACAACGAGATAATTGAAGTTGCCGAGTTCATAGGAGTGAAAAGCTACAAGGCAAAAGGTAAGCGTCTTACCAGCTTTATGGTGGATAACATTCAGGAAATTGAACCTGTGGTGAAAAAGGAATCAAGACCTGTGGCCGTGATTGAACATGAAGAGGAAGAAGAGAAAAAGCCACATGAGGGGAAATCCCCGGATCCTGCACAAATGAAGCTGGAACTTTGATGCAAAAACCCGACAAAATATTTCTGATCGGATTCATGGGAAGCGGTAAAACGACCACGGGTAAAAAACTGGCTTCCCGCCTCAACTGGAAATTCATCGACCTCGATGAATTTATTGAGGAAGATAAAGGAATGCCTGTTGCTGAAATATTTGAGACACAGGGGGAAGACTGGTTCCGTACTGTTGAAGCGGAGGCCCTCAGGACAGTTGCAAAAGCTGATAATACAGTCATTTCAACGGGAGGAGGAACTCCGTGCTTTTACGAAAATATGGAATTCATGCTGCAGAACGGACTTACCGTTTATCTCAGGATGACTCCGGAAAGCCTTGCACGACGACTTGCACGGTCATCCGCCGGGCGGCCGTTACTGAAAGACATTGATAAAGAGGAACTTGAGATCTATATCAGGACAAAACTTGCTGAACGTGAGCCCTGGTACTCAATGGCCGAAATAAAAACCGATACTGCCGGAAGAAATTTTTTTCATCTGCTTTCGTTGATAAAGAAAAGGCTGGGTAAGTGATTATTCCGGCGAATTTCTTAATTTAGATTGTTGAATTAAATAATAGAGGTTTATGGGAATCAGACATTTCATACTACCCCCGGTAAAAATGGAAGTCGATCCCTCAGGCGGTGAATGGGAAAACCTGACAAACAGGTTTGCTGGGAAAATCCTTTTCAGAAAAAAGCTGTATTATCTTGAAACCGGTGACCTGTCGGTAATCGATAATATCAGAAACCCCTGGTTTTATGAAGAGTTGTTTGTTTATGCCCTTGCTTTCAACGACAGAAACCTGCTCCCTGCCCTCAGGAAAATTGCCTCTTCGGAACAGTCAGACGATGATGTTCGTAACAGGGCTTCCGAAATAGCAGGGAAGATAGCGCTGTGGGAAAATGCGGATGAGATGCCTCAGGCAAAAGACACTCGCGCAGATGGATTCGCGAGAGCTGAAAATGCCCGGAGAACACTGGCCGGCTCAAGATACCCCCAGACCACAGAGATACTGAAACTGCTGAAAGATAACTCTCCTGAACTGAAAAGACTTGCCCTGTTCCTTATCGGGAAGTTCAGAATGACCGATATGATACAGGAAGTATGCGAATGCCTTAATATAAGCGGTATCGAAGAAGATGTCTATGCCGTGATGCGCAGCCTGGGACCGGATGTAGTCAGGGACATTGACAGATGCTATCTTAAGACCGCCGGAAATGTTAACACAAGCAAGGTGTTACTCAGACTGATGTCGGAGATCCACAGGCCGGACGACATGTCGTTCCTTATCGAAAGACTGTTGTCCAACTCAAGACCCGTGAAGGAAATGTCGCTCGACATTCTTTTCTCATCCGGGTACATCCTGACAAAATCCGAAAGGGAAAGGCTTAAACCAACTATAACAGAGACATTCGGGACACTCGCCTGGATGATTTCCATGCTTGCGGCAATGGAAGACGGGAAAAATGAATTCCTGACTCACCAGCTCTCCAGGGAATATGAGCGCTGGAAACTCTATCTTCTAAGAATCCTTCATCTTGTGTACAAGGGAAAAGTTGAAGAGGACGGGAATAATCCCATTCCTGAACTGTCATCGCTGATCTATGGGAATACTGACCGGAACACCGAGTGGAAAAAACTCCTTAAAAAGCTTCGCCCATGGTATCCCATTGAACTGCCTTCCCCGGCCATGTTGTCGGAAGATATTATAAATTGCGATTACAATGTTCTTGGGGTCTGGATAAAGGCATGCACTCTCAGGTGTATCACGCTTATAGAAGATGCAAACCTGCGGGAATCGGTGGCAGCGCTTCTTTTCAGTCCTGAACAGATACTCAGGGAAGAAGCTGCAAGACTTCTGGCACGAACATCAATGGAACTTTACAACTCAACTGCATCGAGAATCCCTGACAGGAACAGAACCCACCTCGACAGAATGGTTTCCGGTCAGATCAACGAAAAGGAACTTCTGTTTGAAAAAATAAAATTCCTTGTATCATGCTTCGATAAAATCAAAGAGGATGAACTGCTGTTCCTTGCCGAAAAAATGTCTTATGCCAGAAATAACCAGCGGGGCATTTTCTCGCAACCGTCAAACAGCATAATGTGGTCATTTACAGAAGATAACAGCGAACCGGAAATCTTTGTGAACCATGAAGATATGAGCGATCCGGGCAGGGTGGCACGTGATATAAGATCGACCTGCTATTACTGCTACGTACTCCCGCTGAAAAGTATAAGCGAATTTGACTTCAATTTCCCTGAAAGTTCTTTTGAACTTTTCCGTTATATAGATAAACACGAAGGATAATTTTACCAGTATATGGCTTCCGGAAATAAATTATATGAATCGTTCAGTCCCTTCCCGGGTTTAAGACCCTTTACTCCGGAAGAAAGCGACTTTTTTTTCGGCAGGGAGAGAGAGAGCGAGGAGATATTCCTTAAACTGCTCAGAAGCAGGTTTGTGGCAGTTACCGGAGCCTCGGGAAGTGGAAAATCTTCACTGGTGCAGGGCGGTCTGATACCCAGGATCAAAAGTCTTTCGGAAGCCGGTGAAACACAGTGGCGCATAGTGAACGTCAGGCCCGGAAGCGACCCCCTGGGAAATCTGGCATCAGCCCTGTCCGGCAACGGTCCGGTAAGGGATCCGAACGACGAAACTCAAAACGAGATACTGAAAGTGCTTCGCGATAACCCCGACGGGATAGGAGAAGTTATCAGAAATGCACCACCCCGGTTCAGGGGAAAGACTTTGCTGTTCATTGACCAGTTCGAGGAACTGTTCAGGGACGTTTCATTCCAGTCATATCCCGACCGCGAAAAAGAACTTTCCAGGTTCGTCACTCTTCTTACAAATTCAGTATCACATAATAATCCCGATATCTACCTTGTCATTGCAATCAGGTCGGACCTGATAACCGAATGCTCACATTACAGGGGATTCACCAACCTGATCAACGGAAGCAATTACATGGTCTCGAAGATGAGCAGGGAAGCCATGCGGGAAGTCATTGCCGGACCTATAAAAACGATAGGAGCGGAGATCGACCAAGACTTGGTTGAACTCCTTGTAGATGAGGTAAGCAACCCCGATCATCAGCTGCCGATACTCCAGCATGCCCTGATGAGAACCTGGCTGCACTGGCAGGAACTCGATGAACCGGATCGGCCAATTGATTTTTCCGATTACTTCGCAATAGGCACGATAAGAGATGCCATTTCGAGGCATGCCGATGAGATCTATGAAAAACTTAACGGAAAAGAGAAGAAGATTTGTGAACGTCTTTTCAAAAATATTACCGGCAGCGGACCCGATAACAAGGGAATTCGCCTGCCTTCGACCATCAACGAACTCAGATCGTCAGTTCAGTGTGGCTACGATGAACTGATAAAAGTGGTGGAGGAATTCCGCAATCCTTCAATATCAGTGCTTACTCCCCATTATTCAGTTCCGCTCGACGATAATTCGACAATAGATCTTTCGCACGAAAGCATTATACTTCTCTGGTCCAGGCTCAGGCAATGGGTTACTGAAGAATCGGCATCAGTGCAGATGTACCTCCGCCTTTCAGAATCATCCTCCCTTTATCAACAGGGGAAGACAGGACTGCTTAAACAGCCTGACCTGCAGTTAGCCCTGAACTGGCGCGATCAGAACAAACCCACTCTGTCGTGGGCAATAAAATACGATCCTGCTTTCGAAAGAGCAATGGTCTATCTGCGGACCAGCGAAAAGGAATTTCTCGAGTCGGAAGAAAGAAAGGTTAGACAAACCAAATGGAGACTCAGAAAAATAATGATGATATCCTCCGTCTTAGGCGGACTGGCAATACTGGCAGGATTGATCACCCTGATTTCACTGGGATTGAAATTCTCGGCCGATAATCAGCGCAGGACCATAGAGGAGCAGAAAAGAGAAGCTGAAGCGAGGGAGCTGGTTGCGGAAGAATATGCATCGGCTGCCCTTATGAAATCAATGCTGTCTGACTCGGCAGCTGCTGCTGCAAGACGTGAACATGATGCTGAGAAAGTAATGAGGCTCAGGGCTGAAAATGAAATGATAAGCGGCCGAAGGCAGTTTGAATATGTCGTCAGGGAGTCAGAAAACGCCATAAGGGAAGGCACACTGGCAAGAATGATGGCCGATTCCGCCTTAAGACTGAAGGAGGAGACTGGCAGGCTGAGAATGATCTCGCTTGCAAAATCAATGTCGCTCAGATCATTGCAGCTTCCCATGCAGGACGAGCTTCAGCCTTTGCTGGCATACCAGGCTTATCTCTTCAATAAGGCTAACACTGGAAGCAGAAATGATGCAGATATCTATGCCGGCCTCTACAATTTAGCCAAAAACAGGGGAAGTAATAAAATTAAAAACTTCAACTCTCCTGGTACCCCGGTTGGAAACATCGTCTTTATACCCGGGAAAAATGAGTTCTTCTCTTCCGATTCGCGCGGTAATATACTGAGATGGAACATGGATGCCGGAGACAAGAGTTTCAGGGTTGTTTATTCCGGGGATGAAGTCGTTGATGTGATGGCTGTCAGCCCGGGATCGGACTGGCTGGCTTTCGGGAAAAAGGATAATGTTATTGGTATGATCCCGGTGGAAGGCAATGAACAGGGATTTGAACTTAAAGGCCATTCTGGAAAGATCAGGTCGATGGTATTTTCCTACGATGGCAGATACCTCTATTCAGCCGCTCTCGACGGAAGGGTGCTTAAATGGGATTTGACCGCCAGAACTTCTACCGATGTCGGAACAGGAGGGATAATGGTTACATCGGTAGTACTGTCGCTCAATAACGATTATATGGCGGGTATCAGCGACAGGGGTAAGGGCATTGTCTGGGGCACCGGCATGAAGGACAGGAAACTTACGATCGAATCCGAAGGAAAGAAGATACTCAATATTCGCTTTAAACCCGATGATGACCGGATTGCAGTCGGTTATGATGACGGCACGATAGAATTGTGGGATGCCGCGCTCGGTGAAAAGATCAGTGGTTTCAAGGCTCATCAGGGAGCCGTCAGCGATATCCGGTTCAATGGCAGTAACCGGCAAATGGCAACAGCAGGCTCCGATGGCAGCCTTAAGCTCTGGGATACTGACGACCTGTCAGCTGCCCCGGTGACTTTCACCGACAATGAAGGTGTTGTAATATCCTGCGATTTCAGTCACGACGGAGCGATGATCCTGTCGGCTGTGGCCTCCGAAAAACCCAGGATAATTGCCCGTCCCGCATTTGCCGATACCTTTGCAGCCGACGGCTGCACATACGTTACAAGGAACTTCACCCCCGAGGAATGGATTGCCTATGTAGGCAAGGACATAGCCTATGAGGAAACATGCGCCGGAGTTGATGATCACAGGATAAGGATACGGCAGATTAGATAGGGCGCAGGGGGATAGGTCTTGCGGTCTTGCAGTCTTGCGGTCCCTTCCAATGCAGCACATCGCCTATAATACATAATACATAATACATTGTCTTGCGGTCCCTTAGTCTCCGCCCTGCGCCCTGTGCCCATTCTTCTTCCCCCCGAAAGAACCAATCCATTTTTTAACTACTTTTGCATCCGCATTGTGAACAGCGATCAGACTTCTGTTGTTTGATATACATTATACAGTTGACTGACGGAAAGAATAAAAAATTAATTGGAAATTATATGAAACCCACATGTATTGTATACACAAACACGTATCTATATAATTTTCATACATGTGGGTTCCCCCGCTTGAGCGGGGCAGGCTATCATACCATTAAAATCAAAATTATATTATGATGAATAGCAGAAAAGCGCTTCTTATGATACTCGACGGCTGGGGAATAGGCGACGGATCAGTTGCTGACGTTATCAGCCAGGTCCCGACTCCAAACCTCACGGCGCTGAAAAATAAGTATCCTAATTCCAGGCTCCAT
>Ga0302246_1000380_pt1 | contig 40207 bp, 62 predicted proteins | sample AAG_UR_Trp_MG_FD_193533 | JGI IMG/M metagenome (GOLD analysis project Ga0302246, IMG submission 193533) | Enriched activated sludge microbial communities from anaerobic digester in WTTP, New Holstein, Wisconsin, United States - AAG_UR_Trp | ecosystem: Engineered > Bioreactor > Anaerobic >... | reverse complement strand
GTTAAGACGGTTATAACGCCGGCCTGTCACGCCGGAGGCCGAGGGTTCGAGTCCCTTCCGCTCCGCCATTTTTACAGACACCAAGTGCCCGCAAGTACCAATAAGTGCTTGCGGGCCTTGTGTTTATGGGCTTTTCATGTGGCGCGGAGTGGCGGCTAGTGACAGCAAATCGCGTTGACAGCCGGGGCAACTTGGGGGCAACTTTGGGGGCAACAAAACGCAGGTCGCAGGAGTTGCCCCCAAATGCTCACAGACATCAAGGCCAGAGCCGCTAAACCGGCGCAAAAGACATACCGCCTGCATGACGCTGGGGGCATGTATCTTGAGGTGCCCCCATCAGGTAACAAGCGGTGGCGTCTCAAGTACCGTATCGGGGGCAAGGAGAAGCGTTTAAGCCTCGGCGTGTACCCCGCTGTGGGCTTGAAAGAGGCGCGGGAGAAGCGCGACGAACTACGCAAGCTCATCGCAGGTGGCATCGACCCTGCAGATAAAAGTTGCCCCCAGAATGTTGCCCCCAAGGGCGAAACTTTCGCAGGCGTGGCGCGGGAATGGATGGACAAAAAGGGCGGGGAGTGGGCGACAAGCTACCGCGAGTCCGTCGAACAACGCCTTGAGGCGTACATGTACCCGGAGATAGGCGACATGCCCATCGCGTCAGTTGGGCCGCTGGACATCCTCAACGCTCTGCGTATCGTCGAGGGGCGCGGGGCTGTCGAGGCGGCACGCAAGACGCTGGGCATCTGCTCGCGGGTGATGCGCTACGCCGTTGCGTCTGCCCGTATCCCCAGCGACCCATGCCGCGACCTCGCAGGGGCGTTGACCACGCGCCCCGTGAAACACCTCGCCGCCATCATTGACCCAGTAGAGGTCGGCGGGTTACTGCGGGCTGTCGACGGATACGTAGGTGCCCATGTCGTGCGTTGCGCGTTGCAGTTTCTCGCGCTGACGTTTGTTCGTCCGGGCGAGCTGCGGTCGGCAGAGTGGGGCGAGATTGACGTGGAGCGTGCGGTCTGGACGATTCCAGCTCACAAGATGAAGAAGCGGCGAGAGCATATCGTGCCGCTGTCGACACAGGCTCTCGCCGTTCTGCGCGAGGTTCGCGCTGCTGCGCCTCGACCTGACCGTAGTCTCGTCTTCCAGTCCGTCAGGTTGCGGAGTGACCGTGGCCTGTCGGAAAACACCCTGCTAGTTGCGCTGCGCTCCCTTGGTTACGGGAAGGGCATCATGACCGCCCACGGATTCCGGGCTATGGCGTCATCCCTCCTCAACGGGCTTGGCTACGACCCCGACATTATCGAAAGGCAGCTTGCCCACGTCGAGGGCAATAAGGTGAGGGCTGCGTACCACCGCACGGAGTATCTTGAGGAGCGCACGGCTATGATGCAGGCGTATGCGGACTACCTTGATTCGCTTCGGGCTGCCATTCCCCGGCGATGAAGGCGCGAACATCGCTTTCACGCCAGAACGTGCTGCGCCCAAGCTTGACCTTCTGCGGTGCCGTGCCCGTGCGCGACCAGTTGCGCCACGTTGTGCTCGACACGGGTACGATGCTCAGCACGTCACCCAATTTCATCAGCCTATCCATATGCAACTCCTCACCACAACTCTTCGGAATACAGCGACGGCGGATACCGCAGCTTGCCTATCTGCCCTGCTAACTTCGCGTAGTGCGCCGCCTGCGCCCGCGTCATGAAATCGCCCGTCCGTGGGTTGATGAACCCACCGTTGATTGTGGCGTCGACCTCCTCCGCGCCTGTCGCCTCGCAGATGCAGCGTATCAGGTCGTGGTGGCGAGCAGGGCGTGGTGCGGAGTAGACCGTGCCGTTGTACCGGACGGCGACGTGGGTGATGGGCGGGCGGGTCATGTGTCCACCTCCGGCCCGAACAGTAGGCGGGCGAGAATCAACCCGAGGATGATGCGCAGGGGCATTAGATACCTACCATCCGCTCGTGTCGTCGTGCCAAGTCTCCTCGCCCCCATCGTACAAACCCAAGGGAGCGAGCTCTGCGACAATAACCTTGTTGTCCGATTCGTCACGCACACACAAAAGGCCCGTCCCTGAGTTCCCAAACAATTCGAGACCAATCTTCTGCGCCTTCCGCATGTACCGCGTGATGCCCTGCGCGATTTTCAGTACCTCTTTCGGGTCGAGGCCATGCCTTTCACACTGCTCTTCGCTTACGGTAGCTCGGTTCTGGTAGCTCATGCGTCAACCTCCTTTGGCGCTTCGGGCCACGGTGCCCACAGGTCGCCTATCAGGACTCGTGCGCAATTCCCACGCGGCAAATCCCACCATGTCGATGCCGAGTCGCCCGTGTCTTCGATGGCCATAGACGCGGGCACTACGCTGTCTCCGCGCACTACAATCACCTCAATCCCTTCCTCCGGCAGCGTCTCCGGTGTCCCGTCGTAGCGCGTCCATGTGATTACGGTTTGCATGGGGGCTCCCGCGCAAACTCCACTGAATCGAATTCATCGACGATGCTAGCCGGGAATCCAAAATCATCCCGACCGCATACAGGGCAAAATGGGTCACGGTCGTGCGGGTATTCGTAGCTCCCATCTGTCCACAACGCATCGCTGCCCATTCCTGTCCATCCGCACTTGCGACACCACAACTCAGGATGCGCTCCAATGGTGTCCACGATGCACTGCAACCGCTCCACCTCCGCGTGTAAGCTGCCGTCGCGCCTCTCCAGCCCCCGGATGTACTCGCGCAACTCATCCAGCGCGGCCTTGCTCTTCGGCAACGTGTGCCCTGCGAACAGGGCGTCGACAGCGGCGGGGCGGGTCATGCTTCACCTCTGGCTTTCTTAAGAACCGCCACCTTGCGCGTGTAGGTTGCGCACGCCTGCGCCTCGAACATGGGCTTGCCATTTGCGTCGAGTTCGCACCGGTTGCAGTTGTTGCACATGAGCCTGACGCTATGTGCAAGCTCACGATGCAGGTCAGGTGCAGCTCGTATGAGGCGGGCTTTTGCTCTGTTCTTTTCCAGCCAGTCAAACATGTCGTCTGCCATCCTCCGCTCGCCAGCAGGGATATCGCAGTCCGGAAGCGACCTCCACGGACCCGGCGTAAACTTCGTATCGCTCATGCTCCACATCCCATCGGTAAAACGCCTCTCATCCCGTCATCCGTCTCCACGAACACAGCCTTGCGCGTGTCCACAAGCACCAGCCTCGTGTCGTCCACCGTGCCGTCGTCGCGCAGCGGCTCGGCTTGCCACAGCCACGGGTGGCTACCGTTGCGCCCTGTCACGATGGCGCGGCCTCGGTGTGTTGCGACGATGCGGCCTTGCAGATGCATGGTCAGGACTCCACGGCTTCGCGTGCTGCTGCGAGGATGGCGTCGTGTTCGGCCTCTGCGTTGTCGAGCGTCTCCACACCCGGCTTCTCGCCGTCTGTCATAAAGTACGGGTGCCACAGACACATGGTGCGGCGCACTTCCTCCACCTCCCGCAGCCACTCCAGCTTGTCGATGCGGTCGCGGAGGGCGGCGAGTTCGCGCAGTGTATCGTCGAGCTTGCGCGAGCTGAAAACCATGACGTACTCGCTGTATGATGTGTCTTCCCACTCAAGCTCTTCCATGTGCGACGAAGGCCATTCGTCGGTATTGTCGTGCCAGCAAAGCAGAACACGCTCTAGTTTTTCAGGCACTGGAAGCTTGTCTCGCATCGTCCTCACTCCTTCGCCCCTACAAGGCCGGGGCGTGGCTCATATCTGGCGCGTTATCTGGCGTAATGGGTCAGGGGTGAGACGTTAGGCCGCGTGACGGTGGATGACGAAGCCCTCGCACGCCGCTTCAAGCTGGCGCAGCAGGGCGAGGATTCTGTCTTCTGCGGCGGCGTCGTAGTTGATGGCGATGGAAAGGCTACGGTATTCCGGCGCGGGCGCGGGGGTTTGTGCGACAGGCTGCGGCACGGGGTTCACAAACGCGGCAACCTGTGCCCTTCGCTCTTCATCGGCAATGCGGGCGGCTTCGGCGCGGCGCGTGGCTTCGCTTCTGGATTCCTCGGCGCGGCGTGCGGCCTCTGCCTGACGTTCAGCTTCGAGGCGGGCACGTTCTTCGGCGCGGCGTCGCTCGACCTCTGCGGCCTCAACGCGGCTGGCGAAGTGCTTTTCGATAGCCTCGAACACCTCAGCAAGCGGGGTGTCACCCTCGGTCATGCGGGTGAAGGTGGACACAGCGACGGTCATGCTGTGGGCCGCATTCAGGGCTTGCACCTTCTGTTCGATGGCGAAGGCTCGTTCCTGCCGGGCGCGTGCCAGCTCTTCGCGCTCGCGTTCGGCCTTGAGGTGCGCGAGAATGATAGCGTCCACCTCGGCCTTGACGGTCTGTGCCTTCGCCGTCTTGTTGAGCCACGATTCCTGAATGGGGATTGTCAGCCCCTGCACGCCGTGTGCGTCCTTGGCTGCGTCGATGGCGAATTGCACCGACGCTCGTTTCTCGTCACGGGCGCGCTGCTCGTAGGCGTGTACCTGTTCGGCAAGCCCCTCGCGGGCGGTCGTGAAGATGCCGACGACTTCCTTTACCTGCGCCTCGAAGTCTTTGATGGGCGCGGACACACGCTTAACGGCTTCCTTGCGGGCGGTTTCGAGCTTGTCGCGCATCTTGTTGAGACCAGCCATTTCGGACTTGATGGCGGGAACCATATCCTCGGTTACGACGAGGCCGTTGTAGTTCTCGGTCAGGCCGACCGCCCACGCCTTCAGCTCGTCGAAGTTGAACGAAAGCTCAGGCAACGTCTCTTTTACTTGCAGTTCTGCGCTCATTGTGCGGCCTCCTCTGTGGCGGGCATGACTTCGGCGTCAAAAGTGTGTGGGGGCGTGAGGGCCTCTTTGCGCTCGGTGTATGCACTGCACACATCCGAGTAATTCGAGGCGCGGTTGTAGTAGGCTTCGTTCTTTTTCCAGTGGGCCTTTAGTTCGGCCTCTGTCACGAACGCGGCGAGCGACTCCTTGAGCCAGCCGATATCTACCGTCTCGACAACGGGCGCGCTCTCTGCCGTGGCTTTACGCGGCTCGTCGGCGGCGTCGACGGCATCGCCGTTGCTGATTTCGTCGGCGGTGTAGAGGCCCATGACTGCGCCGGGGTCGATGGCACGCACCCCCTTGGCGACGCATCGCCAGTAGAGCATCTGCGCTGGCCATTTCTTCCAGTTGTCCTTTCCCCAAAGCCCAGCGCGGGTGGCATCAGCCTTCGTGAACGTGCAGCGGTAGCTGTTCGCTCCCTTGCTGAACACGATGGTAACGCGCTCGTCGTTCTCCTCTTCGACGCTGATGCTGCCTCCGCGCTGTTGGAAAAGCGCGAGCATCAGTTGCCCGCTGCATGTGGGTTTTCCCTGAATGACGTTGATGTTTTGCAGGGCCATCATGGGGCCGACGCCAAGCTCGTAGCCGTACTGGACGACTGCGAACGCGCCCGCAGGGTTGCGGATATTCGGGTACATGCCGCTACCGAACAGGTGTTCGGAGACCTTGACGAGGGCGTTTGCTGCTGCGGGGTCGAATGCGACCAGTCCTGTCTGACTCATGGGGGCCTACCCTCCTATCTCTGTGGCGTCGTACTCTCTGTACAGCCACGTTCTCTCGCTCACAGGCACGGCATCCTCGTAGGCGTCGTGCGCCTCAATCGCGTCGCGCTGCGCGTCCATCACATCCACCTGCCTCTCTGCTCCCAGAACCGGCACTCGCTGCACGTCTCGGGGTCGACGGTCATCTCGTAGACCGTCACGCCTGTGGCCTCGCGGATGGCGGATGTCATCTCCGGCGACAGGCTGCACGCGTTGCCGTCGTCGTGGTAGTAGCGGCACGTCTCTGCGGTCTGTGGCGCGTCGCAGGGCTTGTGCTGCCCGACGATGGTGCAGTTGCCCGTGGCGCGGTCGGTGTGCCCGCAGTAGTTGTTGCACATGGCTACATCCCTCCCATCCAGAACCACACCGCTTCGCCCATCAGCAGCACCCACGCGATGACGCACACCGTTGGATGTCGGTCGCACCAGTCATTGAAGCGTTCGAGCATCATCACCACGCCCTCCCTCTGCGCACGTCTCGCAGCCACTGTTGGACGTCACGATGCCTTGCCTTTGCCGCCCTGCGTCGCCTTACGGTAGCCGTGGGCGTGTCGTGAACGTGCATGACGGTGACGACGCGGGCGACCCCATCGCTGACGGCGTAGGTGTCGTCACCGTCGGGGCGATGCTGCCCGCTGACCATGACTGCGGCGACTGCGGGCTGTGGGATGCCGCGCTGGATGCAGCGGCTGACCGCATGGGAGGTGAGTACGAGTTCCATGTCAGGCCTCCCACCCTTGCGCTATGGCCCATTCTTCCGCCTCGCGACGCAGCGGCTCGCCTATGCGCACCAGCACGGCGGCGATGAGTTCGCGGACTGTCGTCACTGCCACCTTGGTGGTGTCGTCGCCTCTGCCTATGGTGGTGTGCATGGTCATGGTCTGCTCCGTTGGATTATGCGCTTGGCTAGCCCTTGGACACTTGCGATGGGTAGTTCGGCCCGAACCACGACACGTGGGAGCCACGATGCGCGTAAAACGCTGCGTCGGCGCACGCGTCAGCCTCGCTTTCGCGGCGGGTCAGAACGGTGTGGCTACAGCGGTGGGCCCGCCTTGCCACAGGGTGAGGGAAGGAAGAGTTATCTACGCTGGATGTGTTGGTCATGGCCGTCTCCAATGGTTGTCGTTGCTTCGCGCCTCGGGGAATGGCCCGGAGTGATTTCCGGGCCTCCCGTAGTAACTCTGGCCTAGCTTCCCGCCACCTTGGGGCGGTGCTCTTGCGCCGTTGTCCCTACGTGCTGCCGTCCGCTTTGGTGCGGCGGATGTGGCAGCCATTCGGGGATGAGTATCAGCATGGTTCCTCCGTAGTAGGGCCATTCCCCGAAGCGCGATTTCCTTGTCTTACCTCACCCCGCCTAGCGGCCTTCGGTCTAAGCCCGGCTACTGGCTCGGCGCGTCGTATCTGCGCCTCCCTTTCGCCGCCTCACTACTGACCAGCAGGGCTTCCCTCCTCCGCCTCGCCCGTCGCTCTGCATCGCTGCGCTGCGGTGGGCTTGTGTGGTGTTGGTGGAATCAAGATAAAGGAAAATCCTTCGCCAAGCAACACAAATCCGCAAGATTTTCCTATGCGCCGCAAAATAAAAAACCCCCGAACCTGCAAAGGGCGCGGGGGCATTGGCCTGAAATTGGTACCGGCTATGTCTTGATTCTTACCGCCTCGGCAAACGCCAAGGCCGCGTGCTGTGCGGCAAGCAGGGCGTGCCGCATGGTCATACCCTTGATGTCCGGGTGGCAGCGTCCGGCATCGCTCAAGATATGACGTTCAGTAATGCGAAAAGCGGCCTGAATCGCCGCCTCTGCGTGGGCCTCAAACGCCTTTAAATCCTCATCCTCGCCCATGTGTTATCTCCTCCGATTGCAGTGGAGACTACATTTTATCATGGCGACGGCACACGCTCAATCTGTTGATTTTTCTTCGCCTGCTATTTGTCCTCGCGCCAGCGACAATAAGAAGCTCGGGTCTTCGTGAATCACGGCGCACATTCGCACGAGGTCAGACACGGTCAGGTTTTGCGGCTTGCCAGTCTTCCCGACTTGGTTGCGGATTGCACTCCAACGGGAAGGAGCGCCATCGCCATCTATCCAAGGCCAAACCAGCCTTGCGAACTGGCCCTTTTGGTATCCGTCCCGCGTAGCGCGGGCATCAATCATACCCACAAGTGCCCGCTCAACTCGGTATGCGTAGTCAGCCATATCAGGTCGTCCTCCTGACATGGGGATAGGGCTTTTTTCCTTTGTGGTCATGGCATCAATTCCTATTGAAGCTCGAAGGATTTTCCTGTATCGTCTCCCCATGAAGAATATCCTTCGAAAATTGGAGCGACTGCGCGCTCACTGTGGGTCTTGGGAAAAGGCTGCAAAAGCTCTTGGCTATACGTCTCGCCAGCTTTTGAACATCCGCAAGGCTATCCAAGCTGGCAGCGGCGTCAGCGACCGCGTTGCTAGGAATATCGTGCGGGAAACAGACCACATACTCGGCAGCACAACCGCAGTCAACGCCCATAGCCTCCATCCCCGCGAGGCCACCCCATGACCTCACACCTCCAGCCTCAACTGGTACTCCACCCTCGCGAACTCGCCAGCCGCGTGATGCCGCACAGCTGCGGCGACCACTCGGTACAGGTCGAGCGCGTCGGGCACCTGCGCCGTGTACCAGCACAGTGCGCCGTCCCCGGTCAGTCGCACCGTTGCGATGGGGCCGGACTTGGCGCGGCGTGTGGTGACGTGGGCGTGGAGAGAGCGAGAGCAAGTTTTCATGCTGTCAGGATAGCCGTTTCCAGCCAACGCGAAATGACAACCTCAAGAGGTGTTTGCCATGCGTAAGCTTTACGAATCGCTGCAACAGATGGTGCTTGACCACGGTGACATCAAGTCTCTGGTTGCCGAGGCTTTCGGGACGAATGACCTTGGCAAGCCGAACAAGGCGCATTGGACGCTGTACCGCGAAATCAACCCTGAAGACCGTGAGGCGAAGCTGGGCGTCATCGACGCGGTGAGCCTGATGAGGGCGACGGGCGACCACAGGCCGCTCAACATCATCGCTGACTTGCTTGGCTATGACCTCGTGCCGCGCACCGCAGTGCCCGACAAGGGCACGTTGCACGCCGAAATGCTGGACGACTACCCGGCGATATGTGCCATGCACAGCGCCATTGAAGAGCGCCAGCCCGTAGAGGTTGTGCTCAACATCTCATCCAAGGCGCATGACGAGCTCCGCCAGACCGTCGAAGCCTACAAGTGCACCCAAAAGGCCGCTGGCAAGTGGCACGGCCCGACTGTCGCGCCCCACACGGTTGGCGGGAGGCAGTAATGCAACTCTCGCCCCAAAACACCCTCAACGCGACAGACCCGTGCTGCATCTACGCCGACGATACGTCGACCGCAGAGCGTGGGCTCATCGTCGTCGAGGTGCTTGAGGTCGAGGCTCTCAACGGCCTCGCAGGGGCTGCACGGGCGTGGGCACGAGCCCCTTGGTGCCAAGAGCATCGCACTGCCCTGCGCAAGGCCCTTGAGCGGTGCGACGAGGTTTTTGACGGTGGCGGCAAGTGGGCCGAGCAGGGGCGCACGCGCAGGATGCAGACGAGCACCTATGCCCCGCTCATTGGGCTGTATCGGGCGCTGTTTTTCAAACGTCAGCAGGTGAGGGCGAAGATGGGTGCCGAGCAGGTGTGTATCGTTTGCGGGACGAAGTTTGTTGGCATCAACCGCAACCAGTTGATTTGCAGCGATGCGTGCAGACGCAAGCGCTCCAAGATGGTTGAGGCCATGCGACGCGCAAACGGATTGGGGCGCTCGACCGACGACGAGCGGCTGCGTGACTACTGCCGCCCCTCGTGGGGGCTTGGCTACGACCCCTACGCGACGGGCGCGCTCGCTGCTGACGCCATGCACTGCCCGGTGGTGTAGTGGGATGCGCTTCCTCGACGTGTGCGCAGGAATTGGCGGATTCTCGCTTGGACTTGAACGCGCCGGCATGACGTGCGCCGGGCAGGTGGAGATTGATGACTACTGCAACCGCGTCCTCGGAAAACACTGGCCCGACGTCTCACGCTGGCGAGACCTCAAGACTCTCGACTGCACTCAACTCCCCGCAGTTGACCTTATTTGCGGAGGATACCCATGCCAGCCTTTTTCCCTCGCCGGGAAGCGACGCGGCGCGGAGGATGACCGTCACCTCTGGCCTCACCTGTTTGCGGTTGTCAGCGCGCTCCGGCCCGCTTGGTGCCTGTTTGAGAATGTTGCTGGCCACATCAGTATGGGCCTCGACGCGGTGCTTTCTGACTTGGAGAGAGGAGGCTACGCCGCGCAACCGCTCGTTATTCCGGCTTGTGCCGTCGATGCCCCCCACCGGAGGGACAGAGTGTGGGTTATTGCCAACGCTCGTCAGGTCGGACGCGAAGGGTGCTCCGAGGGGAAGGTTTTTGGGAAGTCCGACGTACAGGTCGAATCTGTGCGAGGCTCTTCGGCGTGGTCCAGAGGATGGGATTTATCCACACCCAGAGTATGCCGAGCGGCTGATGGGATTTCCTCCAGGGTGGACAGAATTGAGCGGTTAGGCAACGCCGTCGTTCCGCAGGTGGTTGAGGTCATCGGGCGCGCTATTCTCGCAGCACATTGGGAGACCACGCGATGACCTCTCCCCTCGCCATAACGCGCAACTGGGGCGTGACGTTTGTTGCTGTCCGCAAGCCGCGTCAGGCCGTCCAGTTTATCCAACAGCTACCCACACATTGGACGTCAGAAGACGAACAAGCGTGGCGCGAGTGGTCGAGCCTGTACCGCTGTGCCATCCGCGCCGAACTGCTGGCAGAGGAAACGGAAAAGGCCCGCTGCTGTAACAACGGGCCAAAAAGACATGGAGTGAGAGCCATGACTGACGACGACTATACGCAAATGACGCTGGAGGGCAAGCCCGATGCGATGGGTTAAGCACATGACGCACGCCAACACGGATGAAAAAATGGCCCTCCTGATAGCTGAACTCGGACTCGAAGGGTACGGCTTTTATTGGCTCGTTTTGGAGACTGTCGCAAGGCAGATTGAGGCTGGCAGCGAGAAGACCAGCGTCGAGTATCCTGTCAGTTTTTGGCGGAAAATTACCGGTTTTTCTCCAAAAAAGCTGCGAGTTTTCGCCGAATTTTGCACGGAAATTGAAATATTTTCAGCAAAAATGGTCGGAAACTCGATGGTGGTAGATATCCCCAACATCCTGAAATACCGTGATGAATGGTCAAAAAAGAAGGCGAAGAACTCCGGAGAAACTCCGGAGTCACTCCGGAGCAAAGATACAGATACAGATACAGATATATATTTTTGTGCCGACCCCGGAGCGGAGTCGACACCTGACCAGCCCGAAAGTGGGCAAGCCGAGGAGCAGGAGAGCCGCAAGGAAAGCGAGCAGCAGGCGGTTCCGCCGGAGGACATCGCTGGCACAATCCCGCTCGCGGGGGGCAAGGCGTGGGTCGTGACGAAGAGCTACGTCTCCATGCTCGCCGAGACGTACCCCGGCGTTGAACCGGCGCACGAGTTTAAAAAACTCAAGCTCTGGCTGGACGCCAACCCGTCGCGGATGTCGGCGACCGTGAGCGGGGCAAAGCGTCGCGTGACGTCGTGGTTCCAGCGAGCGCAGGACAACGGAGGTCGCAGGGGGTACGCGCAATGAGCATCGCCCCCGTATCTGCCCTGACTGCCGTCGAGCGCGTGGTGGTCGGCAGCATCATCGGCAACGGCGTTCGGCGGCCCATGCTCGTTCGCGACATCCTCGACCTGTGCAAGCCGGAGGACATGAGCGACAGCCGCCACCGGGCACTGGTTGCAGCAGCGGGGCGCATCCTTGAGCGCGGGGAGTGCGTCGACATCGTGACGATGCTGCACGAGGCGACAGCCCACGGGGTGGTAATCTCGATGCAGGACGTTGCGGACATCGCCGAGACGTGCCTCGCCGCCGAGTGGGACGTGTTGCGACATGCCCGCACCGTCGCCAGCGAAGCCGCCAAGCGACGCGCCGCCGAGTCTCTCGCAGGGGCAAGCAAACAGCTTGCGACTGTGGGCGTTCCGGCAGAGGTGTGCCTGTCGGCCCTCAAGGACGCTGCGAACGAGCTTGAGGCCGGGACCAAGGCGGCAGTGCGCTCGTGGGGTGAGCAGCTCGACGGCTGGCTTGCCCGCATCGAGGACGAGGGCACGACGGCCCGCCCCATCCCAACCTCGTGGCAGAGTCTCAACCGCGTCCTGCGCGGAGGACTTGTGCCCGGCGAACTCGTGGTGCTCGCCGCCCGTCCGTCCGTCGGCAAGACCGCCTTCGGCCTCAACATCGCGCTGTCTACGGCGTGGGCAGGGCACCCCGTGGCTATGGCGAGTCTCGAAATGACCGCCGACGAGTTGATAGCCCGCCACGCCGCCAACGTCGCCGATGTCGCTTACGGCTCATTTCGCCAAGCCACGCTGACCGCAGCAGACCGGCAAGCCATCGGCAAGGCCATGCACGATATTCGTGGCTTGCACATGACCCTCGAAGATAAGCCACGCCAGACGACAACGGACATCCGCGCACTGTGCCGCCAAGTGCAGCGCAAGCACGGGCGCGTGGGCCTCGTCGTTGTCGACTACCTGCAACTCGTTACGCCCGTTGAACGCAGCGCAAGCCGAGAGCGTGAGGTCGCCGACATGTCGCGCGAAATGAAGCAACTGGCGAAGGAATTCCGTTGCCCCGTGCTGCTTTTGGCACAGTTAAACCGCGAGGTGGAGCGCACCAACCGCGAGCCGCAAATGTCCGACCTGCGCGAATCCGGTGCCATCGAACAGGACGCGGATATCGTCATGTTTTTGCACGGCAAGCCCAACGCGGGTGGCACAGGACTGCGGCCCGTCAAGTGTATCGTTGCAAAGGGGCGGGCAAGCGGCACTGGCTCCGCGCATCTCGTCTTTGATGGGAGCCGCCAGCGGTTTGGAGAGGATGCAGGGGCAACAGCGTGGGCAGAGCAGCACAGCAATGGCGGCGCGATGTTTTAGGATGGCCCCACACTGTAAAAAATAACGCCCTGTATAGACATTTTGCTTTCGGTACATGGTCGGTTCGCGGTAATATTACAAACAGCAAGTGAGGTTGTCATGCTCAACAAAGTGATGATTATCGGTCGCCTCGGACGTGACCCGGAAGTGAGATACACACAAGCGGGAAAGGCCATTGTCAACCTTCGCATCGCCACCGACGAAAGTTACATCGACCGTGAAGGCAACAATGTCGAGCGTGTCGAGTGGCACAGCGCAGTTGTGTACGACCGTGCCGCAGAAGCGTGCGGCAGGTTCATCGGCAAGGGAAGCCTCGTGTTCGTTGAAGGCAGCCTCACCACGCGCAAGTGGCAAGACCAGAACGGGCAGGACCGTTACTCCACCGAAATCAAGGCGCAGCGTGTGCAGTTCCTCGACCGTAAACAGGCCGATGCTGCGACGGAAACGGGCACAGGAGCGACGCAAGCGCGTAATGCGGGCAACGGGTCGCGTCGGGTGCAAAACGCGGCGCAGGGTGACAGGAGCGACGACCAAGCCCCCGCGTTCCCGACGGAATCGGCTGGACTCGACGATGTGCCGTTTGCCGTGCTGCTCGTCCCGTTCGCAGGGCTGCTTTGCCACATGCTGCAAGCTGCGGGGATGGTGGCGTGATGGCCGAGCTTAAGCCGTGCCCGTGCTGCGGGTCGCCACTCGTGTCGGCGTGGTGGGACACCGTACAATGCGACGAGTGCCACGCGACCATCGCTGGCGATACGCAGGAAGATGCGATTGCAAAGTGGAACCGCCGCGTGGTGACGCCAGCGCAGGTTGAGGCTGCTGCGGAGGCGTTGGGCGGGCATGGCTTTGGCGGAGACAGCGACGTGACCCTCGCAGATTACCCGCGTGCGCTGTATCTCCGGCGGGCCGCAAGGTGCGCAAACATCGCCACGATTGTTTTCCGTGCCGCCGGGTTCGAGGTGCAGTCATGAACGACCGCAAGACCATCATGGCCCTCGGGTGGGTGTGGGGAATCCTCGGGGTGCCGCCATTTTTCGTGCGTGTAGCCGACGCTTGCCTGTCCATGCACGGCCCGTGGTGGCTGTTCTTCGGGGTCGTGGCTGCCTTCGGGTGGTGGGCGTACCTGATGCTGACCGCCTTCATCGCGCCGTGTCCGTTTAAAGATGAGGTCGATAGGCTGGGCATCTTGCGCCACGTTACGGACGCCGCGCTCAAAGCTGGGGTGAATATCTCGCTGATATACCACAATGGCGGGTGTGTAAAAATCAGGACGACAGCCCCCGTTGCCGCGACACGGGGCAAAGTGACGCAGGTGTGGGAATGAGCCGCGAGTGGTGGCTTGACGTAGGACGCTGGATGTTCCGCGTAGGCCTCGAATGGTTATGGCCTTGGGGCATGGTTGAGCACAAGTGCGGGCGGTACTCGTTCTGTGGTTGGCGCACTGCATGTCTGTACGAAGGCGAAACCCGCGCCATGTCGACGCTGTTGGTTGTTGGCCCGCTGTACATCGGGTGGGCGAGGAGGCTTGCATGACCCCTTGGCAGAACGAACGATGGGCCACCACGCCCACGAACGACGGCAGGAACTTCGCCCCGGCGCATCGGTGGGCGGTCGTGGAAGCGAGGCCGCTGTGTTTTGGCGGCAGAGGTGCCGGGGATATTCACCCATGTGGCGAGTGTTTCGGGAATGTAGGGGCTTGCTCTGCCCTGCAAATAGTCTCGTTTGCGGACGAACCTATCCGGTGTTTTTCCGAAGCTCTGGAACGGGCATGGAAGCAAGTTGTGGTTTTGGCGCATGAGGTCGGTTGGCAACGTGAGTTCGTTCACGAGTTACGCCAGCGCATCGCCACCCTTGAGGCCGAGAACGCGGCGTTGCGCTCAATGCTTGGCATATGCCGAAAGTGCAAAATAGGCGGGATGATGTGCGGGATATGCGGACACCGTATCGAATCCGAGGAGCGCGGGTGCGCGAGGGGAGACGCATGATAAGCCGTTCTGCCGACTGCAACTCGTGCGTTCACAACACGCATGACAACCCAGTATGCCACAGGTGTGCGTACTCCTCGTCCGGAAGGACGCGGTACCTAGCTGGACGGCGCATTGTGACAACTCAAGCAGTGCAGGGAGCGTGCACCGCGTGTGAGCACTGTCTGGCTGTCTCAACATGCCAGTGGGTGCGAGGTAACGCATGATTGCCATCACCCTGCCATACCCGCCGTCCGTCAACACCTACTGGCGGCACGTCATCATCGGCAAATCGACGCGCACGCTCATCAGCGCGAAGGGGCGCGAGTACAAGCGCAGTGTAGCCCATGCGTGCGCCGCTTCAGGCGTAGCTGGTCGTCGCCTCACAGGTCGCCTCGCCGTCACGCTGACTGCCTGTGCGCCAGACCGCCGCGCCCGAGACATCGACAACGTGACCAAGGCGACGCTGGACGCCCTGACAGAGGCGGGGCTGTGGCTTGACGATGAGCAGATTGACCGCCTCGTCATCGAGCGCGGACCGGTGACCAAGGGCGGCGAGATGCAGGTAACCGTGGAGGTCGTGCAGTGATAGCTCGCGAATCCATCCGCGCCCGCAACCGCAAGGCACACCGCATCGCCAAGACGTGGCCTGATGCCGCATGGTCAGCGCGCGACCTCGGCATCCGTGGCACCACGCCGCGCAGATGCTCGTGTCCGTTGTGCGGCAATCCGAGGCGGTGGGCTGGCAACAGCGTGAAGGGGCTGACGATGCAGGAACGGAGAGCAAGCGAGGTGTGTGATGTCGAATAGCAAACAAAGCGGCGGTATCGGGTTCTGTGGCGCGCTGGCAATCTTGTTCATCGGGCTGAAACTCGCAGACAAGATTGACTGGTCGTGGTGGTGGGTGCTGTCGCCGGTATGGGGTCCGTTCGTGCTGTGTGTGGTCGCCGTGCTGGTCGTGGCGTTCGGCGCAAGCAAGAGAGGTGCGCTGTGAGAAAGGGAGACGTCCCACCCCCCCACGTCACGGGCGGGTGCGTCGAGGCGAACCATTTGGGTGACGCCGACGAAATGGTCGAGGGGCGAGGAAGCGTGCTGGTGGAGGCGCACCGCGTCGTCAACGGCGAGCGGCAGCAGCAGTACGGCAGCCCCGAGGACAGCCACACCGTCATCGCCGAGATGTGGAGCGGCTACCTGCAAGCGCGGCAAAGCGCAGGTCACGGCGCAGTCCTCGCGCCATCCGACGTCGCGCACATGATGGTGCTGTTCAAGATTGCGCGGCAACTCAACGGTGCTGGCAAACGCGACAACTACGTTGACGCAGCGGGGTATATCGCCATCGCGTCTGACATGCAGGAGGAGAGGCAGTGAGTCGCCTCGTCATCCTCTCTGACCTACACTGCGGGCATCGCGCCGGGCTGACGCCCCCCGGCTGGCAGACGCCACTCGAAGCCCCCGACAGGCTCGCCGCATACGCCCGTCAACAGCGAGTGCTGTGGTCGTGGTACTCCGCCACCATCGCCGCGTTGCAGCCCATCGACGTGCTGGTCGTCAACGGCGACGCCATCGACGGACGCGGTAGCCGCAGCGGGGGCACCGAGCTTATCACCACCGACCTGTCGGCACAGGCTGGCATGGCGGCGCAGTGCATTGCAGAGGCCAAGGCAAGCGCGGTGCATGTGGTGGCTGGCACGCCCTACCATGCCGGGCCAGACGGCGAGGATTGGGAGGAGCGCATTGCCGACGACCTCGGCGGGTCGTTCCACGGGCATCTGTGGCTTCCCATCAACGGCGTCATGTTCGACTTCAAGCACAAGGTGGGGTCGTCGAGCGTACCCCACGGACGCCACACCGCCATCAGCCGCGAGCGCGTCTGGAACCTGATGTGGAACGAGCGCGAAGGCGCACCTAAAAGCGACGTCATCGTCCGCAGCCACGTCCACTATCACGAGTTTTCAGGTAACCCGACGCACCTCGCCATGACGACGCCAGCCCTGCAAGGATGGGGCAGTAAGTACGGCGAGCGTCAGTGCAGCGGCATCGTCGACATCGGTCTGGTCAGTTTCGACATCACAAGCGAGGGGGCATACACATGGCAACCGCACCTTCTGCGCGTCAAGCATCCGCAAGCGTAAGTGTTGCGACGCTCGACCTGCGCGCCCTGATGGAACGTCACGCGTCGTCATCCGGCGGCGAGGGCGTGACGGTCGCGGAGATATGCGAGGCCACGGGCGCGAGCGTCAACAAGGCGCGTGAGGCCGTAAGGTCTGCGCTGCGCAAGGGCGAGTGCCGCGCCACGAAAAAGATGGTCGCCGCGATGGACGGGCGCGTTATGCCCGTGCCGTCGTATGTGTTCGAGGGGGTACAGCCATGACCCCACACCCCACGTCATCCGCACCAGTCCGGCTTGATGGATGGGGTGCGATTGCCCTGCACCTAGGGGTGAGTGAGAAGACGGCAAGGACGCGGGCGAGGAATGGTGGCATCAAGGTCCACCGCAGCCCCCCGTGGCCCGGAGCGCGAAAGGCCTTTGTATGGGCCGACCCAAACGAGCTACGAGCAGCACAGTAGCCGATGCCCCCGCAAGGGGGCTTTCTCTTTACCGCATGTTACCGCGTGTTACCGCGTGTTTCCGTATCACCCCCGCTGCGCCCGTGCGAGTATTGGGCATGGACGCTTACGACCTGATTGACCGATGCGAGTACCGCCGAGCCGAGCGCATGTTGAGCGCGGGACGGGAGACTGCCCGCATTGGTCGCATGGTCGAGGCGATGTGCAGCCGCCAACTGCGGCAGTTTGCGCCCGTGAGCGATGGCCCAGCGCGATGCGTCGAATGCGGCACAGTCGTCGTAGCCCATTTGAGCGGCGCGTGTCCGATGTGCCACCGAGGACGGATGGAGGGGATATGAGACCGTCAGTACAAGAGCGCATTGTGCCGCAGCTTGAGCGGCACGAGGGCGTCAAGCTCACCTCCTACCGCTGCCCGGCTGGCAAAATCACCATCGGCGTCGGGCACAACCTTGAGGCTCGCCCCGTGCCCGGCATCCCCTGCGAGGTCGGACACACCATAACCGCCGACCAAGCGCGCCGCCTCCTCATCCGCGACCTGATGGATTTCGACCGCGCCCTCAATGATGCGCTGCCGTGGGTTTCGTCGCTCGACGATGCCCGCTACGGCGTGTTGCTCAACATGGCATTTAACCTTGGCGCGGTTGGGTTGTGCGGATTCCGCCGGATGCTCGCCGCAGTCCGCAGCGGGCGTTATGACGATGCCGCAGCCGAGATGCTCGACAGCGTGTGGGCGCGTCAGGTCAAGGGCCGCGCCCGCGAACTCGCGCAGCAGATGCGCGACGGTGAGTGGAGATAGCCATGCACATCGTTTACCCCGCCTGTATCGCCGCCGTTGCGGGCGTCATCTCCGGCGCAGCCGCCTACTGGTGCGCTGGTTGGCCTCTCGCCTGTATTGCCGGTGCGTTGGGCTTCGTAGCCGCGCTGTACGCCATCTCGACGCGGACGGGGATGTAGCGATGGGCTGGCTCGACATCCTCACCGGCGGCATCGCAGGGCGCGTCATCGACCGAGTGTCGGACATGCTGCCCAACCGCCGCGTTGAGCGTCAGCAGGAGCACGACCGCCTCATGGGTCAGCAGGCGACCAACACCGCCGAGGTGCAGTCGTCGCAGGGTGGCATCATCGGGTTCGTACGTTCGTGGCGCTCCATCGTGGGGCTGCTGTGCGGACTCGCGCTGGCATGGCAGGTCATCGTGCGCCCCATCCTGATAGCCCTGTACCCCAACGTCGCATGGGCTGGATACAGCGCCGACGACATCGCGCTGATAGGCCGCATCCTGCTCGGCATGCTCGGGCTGGGTCTGTAATGAGCACCGAGGAGCAACGCCTGTCCCGCATAGAGGCCGATATCGCCGTCATCAAGGCCATGCTGTCCGAGAGATGCAGCACGCGTGGCGCGCTCATCGACGACCACGAGCGGCGCATCAGCACCCTCGAAGACGCCGAGCAGCAGCGCAAGGGTGGCAAGCTCATGCTGACCGCGCTCATGGCTGCGGCTGGTGCGGCTGGCGGCATCGCAGCAAAATTTCTGCCCTTCGTGGGTGGGCGGTAGTCGGGTCGAGCGTGCATGGTGTGACGACCCCGCATGAGGCCATGCACCGCTTGCGTTAGGCCAGCGTGAGCGACGCGAAGGACGGCGCGTAATCCGTCCCCAAATCAACACTAACGCACGGAGACACGGACATGATTGCAAAATTCAAGACGGACGATGGATGGCGGTATTTCGGCGATGTCATGCAGGCGAATTTGCTGACGCCAGAGGCTGCCGCGAAGCGCATGGCGCACAGCGAAAGCGTCACAGACTACGACCTTGGTGTGGTGTGTTCCCCGGCGGGGTGCAAGCTCATCGACCTGCTCGTGCCAGACGATGGGTGGGTGAGTGTCTCGTACAGCGGCGAGGCATACCTCTGCAACGACCGAGGCGAAACCATCAACGCGATTTAGGGCGCACGTCGCGCGACCTGCCCCGCTTCGAGACACACCGTTGGGCACGCACAGCATCGGGTGGCCCGCCCAGCGCAAGGGTGCTGTGCAGCAGATTTCGCAAAGCCCTGCGGCGACGTCCCACCCGGTCGCCGATTGGCCCCACCGGGGGCGTGACGGATAAACAGCCGCGGTTTTCAAAGGGCAGCGCATCGTCGACGGGTAGCTGCCGCCCCTCACAGGGAGATGGTCGGAGTAGCTCCGCAGGGCTGATATTTCGCAGGGCGTACCGGGATGACGGCTGAGTCAGGCTGTCGTGATGTTGAGTGTTTCGGGTGGCCTGTTGTGTCGAGTGAGGAGGATGGCGTGCCTATTTACAGATTACAGACGTCACCGGAACGGTTCCTCGAACTGGCGTCATCCGCAACGCCCGAAGAGTGTGAACAAGTCTGTGGCGCGTTGCTGTGGTTCATTGAGGGCATCAAGTTCCTCGACGGTAGCGCCATGCTCCCGGAGTGCGTCTCTGAGTTCCGCAATCGCGTACTTGCTCGTTTCATCGAGGCGAGAACCGAGCGCAGTGCGAGCGCTGCTCCGACCAACCCTTGTAGTGTTTGCGTGCATGGGTTCGTCATGAGCGTTGGCAATCCGGATAGGGCGGTGTGCAGCGAGTGCCAGCAGGCGGTCGGCATGCCGAACTGGAAGCCGGTGGAGGAATAGTCATGGCTGGACGCCCGACCATCGTAACTGACGCCGTTCTCCACAAATTGGAGGAGGCGTTCGCGCTCGGATGTACGGACGTCGAGGCGTGCCTGTTCGCTGGAATCGCCCCGTCAACCCTCTACAACCATCAGGAGCGCGACCCTTCATTTGTGGAGCGGAAAGCGACGCTCAAGACCAACCCCGTCCTCAAAGCACGCAAGGTCGTCATGGACGCAGTGGAAGGCGGCGACGTTAACACAGCGAAATGGCTTGTAGAAAAGCACGACGGCAAGGCGAAACAGGCGGTTGAGCATAGCGGCCCTGACGGTGGCGCAATCAAGTCCGATGCCACAACGCGCATCATCTTTGTAGGGATGGACGATGCCTGACGTGAAGATGCCCAAGGCGTTTGCCGCGCTGTTCAAGCCTTACCGCTACAAGGTCTACTACGGTGGTCGTGGTGGCGGGAAGTCGTGGCAGTTCGCACAGGCCCTTGTCCTGCTCGCCCGCGAACAACACGAGCGCATCCTGTGCGCCCGCGAGGTGCAGAACAGCATCAAGGACTCGGTGAAGCGGCTTCTCGATGACGTTATCGACCGCCTCGGCCTCACGCATGAGTTCATCAGCACGGATACCGAGATTCGCCACGTCACCACGGGCAGCACGTTCCTTTTCTCCGGCCTGCGCGTCACGCCGGAAAAGCTCAAGTCGTTCGAGGGTGTGACCAAGGCGTGGGTGGAGGAGGCTGAGACCGTCACGGAACGCAGCCTCGACCTGCTCATCCCCACCATCCGCGCACAGGGTTCCGAGATTTGGTTCTCGTTCAACCCCGCACGGATGCAGTCGCCCGTCTACCAGCGGTTCGTCATCGGCACGCCCCCGCCCGGCAGCTATGTGCGCAAGGTCAACTACGACGAAAACCCATGGTTCCCCGACACGCTGCGGCAGGAGATGGAACATTGCCGCGCCACTGACCCCGACAAGTGGGACCACATATGGAACGGCAACCCTGTTGTGGTGGCAAAGGGCAGCTACTACGCGAAGCTGCTGCAAGCTGCGCGTGACGAGGGGCGCATCGGCACGGTGCTGTATGAGCCGACCATGCTCGTGCACACGGCGTGGGACTTGGGGGTTGCAGACAGCACGACCGTCTGGTTCTTCCAATACTCGCGTGCTGGTGAATACCGCATCATCGACCACTACTCTACGTCCGGAGAGGGTTTCGCGCATTACGCCGAGGTGCTCAAGAGCAAGCCGTACCACTACGACCGCCACATTGCGCCGCACGACATCGCGGTGCGCGAACTTGGCACGGGCAAGAGTCGGTACGAGGTCGCCGCGTCCATGGGCATCAATTTCAGCATCGCGCCGAACATTGGCATCGCGGATGGCATTCAGGCTGTGCGGTGTGTGCTGCCCAAGTGCTGGTTCGACGCCGAGCGGTGCAAGCATGGCCTCGAAAGCCTGTGGGCATACCAGCGCGAGTGGGACGAGCAGCGCAGCGAGTTCAAAGACCGCCCGCTGCATGACTGGACGAGCCACGACGCCGACGCATTCCGCTACCTCGCGGTTGGTTTCCAGCCGCCCGTGTCGCTCAACATGACCGCAGCCAAGAAGCACCGGAGGGTGGCCTAGTGCCCGACAAGATTTCCATATCCGACGACGATATCAAGGCCATCGTCAAGCCGGAGCTTGACCGCGCTCGGGACTGGGCCGAGCAGCTGTCCGACGAGCGCAAGCGGTGTCGTGAGATGTACGACATGGCGAAGCTTGGCAACGAGGTCGAGGGGTTCAGCCATGCCGTCGCGTCCACCGTGTTCGAGGCTGTCGAATGGCTCAAGCCGGGGCTGTGCGAGATATTCACGCACGACGATTTCTTCACGGTCAAGATGCAGGACGCCGAACGCGGCGACCGCATCCGCAAAATCGTGCGCCACCAGCTTTTCACGCAGCAAGACGGCGGGCGCATCATCCGCGAGTATCTCGACACCGCCCTCAAGTACCACAATTCGGTGCTCAAGGTGTGCTATGTCGACGAGTACGACGACAGCGCCGCCGAGTTCCCGCGCCTGTCCGCAGAGGATACCACGCGCCTCGAACAGGCTGGCTACAGGCTCGACAAGTACGACGAGGTGACGGGTATCGACCCGACCACCATGCAGCCCGTCATGTGGCTGGAGAACGTCAAGGCGACGCACCGCGCCGTCAAGTTCCGTGGGCCGAAGGTCATGCCTGTGCCGCCGTGGGAGTTCTTCATTTCGCCCGGCGCACGCGACATCGACACCGCGCCGCTTGTCGCCCACTGCGTGCCCCGCACTATGCACGACATCAAGGTCGGGGAAAACGCAGGCGTATACCGCAAGGGCAGCTACGCGAAGCTGCTGGACAAGGCGGACGGCGGCGACACCGAAGACACGTCCACGCTCGATGAGGAGAGGCGCGAACAGTACGAAGAGGACGGCCTGACCATCGAGGACGCGCTGACGCATAGCCCCGTCGCGAACAAGGCGACGAACCCGGCGCGGCCTGTGAAGCTGTGGGAGATTTACACCCGCCTCGACATCGACGCCGATGGGCTGCTTGAGCCTGTCATCGTGCGGATGTGCGAGGGCGAGGTCATCGCCGTCGAGGAGAACCCGTACAAGCGCCCGCCGTTCCGCGTGGGGCGAGTGTTCGAGGTCGCGCACCGCTTCGAGGGGAAAGCGTTGCCGCTGGTGCTTGAGCACGACCAGCGCGAGCTTACCAACCTCGGGCGTATGTTCGTGGACGCTGCGGCAGAGGCCGCGTACCCGACCGCCGTTTCCAACGACGAGGCGTTCCAGCGGCAGTGGGCAGACCGTGCCCCCGGGGACAGTCTTTTGGTCACTGGCCCGCCCGCCGACCGCGTGGTGTTCGAGCGTGCCCCTGCATCCGACCCTGCCGTTCTGCAAGCAATCGAGATGCTCGAAGGACGTGTCGAGCGCAAGAGTGGCGTCAGCCGCTACAACCAAGGCCTCGACGCCGACAGCCTCAACAAGACCGCCACGGGCATCAGCATCATCGCCAGCGCGGGCGGGCAGCGCCAGAAGCACTACGCCCGCGTGCTTGGCGAGGCGCTGCGCGACGTCATCCGCGACATGATTCGCATCAATGCCATGTGGCCCCCCCATATTGAGGACGCCGACCTCCAGCCAGAGGCAGGACTGTTCGGCGGCAACTTCTCCATCGAAATCGAGGTGGGCGTCGGCCCGCAAGACCGCATGGCGCAGAGCCAGTTCCTCTTGCAGCATCAGGAGTGGATAACCAAATTCGGTATCCCGTCTGGCGCTGCCACGGTCGAGCATGCGGTCAAGACGCAGAGCAAGATAGGCAAGCTGCAAGGCGTGCCATTCGACGACCTCATGCTGTCGCCAGAGGACGCGGCGCGCAATGCCGACCTCGCGCAGAAGCTGGCACAGGCGCAGCAGCAGATTGAGCAGATGGGCAAGCAGATGCAGCAGATGCAAGGGCAGCTTGCCAAGGCGAAGCAGCCCGACCCACAAGCGCATCAGATGGAGCTTGGGGTTGACATGCAGAAGCACCGCGACGGGTTGCAGGTCGACCTGATGAAGAACCGCGAAAAGCTCGGCGCGGACATGCAGATGCAGCGCGAACGCATGGCAACCGATGCCATGGCTGCCGCGCTGATGCCGCAACCGAAGCCGATGGGAGGCATGGATGCCACCGCGTAAGATGGAAGCGCCCGACCCCGCCACAGTGTCCGCCATGGCAGAGCGCGGCGAGAACGCGAAGCGACTGCTCGGCGACGCGTATTTCGGCGAGGTGATGCAGCGCATGGACGAGACATACAAGGGGATGCTCGTCCAGCTTGCACCGGGCGATACGGCGAAGTTCACAGCGTTGCAGGAGAGGCGGGGGATGCTCGCAGACCTGCGTAACGCGCTGATCCACGATGCAGAGGCCGGGCGCAAGGCGGTAGCCGCGCTGCAAGGTAACAGCACCACAAACGCGGGCCGCGTGGCCTAGGGGGGAAGCATGTCTGTACGCAGGAAAGGCGACGGGCAACTTGGTGTGAAGAAGGGCGTGAAGAAAGTGCTCGACACCTTCGTTGCCAGTGACGGCGCGACGGGCGTCATTCTCTACAACGCCTCGGGTGCAGCGGTCTACGTCACGCCCAACTCCGCTGGCAACGCGCTGGTAGCCAGCACCACCAGACCGTAAGGGGCGCACCGTGGCAACTGATGTTCGCATCATACGGCTGCTCGACCAGACGAGCATCAACGGGGCGACGCTGAATGTCCAGCAGCCCGTGGCAGGCGCTGGCCCACGCGAAGGCAACCACATGCTCGAGGTCGTCGTCGCTGGCGCCGGGACGCTGACCGTCGGCCCCGTGAAGGTGACACTCTCGCGCGGTACGCATGTCGTGCCGGAAGGCGCATCGAGTGCGAGCCTGCTCACGGGCAAGGGGGCAGGTACGTACATCGTGCCGCTCGACGTCCCGCCGTGCGCCGGTTTTTCCCTCGATTTCACGGCGACAGGAAGTGTGACCGTCAACGCTTGGCTCGCCCGAGCTTAACCAAACAAGCATGGGGCCGCAGTAGTGGCCTCGACACAGGAAGTGACCCATGCCCGATGAGAACACCGAAGTACGGGAGTCCACAGCGACCACCCCGCAGGTGCAGGACGCGGAGACCAGCGAGTCCATCCGCGAATGGGGAGAGGAAGAGATAGGGGCCATGTTCGATGGCGACGACGCGAAGCCCGAAGGTGAGGAGGCTCCGAAGCAGGATGCGACGGAACAACCTGCCAAGCCCGCAGGCGAGCAGTCGCAGCAGGACACGCAGCCCGCAGAGCCGACGCACAAGATAAAGGTGCGCGGCGAAGAGCGTGAAGTTCCGCTGTCAGAGCTCAAGAAGCTCGCAGAGGCAGGGGGCGACTACACGCGCCAGATGCAAGCCCTTGCCGAACAGCGCCGACAGGTCGAATCCCTGTCAGCACTCGGCGAGGCGCTGCGTCAAGACCCCGGCTTGCGCGACTATCTTGCAGCCTACAGGCAGCAGGGGCAGCAGCAAGCCCAACAGCCCCCCGTCGACCCTCTCGAGCGCATCCAGTACGAGGCTGAACAGCGCGCACTGGCGAAGATGCACGAGCAGTTCGGCCCCGTGTTGCAGCAGATGCAGCACCAGACCCGCATCCAATCGACACTGGCGCAGGTGCAGCAAGACCCCCTGCACGGCGACGTGTACGGCGAAATCAAGGGCTGGCTCGCGTCCATGCCCGAAGACTACGCACGGGAGACGTACCAGCGTCTCGACACCGACCCCGACTTCTTCACCCGCACCTACTCGCATTTCCGCGATGGCGTGCAGAAGAAGGCGGCACAGCCGAAGCAGGATACGCAGCCCGCGCCCATACCACAGGCAAGAGAGACAAGAGCCCCGGCGCTTGAGCAACCCGGCGCAGAACAGCCAGACCAGAGCCGCAAGGCGCGGTTCAAGGAGCTTTCGCGAAGGGCGGCGAACGGCGACATCGCCGCGCTAGGGGCCATGTTCGACGCGTAACGAGGGCACAGGACGTGCCCGTGAGCGACAGGAGGTCGCACTACCATGGCTGACGTGAAAACCACGACTTACACGACCAATATGTCGAAGAGCCTCGCCGAAGAGGTCGACAGCCTCATCGCCAACGTCGCGCCGACCGACACCCCGATGGTGTCGATGATTGGCAGCGCCAAGTGTGATAGCACCAAGCCCGAATGGCTGGAAGATACCCTCGACGACGCCGCCGAGAACGCACAGGTTGAAGGCTTCGACCCCGAAGCCTCTGCCGTCGTGCCGCCCGACCGTCTCGACAACGTGACGCAGATTCTCATGAAGGCGTTCAGCGTGTCCGGGTCGCTGGAAGAGGCCAAGAAGCACGGTCGCAAGTCGGAACTGGCATACCAGACCGGCCTCAAGACCAAGGCCATCGCCCGCGACCTCGAATACGTCGCACTCAACAGCGCGAAGGCCACCGGCGCAGCCGCGACCGCTCGCAAGATGGCGGGTCTTCTCTCGTGGGCCGCGACCGCGAACACCTACGATTTCAGCGCCACCCCCGCAGCCACCAACCATATCACCGAAGAGCTTTTCAACGACGTTCTTCAGGCGATGTGGGAGGCCGGTGCCAACCCCGACACCGCCCTGTGCCCGCCCGCACAGAAGCGCAAGGTCAGCGCGTTCACCTCGGACGGTCGCCTGACCTTCAACACCAACGCTTCCGAAAAGAAAATCACGATGACCGTCCGCGTCATCGAAACCGACTTCGGTGTCATCAACGTGGTTCCCGAGCGCTTCATCGCCCCCACGGGCTCGGGCACGCTGTACGACACCATCGCCATCTTCGAGAAGTCGAAGCTCGACGTGCTGACCTTCCGCCCGCTCAAGCGCGAGGAACTGGCGAAGACCGGCGACTCGACCAAGTACATGCTCGTCATGGAAAAGTCGCTGCGCTGCCGCTCGAAGAAGTGTGTGGGCAAAATCGGCAACCTGACCCGCGTCAAGGCGTAACCTCACTTTCAACGTGGAGGGGGCACCACGCCCCTTCCACCGACCAAATGGAGGAAGCCCATGTCGGAAGACGTACAGGATATCCAGCACCACGTGAGCGTGACGCGCGAGGGCAAGGGCATTTGTGCCCGCGACGTGTTCAAGCGCGTGACGACCTATGACGCCGCCGTGGTGCGGTCGGTGGCGCAGTATGAGAAGGAGTTCGGGCGCAACGGGTTCAGCAAGGGGCGCACGCACCGCGTGATTGGCGAGATTCCCGTTGCCGAGTTCCTGCGGCTGCAAGCCGAGGCATCTGCCGCTGGCGAGGTGCTGACGGGCAAGGACATCCGCAAGTACCTGTCCAGCAACCCCGAATACATGACCGTGCGGCGGTTTGTGAGCGACGCGCCATCCAACATCATCGTGAGGTAGCCCATGCTCGTATCCGACCTGTTCGTTCATATCCGCGACGGCCTCGGCAGCGCAGCCAACGCCAGATGGTCGGATGCCGAGTTACTGCGCGTGGCACAGGTCGCCGTCGAGCGCAGCCAAGCCATATTGCAGCGCAACGGCATCAGCTTCGGGCGCAAGTCGCTGGACATCACCACCACGGCGGGCATCGACGCCTACGACGTGCCGGGGGATTTCGCAGCCGTGCTTGGCATGACGCGGCTGGACACGGCACAGCCCATGCGCCACGTCTCGCAACTTGAATGGGACACGCTCATGTCGGCACAGCCGCTGTCCGTGTTCTGCATCGACGGCGAAGTATTGCGTGTGGCCTCGGCCCCCACGTCTGCGGTGACGCTGCGCCTGCGGTACTGGCCTACGCGTCCTGCGCTGACACTGGCTGGCAGCACCCCGTGGAACGGCAAGCTCGACTCGCTGCTCGTGGACTATGCGCGGGCGCGGCTGTTCAACACGGACGAGATGGACGTGTCGCAGGACGTGCAGCTTCTGCAAGACCTTGAGAACAACATCCTCGCGCAGTTCGCGGCGTCCGAACCGACGGTCGTGCAGCGCCGTGGGTGGCTGGTCTAGCCATGCCGAAGCGCAGCAGCAAGCACACGACGCTCGACCAGCGCATGGTCGTACCAACTGGCGGACTCGACCTGTCCGCGCCAGCCAACGCCATCCCGGAAACCGCCCTCGCCCGTGCCTACAACTGGTGGTACGAGCCTGAACGCGGCCTGTGCGTGCGGCAGGGGCTTGCACGTGAGGACGTAGCGCCCCTTGCGGCGCCCATCCTTGCCATGCACCCGTATGTGGACGCTGCGGGAACGCTGCGCCTTCTTGCGGCGTCTGGTGGCAAGCTGTGGCGGCGCAACGGGGCAACATGGGCAGAGGTGGCGACGCTCGACAGCGCCACGGTCGCGCCCTCATTCGCCACCTACAACGGCGTGTGCCTCATGGCGGACGGTCGCGCTGCCGGACTCGTCAAATACGACGGAGCGACGGTCAGCACGATAGCCGGAAGCCCCGCGAGACCACACAGCCTGTCGGAGATTGGGGGGCGTGTCGTCTGCGCGAGCTTGGGACAGCCCGACGCCGTGTATTTCAGCGGCCCCAAGGACTACACAGACTGGTCGACAGCCGCGCCGGGGGGGGCACTCGTCATCCCCGCAGGATTCGGTGACGGGTACGAGGTGACAGGCTTTGCGGTGCTGTACGACACGCTCGTCGTCTCCAAGGTGAAGCGCGATTCGTCAGGCAACGTGCTCGGTCGTCGCCTGTACGGCATCAGCACGGCTGGCGAACCGGCATCGTGGTCTGTGCGGCTCATCAGCGAGAACAACGCCGCCCTATTCAGCGGAGGCATCCGCGCTGTCGGGAACGCCGTGTACATGGTTGACAGCAACGGCTTCAAGGCCGCGTCGCCCACGCCCAACGGGCAATACGGCGACATCGGCGTCGACCCCGTGGTTGGCGTGAAAATCAACAAGCTGCTCGCGCAACTCACCCGTGGCGCGGATGCCGTCACGCTGCGCTACGTGCACTCGCTGGCGCAGTTGTGGTGCATCGTCAGGCTCGGCAGCGAGGCGCGCACTGTCGTCTACCACCCGCTACAGGGCGCGTTCACGCAGGTAGATTTCGGGGTGTTCAAGCCCCGTGCCGTGGTCGAGATTGGCGGCAAGGTCTATATCGCTGGCGACGATGGCGTTTTGTACACCCTGTACAACAAGGGAACGGACACACTCGCGGCTGGCGTAGAGACGCCCGTGGCTGCGAGTCTGCGCACCCGCACCTTCGAGGGACTCGGCGGCGACCTCATCCTCAAGCGCTCGAAGATGGTGCTTGATGCCCTGCGCCCCGCCGAGGTTCTGCTTGAGGCTGTGGACGGAGACGGTGTGACGCGCACGGAGATAGGCCGCGTGGCTACGGCGACTGGTGGCGCGTCAACGCCCCTGTACGAGGCATACGACGCCCTTGTGGACGCCACATACAAGCTCGGTGACGCGGCAGCGCGTGTCGAGCCGATGTTCTACGGCGGGCCGCGCGGGTCGTCTCTGGCGTTGCAGGTGCGGGTTCTCGGCGGTCGCGTGGTGCTGAATAGTTTGACGGCGGAGTTCGCCGTGGTGGGGAGGTAGAGATGGAGTGGGCGAACCCGTGGCAGTACAGCCCCATCGCGTGGGGTTCCGGACTCATGAACGGCTTCAACCCGTGGGCGAACGCGTGGGGCATGGGTGGTGATGACTCCACGCCCGACGCGAACACAGCAAAGAGCACACAGCCGCAACAGGGCGGCAGCAGAGCGGATGGAAGCGGCGAGAGCGCAGGTTTCTCCGGCGACGCCACCAGCGGCGCGTATGGCATGGCGAAAGGGGCTGTCGGCGGGCTGCTCGGCGGTCTGGCGAAGAATGCCATTGCCACGGGCGTTCCTGCCGCTGCCCTGACCGGAGACGCGGCCCTTGGCGCTGGCGTGGGCATAGCTTCGTCCCTCGGCCCCGGACTTGGTATCGGCATGGGCAACATGGCGGCACAAGCTACGGGCTTTGCCCCGTCAACCACGCTCGGCAAGGGCGTCACCGCGGCCGTGCAGAACCCGTTCGGCATGGGCTTGCTTGGCGGCATGTTTGGCCCGCTCGGGCTGGCGCTTGGGGCTATGGCTCCGTTTGGCGCTGCTGCGGTAGAGGACGGGCTTGACGCACGCACGGACGAGTCGCGGCGCGATTCTTTCGAGGACAGTTACGGCCCGTTCTCGGGGCGCACGGCCTACAGCAACTTCGAGGGTATCCGCGACGGCCTTGTGTCATCCATTCCGGGGTACTCCGAACGCGCCGAGATAGCCGCCACACTCGCAGCGACGCAGGAGGCGGAAGCCAGAGCAAGGGCGATGGCTGTTTCCGCGATGGCGGGCAGGGGGGCGCGGCGCGGTGGTGCTCCAGTCCCCGGCGGCCCCTTTGCTGGCAAGGACGGGTTCAGCGTGGACAACGTCTTCGGCGTCCCCGGATGGAATCTTGGCGGGTACGGGCAGAGAGGCTCGAAGCCTTCGTCAACCCCGTCAGGGGGGCCTATGGCGGGCGGCAGTTTCAACGGTCACGACGGCCCCGGTCGAGGCGGCAACCTCGGCGGCGGCAACAGCGGCGGCACCGCTTCACAGGGCGCGAAGAACGGGCAGGGCGAGGGCTTCGGCGGGCGCTAGAGCCTCCGCACGGCCCGCCAGTACACAGACACCCCGTTGAACGCAGGAGACTGGAATTCAACCTGATGGGGGCCGTACATGGTGCGCTTGGACGGGACGTATACGCGGTCAATCTCCACGCCGTCTTGCAACAGCAGCAGGTAGTATGACTGGTCGTCGTATATGTCTCTGCACACCGATGTGAGGTTGTACTTCCCGCCCCCAAGCGAGGTAATGCGAGCAGTGCAAGAATCCGTATAAACCTCTGCGGGGAAACTGGTCACGGGGGTGATGTAGCGAGAGTCAACCTGTCGTGCCCCACACCCGACCATAACCGCGCAAACGAACAGCAAAAGCAGACCGCGCATACACACACCTCCATGGAGGCGATATGCGTAGGACGAAGAAAAAGTCAAGAGCTATTGCGGAGCATACGACATATCTGAATCCCGAAACATCTGCGCCTCAATGGACTTATGCAGGCTGTTCGCGACAGGCATCGGCTGCCAGTACATGCCACTTGTGAGAAACCACGCTCTCCCCGTCCTCCCGTCGACCATAATTGTGACGGGGATATCAACGCCCTTATCACGCACGGAACACAGCCGAACTCCATAGCGGGCGTCTTGGCCCGTCGGGGTAAGGTCGCACCCCGCCAACACCCCAACCACCACCAACACGAGAACAAGTTTCCGCATAACCACCTCCTTTCGGGGAGGCGTAACAGAAAACGGATAACGCGCCAACGCACAGGATGTGCATCGCAGCCACGGAGGGCAGCATGGCAGCAGATTATTCAGGATTCGTGACGGCTGGCTTGCAGGGCGCGAAAGACAAAATCGCCGCCAACGCCTACCAGCCGTACCCCGCCTATACCGGTAGCCAGAAGACCAACCCCTACGCAGGCCAGCAGAACGCGCAAGGGCTTGCTTCGAGTGGCTACGACGTCAACAAGGCGCAATACAACGGCCTCGGGCAGTCTGCCGACCAGATACGCGCTGACTTCATGGCCCCCGTCAATCAGGCGTGGGACAAGTCGCAGTCGCAGATTGCCAACCGCTTCGCCGCGAACGGGCTGTACGGCTCACTCGGCGGCGGCCTCATGTCCGGCGCGCTGCAGGACGGGGCGCAGAACTACGCCACGAGCATCGCACAGGCGAACACACTGGCTAACCAGAACATCATGGCGAACGAGCAGAACCGCGTGAAGGCGTACAACGATGCCTACGCGCAGCAGCACACGCAAAATCTTGACGCGTGGAAGTCCGGCCTCCAGACCACCGACTACAACAACCAACTGCTCGGCAACCGCGCCAATTTCAACAACTCGCAGATTGACGCGGCGTACCAAGACCAGTTGGCACGGCGTCAAGACCGGCAGGCGTATGACCAGAGCCAGATTGAAAACTACCTCGGTCTTGCTGGTGGTGGCTCTCCGGGCTACGCCGCGCAGCTACAGTCTAGCGCAGCACAGTCAGCAGCGAAGCAGGCAGCGGCAGCGCAGAACTCGGCTGCATGGCTTGGCCTCGGAGGCGCGGCCTTTGGTGGGCTGATGAAGAACCCCAGCGCCGTTGGCGACATCTGGGGCGGCATCTCTAGCTTCTTCAAATAGGGGTGACGGCGATGCAGTACGGACGAAGCAGCCGCAGGCAGAGCAATATTTACGGGGGGCTGATGAGCGGCCCACAGATGGTCGGGAACTACTACGCTGGGCCTTCGCCTCTCGCGTCTGGTGTGGCCTCGTTCACCGACAACTTCTTGAACACCTACAACGACATGTCAGACAGGCAGGCCTACGAGAAGCAACTTGCTGACGCCAAGGCGCAGCAAGACCGCATGTACGGGCTGCAAGAGCAGCAGATGCAGTGGCAAAAAGATAAAGTGGCTCAGGATGACGCGCACAAGAGAAACGTCGGGCGGGCGACGATTTACATGTTGCAGAACCCCAATCCGACGCCGGAACAGGTCGCTGAGTACACCTCGCAGTGGGGGCACAGCCCGCTTGAAATAGCTGACCACAACTCTATCGCAAAGTTCATGGAGGGCCGCGAGAACCGCCAGATGCGCCTTGACATAGCTCGGGAGAACGCCGACTTGCGGCGCGAGATTGCGTCAAGTCGCCAAGCGAACAGGCAGCAAGACCAGAGGTACAGATTCATGCCCATGGTGGGGGCTGACGGCGCGACCAAAATATTCGCCATCGACCCCACGGACCCCACGGCCCCGCCTATCGAGGTGGGCGCTGCCCCGCGCAAGGGCGAGCAGACCGGGGCTGGCCTCCTCCCTCTGGATACCACGGCGCGCAAGAACTTGGCGGAGTGGAACACGATGGCAGCGGACGCCGCGCGCGTCGGGGATGAGCTCGACAAGGCGATGGGCGCGCAGGTCGACCCGCAGACAGGCGCGAAGACGTACCCACAGCAGCCAGCGAGCCCGTTTTCTGGCGGGACGGGGCTTGTCCTTGGTAGCTTGCCGGACAGGTACGCCGCTCGCCTCGACCCCGAAGGGGTGCCCCTGCGGTCGGCGCTGTCGAACTTCTCGTCGCAAATCATGAACGCCCTCTCGGGCGCTGCGGTATCCGAACAGGAGAAGAAGCGCCTTGAGGCGTTCTTGCCCACCACGAGTGACGACTGGAACACGCTGCGCGCCAAGATGGACGGGTATCGCGGGTTCCTGCGTAGCAAGGGTGACGCATGGCGCATGAGTTACGGCGACCACGAAGCACTCGCACGAGGCATGAACGCCCTTGGTGGTGCACAGCAGCCCATGCAGCAGCCAGCGATGGCACAGCAGCAGCGACCGCCATTGTCGGCGTTCGGAGGTAAATAGCCATGCCGTTTGACGTGGAGGGAGCGCGAAAGAGCGGCTACACCGACGCGGAAATTGCCGACCATCTCGCGCAGCATGGCGGTTTCGACGCTGCCGGGGCGCGGAAGAGCGGGTACACTGACGCGGACATCATTGGGCATCTGACAGGCGCGACTCCACGACCTGAACCGACGCCCATCGACGACCGCACAGGCGCGAGGCTGTCGCACCGCTTCATCATCGGCAGCGCCAACGACGACGCGACGAAGCTTGAACGTGCCCGTGCGCTGTATGGCGACAGCGCACAGCCCGAGGCTGACGGGCGCATCAGCTTCGTCAACCCCGACACAGGGAGGCGAACATACGTCAACCCCTCTGGGTTCGACGTGGGCGACCTGTTCGGCTCGGGGCGCGAGATTGCGTCGGCGGCTGTCACGCTGCCATTCGACGCCTCGGTCGTGGGCATTCCCGCTGCGGCGATGGTTGGCGCTGGCGTGGGAGAGGCTGCGGATTCGCTCGCCGCCATGCTCGCGCGCTATGAGGCTGGCAAGCGCGGGAACACTGCCCCGCAGGTGCAGGGCGTGGGGGATGCGGCGAAGGATTTCGCGACAGATGCCGCCGTTGGCGCTGCGGCGGGCGGTGTCATGGCCCCCGTCGGAAAGGGGCTGTCGAAAGTCATCAACCCCACTTCGGAACGACTCGTACAGGCGTGGCGCGACCTCGGGATGCAGCCGCCGACTCTGGCGTCCGTGTCAGAAGGACGGGCTGTTCCCATGGTCGAAGGGTGGCTTGGCGACACACTGACCGGCGGCGCGTTCATCGAACGAGGAGCCCGTGCCGGGCGCGAGGGGCTGGACAAGGCGCTTGCTGACACTGCCGAACGCATCGGCGGCTCGTCTGTGCCAACCACCCCAGACGAGCTTGGGGTTTATGCAAAGCGTGTTGCCGAAGGCAGCAAGGCGGAGTGGCAGAAGAAAACCGCAGAGGCTGCGAAATCACTGTTCGAGACCTTCGGAACGGACAACGCGAATCTCGACAACACCGTGGCGTGGCTCAACGGTGAGACGGCGAAGCTGTCACCGGAAGCTGGTGACGCCTTGCGCCGCCGCGTGGGGAGGTTCATCGCTGCGGAGATGTCAGATGCCGCACCGCTCAAGAATGGGGCGCAGCAACCGTCGGCCTTGAATGTGCACACGCTGCAAGCCTTGCGGACGCGCATCGGGCAACTCATGGACGACCCCAAGGTCGCCACGACGAACGACGTGGACGCTGCGGTCTTTGGCAAGCTGTATGACACGGTGACGCAGGACATCGAGGCCGCGCTTTCTGGAAGCCCGCAGAACCTGATGGCTTTCCGCGAGTTCAACGCCAAATACGCCAAAGAGAAGGAAACGCGTGACCTGCTAGAGCGAATGCTGTTCGCGCAGGGCGACCCGGCGCGCATTGGGCAGGCGCTGCTGTCGCCGTCGCTTACGCCTTCGACGGTGGAGGCCATGAAGTCGCTGCTCGGGGAAGAGGGGTTCAATGGTATCCGCGCTGGCATCTTGCGGCAGCTTGGAACGCCTCGCGCGGGGTCACACTTCGCGGCTGGAGAAGCATCACCTTCGACCTTCTCGACCATCACAGGACAGGGGCGCGGGGCGTACCATCCAGAGGTGCAGCGTGACCTGTTCGGTGGCGACCTCGACGCCGTGCGAGCCATTGGGGAAAGCCTTGCTCGCGCTGGAAAGACGGTGAACACGAGTCGCACGGCCCCAACCCATGAAATGTTCAGGCTCGCGCGCTCTCCAGCGCAATGGGCGCAGGGAGCCGCAATGGTGGCTGACCCCATAGCATCACTGTCGGTGCCAATGGCCCTAGGGTGGGCGCACACGTCGCCTACGGTCATCAACGCCCTGTCATCGCCAACTGCAAGACGCGTCGCTGGCGCTGTGGAACAGGCCCTGCCACGCGCTGGCGTCATCGGCGGCCTCATGTCCGCCCCGAACGAGTAAAGGAGGCGCCATGCCCTACGATTCCGCAAGCGGCGCGTATATCCGCCGCGCCACGACCATACTGGACGAGACACCGGACGGCGACACCGTCAACACGGCAGTCGCTGGCAAACTCGACACCACGGCGGATGACTCCGTCACCGACCTGAACCACCACAGGGTGAACGGCGGGCACTACCCGTCTCCTAGCGTATCCTCTGCTTCGCGGTATCTCAAACAAGCGCCCTCCGGTGCAGTGACGTGGGCCGAGGGCGTGCCCATCGAACAGGCCGCGTTGAAAGACCTGTCGAACGTGCCGTCTGGAACGACGGCAGCCATCAACATCACTGGCAACGCTGCTACGGCGACGAGCTCGACAAGCGCCTCGTCCGCTGCGGCATGCACGGGGAACGCCGCCACGGCAAACATGTCCGACACATTGCGGCAGGGCGGACTCTCCGCGCCGACGAGTGCTGGCACTGGAGCAGCCTATACCGTGGCCTCGTCACCAGCCGTCGCTGCCTACGTCTCTGGACGCGTTTATCAGTTCGTGGCGCACACGGCATGCTCAGGGGCTCCCACGGTTAACTTCGACGGGCTTGGTGCCAAGTCCATCAAGGTCATAAGCGACGGCAGCAAGGCACCCTGTGCTGCGGCGGATATTGCTGTTGGCCAACTCGCAACATGTCTATATGACGGCACTGACATGGTGCTTATCGCATGGTCTCGTAGGGCAAAAGGCTTCCAAGCCATAAAGACCGCCGACCAGACGGGCATCGCGTCTGCCACGCCCACCAAGGTGACGTTCCCGAGCGAAATCGAAGACACCGACGGATGGTATAACGCTGCGACCAGTGAGTTCACGCCGCCTGCGGGGGTCTATCTTATCGAGGCCCGCCTGCAATTCTCCGCAGGCGTTGTCGACGGTTCCGACTTCCGCGTAATCCTCAACAAAAACGGGAGCACATTCAGGCAGAAGCTGGTTGTGGCCAGAGGCACTGTGACTGTCCATCCTGACATCTCCTGTTTTGTCAAAGCAAACGGAACGGATGTCTTCACCGTGTACGCATATGGCGCGGGGGCTGGAACCAAGACTGTTGCCGGGGAAGAATCGACGACCACTTTTTCTGCATACAAAGTGGAGTAACCATATGAAGAGTTCTGTGCCGTTATACTGCTTCGGCGACAGCTACACCCTCGGCAACGGGGCGTCCCCTGTTTCCAAGGGCTACGCCGAGATTATCAAGGCTCGTTTCGGATGTTCCCTTGTGAACCTCGCTGCTGGCGGAACAGGCGTGACGCGGGCCGTGGCCAACGCGTTCTCCTCGCTTCCGTCTGGTGGCGGGAAGACCCTCACTCTGATGGCCGGGTTCAACGACCTCTCACGTGGGGGTGGGGAGCCGACCCTGCAAAAAATCGAGAACGAGACGCGGGCCTTTCTCGCCAATGCCTTCCTCAACTCCGCCGTACCAGCCAACTACGCCTCCGTTGTCCGCACGGGCACGTGGACAGTTGCCACGGCCGGTGCGTGGGCGCAAAAGGCCAGTCTTGGCCTTGGTGGCGGGTGCCTTTTCAACAACGGCGGCGGCCAGCTGACGTGGAGCTTCTCCGGTGATTCCGCAGTCATCGGCATGTGGGACACCAACGGAGTTACTTACACGCTGTCACCTGTAGAAATCCGCGTGGACGGGGCGCTGGTGCGCACATACAACCCGCAGGGGCAGACTGACGGCAACGTGGACGCGTACCCTCAAGAGCAATTTATGGGCCTGTCCCATACGGTCGTCGTGCTGACCGACCTCGGCTCCGGGGCGCACACGCTAGAGGTTACCGGAGTCGGCCCTCATTACACGTTCGTGGACTACTTCGGGACGCTTGCCGCACCCGGCAACTGCCCACAGTTGCTTGTGGGGGATGTGCCACACCTGAACGCAGCCGGACTCGCGCTGCTACCCTTGCGTAGCACTGCGCGTGACGACGAGGCCAGTGCCAGAATACGGCTTGTAGTTTCCGAGTTCGCGGCGCTGGGATTCCCCGCATACCCCATACCTGTGAATGACGCGTACGACCCGGAAACCATGGCCGGTACTGATAATCTCCACCCCGGAAACGCAGGACACGCGGCTATCGCTCGCGCATTCTCCGTCCGTATCCCCTAGGCAAAAGGAGAGACCGATGCATAATCGTCTCGGAGAGTACCTGACTGCGGCGTATCCTGCTGGCGGATGGATGGTGCAGGACGACGGAAACGGCCCGTACATCAAGGAGTGGGCGCTCGCCGCGGCGCAGCCCACGGAGCAAGATGTTGACGAGTGGGCAGCGCGGGAAGATGCCCGTTTGCGCCGCGCCGACATCCAGCGAGAGCTCGACGCCATCGACATGCAGTCCGTGCGCCCCCTTCGGGCAAAACTCGCAGGTACGGCGACAGCAGAGGACGAAGCGCGGCTTGCGTCGCTCGAAACACAGGCACAGACGCTGCGCGCCGAACTGGCAGGGCTTCCGCAATGACCGCCACGCTAACACCCACTGCCTACACACTGCGCTGCGGCCCGCATCACGCGAGCTACGGCGACCCGTACACCATCGCCGCGCATGTCCAGCGCATCGGCAAGGACAGGGCGCACATCAGCGGCGCGTCCGGCGAGTGGGGGCCATACCGTCGCGCTGTGCTCACCCACCTGCGTCGCGAAGGGGTGCGCGTGGTCGAGCTTGAGCGCATGGGCAAGGACGGGGCTATGCGGACGGTGACGATACAGATAGGAGGCGGCGATGGCCCTGTACTGGACTGATTTCGCCAGCGACACGCTCGACGCCGCACCGGCGGGATGGACGAGCAACGGCTGGCTTGCTGGCGAGATTGCCGTCGTCGCGGACGCCACGGCTGGCGGTGGCAAGGCGCTCAAGCTGGCTCCCGGCACCAACGCTCGCCGTACCGCCATTTGGGACTTGGTCGGCACGGATGCCAATACTGAAGTACTCATCAGGGCGAGGACGCCTGTTGCGCAGACTGGCAACCGCAACCCCATCATCCTGCGGCAGCAGAACAGCGGAACCAGCCTCAAGGGCTACGTGCTGCAACTGTCGTATACCGATGTCCTTACCCTGCTCAAATACGACACAGGCGCGACGACGCTTGCCCCCACCGCAACTGTCACAGGCCTCAACCACCACGACACCACCAACTGGTACTACATCCGCTATCGCGTCAACGGCACAACCCTTCGCGTGCGGGCGTGGAACGAGGGGCAAGCCGAGCCCACCACGTGGCAGCTTGAGGTGACGGATGCGGGCCTTGCTTCCGCTGGCGGTGTGGGTGTGTTCGGGTACTACCTGAACAGCACGCTCCACATCGACTATATCGGCGTTGGAACCGCTGGCGCCACGGCACCGAATGGCCCGCAGGTCTCGGCAGGGTTCACGGGCGCGCCCCTGAACGGCCCGGACGACCTGACCGTAGCGTTTACCGACACGAGCGTCGGCGCGACTTCGTGGTCGTGGAGCTTCGGTGATGGGCAGACCAGCACGCAGCAGAACCCCACGCACACCTACACCGAGCCGGGCACATACAGCGTCACTCTGACCATCAATGGCGGGGCGGCAACGTACACGCGCACGGGATACATCACGGTAACCGACTCGTCGCTGCCCACGCTGTCAGGCGATTTCGAGGGCGGCAACATCAACGCGGCTGCCTCGTCCGTGTCCCGCGTTGGCGACGACTACGCAATCAGCCTTGTGCCCCGCAAGCAGTCGACAAACTACTCCACGACCCTTACAGAGGCATGGTGGTACTTCGGCGTCCGCATCGACAAAATGCTCGGCAAGAGACCTACCTTCTCGCTGCTCTGGACGGATTGGGTGGGCAAGGTCATGAGCCTGACCACCGGCCCCAAGGTCGGGTGGGTTCCGTGTTATTCATACACGCCGAATGACCCCACGTCGTGGGCGTACGCACCTTCGTTTTCGTACACAGACCCGAACGTGGCGTTCCAGTTCTCCGAGGCTTTCACCGCCGACACGGTGTACGTCGCTTACCGGCCCTTCTGCACGCCTTCCATGCTGCACACGTGGGTTGACGGGCTGTCTGGCATCGCCAACCTGCCCGGCAAGACCAACTTCGTCATGGGGACGGCCCCGGCAACCATGGACGAGACAGGCCGCGTGCTTCCGGCGCGTGAAATCCTCGGCTTCCAGTTCGGGCATGGGCCTGCGCAAATGGTCATCACGTCAGGCGTGCACCCGTGTGAGGACCACGGAACCCAAGTGATGCAGTCGTTCGTCGAGACTCTGCTGGCGTCCCCGGCTTTCCTCGCTCGCTACACCGTATTCTGCTACCCGTGCGTCAACCCGCAGGGCAGGGCAGGGCGGGCTTTCCGTGGCTCGTTCGACACGGTGAACCCCGTTCCCGACCCGGCGCGAGACTGGACAGACACCCCCGTGCTGTCTGTCGTGCAGCAGGTACGGGCGGATATCGTGTCACGCTGCTCCGGAGGCAGGCCCGACGTCATGCTCGACTTTCACGGGCACTACCAGCACGGATACAGCCATTCGGTGTACGGCTGGAACGGCGTAGCCGCCAACTGGAGCGTGGAGCAGGAATACCAACTCGCGGTTGCTGCGCAGCAGCCGGGGCTTGAGCGTAGCACTTCAGCTACCGCGTTGCAGCCGAACTCGTATTTCTCCGTCAAGGCCGGTGGCACGCCGCCCGGTGCGTTCTTCGTCGTCGAAATATCCGACTGGCTCGCTGACCAGTATGCCGCATCGCGGGCATTCGGCGTCCTGCTCGCGGGGCAACTCTCGACCATCGACGACAACGTGTACGGGCGGTGGCCCGTGGGCGCGGTCGGCGCGCTGACGGTCACTGGCACGGCGTACGGCGTCAACATCGCGGCGGGCGCGGTCACCAACGGCGTCGAGTACCGATATCTGCGCGATGGCGTTGAGATTCAGGGGTGGACGCCCACGGCTGCGATAACGGACGCGGGAGTCGTTGCCGAGGTCGAGCACTCGTATACGTATCAGGCTCGCAACCCCGGCGGCGCGACCAGCATCAGCACTGCGGCACTCGCATCACGCCTCGCAGGGGGCAACACAGGTCGCAACAGGTGGGGGCGTGCGGCATGGGGTCGCTCTGCATGGGGAAGGGCAAGATGGGGCGGTGTGGGGTAGCCGCGTCGTCACCACATAGCCGAATAGTTTTTACATTTGGGGGCAACATTGGGGGCAACTCGAGGCAATCCAGCACTTGTTTGCCTGTGAAACAAGGTTGATACGCTGCTAATGTGGCGCCCTTCCGCTCCGCCATTTTTCGACATAAGCCCCGCAAGTACCAAGAGTGCTTGCGGGGCTTATGTTTTGCGTGTTTCGCGTTGCGACTGGCGATTAAGGGCGATGGCAAACCGCGTTAACAGCCGGGGCAGCTTGGGGGCAACTTTGGGGATAACAAGGCGCAGGTCGCAGGCGTTGCCCCCAGATGCTCAGGACACCAAGTGCCCGCAAGTACCAGTGAGTGCTGCGGGCCTTGTGTCTTTCGTGCCTTGTGCTTCGCTTGCCCTGAAACCGGTCGCC
>Ga0302246_1000379_pt1 | contig 40217 bp, 44 predicted proteins | sample AAG_UR_Trp_MG_FD_193533 | JGI IMG/M metagenome (GOLD analysis project Ga0302246, IMG submission 193533) | Enriched activated sludge microbial communities from anaerobic digester in WTTP, New Holstein, Wisconsin, United States - AAG_UR_Trp | ecosystem: Engineered > Bioreactor > Anaerobic >... | reverse complement strand
TATTCAAAAAACCTGGTTGTTGCTAACCTTCTTTTTTGTGTTTCTTGTCGGGCTGGGATGGCTGTTGTCGCAGGCGCTGGGGGATTCGTCTTTCCTTTACATCGCGGTGGCGATTGCGGTGTTTCAGAGCTTTTTTTCCTATTGGTTTAGCGACAAGATCGTGCTTTCAATGGCCGGCGCCCGCCCGATTGAAAAAAACGACCATCCTGAACTTTACCGGCTGGTGGAAAATTTGGCGATCACCGCGGGATTGCCGTTGCCCAAAATTTATATCGTCAACGAAGCCCAGCCTAACGCGTTTGCCACCGGGCGCGATAAAAACCATGCGGTGGTGGCGGTTACCCGCGGCCTGCTGGAGCGGTTGGACAAAACCGAATTGGAAGGCGTGATTGCCCACGAACTTTCGCATATTGGCAACAAGGATATGCTTTTGCAAACCATTGTGGTGATTTTGGTGGGCATTATCGCCATCATTTCGGATTTGTTTTTGCGCCTCAGTTTCTGGGGCGGCGGGCGACGCGACGATCGGGGGAATATGGGATTGTTGATGCTGGCGTTCGGCGTTGCGGCGGCGATTTTGGCGCCGCTGGCGGCCACGATGATCCAGCTGGCGATTTCGCGCAAGCGCGAATTTTTGGCCGACGCAAGCGCGGCATTGTTGACTCGCTATCCCGAAGGGCTGGCCAACGCCCTGCGAAAAATTTCGGCCGATCCCAATCCGATGCGCGGCGCCAAAGATTCCACCGCGCATTTATACATCGCCAACCCGTTCCGCGGCAAGCAAAAGAACTGGTTTTCCAAACTCTTCTTAACCCACCCGCCGGTGGAGGATCGCATCCGCGCCCTGACCGAAATGTCAATCTAGCCCAAAATTAAAAATTACATAGGTGACACCTATGTAATTTTTTGTCATAACAGCTTATATATTGCCAAGGCAGGGCTTCGGCGGATTCTATTGGTTGATGGCAAACCATTTTCCTTGGCTGACCACTTCAATTTTGCCGTCAATGATTTTTAGCGCGGAATTATCATCAAGAGCGTAAATCGTCCTGTTTATTTCTTGCGCGGCTTTTTCTATGTTTTCTTTCCTCATTTTTTCAAACCATTCCGAGTTTAGATGCGGCAAAAAATAAAAATCTACAAAATTCAAACCTTTCAATTCTTCGGCTTCCGACATATCTTCTTCGTATATCGCTTGCGACAATTTTAAATTCAAGTCCGGATTGGTCACCATGCTTCCGGCGCTGACTCCGACATATACTTTATCTTTCAATAACTCCGGCAATAAATCGGCCAAGCCGGATTTGTTTAGCCATCTCATCAGATGATAGGTATTTCCTCCCTCAAAAAATAAAATATCGGCTCTTTCCAAGCTCGGCTTCCATATTTTTTCATTAACCGCTGAAATATCGGCGATTTCAATTGATTTAAAATTTTGTTTTTTTAAATTTATCAGATCGGTAATAAGCCAATCCTTGTCTCCGACTTCAACATTGCTCGCCGTCGGGATGAAGGCAACAGTCATTTCCTCCGGCCTTTTGCCGGTTAATTCAAATAACGCATTGGCGATTGAGCTGTTCGTAATTCCGCCGGATGTGAGTAATAGTTTCATATTGGTTGATTTTTATAACGATGATTGTGTGATTTTTGCAATAGCTCTTGCTGTGCTGGAAGCGGGGAGGTCATTTTCATTTTTTTGATTTTCTAAAAAACAAAAATAGCACCGCGGATTTCAAGCGGTGGAAAATTCATTTAATCCTCTAATCCTCCGGATCTTGGAAGTAAAGATATTCGCATTTTGCCCCGGTCTTTTTCTCAAATTCGGCGATTTCCCTTCTTATTTGCCTCAACCCCAGCCAAACGCATTGAATTTCATCAACGCCATAAACATAAAAAATTTTCTCATCGACGGGCGCGGAAATTTTGCATTCGCAACGCCGGTCATTGTGTTTTGATTCCGGGTCCGGCTCGGGTCGGCCCATCGCGATTTTAATAAAATCATTGGTACCGATGAGCGGATATTCGGCGGCTATCATTATGTTGTCCATAATTTTTTGTTTTTCATTTTTAACATTTAATGCACTTGGCTTTTTTATCAACCAGCTTTATCAGTTTTTTCAGTCTCGGTTTGTCAATGCTTTTTAAATCCGGTATTTTAATGTGCCTCATGGTTTTGCCGCTTCCTTCCAAAAGTTCAATCTCTTTTTTGTCCAATCCGACAATGGAAAAACCGATATGGACCCGGCTTTTCATCGCCGCCAGATAGAACTTGCCGCCGCAAAGAGCGATCACGCCCCAGCCGTATTTTTCCTCGCAGTTTTTTATCGTAGTGAAAAATATTTTTCGGACGGCTAGAATTATCTCTTTTTGAGGAGATTTTTGCTTATCAATGTATTGTTTTACTTTTTCATCCATATTATTTGTCTTTCCAATGCCACCACTTGAGCCTTTCCGGATCGGGATTGGAATTTTCGGCAAAGTAGACCGCCTCGCGAAAAACATAAAGCAAGCACCGGTCTTGGGCCTTGCCGGCAAAGCGGTTGGACGCTTCATACAGCTTTTGAGGATTTTTGCCTTTCAAATCCGCCACCGAACAAATCCCGATATTTCGCAGATCTTGTGCAATGCTTTTGCCCACGCCGGGAATGGTTTGCAAATCGTTTTTTAATTTTTCCCCGTTTGCCATTTTGATCATAGTTTTTACGTTTCTGCAAGCAAGTGCGGTGCGGTTTTTTTATTCTTTAAAGTCGCGGATGAACAGGCCGCCGCGCACGCGCTTCACGACCACTTTTTGTTTTTCGCGCCAGCCCAAATTCCTAACCTCATCAATCGGCAGGGTCAGGCCGATTGATTTTTTGCCGATGCGGGTTAATTTGCGGATGGCGGTTTCGTTTGATTTTTTGTCCGGCATAATTGAAAAAGTCGGTAATTGATTACTTAATTGATTACTTACATCAGTATTAATCCAAAGCCGCAAGTCTTGCAAAAACCGCCCCCGACGGGACGGAATTTGCGGATGCGATTTTCAATTCGGAAAGCATCTTCCGCTGAAAGTAAAACTTGCCAGCTTATTTTTTTGTTTCTGTGTTGCGAGCAACTTCTCTAATTCCACCGTATTTTTCTACACATTCATTTTTCTTGGATAATGGCAGGGGGGCGAAGGGAGAATACCCGAACCAAAAACGCCATATCATCTTTTGTTATATTTTGCGAAATATTCGTCAATTTCATTTCTTAACTCTATTCCCACTCTTTCAAAACATTTTAGCAAATCCTCATATGTTCCTTCGCCGCCCAGAAAATCCCAAAATTCATTAGCAACTTTTAATTCTTTTTCTAAGTCAAGCATTCCGCGTATTGTCCAACGATTATATGGTTCCGGGTCATATGGATTATAAGGAATGGCAATTAAAGTTTGTGCCCTTGCTTTTGGATTTTCTGCTAAAATTATTGCTGTCCATTCCAACAGGGTTCTTTTAAACTCTTTGAAACCGCCAGAATTTGGTTTTGCTGTTTTTATATCAAACAAAAATAATTCCCCTGAATAACTTTCCAGCAGCACATCTACTTTTGTTGGTTTAATTTTTCTAAATTCTCCCTGTCTTGCTACTTTCTTAATGACTTCAATTTCTTTCTGTTTGTTCGGCGAAGTTTTTGCCGTTGTAAGATTATCCATTATATTCTGGATTTCCATCTGGGCTTTTGAACTGATTTTATCGCCCGCTATGGCCTGAGATTCTGCTCGTTTAAATTTACTTTTGGCTAAAGAAATTGCGACTGGCTCAAAAATGCTTGTGCCAAAATTAGTATTCAAAGAATGGATAAAAGAAAACAATGCCATCCTGTCCTTACCAAGCAATCTTGAATGAAAGGGCATTGCTGCCGGCTCCGGTTTATAGTTTTGAAATTTGCGCCTAAGCGCATTTTTTAAAACGTTTTCTACATCTACAATTTGTTGTTCAGTTAAACTCATATTTTTGATTTTAAATGGAAAATTATTTCTGAGTAAGGATTTTTATCTCGTTCTGTTCGATTTAACACCGGTCGTTTATATTGATTAATAATTTTCATGCCGGCCTTTTCGGCGATTGTGGGGTATAAATTCCATTTATCGTTGGCAACCAAAAAAACATTGAATTCTTTTGAAAGATATTTTTTTGAATTAAATAATGCTTGCGAAATTCCTTCTACATAAGATTTTTTTGCTTCTTGCCCCTGCCCCTTGTATAAAGGCCCTATTTCTAGTTCATCTTTTCTTTCAAAACCGAAAAGGTCATAAGCATAAGCATGTTGTTCATGATAATCTATTTGTCCCACATAAGGAGGTGATGAAAAAATGCCTTTAATTTTTTGTTTCTCAAAAAGATTATAGAATTCTTTACTTCTGGAATTTATTTCTTTTGCTATATCAACAGTTCTTGAATCTCCGGGAATAGTCGCCCAATAAGCACCATTCTTTATTTTTTGGAACTCTTTTATCCGTGCTATTGTGTCGTTGGCATAGCGATCAAACCAATATTTTATCGAAAAGAGCGGCTTGCAAATTTTTTTATGTTTCCAGCAATAATAAGCGGTTACTTGCGGTTCTTTTAATGTTGCCAAATCGGAATGTGTTGTTGCCCTGCAAGAACGCATTGTTCGGCTTAATATAACTGCCGAAACTCTTTTATTCTTTTCATTCTTTATTCTTTTGATTTGTTCAAATGCAAAATCAATTTCTTTTCGTATGTTTTTTATGTACCACTTATCAAGAAAAGTTTTGTTCTTCTCTTGCTTCAATTCAATTTTATACTTTTCAATTAATCCATCATAAATTTTTAAAAATTCTTTTTCTTTAACAATTGAATATTTGTCTTCATCAATTTCTTTTTTATAAATTTTCCTTTTAAAATCGGGGGACGGAAAGTTTTTATTATTAAATTTTGCTAATTCTAAATATAACTCTCTTTCAAATTCTTGAACTCTGCCGTTGCTTTCAAATTTAGCAATCGATGAGTTTATAGTTTTGATATCTTGTATCAGTAAATCTAAATCATAGTCCAAGAGCTTTGTTTCGGTTATCATGCAGTTAAATCGAGAAATATCTATGCCTATTGCATGAATACCAAGCTCATTTGCTTGTACGAGCGTCGTTCCTGATCCAGAAAAAGGGTCTAACACAATGTCGCCCTTTTTGAAAAAAGCTTGTTTTTTAAAATCGTCTGTATGACCATCTATAAAATACTCAACCAATTGCGGAATAAATTTGCCTTTATACGGATGTAGCCGATGAACATGTTTTGTGGTGTCTTTTTCTCTTAAATTATCAAATGATAAGCTCCAATTTAAATCATTACCAAGTTTCTTTTTCCATTCAACTTCTCTTTTGCCGCTAAATGACTGATAATAATTTTTTAAATCATTGGCATAAACTCGAGTGTTGCCATTTTCGCCATATTTTTTAACTTTTCCATATTGTATTAAGTAGGCGATATTCGTTTCGCTAATTGGGCGACCTAAAAACAAGCTTGCCCATTCGCAAGCCTCTTTTATGGTCAACATTTGCTTAAATACTACCGTGTTCATATTTATATTTTACAATAGAACAAAATCGTTTTCAAAGCGATAGCGAAGAAAAAATCCCTATTTACTTCACAAAAATTAAGAGAATTTTTTGTTTTACCTCCCATTAGGAGGCAAATCCGAAAATCTCTGAAGGGATAAAAAACTATCCGAGCTTTTAGCTTGGGCGGAAAGATTGGCGGATGAAGTTTTACAGAGAACGTGCCGACAACGACATTTCCCAATTGGCGGAGGGGGCGGGATTTGAACCCGCGATACCTTTCGGTATACGCGCTTTCCAAGCGCGCGCACTCGGCCGCTATGCGACCCCTCCGAAATATAAAATTCAAAGCACGAAGCACGAAATCCCAAACAAATTCAAAAATCAAAATCCAAAACCAAAACAAAATAAAAACTAAAACTAAAACAAAAGAACGGCAACCCGCGCAATGGCTATACTATAAACAAAAAGTGTCATAAAATCAACCAAAGGATGGCAAGGTTGGCGATGGTGTCAATCGGTCCATGAAATAGTCCGGTTTTGATTTTGCCGGGCGGTTTCTCTTGTTGGATTCCGGGCAATTTCGGGGTAGAATCAATGAACAGGCTTGTCGCGGGAATATTTACGTAGCAGGTATAATAAAATAGCAGGGTTAAAATTATGCTCCAAAAAACTTTTGAAGATTTTCCGCTTCCGGACAAGGAAGCGGAGGATTTCTTGGAAAATTCGGAAAGGGGGGCGGGCGCGGCGGCGAAGCTTTTGTATGCCGCCGAACAATTGAAATTAAAGATTACTCCCGAGGAAATTGATAAATTATTGGCAGAAATCAAAGAATTGGGGGAAATTGATTATGATGCAAATTCTTGGAAATTTACCCGGGGAACGCGCGAAAAGATTGAAAAAATCGGCGGCAAGTTCTTGGGAAATAAAGACGGGCGTGCGTTTGCGGTCGGGAAATATGTTGTCCGTATCGCCAGAGGCGGCGCGGGCTCTCTATTGCAAATAGGAGAAGACATTGAAGGATGGAAAAGCGCGATTGAGAATTGAGTCAAGCATTTGCGTGAAATATAATGAGATGGTTTCAAAACCCTATCCTACTGCAATCGTTTTATTCCGGCTACGCCGAATTCATCGCTCGCTCGCCTCGCCGAAGCCTATGGCGAAGCGCGGGTCGGCAGACTTTAGCTTCAAGTATACCTCCTCGTTCTTCATTCGGCTTGCTCGGAATAAAACGATTTCGTAACGAATAGGGTTTTGAAACCATCTCAATCTCTGTACAATGAAAAATAATATAAAAAATATGGAAGAACAAAAAGACCAAAAATCGGCCGGCGAGCCGATGGAGGAAAAGATAAAAAAAGAGGCGGCGGCGGGCAAAGTTGCGGAGGGGAAAAAGTCCGCGGGCAAGGGGAAAAACACGGGGATGGCGATTGTCGCCTATATCGTGTTCTTCATTCCTTTGCTCACCGAAGACAAAAACGATCCGTTCGTGAAATTCCACGTCAAGCAGGGATTGACGCTGTTTGTGGCGTGGATTGCCGCGGGGTTTGTGAGCATGGTGCCGTTTATCGGCTGGACGTTGGCGCCGCTCTTGAGTTTGGCGATGCTGGTGTTGATGGGTTTGGGAATTTATGGGGCCTATAAAGGAGAACAAAAGCCTTTGCCCTTGATCGGTGGGTTCGCTGATCGCTTCAACATTTAAAAAAAGAATATCATCTTTGCCGGTTTTCAAAAATCCGCGGGTGTTATTTTCCGCGGATTTTTTGTATAATAAAAGTGATGGTAGAAAAGCCGCAGTTTTGAGTTAGGGACTCTTCCGCAAATAACTTCCCCGCCATACCTCCATCTTTGCCCCATATTTCAAATTTCCTTGGTCGCAATATTTTCAATGTGGCAATGCCACATCTCAAATATTGCTCGGTCGGAAATTTGAAATATGGGAACAAATCTGAAGGCAATACGAGTAAGTTATTTGCGGAAGAGTCCTGAGTAAATTTATTTTTTATTGCCGATGCAATCCGTGCCGATTAAAATTTTAATGTTCGGTTGGGAATTTCCGCCGCATAATTCCGGCGGACTGGGGGTGGCCTGCCAAGGTCTGGCCGGCGGGCTGGCGTCTTTGGGGGCGAAAATCACTTTTGTTCTTCCCAAAAAAAACGATTGCGCCGGCGCGTCCTGCCGGATGATCTTTGCCGATGAATGGACCGGCAAAAAAATATTTCCCGCCGGCGTTGAAGCGATTGCGGTGGATTCGCCGCTTTCCCCTTATTTAACCGCGGCGTCTTATCAACGAAAAATTGCCAAATGGGGGGAAAAGAATTTCAAGCCGCAATTTTCAGTCTGGCGGCGCGATCTGATGGGCGAGGTGATGCGTTACGGCCAAATCGGGGGCGCCATCGCCGCCGCGGAAAAATTTGATGTGGTCCACTGCCACGACTGGCTGAGTTTGCCCGCCGGATTGGCGGCTAAAAAAGTTTCAAAAAAACCGCTGGTATTCCACGTTCACGCCACCGAGTACGACCGGGTGGGGCCCGCCGGATTGAATCGCGAAATTTGTTCGGTGGAAAGACTAGGATTTGAAAATGCCGACGCGGTGGCCGCGGTGAGTGCCTACACCAAGCGCCGGATCGTCAACGACTACGGCGCCGCACCCGGAAAGATCGTCGTGGTGCCCAATGCGGTTAACCACAGCGAATATGCCGGCCCGGCCGATCATTTGTTAAAATTGAAAAAGAGCGGCAAAAAAATCGTGCTGTTTGTGGGGCGGCTCACCTTTCAAAAAGGACCGGACTATTTTTTGCGCGCGGCGCGCGCGGTGGCGGCGGCGGACAAGAGCGCGATGTTTGTGTTCTCCGGCGCGGGAGATATGGAGCGATGGCTGATTGAAGAGGCCGCGCGGCTGGGGCTGGCCGACCGGGTGGTTTTTGCCGGTTTTCTGCGCGGGCGGAATTTGGCCGCGCTTTATAAAGCGGCGGATTTGTATGTGATGCCGTCGGTTTCCGAACCCTTCGGGCTCACTTCCCTGGAAGCGCTGGCCAGCGGCGCGCCGATTTTGATCTCGCGGCAATCCGGAGTCGGCGAAATGGTGGCGCATTGTTTGAAATGCGATTTTTGGGACACCGGCCAAATGGCGGCCAAGATGCTGGCGGCGTTGCGCTATCCGGAAGTGAGGGAAGAATTGCGGCAAAACGGACTGGCCGAAGTCAAAAAATTCAATTGGGTTGATTCGGCCCGAAAATGTTTAAACATCTACCAAAGCGTTATGACCGCTTAAAATCAAAAATGTAAAATGAAAAATTTTAAAATCAAAATTTCGCAAGAAATTTTACCTTAATTTTTAATTTTGATGTTTAAATTTTTAATTTGAAACATGCCTCCCATTTGCCTATATCTTCACACCCACCAGCCGCAGAGATTGAAAAAATTCTCGGTTTTTGACATCGGCGAACACCGCGATTATTTTGATCACGAAAACAACCGGCAAATTTTGAAAAAAGTCGCCCGCAAAAGCTATCTGCCGGCCAACCGCATGTTTTTGGATTTGATCCGCCGGTCGCGGGGAAGATTCAAGCTGAGCTTGAGCATCACCGGAGTTTTGCTGGAGCAGTTGGAGGCCGAATTTCCCGAAGTTTTGCGAAGCTTTCGCGACTTGGTTGATACCGGATGCTGCGAACTGGTTTCGGAAACCTATTATCATTCGCTGGCATCGGTCTATTCGGCCGAAGAATTTTCCCGCCAGATTGATTTGCAAAACAAGGCGCTGAAAAAACATTTTGATTTCTTGCCGAAATTTTTCCGAAACACGGAATTGGTGTATAATAACAGTATCGCCGCAATGGTGGAAAAAATGGGCTTTGACGGAATGCTGGCCGAAGGCTGGGATGAAATTTTGCAATGGCGTTCGCCCAATTTTCTTTATCAAGCCAAGGGTGGCGCCCTGCGCTTGCTGGCGCGGAATTACAAATTGAGCGACGATATCGGCTTTCGTTTTTCCAATCGCGAGTGGAAAGAGTGGCCGCTCACCGCGGAAAAATACACCGAGTGGATCAATCTTTTGAATCTTGATCAAGAATGCCAGACGGTGAATCTCTTTATGGATTATGAAACGTTTGGCGAGCATCAGTGGGAAGAAACGGGGATATTTAAGTTTTTTGAGGCGTTCTTTTGGAAAACAATGGAAAATCCGCGCAATCGATTTGTTCTGCCATCGAAATTGATTACCGAGATTGAGCCGGCCGGGGAACTGGATTTTTGGCGGCTGGTTTCCTGGGCGGATATGGAACGCGATTTGAGCGCCTGGAACGGCAACAAAATGCAGCACGCGGCGCTGGAAAAAATATACGCGCTGGAAAAAGACGTGAAAGAAGCCGGCGATGAGGCATTGTTGGACGAGTGGCGCAAACTGCAGACCAGCGACCATTTCTATTATATGTGCACCAAATGGTTTTCGGACGGCGACGTCCACAAATATTTCAATCCCTATGAAAGCCCCTATGAATCGTTTATCGCGTTTATGAACATTTACAACGACTTGAAGATTAAAGTTGACGATATTTTAAAAACAAAGGTCGCCGCATAGAAATTAAAAACTGAAAATGAAAAAGGAAAAACGGCAATTAAGAATTTAAAATTATTGCATTTGATAATTTTTAATTTGGAATTTTCGTTTTTAAATTTTACCTTTACATTTTTAATTTGAAACATGGTTTCAAAAACAGTTCCAAAAAAAGCAAAAGTGTCCGTGGTTGCCGACGTTGAACCGGAAAAGGCGTTTTGGTTAAATGACGGACGAATGTTGAAAAATCTCAAAGAGCTGGCGCAGGCGTTGGAAACAATGGACGGCGCGCTTTGGAGTTTCCACGCCAATGGCGAAAGAAATGATTTCGCCAACTGGGTGGAAGATGTCTTCGGGCAGAAACAGCTTGGTTCGGCGTTGCGCAAAACCAAGAGTGCCAAAACCGCCGCCAAGAGGATCAAGGAAAAAATGAGCGCCCCCCGGTTTTGGTCTTTCTTGATGTAGCCCGATTAAAACGCCCCCGCCTTAACGCCGATGAAAAATATAAAAAAAACATTGCTGTCTCCGCAAGCGGATTTGTTGTTGGAAATTTCATGGGAAGTTTGCAATAAAATCGGCGGTATCAACACGGTTTTGGCCACCAAAGCCGCGCAAATGGCCAAGCGCTATCAAGACGGCTATTTTTTGGTCGGCCCGTATCTGGCGCAAAACGCGAAACACCAGCTGGAGGAAATATCGCCGAAAGGATGGCTCAAAACCGCTTTTGACAACCTGAAAAATCAAGGCATCGTCTGCCATTGCGGAAGATGGCTGATTGAAGGGGAGCCGCAGATGATTTTGGTTGATTTTTCCGCGCTTTGGCCGAATGTGAATCGCTATAAAAAAGAATTGTGGGACGATTACCGCGTTGATTCCATGGATTCCGGTTTTGAGTTTGACGAACCGGCGGTTTGGGGATATGCCGTCGGCCGCTTGATTGAACAGGCGGCGCTGGCCAATCCCGCCAAAAAAACGGTGGCCCATTGCCATGAATGGCTGGCGGGCACGGCGCTGTTGTTCGCCAAAAAATTCGGCGCCGGCGCCGCTTCGGTGTTTACCACGCACGCGACAACCCTGGGGCGCAGTCTGGCGTTTGCCGGCCGGGAATTTTATGCCGGCATTGAAAACATCAATCCGTCGGAGGAAGCTTATCGTTATCACGTCCAAGCCAAGCATCTTTTGGAAGCGGCCGCCGCGCGCGAGTGTTCGGTGTTCACCACGGTGAGCGAAATCACCGGCGTGGAGTGTAAGTATTTTTTGGGGCGGGAACCGGATGTTTTTCTGCCCAACGGATTGGATGCGGGCGGGTATTTGAGTTTTGAGGAGGCGGCGATCAAGCACCGCATCCAGCGCGGCCGGATTCGCGAATTTTTGTTCTATAATTTTTTTCCGCACTACACTTTTGACCCGAAGAACACATTGTTCTATTTTCTGATGGCGCGGTATGAATTCCATGCCAAAGGAATTGATTCTTTCATCGTTGCTCTGGGAGATTTGAACCGGAAGTTAAAACGGGAAAAGAGTTCCCGGACGGTGATCGCCTTTTTGTGGGTGCCGGCGCAGACCAAGGGCATCCATCCCGATCTGATTGAGAATCGCGGCAATTATTTTGACATCAAAGAATTCATTGAGGAAAATTCGGGCAATTTGATGGAAAGTTTCACCTATTCTCTTTTTGCCGGAAAAGACTTGAAGAGCGCCGATGTTTTTGACGGCGAACCGCACCGCGAACTGGAACGCCGTTTGCGTAAAGCCCGCCGTGCCGGCGCGCCGCTGATTTGCACCCACGAATTGGAATGCCGCAACGACCAGATAATCAAGGCGCTGGCGCAGGCCGGTTTGGAAAACAAAAAAGACGACTGCGTCAAAGTTATTTTCTATCCCGCTTACTTGACCGGCACCGATCGCCTGCTTAATCTGACGATGCGGGAGGCAATCCAAGGGTGTCATTTGGGAGTTTTTCCGTCGTATTACGAACCGTGGGGATACACGCCGCTGGAAGCGGCGGCCGAGGGCGTGCCCGCGGTGACCAGCGATTTGAGCGGTCTGGGGCGGTTCTTGGCCGCTCTGCCTCGCGACGAGCAAAATCCGGGGATTTTTATCATCAATAATTTCGGCAAAAGCGCCGACGAAGCGGCGGAACAGCTGGGCGGCATTCTCTACGATTATGCGGTGATGCCGCGGCACCAGCGGGTGGAAAACAAGATTAACGCCCGCAAACTGGTGAATAATTTTGATTGGGCGGATTTGGCGGAGAATTACGTGGCGGCGCACAATCTGGCGTTACAAAGTAAAAATTAAAAATGAAAAAGTAAAAACGGCAATTTAAAATTTTTAATTTGAAATTTTCGTTTTTCCTTTTTAAATTTACCTTTTTAATTTATATTCGTGGAACTTATCCATAACTTCGGGAAAAAAACAATAATCAAAACTGTCAATGACCTTGGCGGCAGAGGTCTGATGCTCGGTCGGGCCGGCGGTTATTTGTGGATCGGCAAAAATCCGGCCAGCCGCTATCAGGGATGGTTCTGTCAAATCGGCGGCCGCTTGATAAAAATAATTGACGATATCCGCCCCGTCGGCGCGGCCGGTTTTTTGGCGTTGGAAAACGATTTTTGGCGGGTGAAAAGAATTTGGGAGAACAACCGGGAGTCTTTTTTTCTTCCCGCGCAAAATTGTCTGGCCTATGAAATTGAAAAACCGGCGGAAATATCATTTTTTTTGGACATCAAGGAATCATATAAAAATCCGGACGCGGAACAGCATTATGCGGTTTGGGAAGAGGACGGATTGATTCTGGCCGTCTGCCGCCAAATTTCCGGATTGCCCCTGCCGGAGATTTTTTTGGCGGTTGCCGGCGACTTCAAAATTTCCAAAATAACAAACGAATGGGCCGATCGCGATTATGAGTGGGACAAAAAACGCGCATCGCCCCCGTTTTGCCGCCGGGCTTTCCGTCCGGCGGCGGTGTCAGCCTCAAGACTGGTTTTTGCCGCCGGCGGCGACAAGGAAGAGACCGCCGCCCGCGCCGGCCGGATTTTAAACGATTTTGAAGCGGAAAAGTCAAAAAAACGCACGGAATTTTTAAATAATTATCGCGCGAAAGTTTTTTGGCCGGTATTGCCCGATAAGACTGCGGTGGCCAAAGCCGCGGCCAAAAATGCCCTGCGGATGCTGGTTAAAACCGAAAAAGACAGTTTGTCGTTGCGTGCCGGCTGGCCGTGGTTTTTCCAGATTTGGCAGAGAGATGAGGCGGTGTCGCTGAAAGGGCTGGCTGAATTTGATCGAACTGCCGCCACGACGGTTTTTTGGCGCCAGTTCAAAGAATTGAAAAAAAACAAATATCATTTTGACACCGCCGACGGCGCCGGCTGGCTGTTTTCGCGCGCCGCCGAATTTTTGAAGAAGAATTTTTTTGACGGCGAAGAAAAACGGGAAATTGCCGATGCTTTGGAAAGAGCGATCGGCTGGCAGTTGCGGTATCGCACGCGGGGCGGTTTGGCGGTAAATACCGATGAAAAAACTTGGATGGACAGTCTGGAACGCCCCGGGGCATGCGTGGAAATCCAGGCCCAGCGGTTGGCGATGTATGATCTGGCGCGTCGGCTCACCGACGATCCGGAAAAAAAAGAATATTATTCGCAGTTAAAAGACGGGTTGGAAATTATCGCGCGAAAAACTTTTTTTGACACGCAAAATTTGGCCGATCGCTTTGATGTTGAAAAAAACAAACATGATTTCACTTGCCGCCCCAATCTTTTTCTGGCCGCCTATATTTATCCGGACTTGCTGGAAAAAAGCGAGTGGCGCGTTGTTTTTGAAAATGCGCTGGCAAAGTTGTGGCTTGACTGGGGCGGGCTGGCCACCATTGACAAAAACGATCCGCGGTTCTGCCCGCAAAGCACCGGCGAGAATGCCAAATCATACCACAACGGCGACAGCTGGTTTTGGATAAACAATATCGCTGCGATTGCGATGCGCCGGATCGCCGGCGGATATTTCAAGCATTACATTGAAAAAATTTTTGTCGCCTCTCGCCACGATATTTTGTGGGGCGGGGCGCTGGGATGCGCGTCCGAAATCAGTTCGGCGCAAAGCTTTGATCCCGCCGGCTGTCCCAATCAAGCCTGGAGCAATGCCACTTTTCTGGAACTTTGCCGCGAATTTAAAAAATAAAATTGTTTTATGGAAAAATTTTCATCAATCGACGGTATCATCGGCGATGTTGGCCCCGAAGGCGAAGAAGAAGTGAAGGAATGCTTTGCTTATCGATTTAAAAAACAGAACTACGAAGGTTTGTCGGAAGTAGAAAAAAGAAAAACTTCGGAAGAATCGGCAACGGTTCAACTGGCAAATCAATTAACGAACGAGATATTGAGAAGACATGATTGTGGTATTTTTGATATACCGGAACAAAACATCCACATAATAAAAGAAGAATGCTGGCAAGACGAAGAAAATGAAGCGACTTATTTTTGGGATTTGCAAGCAATCGGAATAAAAGAAAGAAAGTCGGCAGCATCTTTGTTGGAAATCACAATGCATGAGATGATGCATATGAAAGTGCGTAACTTTGTTCAGGTTCCGATAGGTTTGGAAAAGTCGTTAACCAACGTAAAAGCGTTTTCAAACGGGTTGAACGTTATCAATCGGGGCGGGGGGAAAGAATACTTTGAAAATTTAAACGAGGCCGTGATAGAAGAAATGGTTAAAAAAGAAATATTGGAATATATTGATTCGGAAATTTCTGATCAAGAGATTGCGGAAACCAAAAGAATTAAAGGCGGCTTATTGTCGGGATCGTTGAAACATGATTTGGCAAAGAATCGGGAAGATATTGAAGATATATTATACGCCTCTTGCGACGAGAGCGGCCGGATAAAAGAGGTGGATTTTTTTTGCTACCATAAATCAAGAAAGATGCTTGATATTCTTATAAATAAAATTTTTCAAAACAAAGAAAATCTTGAGGCAAATAATAAAAATGAATTCAATATAAAAGCTCGCGAGGATGTTTTTAACGTTTTTGCCGAGGCGACATTAAAAGGGGAAATTCGCAGAGTAATAAAATTAGTTGACCGCGTATTTGGATTGGGAACGATGAAAAATTTAGCTGGTTTTGAAAATAAAACCGATGCGGACGGCAAACCGTTCAACGACATCGACGGCCAGTTGGAATTCGTGAAAAAATTGGGCGAAAATTAAAATTGCCAGTTGTTTGACAAAATCAAAAAACGGGCGTAGTATCAAATCACAATTGAATATTTGCCAAAAGGCGATTGGCGCGGCCACCAACCGCGTTGCCGGGTGAAAAAACCGGCAACCGTCAAAGGTCTAAGTTTTTTGGCAAAAAAGAGATATCCCTTGTTTTACTCGGGACAAGTTAGGTGGAACCGCGGGAGCAAAAACCTCGCCCTAATTTTGAATGAAAATTCAAGGTTGGGGCGAGGTTTTTTTAATGTCAAAATCCAAAATCCAAAATCCAAATGTCAAATAAATGTCAAAATGATAAAATGTTAAAAATAAATAAAAATATGAACAAAAGATACGATATTGAAGTGATTCGCCATTCGCTGGCGCATATAATGGCCGCGGCCGTAAAAAGCATATATCCGGCGGCGAAGTTTGGCATGGGGCCGGCGATTGAAAACGGTTTTTATTATGATTTTGATTTGGGCGGCCAAACTTTGGCGCCGGACAATTTAAAAGAGATTGAGATTAAGATGAAAAAGATTATCGGCGGCGGCGTGACATTTGAGAGAAAAGAAATCGGCGTTGATGAGGCCAAAAAGATTTTCGCGGACCAGCCATATAAGCTGGAGATTATTTCCGATTTGGAAAACAAGGGCGAGCAAAAAGTGTCGGTCTACCAAAGCGGCGATTTTTACGACCTTTGCCGCGGGTTGCATGTGGAATCGGCAAAAGATCTGCCGATTGACGGCTTCAAATTAACCAAAATCGCGGGCGCCTATTGGAAAGGCGGCGAGAAAAACAAAATGCTCACGCGCGTCTACGGCGCGGCGTTCGCATCAAAAAAAGAGTTGGACGATTATCTGATAAATTTGGAAGAAGCGGAAAAACGCGACCATCGCAAGTTGGGCAAAGAGCTGGATTTATTCCATATTGATGAAGATGCCGGATTGGGATTGGTATTGTGGCATCCCAAGGGCGCGATGTTGTGGCGCGTAATTGAAGACTTTTGGTATGACGCGCATTTGAAAGGCGGATATGATTTGGTCCGTTCGCCCCACATTGGCAACCGTCGGTTATGGGAAAAATCCGGGCACTGGGGATTTTTTTCGGGCAGTATGTATCCGGCAATGGAAGTCGGCCAATCGCTGGAAGATTTGCAGGCCGGCAAAAAGCCCGATGAATCGGAACAGTATTTGCTCAAGCCGATGAATTGTCCATTCCATGTTCGGATATATAAAAACAATTTGCATTCCTATCGCGAATTGCCGATGCGCTGGGCCGAATGCGGCACGGTTTATCGCTATGAGAAAAAGGGCGAGCTTTCGGGATTGACGCGCGTGCGCGGGTTCACGCAGGATGACGCGCATATCATTTGCCGCAAAGACCAGGTTAGAGATGAACTGAAAAAAGTAATCGATTTTATCGCGTTTATGTATAAGTCGTTCGGTTTTGAAATGGATAAAGTGAATGTTTATTTGTCGTTGCGCGACCCGATCAATAAAGAGCACTATGCCGGTGATGACGAAGGATGGGAATTTACCGAAAATATTTTGCGCGAGGTGGCGGTTGAAAAAAAATTAAATTTCAAGGAAGAGATGGGCGAAGCGGCGTTCTACGGGCCGAAATTGGATTTCAAAATCAAAGATGTTTTGGGACGCGAATGGCAGTGCTCCACTTTGCAGTTTGATTTTAATTTGCCGGAAAGATTTGATATGTCGTTTGTGAACCAAAAAGGAGAGCAGGAAAAACCGTATATGCTGCATCGGGCGTTGTTCGGATCGTTTGAAAGATTTATCGGATTGTTGATTGAACATTACGCGGGCGCGTTTCCGGTTTGGCTTGCTCCGGTGCAGGCCAAAATCCTTTCGGTGGGCGAAGCGCATGTTGATTTTTGCCAAAAGCTGGCCGATGAATTCAAGCAAGCGGGTATCCGCGCGGAAGTTGATTCCGCCGACGAAACCCTGGGCAACAAGATCCGCAAAGCCGCGGGCGAAAAGATCCCCTATGTTTTGGTGATTGGAGATAAAGAAATGCAGTCTGAAATGTTAGCTGTGCGCGACCGCGGCTCAAAATCCGCCCGCGCCATTTCCAAACCCGACTTTATCGCCGAAGTCATCGCCAAAATCAAAAACCGCAATTAAAAAACTGAATAATGGACATTCTCACATTCTTGAGAATGTGAGAATGTCGGTTAATTGAATATTCAAAATGTGATATGGCTGTAACTTGTTTAAATTTTAAAATGGGATATAAAGAAAGAGTAGCGATGATTGCGTCAAAAATATGGAAAAACAAGCAATAAAATTTAAATTGTCGATTTCAATTATCAAAGAGGGTTCCCGTTATGTTGCCTACGCGCCGGCGCTTGATTTGTCGTCTTCGGGCAAAACCGCGGCTCACGCGAAAAAAAGATTTATCGAAGCGGCTGGGATCTTTTTTGAGGAAATTTCAAAGAAAGGGACTTTTGGCATAGTGTTGCGTAATCTTGGCTGGAAAAGGGTGAATTCTATTTGGAGCCCGCCCAAAATTGTTGCCAGCGAAACGGAATTGTTTTGCGTAACTGCTTGAAATTATGGGGATAAGGCCGATACATTGGAAAAAATTTGAAAAATTTCTGTTGTTTGTCGGCTGTAGTTTTGAGCGTGAAAAGGGTGATCATCGGATATATTGGCGCGAGGGGTTGAGCCGCCCGGTGGTGATCTCGCGCGACGAACAAATGCCAATTTTCGTTGTCAGGAATAATTTGCGGCTATTGGATATTGATACCAAAAATTATCTTGAAATTTTGGAAAAAATAAAATGAAGCCGGGCGCGGCTTCATTTTTTGAGATTATAGAGTTTGCCGGAGTTTAAAACCTGCGAGATTCATTTTTTAAGTTTTGGGAAATAACATTCTCACATTCTCAAGAATGTGAGAATGTCGGTAATGGATGTCCGTTGTTATGAAAAATCAAGATAAAATTTATGTGGATTGGATAGACCGTGTGAAGGTTTTGCAAAAGGCGGTAATTTTTAACGAAAACGGCCGGATTTTGGCGCTGAAACGCGCAGATGACAAAAACCGGCCGCATCCGGGTTGCTGGGATTTGGCGGGCGGCCGCGTGGAATCAAGCGACATTGAAAAATGGAAAAATAAAAGCGGCAAGGGCGACGATAACGATATTTTAATCAATGCCTTGCGCCGCGAGATCAAAGAGGAAACCGGATTGGAGGTGAAAAATATCTGTGCCATTCATGCCGCTTCGGCATATTCGGAAAGCAAAGGGATGTTTATCATGGCCATTGGCTATTCGTGCAAAGCGGCGGATGAGAGCCGATTAAAATTGAGCGCCGAACATACGGAATTCCGCTGGGCGGCCAAAGAAGAATTTATGGAATTGGAGATCGGCAATGACGGCGGATTCATTGAATCGTTTTTGGACAAGTTATAACCATACAAAAAAATTAAGCTTTGTTTTTCGCGAAAGAATGGAATGCCTCGAGGTTCTGCTTCGGGGTGTTTATTTTTCCAGAAGGATGAGGTTGATTTGGGGGCGGGCGAAAAAGCGCAGGGGCAGGATGGGGGCGCCGATGCCGTTGGTGACGATAACGGTTTGTCCGGGCTCTTCATAAACACCCTTTTCATAGCGGTATTTATGGCGATGGATCAGCCATGAAAACGGGAGGCCGAACAAAGTGATTTGGCCGCCATGGGTGTGTCCGGCCAGCAGTAATTTTGCCTTGTCGTTTTGATATTTTTCAAAATATGCCGGATCGTGCGTCATATAGATTGTGAAATCCGCCGCTTCCTCCATCGCCTTGGCGCCGTCCGGAACGCCATACCAGGTTTCATCCGTGCCGGCAACGGTTATTTTGCCGCCGCCGATATTGATATGGCGGTTTTCGTTTACCAACGGGGCGATCCCGGCGCCGGCCATTGCCGCCAAAACTTCGTTTTTTCCGGCTTCAATATCGTGATTTCCCAGAACGCCGAATTTTCCCAAGGGGGCGTTAATATTTTTGAGGGAAGAAAAACATTTTTCGGTGTTTTTCCCGTTGCGGCTCACATAGTCGCCGCCGAACAACACAATATCGGGCGCCAGCAAATTGATTTGTTTGACCAAACCGTCAAGGCGTGCCGGCGAAAAACCTTCGCCGCAGTGAATGTCGGCGACAAAGGCGATTTTCTTTCCGATAAATTCCGGCGGCACGTTTCTGCCGCGCACGGTCGTTTTTGCAATCTCGGTCCAGCCGGCTTCAAAAGTCGCATAACCGACAAAGACCGCCATGCCGGCGGCGAAAAGCAACCATAAAATTTTTTTTGATTTATTCATTCAGATCTTGGCGGTGGTCAATCGTGGTTATGGACCACGGTGCCGGTGCCATAGCCCACATTGGGCTTTTCGCGCGCAAAAACTTCTTCTTGTCCCTCGGGCAATTCGGGCAGAGTGTTTTCAAAAATGAATTTGGCATCACCCTGCGTCATATTGGTGCAGCCCGCCGATTGCCGGGTGCCGAATTTATCGTGCCAATAGGTGCCGTGGATGGCATAGTCATAGTTGTAATACATCACCCAGGGAATGTCTTTGAGATGGTAATAATAGGAATGCAGGGGCGGCCCGCCGCGCATTTCGTCCTTTGCCAGCTTGTACCATATCCGGTAGATTCCCGTTTTGGTGGGATTTTCCTCCCGCCCCGGAGCGATATAGGTGGCAAACAGAGGTTTGTCATATTCAAAGAGCGTCATAATTTTTTTTGACAGGTCCACATCAATCCATTTTTCCCCGATTTTGATTTCTTCGGGGATGCGGATGTCTTGGGGCGGCTCGGGTTGGGGCATCGGAGTGACAAAATCCGAAAATATGTATGCTCCCGCGAACGCGCCGCCGTCGATCTGATACCACAGATTTTTGCCGTCAACCCATTCGCCAAAAACTTCTTTGACCACCTTCACGCGATTTGCCGTTGAGAATACCCCCAATTTTTCGGAAGCGGCGGAAGCGCCTTGGCGCACCGTTACGCCGTTGGCATTGATCTGTCCCCACCATCCCAGATATTTGAAACGATCCTTCCCCAGCGCCGCGGCGCTGGGGATTTGTCCTTCAAGGGTCCATTGGGAAACCGCCGCGCGTCCGGCTTGGTCGGCGACAATCGCTTTAATGCGGTATTCCTTATCAAGTTGGACATCCGTTTCAAAAGCGAAGCGATATTCGCCGGGCGCAAGCTGTTCGGTGCGGAATTGAACCGGATCGTTGTTGATAAAAATCGAGGCGGTTTCAAGCGGCGCGTGCAAAACCGCTTCAAGACTGATCGTGTGCCGCATGGGAAAAACCGCGGAATTTGCCGCTGGTTTTTGGTTGGAGATCGCTGGATAATCGTTTTCCGCCGCCGGAAAAACGATGGTCACCAAATTGCCGCCGCCACCGGCTCGGGCTTTTGAATAGGGCCCTTGGCGCATAACTTCAACGATCAAGCGGCCGTTATCAATATCACACTTGATGTCTTCAACCAGCGGGCTGGCGGCGATCTCCCGATAATCAACGCTGTTTTCAAGGCGCGATATTTTCTCAAAAACGGCGCGAGTTTTGGCTTCGGCGAAAATTTCTTCAATTTGATATTCGGGCAGATTTGTGAGCGCCGGTTCGTCGGCGTTGAATTTGATTTCCAAAATTGTGCCTTTGGCGTTATCGTGGCGCAAGGAGATAATTTTTGCCGAATATGATTTTGGGCGCGGCGGCACTTCGGTTTCGTAATTTTGCGGCAAGGGGAGCGCCAGCCAGAATGTTGCCGCGGAAATCAAAATCGCGCCGGTAATCGCGATTCCCAGTTTCCATTTCCAGCTTGTGCGTTTTTTCAGCGCGGCCGCCGTTTTTTTGATTTTAATGATGTGTCGGCGGATGGTCATAAATTAAAATTCAACCAATAATCATTTATCAATAATCAATAATCAATAACTAATAATTAATCAATGATTGATTATTAATAATCAATGCGGAGATTTCCATTAAAGTATCATAGCAATAAACCATCCGCACTCAAAACTTCTGCCGTGTCAAAACTTCTGCCGGAGCAAAGGAAACACGTTGCCGCCAATTTTGCCGTCCTTGATTTTTGGCGGGTTATGTTGCATAATAAAAAACAACGATAAGGAAATTATATGAAGGTATTTTTTGACGAGCAAGAATATAAGTTGTTGGCATAACGACAGGGAGTTTGTTCCGCTTTTGGCGGTTATTTTCGCGTTGCGCGAGAAGAATTAAACGACCCTGTTTTTTTGTTGGAAAACGGGCGCGGATACATATGGAAAAAATTAAAACAAAAATCAAAATTGGCGAAAATTCGGCCAAGGGCGCAAATATTCCTTCGGGCCAGCCCTTGCTCATCTTAAAGGATGTGGCCAAGGGATACGGCAAAGAGGAGCTTTTTTGCGGGGCGAGAATGCGCGTTTTGCCGCGCGAACGAATTGCGATCGTGGGCGCCAACGGCATCGGCAAAACCACGTTGCTTGAAATTATTATCGGCAAAGAAGAACCCGATGACGGATCATGCGAAATTCACAAAATGGCGCGCATCGGTTATTTGCCGCAGGAAACCCATTGGGAATCCTTGCAAAATTCCGTGATTGACGAAATCTATTCGGCGGACGGAAAAATGCGCGCGATGGTTGCGCGCAAAGAAAGCTATGAAGCGCGGGAAACCGCCGGCGACTTGCCGGAAAGCGAAATTGCGGATTATTGCAAGTTTTTGGAGGAATTCAAGGCGGCTGACGGCTACCGCCGCCAAGGATTGATTGAGCGCTTGCTTTCCGACTTCGGTTTCGCCGAAGAATCGCGGCATCGCAAGATTGCGTCGCTTTCCGGCGGCGAGCGCACCAAGCTGGCGCTGGCGAAAGTTATTCTGACCAATCCCAATTTGATCATTTTGGACGAGCCCACCAATCACTTGGACATTGAGACCTGCGAATGGCTGGAAAATTTTTTGTTGCATCGCAATGTCGCGCTGGTCTGCGTGTCGCACGACCGCTATTTTCTGGATCGGGTTTGCGAAAAAACCTATGAATTGACCAAAAACGGCATTGAAAAGTACCAATGCCGCTATTCGGACTATGTCATTGAACGACAGGCCCGCCGCTCCGCGCTGGAAAAAAAATACCACATCCAGCAAAAATATCTCAAAGAACAGCAGGAATATATTGATCGGTTTCGCTACAAAGCCACCAAGGCCGCCGGCGTGCAAAGCCGCATCAAGCAGTTGGAAAAAATGGAGAAAATTGAATTGCCCCGGGAAGCGGCAAAAGACATCAAAATCAAACTTGACGCGGGTATCCGCCGTTGCCGCGCCGTGTTGAAGATTGACGGCATTACCATCGGCCCCAAAGATAAATCTTTGTTTTCGCTTGATGGAAAACTGGAAGTTGAATGGGGCGACAAAGTGGGTATCATCGGTGCCAACGGGATGGGAAAATCCACCCTGCTAAAAACCATTTTGGGAAAAATGCCGCCGGCAAAGGGTAAAATCGCGCTTGATGATCGCGCCCAGATTGGTTATTACGCGCAGGCGCACGAAGAAATGGACCATTCAAAAATTTTGCTTGACGAGGTGGCGTCAAAAACCGACGAGAGCGAGGAGCGGGTGCGGTCGGTTTTGGGGGCATTGCTGTTTGAGCCGTTTGAAGTGGAAAAGAAAAAGATCGGTGATTTGTCGGGAGGAGAGAGGGCGCGCGCGGCGCTGGCGGAACTGATTTTGCGGAAGGTCAATTTTTTACTGCTGGACGAGCCCACCAATCACTTGGACCTGCCGTCAAAAGAAGTGATTACCAAAGTCTTCAAAGAATACAAAGGCACCATTCTGCTGGTAAGCCACGACCGCTACATTCTCAACGAGGTTTGCGATCATATCTGGGAAGTCAAAAACGGCGAATTGTCCGGTTATCTGGGCAATTACGACGATTACCGCTACCATCTGTCGCATTCATAATCGTTTGTAAAAAATTATGGTTGCGAAAGCGATTGTTGGCGGTTGCGGCGGTTTGATTTATAATGGACTATATGGGGATTAATTTGGGCCAAATTTTCACCGATATTTTTAATGCAACATTATTATGGGCCGGGCATCACGGGGTGCGCGTGGTTTTGATCGTTTTAGCCGCCGCGGCCTCGGCGGCGTTGGTCAAGGCGACGCTGTCGCGCCGGAAGATAATGCCGGTGCTTGACAACCTGCCTCATCCCGCCTATAAGTATAAGAAAGTCTTTGGCGCGCCGTTTTTCCGCCAAACGGCGCTGGCGGAGGCGCGCAAACAGCGAATCGCCACCTTAATTAAAACAACGAACAATATCCTGCGGTCGCTGATTTGGATCGTCGCGGCGATTGCAATTTTGCCGGAGTTCGGCGTCAACATCACGCCGATACTGGCGAGCTTGGGGCTGGCGGGTTTGGCGGTCGGGATGGCCGCCAAAGATATTCTCACGGATTTTATCGCCGGCGCTTTCATCATTTTTGAGGGCGGCTACAATATCGGCGACGAAGTGGAGATTGCCGGTTTTTCCGGAGAGGTTTTGGAGATTTCTTTGCGCCGCACGGTTCTGCGCGGCGGGGACGGCGTGATTTGCGCGGTGCCGAATCGCGAAGTTAAATTGATTAAAAAATTTGACGGGAGGAAAAAAGAGGTCGAACAAGAAGATAAGGTAAAAATAACGAATAAAAGTAGACCTACTGCTTAAATATTTACGCGACGAAATTTTCAGATTTCGCGCGAGCCGAATGAGGAGGGAGGAGGCATATCGGCTTAAATATGCCGACAACTGACGAATTCGGCGCAGCCGAAATATGGAAATTGCAGTAGTGGATATTTAAGCAGTAGGTCTAATAATAAAATTTATGGAAACTACCGCTTTTCCTCAATATATCAGTCGGTTTTTGCCCGTTTGCGAACCTTTGCCGGAAATCGGTATGTGGTTTTTCGCGATTTTGTTTGCGTGGTCAATCGCGTGGAAGGGTGCGGCATTGTGGCGCGCCGCCCGCAACAATCAATCATATTGGTTTACCGCGATCATTCTGATCAACACGGTGGGCATTCTGGAAATTCTTTACATTTTCATTTTTGCCAAAAAGCGTCCCGAATCCGGCGCCTCCGGCCAGAGTGTGCAAATCAAATAGGTTCGCGGCAAAACGCCCTTCACGGGGCGTTTTTTGTTTTACTTTGCCGGATTTTTAGCGATCACTTTAACTGAGCGCTAGCCGGCTGACGATTTTTAACTCCAATTTTTTCGTGCCGGCGTCCAATATGGCGAAAGTCGCCTGATAGAACATTCCCGCCAGGGTTCCGGGATTGGCCAGCTGGCAGCCGTTGATTGTTTCCAGCCACGGTTTGTGAGTGTGGCCGTAAAACACAAAATCAAAGCGGTTATTTTCGCAAGCGCGCTTGGCGGCTTCCGGAAAATGGCAAAAGCCGATTCTCAACCCGCCGATATGGGTATGTCCGAAATCTTTGAATAATTGGATTTGGCCGGAAAATTTTTGCGCCGCCGCTTCAACCGATTGGCGATAATCCATATTGCCAAAAACCGCCAAAATCGGCCCCGGAAAATTTTTCGCCAGCCGCGCCAAGGTTTCGCCTTCGGCAATATCGCCGCAATGGATTATTGCCCCGACCGGATTTTTTTTGATGTGCGCCAGAAACTTATCCAGCGTCGCCAAGTTGTCATGAGTGTCCGAAATGATCGCGATCTTCATTGGAATTGCATTTTAAAAGGTCGTTCCTTGACGAGCGTGGCAAGGTGCGACCTTGGCAAATTGCATTTTGACGCAACCATTATAACATATTTCCCGGTCGGTGGATTTTTGCCCGATTTTCGGCTACAATGACGGTGTTGGCCAATCAAACAAAATTGCAAAAGGAATCAGCAGATAAATTTTAGCCATTGAGAGGGGCTTGGTTTGCGATAAAATTATGGATATTTCGGTCCAAAAACAAAACGGCGTGGTTTTTACCCCCCAATGGGTGGCGGATTTTATGGTGAGTGAAATTTTAAAAAATCAAAAAATAATCGGTAATGAAAAAATTTTGGATGCCGGTTGTGGAGAAGGCGTGTTTTCGGCGGCCGCAGTCAGAAAATTCTCTGAATTGTCCGGCAAGCCGGTTGAACGAGTGATTGAAGAAAATATATATTTTATTGATATCTCTCCAGATTATATTAAAACAACAAAAAAAAATTTGCAGAAATTATCAAAAGAAAAAATTTTAAAATTCAATGACATTTTAGCGGATTTTTGCTTTTATAATTTTTCACAAAAATTTGATTATATTATCGGCAATCCTCCCTATGTGAGAATACAGAATTTGAATGAAAGGCGTGCGCAATTGCAAGAAAAATTTAAAACAGCTTCAAACGGTTCAATAGATCTTTACTATTGTTTTTTTGAGCAAGCTTTGAAAATTATTAAAAATTACGGCAAAATTTGCTTTATTACGCCCAATTCTCATTTTCATTCTTTTGCCGGTAAAAATTTGCGGGATTTATTGTCACCATATTTGGAAAAAATTGTTGATTTTGACTATTTTCAAGTTTTTGGCGATGCAACAACATATACGGCAATAACTTTTTTGAATAAAGATAAGCCAAGCATGTTTTTATATGCACAAAATTTTAAAAATGATTTTTCAAATCTTGAATATAGGCAAATATCCCAAAAAAATATTCGCTCGGAAAGATGGGAATTTTTCAGCGATGATTACTCGCAAAAAATTAAAGAATTAAACAAAAAATATTCAAAACTGAATGAAGTTGCCGATATTCATTATGGAATTGCAACGCTGAAAGACGATGTTTATATTTTTTCTCCAGAAAAATTTGATGATAGCTATTTTTATTTTAAAGGTTATAAAATAGAAAAATCATTATGTGTTCCGATTATTAAGGCCTCAACTTATAAAGGATTGGATCAAAATTTATATTTGATTTTTCCTTATGAAAACGAAAAAATAATTTCGCAAAAAAAATTCCAAGAAAAATATCCCAATGCCTATAATTATCTTTCCGATCATCGCGAGATTTTAGAGTCAAGAGACAAAGGCGGAGGCAAAAATTACGAAGAATTTTATGCTTTTGGGCGTAGCCAGGGATTAAAAACAAGTTTTGGCAAAAAAATCATTACCAGTACGATGAATATTGCGCCGCGATTTTATGTTATTGAAAATAAAAAAACGAGTTTTTTTGCCGGTTATTGCGTGAAGCCTAAGTATGAATACATTGATATTTACCAGCTTTGCGATGCGTTAAATTCCGATTTTATGAAAGAATATATCGAATCGGTTTCAAGAAGTTATCGTGGCGGATACAAGTCTTATGCCAAAAGTTTCTTAAAGGATTTTGTCCATCCTTATTTTTTCAAATCACAGCCAACTTTATTTTAACTTAAAACTCAAATATTATGGATAACAATCAATTTTTGAAAGAAATTAAAAAATCCTTTATTGTATTTTTGAAAACACATTCACGGAGCAACAAAAAACTGATTGTCTTGCATGGTTCCATTGCCAGTGACATTAAAAATAAATTAGGGCATGAATATGGGGTTAAATCTCTTGGCGTTGAGAATAATAAAGAAGGCAGAATGCAGGGTAGATACATGGAAAAAACTGTTGATATTCTCATTTCAAAAAATAACAAAGATATTGCTGGAATTGGAATAAAATTTGTAATGAATAATTATTCTCAAAATTCCAATAATTATTTTGAAAATATGCTGGGAGAGACAGCGAACATTAGATCGAATAACAAAGATTATTTTCAAATCTTAATATTACCCGAAGACTTACCTTACTACAACAATAAAGGCAAAATAATAAAATGGGAAAAAATTACCAGCCATAATATCAGCAAGTACATTGTTTTATCGGAAGATGATGCGGCAAAGTATTTTCATACGCCGGTTAAAACATTATTATTTATCATTAGATTTCCAAAATGCGACCATAATTCCATAGCTTCAAAAACTGCTTACAAAAAATATTATCTTAGCCGAAGTAGCAATATCAATATGCGAATATCCGATAAAATAGCGGGCGAGTTTGGGCGCGCGATGATTTTAAATGATTACGAGACGTTTATTGACAAAATAATACATTATATTAAAAGCATTTAATGGCAAAAACATGGATTCGCCGATTGAAGAAATCAAGAGCCGGCTGGACATTGTGGAATTTGTCGGCCAATATTTGAAGCTCAAAAAAACCGGCGCCAATCTTTCGGCGCTGTGCCCGTTCCATTCGGAAAAGAGCGGGTCGTTTTTCGTTTCGCCGGCGCGGCAGACTTGGAAATGCTTCGGTTGCGGCAAGGGCGGGGACATTTTCACTTTTGTGCAGGAAATAGAGGGGGTTGAATTCGGAGATGCCTTGCGGATCTTGGCGGCGAAAGCCGGCGTGGAATTGAAGCGCCAGACCCGCGAAAGCGCGCAGATGAAAACCGAACGCCAGCGGCTTTACGAAGCCTGCGAACTGGCGGCGTGTTTTTTTGAAAAACAGCTGGCTTCGTCAAAAACCGGCGCGGCGGCGAAAAAATATTTGCTTGACCGGGGATTTTCCGAAAAAAGCATCGCCGCGTGGCGTTTGGGATGGGCGCCGTCTTCCTGGCAGGGATTGCACGATTTTCTGGCAAGCCAAGGCTACACCGACAAGGAGATTGTCGGGGCGGGATTGGCCGCCGCGTCGGCGGGCGGCCGGGTTTATGACCGGTTCCGCGGCCGGATAATGTTTCCGGTCTTTGATTTCAATTCGCAAACGGTGGGGTTTGGCGGTCGCGTTTTTGAGAACGTGGCGGATGACGTCCGAGAAACGGGCGCGCCGCCCGCCGCGGCGGAACCGAAATATCTGAACACCGCCCGCACTGCGCTTTACGATAAAAGCCGTTTGCTTTACGGTCTGGATCGCGCCAAGGTGGCGATCCGCCAAGCTGATGCCTGCGTTTTGGTGGAAGGATATGCCGATGCGATTATGTCGGCGCAAGCTGGCGTGGAAAATGTCGTCGCGACTTCCGGCACGGCGCTCACCGAAGACCATCTAAAAATCATCAAACGATTCACGAACAATTTGATTTTGGGCTATGATATGGACCTTGCCGGCGAGAATGCCAGCCGGCGGGGCATTGATATGGCCCGCGCCGCGGGATTTGACGTGCGCGTGGCGCGACCGGCGATTGCCGGCAAAGACCCGGCCGATATCGCGGCGGCTGATCCGCGGGAATGGCAAAAAGCGACTGCCGGGGCCAAGAGCATTATGGAATTTTATTTTGATCGCGCTCTTGCCGCCGGCGACAAAAATTCTCCGGCGGGGCGGAAAAAAATCGTTGATTTCATTTTGCCGGCAATAAAGATCATTCCCAACGCGATTGAGCAGGCGTTTTGGCTGCAAAAAATCGCCGACAAAATGGAAGCGCGCGACATCCACTATGAAGAATACTTGCGCCAAGAGCTGAAAAAGGTTAGGATTAACCAAAACGGACCCGCCGCCGCGGCCGTTTCGCGCGTTGCTTCCGCCGCGAACGCCAAAAGCCGGGAAACCCGCTTGGAAGAGCGGATTTTGACGCTAGCCGTTAAATTTCCCGTTCATATCGGTTTGGTCGGGGACGCGCCGGATTTTTTCACCGACGAGGGCAAAGAAATTGCCGCGCGCTTGCGTGCCGGCGGGTTTCCCAAGGGCGAGATCGCGGGCAAGGTTGGAGAATACTACGAAACGCTTTTTATCGCCGCGGAAAACGAGACTGTAAGCGAAGCCGCCGCGGCCGAAGAGATTGAATTTCACGTTGCCGCGATCCGGGAAAATCTTTTCAAAAACTCTTTGGCGCGCTGTGCCCGCGATTTGATTCGGGCGGAAACCGCCGGCGACCTTGAAACCGCCGGAAATTTGCGCGAGAAATATAACAAACTTTGCAAAAAAACAAAGAACTCGGTTAATTAAAACGATATGGCGAGCAAAACAAAAAAACCGGTGAAGTCCGCGCCGAAAGCGTCGGCCGTCCGCGCGAAAAAACCGCAGGCAAAGAAAGTGCCCGCGGGCAAACCCGCCGGTAAGCAAAAACCCCGGGTGGCCAAAAAACCTTCCAAAGCCGCCGCGCCGAAGGCAAAAAAAATAGCGCGCAAGAAGGAGGGAATGTCGCCCAAAATTTTCAACCCGCAGAAGCTGGAGGTTTTTATGGAAAAAGGGAGCCAGCGGGGGTTTGTGACGTTTGCCGAGATAATGTCTTTTTTCCCGGAGGTGGAAAAGGATATTGACGGGCTGGACGAACTGTACCAAATTTTGGAAGCCAAAGGCATTGAAGTCAAAGAGGCGCGGGAATTTTTGGAAGTCGGCGAAAAAGTCGCCAAGCGCCGCCTGGAATCAAAAATTGATCCGGTGCAGATGTACTTGAAAGAAATCGGCCGGATTCCGGCGCTTACTGCCCATGACGAAAAGGAGCTGGCGAAAAAAATTGAAGCCGGCGACGCCGAGGCCCGCAAGCGGCTCACTCAATCAAATTTGAAATTGGTGGTGTCCATCGCGCGCAAATACATCGGGCGCAGCGCCCATTTGGGCTTGCTGGATTTGATCCAAGAAGGCAATTTGGGTTTGTTCCGCGCGGTGGAAAAATTTGACTGGCGCAAGGGTTACAAATTTTCCACCTACGCCACTTGGTGGATTCGCCAGGCGATCACCCGCGCGCTGGCCGACCAGGCGCGGACAGTGCGCATTCCGGTGCATATGATTGAAACCATTTCCAAATACACGCAGGCAAAAAGAAAGCTGTTGCAGTTTATGGGCCGCGAACCTTTGCCCGAAGAGATTGCCTCGGAGCTGGGGTTGGAGCCGGCCAAGGTGCGCTATATCCAAAAAATTTCCCAGGATTCGGTGTCGCTGGAAACTCCCGTGGGCGATGACGGCGAAGACAGCGTGTTGGCGGAATTCATCGCCGATCACAAAGTGACATCGCCGGCGCTGGACGCCGCGCGCAGTTTGCTCAAAAACCGCCTCAACGAAGTGTTGATTGATTTGATGCCCCGCGAGCAAAAAATTTTGGCGTTGCGCTTCGGCTTGGAAGACGGCGTGACGCACACCTTGGAAGAAGTGGGGCAGGAATTCGGCGTAACCCGCGAACGCATCCGCCAAATTGAGGCCAAAGCCCTGGAAAAAATCCGCAACCATGCCTCATTGAAAAAACTCCGCGACTATTGATATGAAATATCAATCCATCGTCTTTTCCGGACTGCCCGGGGCGGGAAAATCCACGCTGGTGGCGAAATTAAAAGAAATATATAAATGGCCGGTGCTGTCGGTGGGTGATTTATGGCGGGCGCGCTGGGCAAATTTATATCCCGACAAAAAAATTTCCTTTGAAGAATACTGGCGCACCACTTCTAGTGAAGACAATCGGCAGGTGAATGTTGATTTTCGCGAACAGGCGGCAATAAATCATTTGCTGGGTGACAGCCGTTATACGACCTATCTGAAAGATTTGCCGGTATTGTTGATATTTCTGACCGCGGATTTAGACACCCGGGCCAAACGGGGCGTGGGGCTGGCAAAATATAACGGCAGTTGCGAAGAGGAAATCAAAAACATACTTTATCGCCGGGAAGCTGATGAGGTGGCCGCCGGCAAGCGTCTTTTTGGATATGATTATCGTGATTCGGCAAACTACCATCTGGTTTTAAACACTGCCTTGGTTTCGCAAGAAGAGGAAATTGCAATCATCAAAACTTTGGTTTCCCCTGAGAATAACCGTTGAGGTCTGTTTCGGTAAAATATAAAATTTTCATGAAAAAAGGATTATTTTCGGCCGTATTTTTTGTTCTTGCCGCAGTTTTAACGGTGTTGCCATTGGGGGAAAATTTTGCCGCGGCGCAAAATTACGGCGCGCTCAATCCGGCGGCATTTATTGAATCTCTCAAAACGGAGCTTTCGCTTTTAAAAATGCTTTTGACGAATATGAACGCGAAAAGCGAAATCAATTCTCCGGCGTATATCGCGGTGGATTTGGAGAGCGGCAAAACACTGTTGTCAAAAAATTCGGAACAAGCCCGGCCGGCGGCGTCAATCACCAAAATGATGACCGCAACAATTGCGCGCGAAAATATTGACGAAAACAAAAAAATCACTCTCACCGATTCAATGCTGGCGCCGGCGGGAAACAGCTCCGTCCTTTACGCCGGGCGGGAAATTGACATTAAGACTCTTCTCAAGGCGGCGCTCATTCAGTCAAGCAACGATGCCGCCGAAGCGCTGGCGCAGGCCGCGGGCAAAGAAAATTTTTTGGCACTGATGAACCAAAAAGCCGCCGAATTGGGGATGGAAAACACCGTGTTTTTTGATCCTTGCGGACTGAATCCCAAAAACAAATCAACGCCCGCCGATTTGGCGAAATTGGTGGCCTATGTCCACAAAAATCATCCCGAAATTCTGGCCATCGGCAAGAGCAATGATTTTTGGCTGGAAGACAAATCCGGCGTGTGGATGAAATTCCAAAATGTGAACAATTTCTATCCGCTGGCGGCGTTCGTGGGCGGCAAAACCGGCTATTTGCCCGAGGCCAAGCAAACCATTGCCGGCGTGTTCAATGTCAATGGCAAACCAACCGCGATTATTGTTCTCTACTCCGCTAACCGCCAAGCCGACGTTTTCCGCATTCTGGAGAAACTTCAACCTCAAAGGGGATTATGACCCCTCAATCTTGACAAATTTAAAATTAAGTTCAGAATAGCCGCAAGTTAGAGTTCTTTGTCAAAAACTAAAAAAAGGAGGCGAGGAGAATGCTATTTAAGAAAATTACGGTTTTTTGTTTGGGGATAATGATATTCCTGCCCATTGCGTTGGCGAGTCTGCCAACGGTTTCTTGTATCGGTTGTGAAAATAGGAAGGCGGGCGAAATTACCACCGACGGAACTAACTCTTGGCAAACTTTTTATGCCAAGGAAGGTAGCCGGATTGTCCTGCAAGGGAATTCCGGCTTTTGGGAAGATGAGAATAGACGATGCGTTAGCGATATAAATTCGTGGAGTTTTGTCGCGAAAGATAACGATAGATATGTTTTAAAGACGGCGAGCGGGGATTTTTACGTGACGATAAATCTCGTTTCGCTATCATCATGCGTTCCCGAATGGCGATCGGGGATTAAGATCAACGGCGATGAATACGGCAAAGACGATACCCGGGAGACCGCGGCCGGAGAAGAACTTAGTTTTAGTGTGAGGATTGGGAGCGGTTGCAAAAAATATCGGGTTGAGTGGAGTGCGAATCCGTCTTCGGCGGTTGCCTTTGATAATCCCCGGTCGCTTTCCACCAAAGGATATGTGGCCAATGATTATTCGGGCAAGAATCCCGTGGTAACGGTAGCCATCATCTCTGAAAATGGAGAAAGGCGGCGCGAACAGACCGTCAATCTGATGGTTGAAAAAAATTCCGCGCCGGCCATTAAAGTCAGAGTCGGTTCTTCAATTGCCTCATACACATCTTTTGAGGTTTCGTTTGAAGGTTCAACCACCGGCGACTCTGGCAACGAAGACGGCGATTATATCGCCGAAATTGAAGCCTGGCTGAAGGACGCTAATGGTAAATCGGTGAGCCACAGCCGGAGGACCATGGATCGGGAAAAAAAATTGCCGACCTTGAGTTTAACGCCCGGAGGTGTGGGGCAATATACTCTGACCGCTACCATCACCGACCGCTACGGCGCGACTGACACGGTCGATATCACCATTTTGGTGACCGAGAAAGGAGATAGCGGCAGAGACAAGCCGTTGCTCCGTGTGATGGAACCCATTAATTGTGTTGCCGGGGAGTTCTGCGATCTTAGTGTCCGCAGTGCCGATAAAGATATTTTTGTGGAATTTTATCAAGGGGAGAAAAAAATGGTCAAGCCATTTAAATTTCCTCCCGGTGATCACGAAGTTCTCATCAGGGCATATTATCTTGATGATAACGGCCGGCGGAAAAACGTAACCACAAAAACCATACGGGTCCATGTGGCTACTGATTCCAATTCCAATGCCTCTGCTATCGCCGAACCCGCGAACATGGCGCCGATTGCGCGCGAAGATCCGACCGAGACTCAAAAATCGCCGCTGGACGGTATATTAGCCATAATCGCCTTGCCGATTGCCGTTTGGCGAGCGCGACGAAAAATTATGAAAAGCTGACTTGTGTCGGCTGTTTTTTTGGAAATTTTTAATCCTCTTGAAAAAAACCCAACGATGGAGTAGTATCTATTTGTCAGAATCTGTTTTGCCAAAATTTATTCCGGCGTGGCGCAACGGTAGCGCGGTTCGCTGTTAACGAAAAGGTTGTAGGTTCGAATCCTACCGCCGGAGCCCAGTTTCAAGAATCGCCGATTCGGCGGTTTTTTGGTGGAATGGGGCAATGGAGCTGCGGATCAAACAAAAATTAAAATTGAGATTGAAGATGGCGGGACTTATCTTGTAAATTTTGCTATAATGAACCAATCGGGAGCAAGCCCCGAAGCGTTCCGCCTGCTTTGCTGAACGCGCCGCGGCCGGGAGTAATATAAACATATGAAAACAATTAAATGGACCGCCAGAATAATTGCATTGTGCGTTTTGCTTTTCGCTCTGCCGTTTTATTTCGGTTATGGCAACCCGTTGCCGTTTGCCAATCCCGATTATTCGTTGTGGGAGAATGTTGCATTGGCGATGATGCCGCTGGTTTTTATCGGGTTGGCTCTGGGCTGGAAATATCCCAAAGTCGGAGGATGGCTTATTGTCGCCGCGGTCGCAACGGGTTTTGCCGTCGGATTTCTGACGGAAGCGAATCTGAGCGCCAACTTGGCGGTTCCTCTCATCCCGGGAATTTTATATTTAATTGATGGCTATAAAAATACCCGAAAGGTTGCTTGATGAATTTTGCCCCGCACCGGCAACGCCGGCAAAAACGACAGGGGTTGGGCCCCTGTTTTTAACCCCCGTTATTTGGTTTTCCATATTCCATGCGGAATATGGGCGCCAAGCCGTGCGGTGGTTAGAGGTTGAAAGGAAGGGCGGGGGAATGTTATATTTATGTTATATTTGTGCTATATTTAAACATAGCATCATTGATAACCGCAAAATAATATGAATCGCAAAGCTGACGAAAAAAACATCCGCAAGTTGACGCGATTGGGCAAATTGTCAATCGCGGTGACCATTCCGCGCGATCTGGTCGTGGAGCTTGGCTGGCGCGAAGGCCAAAAGGTCGTGGCCAAAAAGCGCGGGCGGGGCGTTTTCATTGAAGACTGGCAACCAAAGGATTGAATAATTAATCAAATTGGTTCATAAAAAGCCAAACATATTTCGTGCTGAATTTTGAAAGCATTGTAAATTAATATGAGCAATCAAAACGAAGAGTGCTGTCCCAAATTTGATCCCGCGCCTTGGGACGGAAAGGTTTTGGAGTGGGGGAATAAAAAATTTATCAAGGGCAAGGTTTTCACTTTGTTTTTTGTGCCGGTGAATTTTGGATCGGTGATCGTTAAATTGATGGCCAAGGTCAAGGATGCCGGCGGCGGCACGCCGGAGAATCTTTGTTTGTCGGACCACACTTCAAGATGGAACATGGATTTGTATCTGGCGGTGGACAAAGAAATTCCCAGGGCTGAAAATGTTGTGCTGTCGGGCAGATTTTTCAGCAAGGTCTACGAAGGGGATTTCAAGGAAACCGGCGAGTGGTGCCGGGATTTTGAGAATATTGCCAAAGAGAGGGGGATGAAGATTGAAAAATGGTACATGTGGTACACCACCTGCCCCAAGTGCGCCAAAAAATACGGCAAGAATTACACGGTGATTGTCGGCAAGATCAATTGAACGCGTCTGGCGGCGCGGATTGAAAATCAACGGGGAGCGTCCCCGTTTTTGTTTTGGCCGGCGATTCGGGGCGATTTTTCCCCGGCGGGGCTTGACATAAAAGTTAGAATAATATAACATTATAATTGTTAGAAATAATTAACTAAAACGTATGACATTAAAACAATACAAGATTTGCCGCATTGCGATTGTTTTCGCTCTTTCAATGCTTATCAGTGTTTCCATCACCTTGGATAACTATTATCTGCCAATTGTTTTTGTGATCACCGCCGCCGCGGCGATGTATTATTGCAAGAAACAGCTCAACGCCAAGGAAGTGATGGCCGACGAACGAGATTATCAAATCGCGGGCACGGCCTCCCGCTATGCTATCTCGATTTACGGCTGGATCGCCACGGTCGGGATTTTTATTTTGATGGCGATTTCCCCCTCAAGAGACAATGCGCTTTATATTGCGGCCCAGTGCTGGGCGTTCAGCGTTTGCTTTCTGCTTCTTGCCAACGCTTTCATTTTCAGATATTTGATCAAAAAACAAAAATAGCGATGAAAAACAAGATCAAAGAAATGAGAAACGAATCAGGGATGACTCAGGAAGAACTGGCGCAAAAAGCCGGTGTCCGGCGGGAAACGATCGTGTTTTTAGAGCAGGGAAAATACAATCCTTCCCTCAAGCTGGCGATGGAAATTGCCAAAGTTTTCAAAATGAAGGTGGACGATTTGTTTTATTGAGGCAATTATCTGTTATAATGGGTTTGACGGATTGTCCGGATGCCTCGCGGCAAATTATGCTCTGGGGAAAATTTTCCCGTGGCTCCAAAATATGAAAAAAAGCATCATTTTCGCGTTATTAATCGTTCTGGCGTCTTTTGGCGTGAGCGCTTATTTTTATCCGCAAATGCCCGAAACTGTGGTATCGCATTGGGACATTAACGGTGAAGCCAATGGTTATATGTCCAAATTTTGGGGATTGTTTTTGATGCCGATCATTTCCTTGGCGATATTTTTGTTTTTTTTGGCCATTCCGAAAATTGATCCGCTCAAATCAAACATTGAAAAATTCAGAAAATATTTTGATGCGTTTATCGTCGTTTTCCTTCTCTTTTTTCTCTATGTCCATCTTTTGACCGCGGCCTGGAATCTGGGAGCCAGATTCAATATGGTTCAGTTTATGTCGCCGGCGTTTAGCGTGCTGTTTTATTGCTGTGGGGTATTATTGGAAAAGGCTCAACGGAACTGGTTTATCGGCATCAGAACTCCGTGGACGATCAGTAACGAAGAAGTCTGGGGCAAAACTCATCGCCTTGCCGGAAAATTATTCAAGATTGCCGGCATAATCGCCCTTGGAGGATTGATTCTGCCCGACGCGGCTTTTTATCTGGTTATTTTCCCGATTTTGTTCTTTTCGCTTTACATCACGGTCTATTCTTACTGGGAATACAAAAATATTTCCCGCAAACATAAAAACCTATGAAAAAAAGTATTTGGATAATCGTTATCATTGTAATTTTTTGTGCCGGTGCGGCGGCGTGGTATGCAGGACGCAAAAATGACGCGGGTTCCGCCGGAGAAACTCTTTCTGGCCAAACGGGACTGCCGGAACAAAGCGCGGCCGGCGAACAAACTTTCATCGCGCAAGCGGTTTATGCTTGCGACGGCGGCAAAACCGTTACAGCGTCTTTTTATGAGGGCGAGCCCATTTTCGTTGAACCCGGACAAATGCCGATTCCCGCGGGCAGTGTGAAAATTGTTCTGGACGACGGGCGGAATTTTGATTTGCCGCAGACGATTTCGGCATCGGGGGTACGCTATGCCAATGAGGACGAGTCGTTCATTTTCTGGAACAAGGGTGATGCTGTGATGATTTTTGAAAACGGCGAGGAAAAGAACTACACCAATTGCGCCGCGCCGGCGGCCGGAGGCGATCAAGCCGAAATCAATCAGTAGTCCGTTGCTTTGATATCCAAACAGCTCCGTTTTGGCAGTAAAACACCCTTACAAACTTGAGTATGTTGGTATGTTTTTCTATAATAATAAAAACGCAATAAAAAATAATAGGACTATGGCAAAAATAAAAACCGCCAAACAAATGGAACGGCATTTAAAGGGGATGGCCAACCATTATAGGATAGAGATTCTCCTGATTTTGGCTAAACAGGAAAACATTACACTGGAAGAAATTGTTGAGGCCGTAAATGCCAACGAAAAAACTATTGGCGAACACGTAAGGCGGCTTTTTACGGCGGGGCTTGTGAACAAAAAGTATCGCGGCAAATTCGTGGAACATTCTTTGACGCCCTACGGAAAAACTTTTGTTAAGTTCTTGGAAGCGTTCCGTTGCATATCGGGCACACCCTTACAAACTTGAGTTTTTAAGGATGTGTTAATGGCGGGGGATATTGTGGCGATTGGATAAAACAAAAAACCCGCGAAAGCGGATTTTTTGCGCAAGATTTGATTGGATAAACTACGAGAGGTGGGCGGAAACCAGCTTGGTCATTTCAAACATATTGACCACTTTCTTGCCTCCAAACACCGCCTGCAAGTTCGCATCGGCGTTGATGTTGCGCTTGTTCTTCGGGTCTTGCAAACTGTTTTTCTTAATATATTCCCAAAGTTTCTTCACGACTTCGGAACGGGGCATCGGCCCCTTGCCGACGACGGCGGCTAACGTATCGCTCACATTCATCGGCTTCATAAAAGCCGAATTTGCTTTTTGTGCCATATTTTATTTTTCCGCCGTGTTAACGCGGTCGGAATTATTATTTTCAATCCTTTATGGAAAGATAGCATAAATTTGTTTTGTGTCCAATAGTTTTTCCACAATTGTCATTTTTTCCGATTGTTCCCGATTTGGTTAAAACGGCGTTGCCGCGGCTTGCCTTCCATATTTGTTGTGCGGCGTGACCATCATGTTGCTGCCGGGTGCGCAATAGTAACCACTCACCGGAGATTGTATTTTGAGGGTCTATCCCTCGAGCTTGTCCCGAGGTAATCCGAGAGATACTCGCGAGCGGTTAGACCCTGGTAAAAGAATTTTAAGCGCGAAATTAAAGGGGACTAACCCTCGCAGTAACGAGGGATAGACCCCTTTAATTTTAAACCCGGTGAGTGATCACTGTGCGATGCTACTTACACGATTTTTATTTTGGTGTATGATAGAACAATAGTCAATAACGATGAATTTATGGCGACGAACACAGGTGAAATTTCGGAGAAAACGGCGGCGATGAAGCAAATCAAGGATGAGGTGGTGGCCTGCCGAAAATGCGCGCTTTGCGAGTTCCGCCGGCAAAACAATTATTTTCCGGTGATCGGACAGGGAAATCATTGCGCCAAAATTATGTTTGTGGGCGAGGCTCCCGGAACAAACGAAGCCAAAACCGGCCGACCGTTTTGCGGTGCGGCGGGAAAAATTTTAGACGAGCTTTTGTCGTCGGCGGGAATCGAAAGAGAGGAGGTTTATATCGGCAACGTTCTTAAGGACCGGCCGCCGGGCAATCGCAATCCCCAGCCGGAAGAAATTGCCGCCTGCACGCCTTATTTGGAGCGGCAGATTGAAATCATCAATCCCGAAGTAATCGGCGCCTTGGGAAATTTTTCCGTGGCGTTCTTGCTGGAAAAATACGGGCTGAAAGATAAAATACAAGGCATCAGCAAAATCCACGGCCAAATTTTTGAAACCGGGACGAAGTTTGGCGGCAAAATCATTGTGCCGCTTTATCATCCCGCGGTGGCGGTCTATAACGCCAATATGAAAGAAATTTTGAAAAATGATTTTCAAGTTTTGGCGCGCCAAATCGGCAAAAATTAAAAATGATATGGAAAAAGAAAAAATAAAAAAAATATTCATCGGGTCGGCGCTGGCAATTACCGTGCTGGCGGCGGGCGCGGCGCTGGTAATCTTGTTCCCGCTGGTTTTTTTGCTGGAAGAGAATAAGCTCGTCATTGAAAACGAATTGAATCAAACCAGGGAGGGGTTTTCCGTGTTTGCCGGAAATTTATTGTTAAAGATCGACGGACTGGAAAGGGCGCTTAAACAAACCGAGCGCGATTTGGCGATTGCTTCCGCCCAGCGCGATTATTTGGGATTGCAATATAACGACGCGATGGAAAAATACCTCCAAGAAAAGGCGCGGATGGACGATTTGCACTCGCAGGTCGGCCAGATACAAGGATCGGTGCAGACTTTGGAAAAATTGAAAACCATTGATCCGGAGCTCTTAAAAAAATATTCCAAGATTTATTTTTTAAACGAGAATTATATCCCCGAATCGCTGGCGAAGATTGACTCCGAATATGTTTTCAATCCCGAAGAAGACTATCTTTTTCACGCCAAAGCGTGGCCGTTTCTGAAAGTGATGATGGCGACGGCAGTTGCCGACGGCATTGATATTAAAATCATCTCCGCTTACCGGTCGTTTGGCGAGCAGACGGCGATCAAGGCTTCCTACAAAATGGTTTACGGATCGGGCGCCAACCAATTTTCGGCGGATCAGGGTTATTCGGAGCATCAATTGGGCACCACGATTGATTTTACCGATTCCGAGGTTGGGGCAAGTTTTTCGGAATTTGAAAGAACGAAGGCCTATCAATGGCTGGAAGACAACGCCCACCAATACGGTTTTACTCTTTCGTATCCGGAAGACAACCGTTATTATCAATATGAACCGTGGCACTGGCGGTTTGTGGGCCGAGATTTGGCGCAGAAATTGCGCGCCGAAGAAAAGCATTTCTATGATGCCGACCAGCGCGAGATTGATGAATATTTGATTTCATTTTTTGACTGATACTATGGGTTTGTTGTCGAATAGGGCATTTACTTCAATTTAAATTTCGTTAAAAAGCCTATTCGGTAACAGACCCTTTAAAAATTAAAACGACAGATTGAGAGTTCCGAATGGGAATAATGACGATAAAAATGCTTCGGCGTATCCGGCATTTTTCGTTTTGGCTTGCCATTTGGTGATAATAGTGTAGGGTTAAGGTATGGAAGCGGCAATTAAGCGGAACGTGGTTAAAACCGTTGAAACGGAAACAATCACTCAAGAGCAATTCTTGGCCGAGCACAATAAGTTGTCGCCGAGCAATTTGCGGGCGAACGGCGATTTGTTGTTGCGCTTTCGCCAA
>Ga0302246_1000378_pt1 | contig 40264 bp, 39 predicted proteins | sample AAG_UR_Trp_MG_FD_193533 | JGI IMG/M metagenome (GOLD analysis project Ga0302246, IMG submission 193533) | Enriched activated sludge microbial communities from anaerobic digester in WTTP, New Holstein, Wisconsin, United States - AAG_UR_Trp | ecosystem: Engineered > Bioreactor > Anaerobic >... | reverse complement strand
GGGATGGGAACAGCCGCGGTGGAGATCAAGAGCGGTTACGGGCTGAACACTGAAGATGAACTTAAGATGCTCAGGGTGATAAGGCGGATCAGGGAGAACTGTCCGCTGGAGATAAGATCGACTTTTCTGGGGGCGCATGCCGTTCCGGCAGAGTACAGGAATGACAGGGATGTATATATTAATCAGATCATCAATGAGATGATTCCGCTGGTTGCCTCGGAAGGCCTGGCTGAATTTATTGATGTCTTTTGTGATGACGGATTCTTCACTGTTGATGAGACGGACAGAATACTGGCAGCCGGTTCTAAATACGGCCTGATACCTAAGATCCATGCCAATGAGATTGGCTTTTCGGGAGGTGTTCAGGTTGGTGTCAGGCATAATGCCTTGTCGGTCGACCATCTCGAGCGTTCAGGCGAAGAAGAGATTTCCGTTCTTTCAGGATCTGATACTATTCCGACTCTTCTTCCCGGATCAGCCCTTTTTCTTGGTTTGCCCAACCCGCCTGCCCGCGGGATGATTGAGGCCGGCCTGCCTGTAGCCCTTGCTTCAGACTATAATCCGGGTTCATCACCTTCCGGAAATATGAAGCTCATCATGTCGCTTGGATGCATCAGGCTGAAAATGACTCCTGAGGAGGTGTTCAATGCCGTTACTGTCAATTCTGCCTGCGCCATGGGGGTCCAGGATAGCCATGGTTCGGTTTCGGAAGGAAAATCGGCAGGACTGATAATCACAAAGGAGATCCCTTCATTCGGATTTTTTCCCTACGCCTTTGGAAGCGATCTGATCGACAAGGTAATCCTCAGGGGAAAAGTCTGGAAAGCCGCCGGAGCCTGACACGCGACGGGTGCTTCATAAATAAAATAATAAGATACAAATAAATATATGGAAAAGAAAATATTAGAATGTGTCCCTAATTTCAGCGAAGGAAGGGATATGGGCATTATAGGGCAGATCACCGGTGCCATTGAGTCGGTTGAAGGAGTCAGGCTTCTTGATGTTGATCCCGGGCGTGACACAAACCGTACGGTGGTAACTTTCGTGGGGGAGCCGGACGCTGTTGTCGAGGCTGCTTTCAGGGGAGTGAAGAAGGCATCGGAGCTGATCGATATGTCGAAGCACCATGGCGAGCATCCCAGGATGGGAGCCACTGATGTATGCCCGCTGGTTCCGGTTTCGGGGATAACAATGGAGGAAACGGTAGTATATGCCCGCAAGCTGGCAAAGAGAATAGGGGAGGAGCTGTCGATACCCGTGTACTGCTACGAAAACGCGGCTTTTGAGGAGAAGAGACGGAATCTTGCTGCTTGCAGGGCAGGTGAATATGAAGGATTAAGGAAGAAGCTTGCCGATCCTGAATGGAAGCCCGATTTCGGGCCTTCGGCCTTCAATGCCAGGTCAGGTGCAACAGCGGTGGGCGCCAGGGATTTCCTCGTGGCCTTCAATATCAATCTGAACACCACATCCACGCGCCGTGCCAACGCCATTGCCTTTGATGTCAGGGAGAAAGGGCGGATGGTTAAGGGTGACAGGGGTGAGATGGCCAATGTCCCGGGAACACTGAAGTGTGTGAAAGCGATTGGCTGGTATATCAGGGATTACGGAATAGCCCAGATCTCGATGAACCTGACCAACATTTCGGTTACTCCGGTTCATGTTGCCTTTGATGAGGTCTGCAGGAAAGCCGATGCAAGGGGCGTAAGGGTGACCGGTTCGGAGCTTGTAGGTCTTATCCCGCTTAAGTCGATGCTCGAAGCCGGCAGGTATTTTCTTGAAAAACAACAACGTTCCACGGGTGTTCCGGATGAAGAGCTTGTTAAGATTGCCGTTAAATCGATGGGATTAAATGAGCTTGGCAGCTTTGATCCGCGTGAAAAAATAATTGAATATGTAATAAGCTCTGATGAAGACGAGGAAAAAATGAGATCTATGAGCCTGAAGGCTTTCATGGACGAAACCGCTTCAGAATCCGCGGCTCCCGGAGGCGGCTCCGTTTCTGCTTATATGGGGTCACTTGGCGTGGCTCTTGGAACGATGGTGGCAAACATATCAGGACACAAGAGAGGCTGGGATCACCGCTGGAAGGAATTTTCGGAATGGGCTGGGAAGGGAAAGGAGATCCAGAACAGACTGCTGAGATTTGTTGATGAGGACACGGAAGCCTTCAATAAAATACTCGGGGCCTTTGCTCTTCCGAAAAAGACTGATGAGGAGATTGAAGCCAGGAAGGCAGCGATTGCCGAAGCAACAAAGAACGCATGCATGGTGCCGTTCAGGATGATGGAGACCGCGTTGCCTGCCTTCGATCTTTTAAGGGAGATGGCTGAGAAGGGTAATCCCAACTCTGTCAGTGATGCTGCAGTGGGAGCCCTGGCACTGAGATCGTGCATAAGAGGGGCTTTTTTGAATGTCAGGATAAATGCAGCCGGACTTGATGACAGGGAATTTGTTGAAGACCTTCTTTCGCGTGGAAAAGCCATCGAAGAAAAGGCAATGAAGGAGGAAGAGTCCATTCTAGGCATTGCCGACCGGATCATGGGGAATGTAAAATAGCAAGAATATAGGGAAAAGCAGGAAGAGAAGAAAAAGCGGGAAGAATCTCTTTCAGAGAAATTTCAGGAAGGATCCGATACCGCCTATTCTCCGGTAATCCTTCTTATGGTTCTGAGTTTGTGGGAATATCCTTTCTTTTCTTTCTTGTATATACCCTGTGCGTCGATGATATCGATCCTTACCCTTCCGGAAGCGTGAATCACCAGTCCGCGTGAGAGTAGCATTCCCACGTGGTTTATTTTTCCACTTTCATCATCGAAAAGCAGAAGATCGCCCGGAAGTGTCTCTTGCAGGAAACTTATGCTAATACCTGCTTCAGCCTGTTGCCGGCTGTCGCGCGGAATTTTTATCCCCTGTATCTTGTAAACCAGCTGAACAAAGCCGGAGCAGTCGATGCCGGAGGGTATCCTTCCTCCCCATATATAGGGGCTGTTTATGAACTTCAGCGCAGTATCGGCCAGGCTTCCGGAAGCCTTCAGGTACGACTGGTTAAAATCCGGTGCGGCAGAGAATGTACAGTTGCCAGCCCTGAAACTGCCTTTTTCAAAATCGGGGTCATAAACCTCACAGCCTGCTTCCAGTACCATCCTGGTTCCGTCTTCCCTGTGGCAGGGCAGGGACCTGTTCAGTACCTGTCCCGTATCGTCCTGTCCGGCAGCTGAATGCTGAAGGTGGTCAGTGTCGATCCAGCCGCGGTAGTTGTCAAACAGGGTTTCTATCCTGTACCAGTGCCCAACATGATCTATAATCCTGTATTTCTCACCAAAAAGCACCTGGCTGAGCATTTCGGAGCGGTGTGAGGGTCCGGAACGAAGCGGAACGAAAACGTTGCAGCAAACGAAAGTGTCCATCTGAAATGTTTTTTCAAAATTAGTAAATTATGGGATTCCCGTACAAAGCGTATGATTTCTGCAGAAATCAGCGAAATGATTGACGGAGCTTAAAAAATATCTATATTTTTGGATTTTAATCAGATATATCAAAATTCGCCGATATGACATCATCGAGAAAACCTCCGGAGGTAAAACCCAATAAGAACTATCTGCATCATTTACTTCTTTTTATTGCAAGCATCATCATAGTCGTTGCGATATCGCCCCGTGAAGGCAAATTCAGATATGAGTTCCAAAAGGGAAAGCCCTGGCTGAGTTCTTCGCTGATAGCTCCATGGGATTTCGCGGTGGAGAAGCCGGATGAAGTAATCATCGCGGAACGCGACAGCATACTGCGGAATTTCGCACCATATTTCAAGCTCGACCCCGAGGTGGGAAAGAACAAGATAGCAGATTTTGATAATTATCTTAACGAAGTCCGCGAGAACGTGGAAAAGGAGTCAAGGGCAATAGATCCGAAGGAGTTCCAGGCAGTTAAGAGGGAGCTTGATTCCATTCTGTCAAGGATATATCATAAAGGAATTCTTGAAAGCAATGAGCTGATGCCTTACGAGAAGCTTCCTTCCGGTGTTACGGTTATCAGCGGTAAGGTTGCCGAGGAGAGGCCTGTGAATGGACTCTATAATGAGAAGGCTGCCTATCAGTTTGCTGAAGAGAAGAAAACAGAACTGGAGAACCGCTATGTTTCGGCACAGACCAAACCGGTAAGGGAATTCCTGTCCGAAGTCGCCCTTTATGATTTCATTGAGCCGAACCTCTTTTATGACGAAGCCACGTCGAATGCAGTTAAAACAAAGATGCTGGGAGAAATAAGCCATGCCCGCGGGCTTGTCCAGAAGGGAGAACTCATAATATCGAGGGGAGAGATAGTGGATGATCAGAAGTTCATGATGCTGGAATCCATGAAGAACGAATACGAAAGGCGTCTTGGAAAGGATGAAATGTGGCTTATCGTGTTCGGCAGGCTTATAGAGGTTACGGCATGCTATCTGGCCCTGTATTTCTTCATGTTCTATTTCAGATTTGACGTGCTGAGTTCCACCCACAAGACCTTTTTCATCATCCTGATAATACTTTTGTTTATTATCATAACCCGCCTGGTGGTCTATGTGCCGGGGAATGTCATTTTCCTGATACCATTTGCCATCATACCGATAATGGTAAGAACTTTTTACGATTCGCGGCTGGCGCTTTTTGTTTACCTTATAACAATAATGCTTACAGGCTTTTTTGTTCCCAATTCATTCGAGTTTGTTTTCCTGAGTTTTATCGCGGGAGTAATGGTAATAATTTCTCTTACAAACATATACAGGAGAGCAAGGCTGTTCACTGCAGCCGTGATAGCTTTTCTTTCGTATTCGATAGTTTATCTGGGAATAGGTCTGATGCAGGAAGGGAGTCTGGCCGGGATGAACTGGCGGAATTACATATGGTTTGCAGTTAACGGAGTTCTTTTGTTCCTGAGCTATCCCCTGATATTTATTTTTGAGAAGATGTTCGGGTTCCTGTCTGATGCGACCTTGTTCGAGCTGGCCGATACGAACCAGCCTTTGCTCCGGAAACTTGCGGAGGAAGCCCCGGGCTCATTCCAGCATTCGCTTCAGGTAGCGAACCTGGCCGAAGAAGCTGCCAGGGAGATTGGTGTGAATAATCTTCTTGCCAGGACAGGAGCCTTGTATCATGATATAGGAAAGACATATCATTCGGAATACTTCATTGAAAACCAGGCAGAAGGTTTCAGTCCTCACGATCAGATCGATGCCCTTGAAAGTGCGGAAATAATCATAGGTCATGTAAAAAAGGGAATGGAGCTTGCAAAAAAATACAATCTTCCTTCTGCCATTGCCGATTTCATACAGACTCATCACGGTACTGGGGTGGCATATTTCTTTCTCAAGAAGTATCTCGACAAGAATCCTAAGGCGACCGATATGGAAAAGCATTTTGCCTATGAAGGTCCAAAACCTCTGTCCAAAGAAACTGCAATTGTCATGATGGCCGATGCAGTTGAAGCATCTTCAAGAAGTCTGTCAAATTATTCTGAGGAAAACATAAGCGAGCTGGTTGAAAGGATAATTTATATCCAGGAACATGACGGCCAGTTTTCCGAGACGCCTCTTACATTTAAAGATATTTCGGATATAAAGAAAGTATTCGTAAAACGTCTTTCGAACATTTATCATGCACGAATAGCTTATCCCAAAAGGGAGACAGCCAGGGGTTAGCGCATGTCGATTATTTCAACACCTCTGTATTTGGCCGCTGAGAAGGCAAATTCGGAGTCGTCCGGTTTATAGCTGAGGTCGTAGCCTGTCACTTTCAGCATTACTGTAATCCCGTTTTTGTATTTGTATTCAAGGCCCTTGAGATCAAGCCCGGCTTTGCCTATTTCGAGTCTGATCCTTACATGGTCACTGTTGATGTCTTCGGGATACAGGTCGATTAAGTACGAAGCCGTTCTCTCTTCAAGAAGGCGGGATTTGTAATTTTTTTTCCAGATGGTGAATATTGCTGATGGCTTTGCCATGAACGAATCGTCATTCCTGTCAGGTTTGGTAATGGTCACTTCCTCCACATCGGGAAGGTAGCTCCACATATTTTCCCCGTTGTACCATAATATATTTTCTGGCAATTCAATCCTGTAGCGGTCTTTGCTCAGAACGGCCGAACCCTTGAGTCTGTTTGATGTACCTTCGACCTGATCGACGGTTTCCAGTGTAAATTGCATTGATACCGAGGGAGCTTTTGTTGCTTTGGCCGAGAAGTTTTCTAGTACCTTAACGGCAGCCGGATCGTTCTGGGCCGAGAGGCTGAGTGAGGCTGCCGCGAGGATGATTATTGCAGGAAGTCTTATCATTAAGATGTTTTTATTCAATATCCTTCAAAATCTGTTCCAAATATGTATAATCGGAAATAAGGACCTCCCTTGCCTTGCTTCCCTCGAATGGACCGACTATTCCCGCGGCTTCAAGCTGGTCGATCAGGCGGCCTGCCCTGTTATAGCCTATCGACAATTTCCTCTGGATAAGGGATGTGGATCCCTGCTGGTGCTGTATGACAAGCCGGGCTGCTTCCTCAAACATAGGATCTCTTTTTTTAAGGTCGACATCCTGCAGTCCGCCCTCGCTGTCGTCTATATACTCGGGAAGGTGCATGGCGTCGGGATAACCCTGCTGTGATCCGATGAATTCGGTAACTTGTTCTATTTCATTTGAATCGACAAACGCGCACTGCACTCTTATCGCTTCGGCACCTGAGGATACCAGCATATCTCCGCGTCCCACCAGCCGTTCGGCCCCTGTTGCGTCGATTATTGTCCTTGAGTCGATCGACGAGAATACCCTGAAGGCTATGCGTGTAGGAAAGTTGGCCTTAATGAATCCGGTGATAATATTTGTCGAAGGACGCTGTGTTGAGATGATAAGGTGGATACCAATAGCTCTTGCAAGCTGGGCAAGGCGCCCTATCGGAGGTTCAATCTCCCTTCCGGCTGTCATGATTAGGTCGGCGAACTCATCGATGATAAGAACGATGTAGGGAAGGTATCGGTGGCCTTTCTCCGGGTTGAGTCTTCTTGATATGAATTTCTCGTTGTACTCCTTGATAGCCCTGGCCTGAGCATCCTTCATAAGTTCGAGCCTGTTGTCCATCTCGATGCACAGGGAATTAAGAGTGTTTATAACTTTCTGGGTGTCGGTAATAATTGCATCCTCCTCGCCGGGAAGTTTTGCCAGGAAGTGACGCTCTATCTTTGAATACAGGGGAAGTTCCACCCTTTTCGGGTCGATAAGCACCAGTTTTACTTCCGACGGGTGCTTCTTGTAAAGGAGCGAAGTAATAATTGCATTGATACCTACTGACTTACCCTGTCCGGTGGCGCCTGCTACAAGAAGGTGAGGCATCTTTGTCAGGTCGACAATGAAAGGTTCATTGGTGATTGTCCTGCCGAGTGCAAGGGCAAGGTCGAATTTTGATTCCTGGAATGCCTTCGAAGTGATGAGCGATTTCATCGATACTATCTCAGGCTTCTTGTTGGGGACTTCAATACCCACCGTTCCCCGTCCGGGGATAGGGGCTATTATTCTAATTCCCAGAGCCGACAGGTTAAGGGCAATATCGTTTTCGAGCGATTTGATACGTGCGACACGGATACCTCTTTCGGGAACTATCTCGTATAGGGTGACTGTCGGACCTACCGTGGCAGAAATATGCTTTATGGCAATATTGTGGTCGCCAAGTGTTTTGATAATGTTTTCCTTGTTTTCGATGACTTCCCGGTCGTCGAATTCAAATTCCGATTTATGGTCGGTAAGAAGTGATACCGGAGGGTATTTGTATCTTGACAGGTCGAGTTTGGGGTCATAATTCTCAATTATCCTTTGAACCTCGTGATCGGGCAGGACATCAGTTGCTAAGGGCCTGGTGATGTTGATAGGCAGCTTTTCGGTGGTTTTGGTATTCTGACCGTCTTTCCCGAGGACATGGACTATAGGCCCTCTTGACGACTCACTGTCGTAATCATTGTCAGTCGGGCGTTTTACAACAAACTCCAATTCATCCTTTTCCTTCTCATTATCCTTTGCAGTTTCGGAATCGCCGGCCGGTCCTCCGGATGAGGAGCCCGGGACTGATGGAATGACGCTTATTATTGTGGATGGAATGGTTTTCGTGAAAGTCTCGGGTTTGAATCTCAGTGCAAAGACCAGATATCCTATAGTAAGAAACAAAAGGATAATCCCTGTGCCGATCTTGCCGGCGAAGGAGTTAAGCCATTCGGTTATCTTGAATCCCTGGGCACCTCCGGGACCACCGCCAAGGTATCCGTCGGCATTTCCGAAAATGAAGCCCAGTATAAGAGAAATGATTATAACCGCGAAGCTCAGTTTGACAATCAGCTTCCATAGCGTAAGCTTCGGGAATTTGAGAAGCTTGAGCCCGATAACGCCGACAATCAGGGGTATCAGCAGAGCCCCGTACCCGAATCCGTAACCGATTAACATTTTAGCAAGGAAATGGCCACTCTTTCCCGACCAGTTCCTGACCTTGATATCGGCATTGGAAATAACGCTGGAATCGGCAAGGCTGAGATCTGTTTCCCACCAGAAAAGGTATGATATACATGCCAGAAGCAGGTAGACGGCAAAGCCTGATATCATAATCCCTATTATGAAACTGACTCTTTCATCCTTGAAGAAAGGCTTTGATTTTGCCTTTGTTTTTGACGATTTTTTACTACTGCTTTCCTTCTTTTTGCGCATATCGTCTCAATTACACACAAACCAAAAAACACCCCAAAGGTAATAAATTTGGAAATCGGAAAGGAAGGGAAAGGAAACTTTGAAAGGCATGCAGCACGGCAATACCGGCAAAAGAGCTTGTTGTTTACTCACATACAGGTCTTCTCAGACCGGGATCAGACAGGGTTAATGGAAGACCCGACAGGAGGCTTTCAAAAGTTCACTATTTTGTCGATAAACCTGTTTATGTCTTTTTTCGAGACTCTTTTGAATTTCTGCCTTCTTTCAAATGCTTTATCAGGAATCTCTTTTTTATAAACATTCTGGACCTCAAAGTGGAATTCGGAGGAACCGATTACGAAGAAAAAGTTCATAAGGACTCCGTCAATCTCCTGAAAAGGAGTGGAAGCGTTTGGTTTTGATACCGGTATTTCAGTGGTGTACCATATTTGAAACACCTTTGACCTGTCGAAAGGGAGGGTAACCTCGGCATGCTTGCAATCGAAGCCGCATATTATTGATGTCTTCGATGTTTTCCTGATATTGATCCCCTTCATTGATTCGAATCCCGGATAGATTTCGCCCGGTTGCGAAGGATAGAAATATTTCAGGGTGAACATGCTGATGTATGTATCATAGATATCCTTCTCGGGATTGGCCAGGTTTATTATTCCGGAATTGCCGAACGGAGAAAGGAGCTCATATAATATTTTATTGTTCTTAAAGGATACGACAAGACTTTTGGGCAATATTTCCTTCGGCATGCGTGAGATATGACCCATGAAACTGACATCATAGTGGATTTCCCCCTGAACGAGGTCCCTGCATTTGTTTCTATTACAGGATGACAGTATTGTGACTGATAATATTGTAGCAAGAAGTACCTGTCCCGATCTCACCGGCTATTTTTTTGAAAGGGGTAAATGTAAATATTTTTTTTCACTTGCTTCATCCATCGTCCTTTATGCACTGCCCTAATAAAAACAAAGTTCAACAACATTCTTTTTATTTCATTTTCCGATTAGCGTACATTTACGGAAAAATCGTCGAACAGTAACATGTGGATAAAACCATCTGCCAAACTAAATAAGAACGGGTATTTTCATCAAACATTACATTTCTAAACTTTAAATATGAAAAAATGGCACTTGTTGTCTCTGCCGGCAACGCGATACGGCTTGCTTGTTAGTCAGGCTAACCTTCTTCGGACCGGAAATCGTCCATGATTACGATGGAGTATTAAAAGTAATTGTCCTCCGGTATCATAGAAAAATATTATTTAATTTTGCGCATTAAATATTGAAAGGAACAAACAATTTAAATCCAGGACCATGCCAGTCAATCTCCGCAACCGTAATTTTTTGAAGCTTCTTGATTTCACCCCCGATGAAATTCATTTTCTTCTCAATCTATCTGCCGATCTTAAAAAGGCAAAATATACAGGTACAGAACGACAGCTTCTGAAGGGAAAGAATATTGCGCTAATTTTTGAAAAGACTTCAACGAGGACAAGGTGCGCGTTTGAAGTTGCCGCCATCGACCAGGGAGCCCATGTAACCTATCTTGGGCCTACAGGTTCGCAGATCGGTCATAAGGAGTCGATGAAGGACACTGCACGTGTTCTCGGAAGGATGTATGACGGAATCGAATACCGCGGTTACGGACAGGCCATTGTTGAAGAACTGGCTTTATATGCCGGGGTTCCGGTCTGGAACGGACTTACCAATGAATTTCATCCTACACAGGTGCTTGCTGATCTCATGACGATGCTTGAGTTTACCGACAAGCCGCTTAACAGGGTATCTTTCTGCTACCTCGGGGATGCCCGTTACAATATGGGCAATTCGCTGCTGGTTGGAGCTACAAAGATGGGAATGGATTTCAGGACCGCGGCTCCGTCAGCCTATCAGCAGGACAAAAAGCTTGTTGATAAATGTAAGGTGATTGCCGCGGAAACCGGAGCCAGGATAAACATTACCGATAATGTCGGGGAAGCGGTGAAGGATGTCGATTTTCTGTATACCGACGTCTGGGTGTCGATGGGCGAACCCGATTCGGTATGGGAGGAGAGGATCAGGCTTCTCAAACCCTTTCAGGTGAATATGGATGTGGTGAGGAAGACAGGTAACCCGAATGTAAAGTTTCTCCATTGTCTGCCAGCTTTCCATAACCGTGAAACCATAATAGGTGAAGAGATTTTCCGGAAGTATGGTCTCGACGGAATGGAAGTCACTGAGGATGTTTTCGAGTCGAAGCACTCAGTAGTGTTTGATGAAGCGGAGAACAGGCTTCACACTATAAAGGCAGTGATGGTTGCCACATTGGGCTGATTGTCTGATCACTCACCTGATCCACTCTTTCACGAAATAGAATGTGATCACGAATGAGGTGGCAAGCTTCAGACCGACGCCTGTCAGGAATCCGAGAAGACTGCCGAAACCTGCTTTCAGGGCGTATTTCATATCATCCCTGAAGATCAGCTCACCCACGACTGCCCCGATGAAGGGGCCTATTACTATTCCAAAGGGTCCGAGGAACAGGCCTATTATCAGTCCGACGGTTGCGCCTCTTGTTCCGTACTTTGTACCCCCGAATTTCCTTGTTCCCCAAACGGGAACTATATAGTCAAAGATGGTTACGACTACCACAACTATAGCAAGAACAATAAGAAGTTTGTTTGAGAACTCGGCGAATCTCGTGAAATGAAAGACAACAAGACCGGCATAGCTTAAGGGCGGACCGGGAAGGACCGGGGCGAGACAGCCTATAATCCCGATCACAAGTAGTATTACTGCCAGTATTAACAGAATATAATCAACCATCAGGAAATGACTTCATTATTTAATATCCAGGTCTTCAAAGTCCAAATTGGTAAAATCCCCGGATGAGAGTTCTGAATGATCGCTGCTAACTATCTCTTCGGATAGCGCTGTTTCCCTTCTCGCTATGGCATTTCCGTTTGAAATGTAATCAACGGCATCCTTAAGTCCTTCAGAAAACTTCTCGAAGTCCTCCTTGTAAAGGAATATTTTGTGTTTCTCATAGAAGATCTTGCCTTCCTTTCCCACCCGTTTCTTGCTCTCGGTTATGGTAAGGTAATAATCGTCCTTGCGTGTGGCCTTGACATCAAAAAAATAGGTTCTTTTCCCTGCCCTTACCACTTTTGTGTAAATCTCTTCCTGTACAATCTGTTCTTTACTCCCGTTAATGACCTCCTTTAATCCGGCTTCTTCTTCCATTTCCAAGTCAGTTTAGGTTAGTCTGGTGTTATGCTTGTCAAAAGTAACAATATTTTTTAAAAACAATACACCGCCTTTCAAATCTGCATTTTAATTTTGGCCCGATGTTTTGCAGCTGACGGAAAAAAGTTATTTTTGCAGCCAAATTCTGAGGTTCTTTATAGATGATAAGCAGAAGATTATTGCGCATTAAGGCCTTGATGGCATTGTATGCATTCAACCGCGGGGAGGATGATGACATTGAGTTAGCTGAGAAGGAGTTGCTCTTCAGTATCGGGAAGACTTATGATTTGTATCATTACCTGTTGCTGCTTGTTGTTGAGGTAGCCGACATCGCTTCTGAAAAGATTGACCAGGCCAGGCAGAAGAAGATACCTACCCCTGAAGACCTGAATCCCAACACCAGATTTATCGACAACAGGGTGATCGAACAGCTGAGGAGGAATAAGTCCTTCAACGGCTATATCTCTTCAAAAAAGCTTTCCTGGGCTAATTTCCCGCATATTCCAAGACTGATGTACAACAAGATGATTGCATGGGAAAGGTATGAAAAGTACATGAAGCACGAAGCTCAGGGATATGTCTCCGACAAGAAATTCGTGATTGACATGGTAACACAGCTTTTCCTTGAATCTGAAGATCTCGAGTCTAATCTCGAGGAGCAGAGCATCTATTGGAATGATGACATGGAGTATGTTGCCGTGATGATAGAAAAAACCCTCAGAAAGTTTAAATCCGGGGATGGTGAGAATGTCGTAATGATGCCCATGTTCAAGAACAGGGAAGATGAGGATTTTGTAAAGATGCTGTTCAGGAAGACTATTCTCCGCGCGGGGCAGAATTCCGAACTGATCGACAGGAACACCACCAACTGGGAGATTGAGCGCATCGCGCTTATGGACATTCTCGTGATGCAGCTTGCCATAACCGAGATAATGGTATTCCCTGATATACCGGTCAAGGTGACACTCAATGAGTATATTGAGATAGCCAAATATTATTGTACACCAAAAAGCAGTACATTTGTCAATGGTATCCTTGACAACATTGTAAGGGAGATCAGGGAAAAGGGACTGTTAACCAAGACGGGTAAGGGCCTGATTGGTGAAATCAGTGAAGACCAAAACACGATTAGCATATATGATAAGAACTGAATTCTTTATTCCATTTGTTTTGATTGCATTGCTTGTTTTGGGATGCGATAATGCAGTCAGAAAGTCTGGAACCGGTGATGTTCCTGAAACCGAAGTTGCAGAACTTGTTTTCAGGGAATATGAATATGACTTTGGAAAGATAACAGAGGGAGAGAAGGTGGCTCACATTTTTGCATTTGAGAACAAGGGTCCGGGAAACCTGGTAATCAGATCAGCTTCGACATCATGCGGATGCACTGTTCCCAAGTACGACAAATCTCCTATCCCTCCCGGAAAAGGAGGAAGTCTTGAAGTTGTATTTGACTCCGGAGGAAGGAACGGCATCCAGACAAAGACAATTTCAGTCCATTCAAATTCCGTTACCGAAGTCGTGGTCCTCAGGATTACGGCCGAGGTTGTTTCCCGTAATTAGCAATAAACAAACAGACAACTACTATCAGAAATGAACAAATTATTTTTTATCCTCCTGATGGGGCAGCCGGCTGGAGCAGCAGCCGGACAAAGCAATGCATTTGTCACTTTCCTGCCTTTGATTTTGGTTTTTGTAATATTCTACTTCTTCATGATCAGACCTCAGATGAAGAAGCAGAAGGAGCTTTCGAACTACAGGAACTCTCTTAAAAAAGGCGACAAGGTTATCACTACCGGAGGCATTTACGGCAGGGTTAATGAAGTCAAGGACAACTATGTGATGCTTGAGGTCGGCGGTGATCTGAAGCTTAAGGTTGATAAGAGCGCCCTGATACAGGATCCGACTGCTGACAAATCATAGACTCCTTTATATATTACATGGGTGAACTGGCTGGGATCCATATGGACCAAAGGATCATTCAGGAGAAAGGGAAACGGGCATGACAGGGATATTGTCATTTTTGGATTCTTCCTTCTGCTTTCGTTTATCTTCTGGTACCTTAATTCTCTTGAAAAGGAAGTAGAGTACTCCATAAGGTATCCTGTAAGGTATGTCAATCTTCCGGAGGACAGGGTTCTGGCCGATGATCTTCCGTCGAGGCTGGAGCTTTACCTGAAGGGCCCCGGTTATTCGATACTGAAGCTCAGGATGTCGGGCAACCGGTCGCCGGTGATCCTGGATGTCTCTTCCATAAATTACAGGAAGGTACCCAACAGCAAGGCTCTGAATTATTACGTTGTAACTTCGGGGCTGATACCGAAGCTGAGAAACCAGTTGCGTGTCGAATGCGATATCACGACAGTCAAGCCCGACACCCTGTTTTTTGCCTTTGACAGGATTATCGCCCGACATGTTCCGGTAAAGCCCGATGTGGAAGTCAATACCGAAAGGCAGTATATGGTAAAGGGAGCCCTGGTGCTTGAACCCGATTCAGTAGAGATAAACGGGCCAAAGCGGATAATTGATACCCTTAGCGCAGTGATGACCAAAGCCGTCAGGATGAAAGGAGTCACGGAATCTGTCAGCAAGAGTATTTCTCTTGTTGTTCCCGATAAATGCAGCCTGTCGGAAAAGAAGGTGCTTGTTTCCATTCCCGTGGAGCAATTCACGGAAGCGGAAGTAAAGGTACCGGTCAAATTATTAAACTGCCCCGATTCAATTTACCTAAGGATATTCCCTGATGTTGTTACGGTAAGGGCTCTGGTTGCCGTAGGCGATTACAAGAAATTTGAACAGCTTCCTTTCGAGGTTATTCTTGATGCTGCCAGGGCTGATCTTAATTCAGACGAGAAATTACCTCTTACTTTCCGCAATGTACCTCCTTTTGTAAGTTCCATGAGGGTATCACCCTCGAAGGTTGATTTTCTTATAGAAAAGAAGGTGAAATGAAAGCGGAAGCGGGCAGCGGTCTTAAACTTGGTGTAACCGGCGGGATGGGCAGCGGTAAATCGACTGTATGCAAGGTCTTTTCCGTTTTGGGCATCCCTGTGTTTTCAGCCGACGACGAGGCAAAGAGAATACAGGACAATGACAGGGAGTTACAGGCTGCAATAAGTTCAGTTGCAGGCAAAGACCTTTTCCCGGGAGGAAGGCTCGACAGGGCTGAAATGGCCCGTCTCATTTTCAGTGACAGAAGCATACTCGAAAAGGTAAATTCCATTGTGCATCCTGCTGTTTTCAATTCTTTCCGGAAGTGGTTCCTTAACCAGAGTTCGCCCTATTCGATAATGGAAGCCGCCATTCTTTTCGAGAGCGGCGCTTTCAAAATGATGGACAGGATTGTTACGGTTATTACCCCGCTTGAGGAAAGAATTGAGAGACTTGTGTCGGGAAACAGGTTTACAAGGGAACAGGTAATTGAAAGAGTAGGTAATCAGCTTGATGACGCATCAAGGATAGCTGATTCCGATTTTTTGATATTCAATTCGGAAAACGATATGGTGATACCGGCTGTTCTCGGGATTCATGCAGAGATGCTCAAACTGTACGGGAAAATAAACAGGGATTGAAATGGGAAAACTACGACTGGGTAAATGGATAGGAGGGGGCCTGGGATTTGTTATGGGAGGGCCCCTGGGCGCAGTTCTTGGTTTTATGATCGGGTCGGTTGTTGACAACACCACCGTCCAGACTACAGTCTACAAAGGTTCACCGCGGACCACTGCCAGGGGCGATTTTGGCATGAGCTTGCTTGTGCTTGTTGCCGCCATGATGAAAGCCGATAACAAGGTGGTCAGGTCGGAGCTAAACTATGTAAAGCAGTTTTTTGTCAGCCAGTTCGGACATGATACAGCCCGGGACGCTATTCTGACACTAAGGGATATTCTGAAACAGGAGATACCCGTGAGGGATGTCTGCCTGCAGATTGCTTCTAACATGGATTATCCGTCAAGGCTTCAGCTTCTTCACCTTTTGTTCGGCATCTCGGGAGCCGACGGCAGGGTACATCCCCTCGAGGTGGAAATGATTGAGCGGATGAGTTCTTATCTTGGCATCTCACGAAGCGATTTTGTTTCAATAAAGAACATGTTCGTGCCGGAGACGGATTCGTCCTACAAGATCCTGGAGATAACTCCCGATGTAAGTGATGATGAAGTGAAAAAGGCTTACAGGGAGATGGCCAAGAAATATCATCCCGATAAGGTAAGCCATCTTGGTGAAGAGTTCAGGAAGACGGCTGAAGAAAAATTCAAGAAGGTTAACGAGGCTTACGCCAGGATAAAGAATGAAAGAAACATTTCCTGACGATATGCAGTAAAAATAATTACTGCCCGCGTGATGATTAATTAACATGAGTTAAATTTGCGCTCAAAACGGAAGCAGATGGTATTAAAGGATATTTTGGCAATTTCGGGTGAACCTGGTCTTTTCAGGTTCATCGCCCAGGGAAAGAATGCAATTATTGTGGAACATGTGGAAACCGGTAAAAGAAGCAGCGCTTTCAGTTCGGCTAAAGTGAGTTCTCTTGAGGATATTTCGGTTTTCACGGAGAATGAGGATCTACCTTTGGGAAAAGTGTTCGACAGGATTTTTGAAATGGAGTCGGGAGGCCCGGCAATCGATGCCAGGTCGGATGCTGAAAAACTCAGGGAGTATTTCGGGAAGGTCGTCCCTGAGTATTCAAAGGATAGAGTCTACATGAGCGACATAAAGAAAATCATCCTCTGGTATAATCTTCTTCAGCAGAAGGATATGCTTGTCAGGGAGGAAGCTGAGACGGAACAGGATAAGGAAGAAAAGCCTGACGAAGCCGGTAAGCCGGCAGATGCTGAAAAGCCGGAGGCAGATCAGGCCTGACAGCTGCCGGGGGAAATCATAATGAAACCATGAATTTCGGAGGTGATGAAGTATTGTATGATTATTCCGGATCAGGGATAATCATTGTTCCGGTACCGTATGATGAGACCAGCACCTGGATTAAGGGTGCCGACAAGGGTCCTGATGCGGTAATGGAAGCTTCAGTTAATCTCGAGTTTTATGACATTGAAACAGGAACTGAAGCTCATCTTCATGGTATTCACACAATTGCACCGATAACGGAGAAGGAATCCCCTGAGAAGCTTATCGAGGCTGTTATGAATCAGGTTACGATCCTGCTTGAACAGGGCAAGTTTCCAGTTGTGGTGGGAGGGAATCACACGGTAAGCATAGGTTCGGCAATGGCATTCGCCCGGTATTTCACAGATCTTTCCATTCTTCAGCTTGACGCCCATTCTGACCTGAGGCATGAATATGAAGGATCTCCCTTCAATCATGCATGCGCCATGGCCCGGATGCGCGAGCATGCACCCATTGTGCAGGTGGGTATCAGGAGTATGTCGAAGGAGGAAGTACCTCTTGCTGACCCGGAACGGATCTTTCCTGCCCATATACTCTATACTGATAAATCGGCATATAAAAAGGCGGCTGACATGCTTTCGGAGAATGTTTACGTCACAATTGACCTGGATGTTCTCGATCCCTCGCTGATGCCGTCGACAGGTACACCCGAGCCGGGCGGGCCTGACTACAGGGAGCTGATGAACTTCCTGAAAGAGCTTGCCTGCAGGAAAAACATTGTTGGTTTTGACGTGGTGGAACTTTGTCCTTCGCCGGATAATAAAGCTCCTGATTTTGTAGCGGCGAGAATCATTTACCAGCTTCTCAGCTATATATTCTCTCAGCCCCGTCGCAACAGCTAAGCGGCTCCGGGCATCATTCGAATTTCTTTGCTTCTTCCCATATCTCATTCATTTCGTCGAGGCTCATGTCATGGAGCGATTTCCCCTTGACCATGGTTTCCTGTTCGAGGTAATTGAAGCGTTTGATGAATTTCCTGTTTGTCTTTTCAAGAGCTGCCTCTGGATCTATTCCATACAGTCTTGAAGCATTGATTATTGAAAAAAGGAGGTCGCCGAGTTCCGATTCAATCTTTTCCGTGTCCTTGTTTTCAGCCTCTTCCTTTAGTTCCGACAATTCCTCGAGCACTTTATCCCAGACCTGTGTTCTGTCTTCCCAGTCAAAACCCACGGCTTTTACTTTTTCCTGTATACGGTTTGCTTTTACAATGGCGGGAAGAGAAGATGGCACACCAGAAAGGACCGGCTTGTAACAGTCGCTTTCCTTTATCTTGAGATGTTCCCAGTTCTTTTCTACCTCCGCGGGATCGGCAACTTCGATGTTTCCGAATACATGCGGGTGACGGTAAATTAGCTTTTCGTTAATGCCCTTAAGGACATCTGTCATTGAGAACAGATTTTTCTCCGATCCTATCTTCGCGTAGAACACTACATGCAGCATGATGTCGCCCAATTCCTTCTTTATGCCTTCGTCATCGCCCGACAGGATGGCGTCTGCAAGTTCGTAAGTCTCTTCAATCGTGAGCTTGCGCAGGCTTTCGTTGGTCTGTTTCATGTCCCACGGGCATTTCTGTCTCAATTCATCAATAATATCCAGGAGCCTTGAAAACTCCTCGCAACTTTTTTCCTTGTAAGTCATTTTTATTTGATTAGAACAAATGGTTTGGCGGTGCCGTATTGCCTAAAGCATCAATTCTCACTGACGAGCCAGTCTCAATGCTTAGGAGTTCGGATATATTTGCCCCGTTAATTGAAAACTCGAGCAGATCGAGGGAGTTGAACCTTGCAAGCAGGTCGCCCACCGGCACATCGCTGTAATTCCGGGAGATTGAGTCGGTAAAGTTAAGGTTACTCACAATATATATTCTGAAATCCTTGTTTTCGAATACTCGGTAAAAGACCTCACGGGTAATATTTGAAATCGCGTTTCCGTAGGAATCGATAAAGATAATGCTTCCTATTATGACATCGGCATCGATAGTTGCCCTGAAAGGAAGTGTTTCGTGAATTTTTTTCAGAGGAGTACCCAGTTCCGACGGTTTTTTCCCTGCAATCAGTCCGGCGGCAGCCCGGGCGAAAACCTCAAGTTCATCCGTAGTTTCATCTGCGCCGATGCTTATAATCTCATCAGGCTCTGAATTGAGTATCAGGCTGAAGATGCCGTTGTCGGCGCCGATGAAATAATGTCCCTTTGATTTCACTATCAGATATCCAGCGCCTTTCGCGGCTTCCGAGAGGATGCAGATAATGTGTATTGATCCTGCCGGATAATTCATGAAAGTGTTCCTTATTATGAATGATCCGCGCGAAATGTCGAAGGGAGTCAGGCCGGAAGCGTTTTCAATGATTGCAGTACCGGGGCACATGGTACAGAGCTTCCCCCTGATTATTCCATTGTAAATATCATCAGGTCTCCATTCTGTTGTCAGGGTGATTACCGCCATAGGGAAAAAACTTAGGACAAAGATAATCTTCTAACGAAAAATTACGCTTACTTTGCAGGGGTCAAATGATCTTTTTTAAAATGCTGCCACTGAAGACTATCTGCTTTTTTATAATTTGAGGCAGTAAAATAAGGCTGGGAAGAGGGAATTTTCCCGCCGGAGAGTATCAGGAGGCAGCCTGAGGTGTTTACCGGAATTGAAGAATAGTTTAGTTTTAAATGACAGAGTTAGTAATATTCCTTGAAGATATAGATCCTGTAGTTTTTTATGGTACCAACAATTTTGTGCTTGACAGAATCCGCAGATTATTTCCCAAGATAAAGATCATAGCAAGGGGAAATGAGCTGAAGTGCATGGGAGAGGAGGCGGAGATTGCTATTTTCGCGGAGCGTTTCAACGAGATGCTGGAGTATTACCGCAAATACCATCGTTTTAATGAGGAAGATATTGAGAAATACTTTTTTGATGCTGAACACATGAAGTCGGCATCTGACGGACAGTTTGAGGAAGTCATTGTATATGGTACGAGCGGCAGGCCCATCAGGGCAAGGACGGTCAACCAGCTTAACCTGGTGAACCTGTACAGGACAAATGATCTTATCATAGCTGAAGGGCCGGCGGGTACCGGTAAGACTTACACCTCGATAGCCCTTGCCGTGAGGGCTCTCAAGGAAAGAGAGGTTAAGAGGATAATTCTCGCGCGTCCGGCCGTTGAAGCAGGAGAACGGCTTGGTTTTTTGCCGGGAGATATGAAGGAAAAACTTGATCCCTATCTTCAGCCTCTGTATGATGCCCTGCATAACATGATCCCGTTCAAGAAGCTTGAGGCCTGGATGGAAGACGAAACCATTCAGATTGCTCCCCTCGCCTTTATGAGGGGAAGAACACTTGAGAACGCGTTTGTCATTCTCGACGAAGCCCAGAATGCCACCATGCCCCAGCTCAAAATGTTCCTCACCAGGATGGGTATCGGTTCAAAGTTCATAATGACAGGCGACGCGACCCAGATCGACCTTCAGAAAAAGTCGGATTCGGGTTTGCTTCAGGCTATGCGGATTCTCTCGGATATTGAAGGGGTATCCATAATCAGGTTTGATGAAAGGGATATTGTCCGCCATAAGCTTGTCAGGCATATTATAAAGGCCTATGAGAAGGATGAAAATGAATCCGGAACAAATGGCAATAAATGAATGAAGATACAAAGGACACATCTCATCATGGTCTGATTCTTGCTGACACGAAATATGAATTTGGAAACAAGAATGGAGAGATAATGAATATTTTGACAAAATACAGATCAATACCGGTTCTTATCGCGATTCTGCTGATATTTTCGACTGAGGCCATTGCCCAGGTCAGGGTCGAAAGGTCGCGTGACAAGGTTGTCATCTCGGGAGTGAACTATTACATTCATCCCGTACGTAAAGGGGAGACCGTATATTCAATTGCAAGGGCATACGGAATCACCACACAGGATCTTGTCAGGGAGAATCCATCTGCAGCTGAAGGCCTTAAGGAGGGCCAGAGTATCAGGATACCTGAAAGGCTTGTCGATACCGCGCCACCTGCAAGCATTCCGGAAATACCTCAGCTGACCAGGAATGAGCAACTTTATATCTATCACAAGCTGCAGGCAGGGGAAACGGTGTACCGCCTGTCGAAGCTCTACAATGTAAGCGAAAATGACATAGTAGGGAGCAATCCGGGAATTGACATAAGTAAATTGCCTGTTGGTCATGAGATTGCAATCCCCAGGCAGAGATCCCTGCCGCCTGCACAGGGAACAGCCGGCGTTCAGGAGAGACATCGCGCTGAAAGATCTTCAGTCAGCACTCAGGAGCAGAGGCCCTTTTTCCACAAGGTGATAAGGGGTGAAACTCTGTCGTCCATAGCCAGAAGATACAGAGTAACCCTTAGAGAACTGAAGAGAGAGAACCCTTACGTCAGGTTCCCGCAGGTAGGCGACTCCCTGAGAATTCCCGGGATGAAAGTCACAGTACCTGTTGCCGTTGAATATTTTGAGGCAGCCATTGATACGGCAGCAGTGGAAGAGATAATATATGCCGATACCATTGAAAGGCCTTCCGGGATAACACCGGTTACCAGTCTGACGGGATCATACAACGTTGCGGTGATGCTGCCATTTTACCTGTGGGAGAATTCAAGAAGATACGAGATAGACTCATCGAAGGTTGTTGCCGGCAAGAGAGTGTACAGGGAGATAAACCGGCCCGACGACTGGATCTATCCCCGCAGCCTTGGTTTCGTCGAGATGTACCAGGGAATTTTACTTGCAGCCGATACACTTCGTTCGCTTGGATTGAATATCAATATTCATGCGTTTGATGTAAAGAGCGACACCATGGAGGCAGTAAGGCTGATCAGATCAGGCAGGCTTGATAAGATGGATCTGATCATAGGACCCGTATATTCGGAAAATCTGGCTGTTGTTGCCTCATACGCGGGAAAACTGGGAATACCGGTTGTTTCACCGGTACAGCTTGAGAAGAATACGGTTCTCCGCGACAACCCCTTGCTGTTTCTCTCGATCTCATCACTGGAGGTGGCCCAGCAGAATATGGCCGGAAAAATGCAGGATTATGCAGGCTCCAATTTTATTATCATCCATTCAAGCGCTGAGGAGGAAGTAAAAGGTGCAGAAAGGATAAGGAATCTCATCCTTGACGAAATCAGCCAAATAGCTGATCCGGCTGAAATCAGGATTAGGGATATTACTTTCTACAGCCGTTCAACATTTGGAGGTGATTCCATCAACAGGCTTGCTAATTCATTGTCGGACACAAACCGGAATGTGATTGTCATAGCTTCGGAAGACCCGCCCGTGATGAGCGAAACAATCACAAACATCCATGCCCTTGCACGGAAGTACCAGCTTGATGTTTTCGCTTATCCGGGCATGCGCTATCTTGATAATCTCGATCACAGGATATGCTTCGATCTGGGCCTGATGATCTATTCACCTTACTGGATAGATTATTCACATGATGATGTGATCCGTTTCAACAAGCTGTTTCGTGAGAAGTTTCTCACGGAACCGCCGGAAATCAGCTATGCCTGGCAGGGTTATGATGTCCTTTACTATTTCCTCTCAGGAATGGCTATTCACGGGAAGGAATTATTCCTGTCGCATCCGCGGATTCATAATCCCGATATGCTCCATACCGACTTTGATTTCAGGAGACGGAACCCCGGTGATGGATTTGAAACACAAAAATTATTCCTTGTAAGATATTCTAAAAACTACGAGCTGGAGCTAGTTGAGTCTTATAATCAGCATATTACAGACGCAGATTAGCTTATTGTCAGGAAAGCCGGATAGGGTGAAAACCCCTCTTTGTTAATAAAAATTAACAAAGAGGGAATATTGTTGACCTTTAAATTGTCTAAAAGAAGTATGATCAGGGAATCGTACAGGCAGAAAAGCGATACTGAACTGGTAAAATCTTCACTGGAGGGCGACAAACAAGCTTTCAGTGAAATAGTTAAGCGATACCAGGGAATGGTTGCAAGGACTGTAAAGGCTATGCTTGGAGATTCCGTGTTCTCTGAAGATATAGGGCAGGATGTGTTTATCAAGCTGTACTATTCACTTTCCGGTTTCAGGGGAGAGGCAAAGCTTTCGACTTACATTCAGAAAATAGCTGTCAATCTAACCCTGAACGAGATAAAGAGACGAAAGAGGTTCTTTTCAACGTTCTCTCAGAAAGGGAACAATGAGATGTATGAGTTTGAGATTGCCGACCATGACACGGAGGAGAAGAAGGACGCCAGGGAGTTGGTTGGCAAGGCTCTGAAGAAACTGGATCCAAAATTCCGGGTAATAGTGGTGATGAGGATGCTGCAGGGTTACTCCACAAAAGAAACCGCCGAAATTCTGGATATCCCGATCGGAACAGTCCTTTCGAGGTTGTCGAGGGCACAGGAACAGATGAGGATCATATTGGAAAAAATGTAGTTGTTATGGAAATATCTGAATTGAAGGCATTGATAGTCAGATCGCTTGATAGCAACGGCGATCCAGGGGAAGCTTCAAGGCTCCTTGAGGAAGCCGGAGTCAGTTACAGTTTTGGCGCCGGGTTCCAGGATAAGGTACTTGAAAGGATTGCTTCAACGGGGAATGCAATAGTCAGGGAAATGGAGTCGGTCCGCAACCTGAATAATATTTTCTACCGCATTGCCCTTTCAGGTGTTGCGGCAATAGTGATATTGCTGATCTCCATTTTCATGATGCAGGGCTCCCTTTCCGTTGATGCATTTCTGGGCCTTGGCAGCAGCTATGATGAAAGCCTCCTGTATCTTCTTACCGGAAACTGATAAGTCATGAGAAAACGACAAGTAATATTTGCTATTGTAATCCTGCTCATAGGTGTTGTTATCGGAATGCTTACATCAGCACACCTCAGGCTGAACAGGCTGAAGCCAGTGAGAATGTATTTCTCCGAGGAGCGTTTCCGCGAAGGTTTTTACAAGCTTATACAGCCTGATGAAGAACAGAAGGCCAGGATTGACCTGATACTCGACAAATACGCCAAAATAAACAGCGAAACCCAGAGCCGGTTCAGGAAGGAGCTTGATTCCAATGTCAGGGCGATGAGGAAGGAGCTTGATTCCAATCTTACAAAGGAACAGCTTGACCGTCTTAAGGAGATGGACGAAAGGCGTCAGGAGATGATGAAAGAGGGTAGGATGAGAAGGGAAAGCGAAAGACCGGGATACCGCGGCGACAGGTCACATCAGGGGAGGCAGGGACCTCCGCCACCTCCGCCTCCGCGCGGGCACGACAGCGCTGATTATTCAATTGAGAACAACAGGTAGTCGAGCAGAATCGGAAGATCGTCGGGGTTGACCCGGAGTGAAAGCAGGAGTGGCCGGTCTTCCTCAAAAATATTCATAAACTTTTCTTTTGTAATTTGTCCGCTGTTGATGCCAAGGCGGTAAAAATCAACGGCCTCTTTCCCGCGTCCCTGGCACAGTGCAAGATGCCCCCTGTTTATATAGTCGTAGGCATTGAGTTTCCCGGTTGCCAATCGTTCATAGTATTTTTCCGAATCTGCAAAACGTCCGAGTGCAAAGTAGCAGAATGCTATGGGCCGCAATATCTTAAGGTTACCCGGGTCTTTGTATTCAACTCTGAAATAGTATTTAAGAGCGCTTTCATAGTCGTTCAGGTCAAGATAACAGTGCCCGGTCATGATAGCGGTGTGCATGTCGTCAGGATCCATCATTCCGGCCTGAAGATAATGATCGAGAGCTTCTTCAGTTTTGCCTAGACGCCTCAGGCACAATCCGATCTTCTTCAGAGTCCATACTTTTCTTTCTATCAGCTCGGCTCTCTGATAGAACTTAAGCGCCTCCCCGTAATTCTCTTCCTGCTGATAGCAAAAGCCCGTCTTCTCATACAGCTGTGAATTGTCGGGATCCGACTTTGCAAGCCTCAGGAAAATATCAAGTGCATCGGAAAAGTAATTCTTGCTGAAGAAATATTCCGCCAGACCGGCTTCAGCTTCGCGTGACGGACATGCTATCCGGAAAAACTCTGAATTGTAAATATCCAGTTTTCCCGAGAACAGGTCTTCGAATTCTTTCCTGTAAGGGGACAGTTTGTAGAACCTGTAGATATCCTGCAGATATTGAGTGACATTGGTTCTGAAGGTTTTATATGGATCGCTTCCCGTTTCTTCCACTCCAAGCTGCTCCAGTCCGTCAAGTTCCATACGGAATACCTTAAGCATCATGGTTTTCTGTGATGAAGGAAGATACTTCAGGTTCAGCAACAGGGAGTACTTGTCGGAGTTGCAAATAAAGGGAGTCTTGTAGAGAGCTTCAGCAAGCTCGTTTGTTCCGGGGCCCAGTATTTCATCATTGAATATCTCGTTAAGGATCTCGTGATCGGGGTGAAAGGGAACAAACCAGTTGTGAAAAACCTTGAAGAAGTCAAAATGCTTGAGGTTTGCAAATGCCGACATATAAACATCGGCGCCTTCCATCTGGAGGTTGGTAAGCTCTTCCATGGTTTTGAAGATCTCCTCCGACTCGCTGAACATTTTGGACCAGTCGGGGTTCTTTTCACCGTAAATATCTCCGGGAAGAATATCGTCCAGATCAAGCTTTTCCTCAATCCGGGGTTTGAGTTTTGCAACCTTTGGGAGTATCTCTTCATGGAGCTTTCTGCTAAGGTCTTCAGTCTCCCTCGACCTGATGGTCTGCAACACTATTATCCTGCAATGTTCGCTGAAGTTCGCGGTATTGCTGAGGCTCTTTATCCTGTCGGTTATTTTAGGGTAGAGAAGGATGCGCGAATCATAATAGTGAAGATTGAGAATGAGACCGACAAGCGCTCTTTCCATGACCTGCGGAGTTCCTGCCTCGTAAAACCGGATCAGGTTCATGAGCTTGTTTACCTGGAATGTTCTTAATGAACTGAGCGTCATCGCGCTGATAAAGATGCTCGACTCGTACCACCTGAATTTTCCCGATTTCATGATGATTTCAACAAGACTTTCCTCGGCATCGCCATAGTAATCGGTAAGCCACAGATGGTTGAATATCTTTCTGATAAGCTCCTTGTGTTTGAGGGAAAGTTCCGACTCCGGGTCGGGGCATATTTCAGTTGTGAGTTTCAGCCATTCGTCCAGTTCCTGCTTGAACATCAGGTCATCAACAGTTTCAACAAGTGATTTTCCGGATAGTTTCTGTTCTTTCATGGTCTGTTGCCTGACCCAGTAGGTGTGCCAGCCGGAATAACGTGACAATATGTCCTGTCTCAGCCGGTCGGCCAGATTGAGAATTGACTGTTTCAGCTTCAGGTATATCCTGCTTCGCTCCGGATCGTGTATTCCTTCAATGGTATATGTAAGCATGTTCCTGTAGGTCATGACGATGTTGTTGTATTCGTCACGCAGTTCGCCCAAAGATGAAACGAGAATCATATCCTCCAGTATATCAAGACTTTGCTTGATCTTTTTATCGGATACAAGTTTGCATATACGTTTATGCTGCAATATAACTTTTGAAGTATCCACAAGCTGTTGATGTTTTCCGCCCGACGATTTAGCAGTCCGGACTTAAACTTTCCCTGCAACAATCAGACCGTTGCCCGTTCAGCCGTGAAAAGGCTATGGATAAGGCAGTATTCATGACATAATTTCGTTTTGTACCTAATGCTTAAGCTTAAAAGTTGAACCCGATGCTGATGAATCCTTTCAACTCACTTAGCCAGCGTTTGGTATTGCTTAATCCGTGCATAAATCCTATACGCGAGGGGCCAATGACCGACATATAGCCAAGGCCGATTCCATATCCTCCCAGGACGGAGTATTCTTTCCCGCTTTCGGGTTCCTTTGCCAGTGCGAAGGAAGTCAGCAGGCCGACATGCAGATCCTTGTAAACCTCCCAGTCGGTATCAAACCTGATTCCGGCAAACTGGTTGACCTGGATCTCCCCCGGATGAAATCCGGTCAGGGGTATTGATTTTGAGTAAGGGCCTTCAATACCACCGGCGAAGTAATAAGTATGAGGCGATGGTATGGAGTCGGGCGTGTAAGTCAGCAATGCATCGCCGCCGATCGTGAAGGTCAGCTTTCTGCTTGATGAAACATATTGTCTTACGCTTCCGCCTGCTGCCCACAGCCGTTTGAACATAAACCCGCCAGGCTGATCAGGGGTGTATTTGTTTTTCTCATTTTCCCTTATCATTTTAGCGGAGAGCAGCCGGGATACGTTTAACGAAAGCTGAAAAACAGTTCCGCTGTTCGGGAAATGTTTGGTGTCGACTGTGTTCAGCTGATTCAGGTAACTTGCATTTACTGAACTGAAAGAGACTCTTCTAAGTGCTTCGGTCCGAATAAATCCCGGTGTGAAGCCGGCGTACTCAAGATTAACTGAAAGGCTCATGAAATGGTTGAGTCCCGACCTTTTATTTATTCCGATACCTCCGCTGCTTGTTCGGAGTGTGTATTTGCCTGTTTCTCCCAGCAGCTTCATCACAGGTATCATCGTGTTGTCGGTGTAAAATGATGCATTAAGCCCGAAGGACTGGTTTCTGTCGATGAACTGGGTGGCGTTGACCCTGAAACGGTAATACTGGCCGATATATCCATCCATATCGATAAGCGAGCGCGAATGGAGGAGGTTTTTCACCGACATGTTCAGGAGTATTCCTGCCATCAGGTTATTGTCGTAGTGAATGGATCCGTACAACATAGCCTGTGGCTTTTCCTGGCATTCTATGACAAGCTTTAATGAATCGTTGCCGGGAAGCACCCTGTATTTTACCTTGTCGAACCATGCCCGTCCGTACAGGAGGTCGATCTTTTCGCCAATCATATCGCTGGTAACTATCTGACCCGGATAGATGTCAAGCACACCAAGGATACGGTCGTCAGGTATCAGTTCGTTACCGATCACTTCTATCCTGTCAAATTTGAATTCGGTCTTTCCCAGGAGGGACTTTGGCGGTTTCTGCGGTCCCAGCCTGTTGAGCGAGTCGGCAAGCCTCCTGAATTTTTCCTTGAAAGGCAGTGCCGCGAGATAGCCCCTTCGGATTATGGAATCGGAGTTTGTAAACACGGTGGAAGAAAAATCCCTGACGTCAGGCTCAATAAGTATGTCGATAAGTTTTTTCTGTTCGGCGTAATCGTTTATGGAATTAAAGAAACTGAGCTGTTTGAGTACACCGGTCACCGACTCCAGTTCCTGTTCATTATAGCGGTGAAAACCGGTGTAAGAGCCTATCACTATGTCAGCTCCCATTTCCCTCAGTTCCGATACGGCAATATTCCTCACAAAACCGCCGTCGATAAGCACGGCAGAATCTATTTTCATGGGAGTGAAAATGGAGGGAACAGCCATGCTTGCTCTCACGGCGTCAGCCAGGTAACCGTTTTTCAACACCACCTTACCCGTCGATATCAGGTCGGTACCTATACACAGGAAAGGGATGGGCAGCTTTGAGAAATCATTGATATCAGCCGCCGGCCAGATGAAATGGCTTAATGTTTTTTCTATCTGCTGGCCATTTATCAGACCTGAAGGGAGCTTTACTTTTCTTGCCAGTATAGGCAGAGCCAAAATGTTGTTGTTAAAATACTTCTTCTCTGTATAGATCACCTTGTATTCAGGAACATTGTTTGAAAGTATGAGGTTCCAGTCGGCATGGCGAAATAAATACTTCATTGTATCGGGACTGTAGCCTATTGAATAAAGTGATCCGACAATGCTGCCCATGCTTACACCTGTGATGTAATCAGGTCTCAGTCCGGCTTCTTCCATTACTTTCAGCACACCTATATGGGCCATCCCGAGCGACCCTCCGCCGCTGAGTGCCAGACCCAGCCCGGGCCTTTTCCCCTCAGCCTTCTGGCCTGAAACAGAATGACAGGTGCAGAAGAGAAGAATCAGTAAAACAATTACCGGTATCGTCTTTCCCGGGAATGATAAACGAATGGCTTTCATTGTTAAATATTCTGATTGCATTGACTTTAACCTGCAATTCAACGGCATGAATAAGCAAGATACTAATTTTGTATAATTTTAGCGCATGAATTTTTCAACAAAGCCCGGGAATAAATTTCTTCCCACAACAGTCAGGGAGATTGAATCGCTGGGTTGGGATCAGCCTGATGTGATTATCTTCAGCGGGGATGCCTATGTTGATCATCCCTCATTTGGTGCCGCGGTAATAGGAAGGGTGATTGAATCGGAAGGCTTCAGGGTCGCTATTGTGCCGCAGCCCAACTGGAGGGACGATCTGCGTGATTTCCGGAAACTGGGACAGCCGAAATATTTCTTCGGGATTACTGCCGGCAATATGGATTCGATGGTGAATCATTACACTGCACTGCGCCGGCTGAGGTCGGACGATGCCTATACGCCTGGCGGGAAGGCCGGGTTCAGGCCCGACTATCCGACGGTAGTTTATACCAGGATACTGAAAAAGCTTTATCCGGATGTGCCTGTAGTTGCAGGGGGCATTGAAGCTTCGATGAGGCGCCTTGCTCACTATGACTACTGGCAGGACAGGGTTGATCCGTCAATCCTGCTGACCAGCGGGGCTGACATGATTGTTTACGGAATGGGCGAACCGCCGGTGAGGGAGCTTATGAGACTTCTTGCAAGGGGAATACCCTTTTCATCGCTTACCACTATCCCTCAGACTGTTGTTGCGCTGGACAGGCGGGCACAACTGCCGGTGAATCAGAAATGGAAAGATGTTGTTCTGGCCCCCTATGAGAAATCGGGGAAGGATAAAAAAGTATTTGCCTCCAATTTTGTTCTTTTCGAGCAGGAGTCGCACAGGATATCGGCATCAAGGCTTATAGAACCCTCCGGGGAATTCAATGTAATAGTTAACCCGCCTTTTCCGCCTATGGATGAGAAGGAGGCAGACAAGACATATGATCTTCCGTACACATACATGCCTCATCCCAGGTATAATGGCAAGGGAGCTATCCCGGCTTATGAGATGATAAAGTTCTCGGTGAATATTCACAGGGGATGTTTCGGAGGGTGCAGCTTCTGTGCCATTGCCGCGCACCAGGGAAAACAAATAGTAAGAAGGTCGGAGGGATCTGTTATGGCAGAACTTGAGAAGCTGAAGAGCTTACCGGGCTTCAGGGGATATTTTTCGGATCTGGGCGGTCCCTCGGCAAATATGTTCAACATGAAGGGCAGGAACAGGGAAATATGCCTGAAATGTTCGCGTCCTTCCTGCATCTGGCCGAAGGTTTGTGCCAATCTTGATACAGATCACAGGAAGCTGACGGAATTGTACAGAAAAGTGAATAATATGCCCGGGGTGAAGAAGGCTTTTATCGGAAGCGGGATAAGGTATGATCTTTTATTTCGGGAATGGAACAGGAATGCGGGCATTGGAGAAAAGGAGTACCTTGAGGAGCTTGTAATTAACCATGTTTCGGGCAGGCTGAAGGTAGCTCCCGAGCATAATTCTCCCCATGTTCTTTCACTGATGCGGAAAACGCCTTTCAGCCTTTTCAGGAAACTCAGGGATCAGTTTATGAAGATTACGGCAAGGGAAGGTCTTAAATATGAGATTATACCCTATTTCATATCATCTCACCCGGGTACGGCGGAAGCGGATATGGAGGCGCTGGCAGGGGAGGTGAGGAGCCTGGGAATCAGGCCTGAGCAGGTTCAGGATTTTACTCCGACACCAATGACACTTTCCACGGCCATGTACTGGTGCGGATTTGATCCGTATACGGGGAAAAAGGTATATGTTGCCAGGAATCTTGATGAGAAGCGCAGGCAGAAGGACTATTTCTTCTGGTACCGGCCGAGGGGAAGAAAAAAAGCCGGAACATGAAGTTCCGGCTAAGATCAGGTTTTAAAACATTCAAAGGATCAGTTATTCGTACTCCTTGAGTATTTTCTTTACATCATCGGGGGCTACCCTGCCGTAGGTTTTGTCGCCAATCAGCACAACGGGTGCCAGTCCGCATGCTCCAACGCATCTCAGGCTCGACAGTGAAAATTTGCCGTCAGGTGTTGTCTGGCCAACCTGAAGTTTGAGTTCTTTCTTGAACTCTTCAAGGACCCTCTCGGCGCCTCTTACATAGCATGCGGTACCCATGCAAATACTGATGGGATGTTTCCCTTTCGGCGTCATTGAGAAGAATGAGTAGAAAGTGACCACACCATAAATTTTCGCGACAGGGATACCTGTTTCTGCAGATATAACTTCCTGGACCTCTGCAGGCAGGTAGCCGAAGTGTTCCTGGCAGGCATGAAGTATATTTATCAGTTCCTGGGGATCTCTGTTGTAGGAAGCGCAAATCTCCTTAATCTTACTGACATCTTCCTGTCTTATTTCTATTTTTATATTTGACATAACATTGAATTTTATTGGACCTTACAGGTTCTGTTCTACTGTTTGACGATAATTTTCTTTTTCTTGTCGAAATAGCTGGTATGAAGCAGGTGGTGAGCCTTTTCGCTGTTGGGTTCGCCCAGGAATTCCTCATAAAGCTTGATGATGAAAGGATTCTCGTGCGATTTTCTGATAGGCTTGTTTGCATCTTCCCTGTAAAGGGCAGCAGCCCTGGCCTTTAGAACACCCGACTTGCCATGGTGCAGAGGCTGTCCTCCTCCTCCGATGCAGCCGCCGGGGCAGGCCATAACTTCAATGGCGTGGAACTGCGATTTACCTGCTCTGACCTCTTCCAGAAGCTTTCTGGCGTTTGCCAGGCCGTGAGCAATTCCGATATTAACAGGAAGACCGTCGAAATCGATAACAGCCGAGCGGACGCCCTCAAGACCTCTGAGTTCATGGAAATCAATCTTTTCCAGTTTCTTTCCCGTGAAAATTTCATAGGCTGTTCTGCAGGCAGCTTCAATAACGCCTCCTGTTGCACCGAATATCACGGCTGCACCGGTCGATTCACCCAGGGGATCATCAAATTCACCATCTTCAAGGCTTTTGAAATCAATGTTTGCCTGTTTGATGAAACTGGCGAGTTCTCTTGTTGAGATCGAGAAATCGACATCCCTGTTGCCGTCAACCGAGAATTCTTCCCTCTGGCATTCGTATTTTTTTGCCAGGCAGGGCATTATTGATACAACGACCAGGTCCTTGCGGTCGACCTTGATCTTATCTGCAAAATATGTTTTGGCAATTGCACCGAACATTTGCTGGGGCGATTTTGATGTTGAAGGAACATCTTTCAGGTCGGGGAAGTATTCTTCGAAGAAGTTCACCCAGCCGGGGCAGCAGGAAGTAAGGATCGGTATCCTTGCTGTTTTATCACCGTTGAGATGTCTTTTCAGCCTGCCGAGAAGTTCGGTTCCTTCCTCCATGATAGTAAGGTCGGCGCTGAAGTCAGTATCGAACACATAGTCGAACCCAAGGGCTCTGAGCGCGGAGACCATTTTCCCGGTAACGAGTGTGCCGGGTTCCATCCCGAAGGCTTCGCCGAGAGCGGCGCGAACTGCCGGAGCAGTCTGAACCACAACGGTTTTAGTAGGATCGGCAAGAGCCCTGAGAACATCAGGAGTATGGTCGACCTCGGTCAGGGCTCCTGTTGGGCAAACTGCCACGCACTGACCGCAGTAGGTGCAGGTCGAATACTCCAGGTTTTGCTCGAATGCCGGAGCGACGGCTGCCATAAAGCCCCTGTTAATAGCTGAAAGAGCTCCCACTGCCTGGATTTCGTTGCACATCGTTTCGCATCTGCGGCACATAATGCATTTGTTGAGATCCCTTTTTATCGAAGGAGATGTGTCGGGTTTGTATGTTGACATTTCAGCATATTCCTGACCGGGGATTTCCCTTATACCCAGCCTGGTGGCCATGTTCTGCAGATCGCAGTTTCCTGATTTGGCACATACGAGACAATCCTTCGGATGGTCGGAGAGGATGAATTCCATAACGGTTCTGCGGGCATTCAGTACCCTGTTGGTATGAGTTTTAACAACCATACCGTTTTCGCATTTGGTTGAACATGCCGGCGCCAGGTTGCGTCTTTTTTCAACCTCCACAACGCATATCCTGCATCCTCCGGGCTTATTCTCGATATTCATATCATGAAGATCAAGATAGCACAGGGTGGGGATCTCTATTCCCAGTTGCCTTGCGGCCTTCAAGATTGTAGTACCCTTTTCTACTTCAATCTCCTTGTTATCTATAATTAATTTTATTGTTTCCATTAATTTACCGCTTATCTGATAATTATTGCATCAAACTTACATTTATCCTTGCATGCACCGCATTTTATGCAGACATCATGATTGATCTGATGGACCTCCTTGCGCTCTCCTGCTATGGCATTTACCGGGCATATTCTGGCACAGGCAGTACAGCCAACGCAGTTCTCCGGGATAATGTAATATTCCATCAGGTTCTTGCATTTTCCGGCAGGGCATTTTTTATCCTTTACATGGGCAACATATTCATCCATGAAGTTATCGAGAGTGGAAAGCACAGGGTTGGGCGATGTCTGGCCAAGTCCGCAAAGGGCGCTGTCTTTAATGACGACGCTCATGTTCCTGAGTCTGTCCAGATCTTCCATGCTTCCTTTTCCTTCGGTGATCTGATTAAGCAGTTCGTAAAGCCTTTTGTTACCGATTCTGCAGGGGGCGCATTTTCCGCACGATTCTTCCACTGTAAATTCAAGGAAGAATTTTGCCACTGAAACCATGCAGTTATCCTCGTCCATGACAATCATTCCGCCCGATCCCATCATTGAGCCGGCGGCGACGAGGTTATCAAAGTCAATAGGGGTGTCTAGATGCTTTTCCATAAGGCATCCTCCGGAAGGTCCGCCGGTCTGAACGGCTTTAAATTTCTTCCCGTCCCTTATTCCTCCTCCGATTTCGAAAATTATTTCCCTGAGGGTTGTACCCATCGGTACTTCAATAAGTCCGACGTTGTTTATCTTTCCGGCGAGTGCAAATACCTTTGTTCCTTTTGATTTCTCGGTTCCGATCTTGTTGTACCAGTTTGCACCCTTAAGGATGATAATAGGAATTGCCGCCAGTGTTTCGACGTTGTTGACATTGGTGGGTTTTCCCTTGAATCCTGATTCAGCGGGGAAGGGAGGCTTGATAGTAGGTTCTCCCCTGAGACCCTCCATTGAATGGATAAGTGCGGTTTCCTCGCCGCATACAAAAGCACCCGCGCCATAACGGAGTTTGATGTCAAAGCTGAAGTCGGAGCCGAAGATATTATTTCCAAGCAATCCGTACTCCCTGGCCTGGTCAATAGCGATCTTCAGCCTGTGGATTGCCAGCGGATATTCTGCCCTGATATATATAAGACCTTGTGAGGCTCCTATAGCATAGCCGCATATTGCCATTGCTTCGAGAACCGAATGAGGGTCGCCTTCAAGTACCGAACGGTCCATGAAAGCGCCCGGGTCACCTTCGTCGGCGTTACAGACAACATATTTCTCATCGGATTTGTTTTTGCTGGCGATCTCCCATTTCAATCCGGTCGGGAATCCCGCGCCGCCGCGTCCTCTCTGTCCCGAATCTTTTATTTCCTGAATCACCTGTTGGGGAGTCATTTCCGATATCACCTTGCCAAGAGCCATATAACCGTCTCTTGCAATGTATTCGTCGATGTTTTCGGGATCGATGAATCCGCAGTTACGGAGAACGATTCTCAGCTGTTTTTTGAAGAATCCCATGTGTTTTGAATCTCCGACAGCATCTTTTGTCTCCGGATTCCTGTAAAGAAGTCTGTCTACTTTCCTTCCCTTGATAATATGCTCTTCAACAATGATCTGAGCATCTTCGGGTTTAACCTGGGTATAAAAAGTGTTATCCGGAATGATCTTGACGATCGGGCCTTTTTCGCAGAAGCCGAAGCAGCCGGTAAGTATTACCTGAACCTTATCGCTTAGACCTTTAGCCTCAATTTCGTCCCTGAGATTACTGAGGATCGCATCGCTTTGGGAGGACTGGCATCCTGTGCCACCGCAAACCAGAATATGCATGTTGTATTTTGACATGTTATATCCTCCTATTCTTTTGAGTCAATGGTTTCGTAATTCACCGGGATGATACCGTCGATCAGTTCGCCTTCCTTGATGTACTTTTCGATGATCAGATCGGCTTTCTTAAGATCAACATAGCCAAATACCACAGGATCTTTTCCGGGGAGTTTGATTTCAACGGTCGGTTCGGCAAAACAGTAACCCATGCAACCTGTTTGAGTTACTACACCGGGTATATTCCTCCTGTCGAGCTGCTCCACAAAAAACTCCATAATTGGCTTTGCTCCCGAGGCAATACCACATGTAGCCATTGCTACCTTAACCTGAACATGATTCTCAGGATCTATTGACTTGATCCTGACATCCAGTCCGGTTTTTATTTCTTCGCGTTTCTTCTTAAGATCCGCAAGCGACTTGATTTGTGACATGCTTCTTGTTATTAAGTTAGGTTCATATTTATTTCAGTACAGAAATGTCGTAATATTTATTTGAATTACCAAGTTCTGTGGCTGCTTTATGATTTTATTATATCAAATACGCCGATGTCTTTCAAGTTTTCGTTGATCATCTCCTTTATGTCTGCCAGGAGATGGCTGTCGTTAAAATCCTCGATGCCAAGATACTCTTTGATTTCCAAAGAAGAAAACCTGTATTCCCCGGTATCGGTTTTGTGGTTGTAAAGGAAATTAATTTCAGGATTAGCTGACATGAGAATTGTCATTACTCCGGCAATATCACCCAGGGGCTGTCTGTCGACATGGCCGAGGATAAAAGTGACGTAAGTGCTGGTTCCTTTTCCTTGGTATGATTCGATTGAAAGATCACCTCCGGCCAGGTTTGCCTGGTGCTTGAGAAGGGGCAGACCCATCCCGATCCTCCTCGTGGTCCGGGTTGTTACAAATGGATCCGTCACCTTCGACAGCAATTCTTCCGGCATTCCTTTACCGTTGTCGCTGACCCTGATGTCCATAAAATCATTCTTTATCGATTCGCCAATATCGATAGTTATCGTCGAAGCTTCTGCCCGGATGGAATTCTGGACAATATCAAGAATATTTAATGCCAATGTCAGCATTTTTTCCTTATTCTTCTTCCGTCAATTCCTTTCAGGGCCATTTTTATTTCCCCGAAAGAGAGTTCTTTCATCTCGAGGCAGTTGTATACCGTACCGATTGATTCAGGATAATGTGAATCTGAATTGGTGATCAGGGGGTATGCTTTGATTTCAGGATGTATCCGGCTGAATTTTTCCGGTGTGCTTCGCTTCGAAACTTCAAGGGCATCCGCGTTCAGATCCTCCGGCAGAAAACCGAGCTGACTGTATATGCTGGTTCTCACCCTGTCGATATGAGCCGGGATGAAAAGTCCCCCGCGGGCATGGACATATTTTTCAAGCTCCCCTATGCTGATGTTCGTGGCGTTGGTCAGAAGTTTTTCTTCAGTGTAAATAATATATTCTTTTTCATCTATTACCACCTGATCGCCGAATATCAGCGGATCATTCATGACAGCCGGTATATTATCGTCGAGGTATTCCTGGAATAATTCAAGTTCCGCCGAATTTTCAAAGAAGACAAGACAATGAACCTCTTCCCTTGTACTGACTTCGGCACCCTGCAGGACGAACAATCCCTCGCGGGCTCCCAGCATTCCTACAAGGCCGGCCTGCCTGGTGCTGTTATGGTCGGTAATGCCAATAATGTCAAGTTTTTTTCTAAGAGCTTCGGATACAATATTTGCCGGGGTCATGCTCAGGTCGCCGCATGGTGACAGCAGGGTGTGAATATGCAGATCGGCCCGGTATGTCTTCATTGTTTCAGGATCAGGTTGTAAAGTTTTCCCGCGACGGTAAATGTGTCATCTTCAGTCGACAGGAGGGGTATGTTTTCCTGTTTGCTTTTCCTGATGGTTTCTTCATCAGGCTGAATACCCTTTACGATTATAATGGCTGCAAGATCTTTCAGCGAAGCCACGGCAACAATGTTATGGTGTCCCTGAAGGGTTATCCATACATTGCCTTCGCGGCCGTTTCCTATGACATCGCTCAGCAGGTCGGACACGTAAGCGCCTGTCACTTCATTTTCAAGTCCTTCGTGTCCTGAGAGAACCTTCAGGCCGAGTTCGCGTATTACATCAGTAATTTTCATCTTCTGCTCCTATTTTATTGCAATTTTTTTCAAGTCGTTCATTACCCCAGATCTCCTCAGTTATTTTGCCAGCCTTTTCATGGCTGAGCAGATTCTGTTTAACCAGCTGGTGCTGCAGGAAAACACAGTGGGAGATCTGAGCCCGTCCCTGCACGATATCTTCAGCGAGTGTCTGACAATCGGGGGCTCCGCAGGCTCCGCAATCGAAACCCGGAAGGAAGCACATCATCCTTCTTTTTCTTGCCATCTTTTTCATGGCAACATTAAAATCTTCATCCAGCTTCTCTATATTCCTGGGTTCAATATTACCCAGAAAGCTGTGTTCCTTAACATTTATAAACCTGTCGCTAAGCTTTTTGTCCTTATCTTCTTTTGATCCGGCGTGTTCAGACGCGAGTTTCCTGAGCCTTTCAACGGTAAGAAACCTGTTGCCCGTCATAAGTATGCCACCCGCGCAGCCTTCATCGCATGCTCTTAGTTCAAGGAACTCAACGCTGCCCAGTTTATCGTTTTCAACATCCTCAAGTATTTCGGTCACGTTCCTGATACCGTCGACTGCAAGAGCCCTCTTGTCGCAATGAACGGCCTCGCCGCGTGTAAGACTCCAGAGAATACCGCGCGAGTTCAGAAGATCGTCGGTAACCGGCATGTTTTTTTCAGCCGAAGTGTTCTGAAGGTATCTCTGTATCTTGTTGTAAAGGAAGTTCATGTTGATGACGCCTGTGATTACCGACTCGGTGTCGCCCACCGGGCTTTTTATGGCTGCAATCTTTGCGGCGCACGGAGTTGCATAGAACAAACCCGTCTTTTCGGCGGGGATGCCTGAAGCTTTCAGTTGTTCGAGGTAATAAAGGGCCGACATGTCGATGGGGGGATTTACCCTCATAATGTTATCGACCAGCGAGGGGAACCTGACCTGAATGAGACGGACTATGGCAGGGCAGAATGATGAAATCAGCGGCCTGATTTCATTTTTCTGCCTGTATTCGGAATAGGCTTCGAGAACCATATCGACTGTATTCTCGACCTGGAATACATGAGTGAAGCCAATATCCTTCAATGCTGAATATATTGAAGATGCAGGGATCTTATGTGAGAACTGTCCGATGAATATGCTTGGAATGAGTATCACTCTTGCTTCATAATCGAATATCATCTGAAGGTCATCCTGTTCAACCGAAATAGCAGAAACAGGACATACCTTGTAGCATTCGCCGCAATCGACGCACCTGTTCGCGATGATCCTTGCTTTTCCGTTTCTCACCCTGATTGCTTTGGTCTGGCAGACGGTCATGCAGTGAGTGCATCCGGTGCAGGCGTTTTTGTTCACCCTGAGCGCGTGGTGAAATTCCGTATGTGGGTTTTTATCTGGCATCCGGTTTAAAATAAGTTATCATTTCAACATTTGTTCCGGTTCCCGGCTCACTTGTAATATTCAGTATATCGCAGTTTCTCTTCATGTTTGACAGGCCCATTCCGGCCCCGAATCCCATTTCCCTTACCTGGGGTGAAGCAGTTGAGAATCCTTCCTCCATTGCTTTTGGGATATCGGGTATGCCCGGACCCTTGTCGGCAATATAAGCCCTGAGCTTTTCACTGTCAATATCAATCTCCACCAGTCCCGAATATGCATGGGCAACCACGTTAACCTCAGCTTCGTAAAGAGCAATTACAATCCTTTTTGACACTGTATGATTGATATTCAACTGCCGGAGAATCTTTTTCACGGAACTTGCAACCGTTCCCGCGTTCGAAAAATCACCGCCGGCTATTTTGAACCTGTATTGCATATGCTAGTACAAAGGTTTAATTCCTGCAATATACAATTCACCAGATATTTTAAAGACGGAATGGGGGCATTCTATCAGCACCATCCCGTTTTCTTCCGCGAGGGATAAGATTTCGCTGTTTACTTTTTTATTCCTTGCAAATACGATGCAGTTTATATCTGACATTTCTGAAGTTCTGATTGTCTGAAGATTGACCAGACCTGTTATCAGTAGAATATTTTCCCTGTCGACTTTCAGAACGTCGCTCATAAGGTCGGAAGAAAATGCATAAATTATTTCTTCAGATAACCTTTTTTGTCCGCACAATACCCTGCCATTGATCTTTTCTGCTATTTCCCTGATAGTCATACTATTGTTTTTGTTATGGCTACTTGTTCAATCAATTTTAATCTATTGACCGCGCAAAAGTACGAAAATTAGTGTTATAGAAATAACAATGTTATAAAATTAACAATAACGTAACGAAACAGGATCTTTTTCCTGTATTTATACCTCGTTAATGAAAAATGCGGAACATATGGTAGTTGAAAGTAAAAAGTTAAAAGTTAAAAGTTGAAAGAACGGCACGCGGCGTGCGGCACGCGGCTAGCGGTTCGGGATTGATAGTTCGAAGTTCGGGGTTCAAAGCATTAAGTGTTCAGAGTTCAGCGACTTATAATGTATAATGTATTATGTATTATAGGCGATGTGCCGCATTGGAAGAGACTGCAAGACCGCAAGACCGCACGACTGCACGACTTGCAAGCCCTGCGTCCTGCGTCATTTACTAATTGTTCATTGTTCATTGTTAATTGCTAATTGTTTTTATGCAGACACGGGAATTATCTGTATCTGTCCTCCGATTGCTCTTAAAACTTTCATAATTGTTTCAAATTGAGGTTTTGCTCCATCCGATAAAGCTTTGTATAAACTAGTTCTGCTTAACCCCGTTTCCTGAGCAATTTTGGTCATTCCAATTGATTTTGCAACATGTCCAATAGCTGTGACAACATCGGATTCGTTTCCTTCTGCTAAAACAGTATTAAGGTATTCTGCTATCATTTCGTTGCTGTCTAAATAATCAGCTATATCAAATTTTGAAGTTTCCATTTTTTTATTTTTTAAGTCGTTTTAAAATCTATTTTGCCTTGTCGATATCTCCCTGTTGAGTTGATTTATCACCTCCACAGAGCAGAATGATAATTTTCTTGTCAAATTCTTTAAAATATACCCTGTATCCTTTAGCATAGTCAATTTTTAATTCACGAATACCATCTCCCACAGGTTCGCAGTTACCAAAGTACTCGTCAGTCTCAATCTTTTGAACGCGAAATAATATTTTGACTTTAGCTCTTAAATCTTTCAGTTTTCTAAGCCATTTGTCAAATTCGTCTGTTTTCTCAATTATATACATTCACCAAGCTGTATTCAGTTGGATACAAATTTATCTAATTTTTTATATTTATGAAACCCATATGTATTATAGATGATGTATTATAGATGATGTATTATAGATGATGTATTATAGATGATGTATTATAGATGATGTATTATAGATGATGTATTATAGATGATGTATTATAGATGATGTATTATAGATGA
>Ga0302246_1000377_pt1 | contig 40293 bp, 32 predicted proteins | sample AAG_UR_Trp_MG_FD_193533 | JGI IMG/M metagenome (GOLD analysis project Ga0302246, IMG submission 193533) | Enriched activated sludge microbial communities from anaerobic digester in WTTP, New Holstein, Wisconsin, United States - AAG_UR_Trp | ecosystem: Engineered > Bioreactor > Anaerobic >... | reverse complement strand
CAGCGGAGATAATACCGTGGCGGTTCTTTTTGCACACCGCCCCTTAACAAAGATGGATAAAAATGACCGCGTGAGGGCGTGTTATCTCCATGCCTGTTTGCGTTATGTGAATAGAGATTACATGACGAACACGACTTTAAGAGAGAGATTCGGGATTGAACCCGGCAACAAATCAATGGCCTCACGGTATATCCGAGAGGCCATTGAATCGGGAGCCGTCAAACTTTATGACGAGGATTCGGCGATCAAATTAAGAAAATATTTGCCTTTCTGGGCCTGAATATTTCGTTGACGGGTCGTTGACTAATGCGGATAAATGCGGGGTCTGATTTATTAGTAATATCATAATAACAATGCCTTATAACTTGCCCGGGTCGTTGACTGATCGTTGACCGATGCCTCGCTCAAGGTTGATCATTGGACTTCCGGCAGGCTCGCTAAGATTGAATAAGGGACTTTATAGGGACAAAAGGGACATCAGGGGATCACAAACCATGGCGAAAAACGGAAGTGACGGAAAAAAGACCGTCGAGGCGATCACCCACGAGGAGGCGCGGCGGAAGAACATCCCCACCGTCGAGTTCCAGTCGGTGATGCAGAAGGAAGAGGAAAACCCCGTCCGGGTCGCCTACGCCCGCGGCGCGGCGGGCCTGGAGGACGAGAAGGACGCCCGCAACCGGGACCTGGACCCGCAGCTCCTCTGGCGTGGGAAAGACGAGCAGGACTGGTCGGACCTTGTGGTCCAGGCGCCGCCGCTGTACATCCAGGAGAAGGTCCACCCCAAGGTCTTAATCGACGATCTGCTGCGCCAAACTGCCAGCCAAAAACCCAAAACCGGACAGCTCGACTTCTTCGCCGACTTCAACGGCCTCCCGGACGGCAACGCCAAAACCGAATTCTACCGGCACGACGGCCGCTGGCAGAACCGCATGATCCTGGGGGACAGCCTCCAGGTCATGGCGTCCCTGGCCGAGCGGGAAGGCCTCCGGGGCAAAGTGCAGTGCATCTACCTCGATCCCCCCTACGGCATCAAGTTCAACTCCAACTTCCAGTGGTCCACGACCAGCCGCGACGTGAAGGACGGCAACACCGGCCACATCACCCGGGAGCCGGAACAGGTGAAGGCCTTCCGCGACACCTGGCGGGACGGCATCCACTCCTACCTGACCTACCTGCGGGACCGCCTGACGGTCGCCCGGGACCTCCTGACGGACAGCGGCTCCATTTTCGTCCAGATCGGGGATGAAAACGTCCACCGGGTCCGGGCGCTGATGGATGAGGTGTTCGGGGAGCAAAGCTTTATCGCTGACATTGTATTTAGAAAGACAAGCGGCCAAGCAAGCAATTTCTTACCAGGCATTTATGACCACATCATTTGGTATGCTAGATCAATAGATCATGTTAAATATCGTTCTTTGTTTGGTGTGCTTGGACAAGATGTTTCAGATGATTCATATAACTGTATCGAAAATGAGACTGGCAGTTGGCGGCGGCTGAAAAAGGATGAGGAATTTGAATCCCATAATCGGCGGTTCAGGACCGCAAACATTACATCCCAAGGTGCATCCGAGCGTGGATCAGCACCATTTGAATATGAAGGCAATATCTTCCAACCATCTAAGGGGAATCACTGGAAACCCTCACCCGAAGGATTGGTTAGATTATCAAAAACAAATAGACTACTTGGCGTTGGGAATACTCTTACCTACAAACGTTATCTAGATGATTTTCCAATAGTCTATTTTAATAATATTTGGATGGACACTATTGAAAGTACATTTTCTGTTCAGAAAGTATATGTTGTCCAAACGGGTACTAAAGTTATTGAACGTTGCCTCCTCATGGCCACCGACCCCGGCGACCTGGTCCTCGACCCCACCTGCGGCTCCGGCACGACCGCCTACGTCGCCGAACAGTGGGGCCGCCGGTGGATCACCATCGACACCTCCCGCGTCGCCCTCGCCCTGGCCCGGGCCCGGATCATGGGGGCCCGTTATCCTTATTATCTCTTGTCCGACTCGCCGGAAGGGCAGGTCAAGGAAGCTGAGATTGCCGGTACGGCGCCGTCCAGCCGTCCCACGCGGGGCGACATCCGCCAGGGGTTCGTTTACGAGCGGGTTCCCCACATCACCCTGAAATCCATCGCCAACAACGCCGAAATCGACGTGATCTGGGAGAAATATCAGGCGTCTATGGAACCGCTCCGGGAAAAACTGAACGTGGCCCTTGGCCGCAAATCCCCCTCACCCCAGCCCTCTCCCGCCGGGGGAGAGGGAGAAAGAAAACCCTGGGAAGAATGGGAAATCCCCCGCGAAGCCGAAACGGCGTGGCCGGAGGAAGCGAAAGAACTTCACGCCGCCTGGTGGAAAGAGCGGATCGCCCGGCAGAAAGCCATCGACGCCTCCATCGCCGCCCGTGCGGATTACGAATATCTCTACGACAAACCCTACGAGGACCGGAAAAAGGTCCGCGTGGCCGGTCCGTTCACGGTGGAAAGCCTCCTGCCTCACCGGGTGCTGACGATGGACGAAAACGGCGACCCCGTCGACGGCGTCGCCGATCCGAAGGACGGCTACGGCGGGGAACACGACTTCGTCCGGATGGTCCTGGATCATCTCAAAATCTCCGGCGTCCAGCAGGCCCACAAGGAAGACCGGATCGTCTTCACCTCCCTTGAACCCTGGCCGGGCGCTCTGATCTGCGCCGAAGGGCGCTACCGGGAAAAGAACACCGCCGTTTCCAGCACGACAGAGGAGGCAGGCAAGCGGGTCTCCTCTCCCCCGGCGGGAGAGGGCGAGGGTGAGGGGGAAGGCGTGGAAAAGCGCGCCGCCGTCTTCATCGGCCCCGAATTCGGCACCGTTTCCCGTCCCGATCTGGTGGCCGCCGCCAGGGAAGCGGGGGATGCGAATTTCGACGTCCTCGTCACCTGCGCCTTCAACTACGACGCCCATTCGTCGGAATTCAGCAAGCTGGGGCGCATCCCGGTTCTCAAGGCCCGGATGAACGCCGATCTGCATATGGCCGACGACCTTAAAAACACCGGAAAGGGCAATCTTTTCGTCATCTTCGGCGAACCGGATATCGACATTCTACCGGCGCCGGACGGTCAACTCCGGGTAAAGATCAACGGTGTGGACGTCTTCCATCCCAATTCCGGCGAGGTGCGGAGCGACGGTCCCGAGGGGATCGCCTGCTGGTTCATCGACACGGACTACAACGAGGAGAGTTTCTTCGTCCGCCACGCCTATTTTCTCGGCGCGGGGGATCCGTACAAATCCCTGAAGACCACCCTCAAGGCGGAGATCGACGAAGAGGCCTGGGCGACGCTTCACAGCGACACGTCCCGTCCCTTCGACAAACCCGCCTCCGGCCGCATCGCCGTGAAGGTGATCAACCATTTAGGAGATGAAGTCATGAAGGTGTTTCGGGTATAATAGGTTCAATTCAGTACCGGAGGTAAACGAAAATGGCAACGGCTGACCAATTGAAAGCACTGCTCAAATCGCATATCGAGGGCGATGATCAGCATTTTTTCTCGGTGGCCATGCAGCTTGCCGCAAGTGAGGCGAAGGCAGGGCACGGAAAGCTGGCCGAAGAGATGCGTGCATTGATCGATGCAGCAAGGCGTTGCCAGGGAACAAGACGGTCGATTCCCATAAGCCGGCCTCGTGGCGAGCTGGTTGGTCTGCTAACGGTTTCCTATCCCAAGAGCCGCCTTGCCGACATGGTGTTGAATAATGACCTGGAACGACAGATTCAACGCGTTGTCCGGGAGCAGCGCCATGCTACGAGAATCCTGGCACACGGCCTGTCTCCCCGTCGTAAGCTCCTGCTGGTGGGTGCTCCGGGTACGGGCAAAACATTGACAGCCTCTGTTCTGGCCGGCGAGTTGGGAATCCCATTGTTTCAGGTTCGCCTTGACGGATTGATTACCAAGTTCATGGGCGAGACGGCAGCCAAACTTCGGCAGATCTTCGAAGCTACGGCGCAGACCCGTGGGATCTACTTCTTCGATGAATTTGACGCCATCGGTTCCCAGCGCGGTCTGAACAACGACGTGGGCGAAATAAGGCGTGTATTGAACAGCTTTCTGCAAATGATTGAACAGGACCAATCCCACAGTCTGATTATTGCAGCGACCAATCATGCGGAAATTCTCGACCCGGCGTTGTTCCGCCGTTTCGATGACGTGCTTCTTTATGATCTGCCTACGGAAGAACAGATTGCCGCTTTACTGCGAAGGAGGTTACTGTGCCTGTCCGCCAAGGGCGTTTCCTGGAAGCGGCTTGCCGAATCCTCCGCTGGATTAAGCTATGCGGAGGTTACCCGGGCCTCTGACGAAGTGCTTAAAGAAGCACTGATTCATGATCGGGAAATCGTGACCGAAACGGATATTCGTATCATGCTTCTCGAACGTAAAGGGGTTGCGGGAAAACTGACAAAAAATATTTAACGGGGGAATTTCTTTGAATGCCTGATCAATCCGATGGGAAGAGGCGTCATTTTATCCTGCAGGGCTTTGCCGAAACCGAGCGGTTCGTTCGACCTCATCGGAAAATTGAACCGTCTCCGATACCGGAGCAGAACCGATTCCTTCACGGTACGCAGTTGCTTGGTCAGATTAAATCCCTGAAACCTTTCTTGGAAACCGCGCGTGAGATCCAAGAAGAAGCTGGTTTTAAGCGTGACTTCGGGTTGCAGGTGGAATTCGAAAGTTTCCCGGACATCGAGTTGGCGTTTGAAAACCTCTCGCGGGAAAAGCAGGGAATCGAGTTATTCAATGTACGGCATGAAGAACAGCGGACTTTTGCGACCATTTTCGTACCGGATGGCAAGCTTACTCATTTTGAAAAGCTCTTACAAGAATACATAGAGGAAAGGCAAGATTGCTCAGGACGGAGACGCGATCATAGAAGTCTTGTCGATACCATTCGGCAGATTCGCGCTGCCGGTCTGCGTGCCCTTTGGACGGATGCCCCTGATGCTTTTCCGAAGACGGATGAAGAAACCTTCTGGTGGGAAATATGGCTTCCAATCCGTGCCGATCGTTCATCAACGGTAGACAATTTTAAAAACCTTGCTGCCCCCCTGGGGCTAAAGCTGGCACCGGGTTTGTTAGCATTTCCGGAAAGGACGGTTCTGCTGGCCTATACTTCCGCAGCAGTATTAAAACGATCCATGATGGTGCTCAACAGCATCGCTGAACTGCGACGGGCGAAGGAGACCGCAGAGTTTTTCGATTCCCTGCCACAGGAAGAACAAGCCGCATGGATAGACGAGCTGCTCAACCGTTGTCGATTTTCTCTGATAGACGATCACGTACCCTACGTTTGTTTGCTCGACACCGGTGTCAATAATGGCCATCCTCTGATCGCACCGGCCCTTGACGATCCGGACATGCACACCGTAGACCCTGCTTGGGGGAAGGACGACACCGCAGGCCACGGCACAGCCATGGCTGGTCTTGCTCTTGCCGGCGATTGGACGGACGTGCTCATTTCGAATGAATCCCTTGAAATCACCCACCGGCTTGAGTCGGTAAAACTGTTACCGGTTGATGGTGGGAATCCGGGCGATGCTTTTCATCACGGATATCTGACAATGGAGGCGATAGCACGTCCGGAAATCGCAAAACCCTATCGGCAGCGTGTGTTCGGCATGGCAGTGACTGCCCGGGACGGCCGTGATCGTGGAAGACCGTCAGCATGGTCGGCGACATTGGACCGGTTGGCCGCAGACGTGGACGGTGACGGTGCCAACCCGCGTTTGTTGGTGGTTTCCGCAGGAAACGTCTGTGATCCGAATGCCTGGCTTCAATCCCCTGAAAGCAACCGAACCGACGGGATTCATGATCCCGCGCAGGCATGGAATGCTTTGACCGTCGGAGCGTATACCAATCTCACCCATATTTCCGAGCCGGATACAGCCAATTACAGTGCTGTCGTACCCGCTGGTGCACTGAGTCCTTTCAGCACGACTTCGGCCACCTGGCAATCTCTTTGGCCCTTAAAACCGGATGTCCTGTTCGAGGGCGGCAATGCTGCCCAAAGTGTCCTTGGCGTAGACGAGCTGCCTTGCCTGAGTCTTTTAACGGCACACTATAAACCTCATGAACGCTTGTTTACGACAGCCAACGCCACCAGTGCGGCAACTGCGCTTGCCTCCCGTATGGCGGCGCAACTGATGTCGATTTACCCCTCTTTGTGGCCGGAAACCATCCGCGGTTTAATCGTTCATTCAGCGGAGTGGACAGAAACGATGAAGCAGGCCTTTCTTTCATCTGGCCACCTATCAAAGCGTGATTTTGCTAATCTTGTGCGCCATTGTGGCTTTGGCGTACCCAATCTGGAACGTGCCTTGTGGAGCGTTTCTAATTCTCTCACGATGTTGGAAGAGTGCCAGTTGCATCCCTTTCAACGTGAAGGAAGAAATGAGCCGAAATTAAGAGATATGAACCTGCATAGGCTGCCCTGGCCGCTGGCCGAACTTGAAGCGCAGGGTGAAATGCAGGTTGAGATGCGGGTTACATTGTCCTATTTCATCGAACCCAATCCTTCGGAAAGAGGCTTTCGTTCAAGATATCGTTATGAGTCACATGGCTTGCGGTTTGATGTCAAACGTCCTTCCGAGACAGAAGATGAATTCCGATCTCGCATTAATGCAGCGGCAAGGGATGAAGAAGAAGGAACGCGAAACAGCAGCGATGACTCCGGCTGGTTGATCGGCAAACAAAATCGGCACAAGGGGTCTCTGCATTCCGATATTTGGCAGGGTAGCGCGGTCGATCTTGCCAGTCGAGGGATATTGGCTGTTTATCCGGCCCTGGGCTGGTGGAAAACACGGCATGGACTTGAGCGTTATGACAAGGCTGCACGATATACATTGATTGTTTCCATCCATGCGCCGGCAATTGACGTTGATCTTTACACAGCTATTGCCAACCGGGTTCCAATTCCTGTAATTGTCGGGACGTGACACGCGTATTTATTCCGTCACTTGATCCGATTTTGCCGCCATCTGCCCTGAGCGCAGCGGATGAGCCGGAATATCATTAAGGGATTCTCCGTGCCGTGAGGATCTCGAGATAAAACCAGTCCGGTGCGCCCGGCTGGGGCAGGATGCCCTTCGTCGGGTAGCGTGTCACCGCATATGAGGCCTTTCCGAGGCGCGCTTCATAGTCGTCGAGGCGCTTTTTCTCCTGGGAAATCCCTGTTCGCATCGTTTCCCCGCTGCGATAGGGAAGAATCGCCAGGTCCATGGCATTGGCCATGGCCAGATCGACCAGATCCCCTTCTCCCGATCCCGGCGGACGGCCCTTTTCCTGGTCGAAGCAGTAGGCGGCCGTCGCCATCAGGGTCGCTCCCTGAAGAGCCGTTCCCTCCCTTCTCAGGTAGGCGAACAGATCCTCCCGGACCTGCACGATAGAGACGCCGAGCTGTTCCGCAATGGCCCGTCCCACGGCAAGGCCGTCTTCGTCGGTATCCACGCAGATTCCCTCGGTGCCGAAGCGTTTCACCATGGTCAGGGTGGGGAGGCTGTAGCCGGAACAGACCTCCACGGTCTTTTTCGGTTGCAATGCCCGATAGACGATCTGGCCGAAGTAAACCGTTTCCGCCAGATGTATCCGGGCGGCCTGGAGTTTCGCGGACCGCCTGCTGTCGTTGGTCTGCCCCCGGGGGAAGGGGGAGTGATCGGCAATCATGTCCAGAACCATTGTCACATAATCACCGAACAGGTTTTCGGGCCTGAGAATTTGATATGGATCGGGTGTGTTCATTCCGTCAGCCTTTTAAGATGTTTTGTGTACAGGCAGGAGAATGCACTGCCCGCTTTTTTCGCCATGAAGACCGTCAATTCCCCATCAATCGGGACCCGCCTAAACGATACGGATTCCCCGGATCTTCAGGATCAGGTAAACTTCCTGTCCCACGTCAATCGCCATCTCCTCCATGGCCGTTTTGGGCATCTCCGTCAGCAGGACGTTATCCCCCACCCGGACCTTCAACCTGGCCAGGGATGAAAAGGGCTGGATATCCGTGACGACGCCCCGGAAACGGTTCAACTGAGGTCCCGGCGGCTTGACGGCGGAAACATAGATGTCACGGGGGAACAGGGCGATTTTCCGGACTTCGGTTCCCTCGTAGGGCAAGATGACCGGCATCCGCCCGCAGACGGCTTCGATCAGGCCATGCCCCAAATCGCTGCATTTCTCGCAGGAAAGGATGTTCGGCGTTCCGATGAAATTGGAAACCGTTTCGTTGCAGGGGGACAGAAAAATCTCTTCCCGTGTGCCGACCTGTTCCATGTTCCCCTTGTCGATAATGGCGATCCGGTCGGCCAGTTCTTCCGCTTCCATGAGATTGTGGGTCACGTGGATCGTTGTGATTCCCAGTTCATCGTGGAAACGCCGCAATTCCAGGCGCAGATACTTCGCCGTGCTGACGTCCAGGCTGCTCAAGGGCTCGTCGAGCAGCAGGATCCGAGGGGCTGTGGCCAGTGCCCTGGCAAGCGACACCCGCTGTTTTTCACCCCCGCTCAGATTTCCGACCTGCCGATCAAGCAGATGGATAATTCCGAGCAGATGGGCAAGTTTTCCGATGCGCCGATCCGTTTCTTCCTGCTCCACCTCCTTTTTTTTCAACCCGAAGCGGATATTTTCACGGACGTTCAAAAAGGGAAACAGGGCGTAGTCCTGGGGAACGTAGGCGATTCGTCTCCGTTCCGGCGGCATGTTCGTCGCATTTTCGCCGTTGATGAAAATGGTCCCCCCCCGAATACGGCATAGCCCGGCAATGGCTTCGAGGATCACGGTCTTTCCCGCCCCGGTGGGTCCCAGGATCACGAAATACTCCCCCTCCCGGATTCTGAGGTTGACATCCCGGAGGGTAAATCTTCCGAGGCGGACCCTCATGTCACGGATCTCGATCATACCGGATAACCCCTTTTCCCGATTTTTCTGAGGACAAGCAGCGCGGTGGTTGCAATCGCAACCAAGGTAATGATGACGGCAATGGCCTTTTCAATATCTGCCGTGGACAGGCTTAAGAAAATCGCCACCGGCAGGGTTTCCGTCTTGGGCTTCATGGCCCCGGCCAGGGTGATGGTTGCGCCGAATTCCCCGACGGCTCTTGCCCAGGTCAGGATACAGGAGGCGATCAGGCCGTTTCGGGCCAGAGGCAGGGTAACCCGAAAAAAGACGGAGACCTTGCTGCACCCAAGGGTGCGGCCGACCTGCTCGTACCGGGGATCGATGCTGTCGAATGTGGATTTCATGAGGCGCACCGACAGGGCACTGACCACGGTAAACTGGGCGAGAACGATGCCGGGCACTTCAAAAACGAAGCGCAGGAAGTACTTCTCAATACCCATGCCAACCGGATTGTTGAAAAAAACCAGAAGTGCGGCGCCCAGGGCCACCGGAGAGACGACGATCGGCAGATCGAGGATCGTATCGACGACGGATTTTCCCCGGAAGTCCGTCTGGGAAATGGCGTACGCCGCAGGAATCCCGATCAGCACGGCAAAAAAGGTGGCAATGGTGGCGGTCGTGACACTCAGGCGGATCGCCAGGAAGATCTCCCGCGAAAAGAGGGTCTTCGCCATGGTTCCCCAGTCCGTGTAGGTAAACAGGGAGGCCAGGATGCCGACAAAAAACAGGCAAAGCAGGGCCAAGGCTCCGATTGTGGCCGCCCGGAAAACCCCTTCTCCCCTGATTCCTTTATAAACCCGCGACGAGTGCATGAACGGATATCCTATTTGCCGGCAAAAGGCCGGTAATCTGCCGGCAGAACATATTCACCGCCGATCTTGGCTTTCGGGGCGAATTTCCGGGCCGCTTTTTCCGAGGCGAGATAGCCCCACTTCGCAAAAATGGCCCGGCCTTCGGAAGAGGTCAGAAAATTGATAAAAGCCTGGGCTCCCGCCCGGTCCGAGGCAAAATCTTTTGTGATCGCCGCCGGGATATATGCCAGCCGGGGTACCTCGCCGGGGTTAAGATAGATTGTTTCGATTTTGTCCGGATTCCAGCCGGCAAAGACATCCCATCCCATGATCGCGTCCACCTTTTTCAAGGTGAGAAGGGATGCCGTTGCGGCGCAACTGGAGGCGTGGGTTACGATATTCTTTTCCACGGCCTTCAAAAGACCGTTTTTTTCCAGGACCTCCACGCCGTAGAGACCGACACAGACCGATTCGGGATTCCCGATGGCAACCCGGACGCCCGGTCTGGCCAGATCGGATAAGCGCTTAATCTTCAGAGGATTCCCCTTCGGGACGTTAATGGTCGGCACCAGGTAGGCGATGATTTTTACCGTTTTCGGATCCACCAGGCCTTCTTTAATCGCCTTCGTCATGTAATCGGGAGACCCGGGGATAAACAGGTCGCCCCGCCGGGAAAGTTTCATCTGAGAAAGGGCGGCACCCGATCCTCCCCAGTAAAGTTCCACCTTGATCCCCGTTTTCCGTTCAAAATGCTTTGCCGCTTCCTCCATGGGAAGCTCGCTGGCGGTACCGCAGAAGGCCGTAATCTTTCGTTCTGCCGCGTAAACGCCACTTGCCAGGAAAAGGAAAATAACCGCCGCAAAGATGCAAACCCCGAACTTTTTCATGAACCCAACCTCCTCCATGACTCTGTCAGAAATCGAACATTTTCAACGCCACTAAAACCAGCAGGACCGCAAACAACCGGTTCAACCATCTGCCATGCAATTTTATGCCGACTTTCGCTCCCAGGGGGGCGGTCAGCATGCTGCTTACTGATACACAAAGAACGAAAAAAAGATTCACATATCCTGCCGAAAAGGGCAGCAGGCCTGATTCTCCCCAGCCATGAACGATATAACCGATGGCGCCGGAAAGCGCGACCAGGGGAATGACCGCGCCCGATGTCCCGACCGCGCGTTGGGGAGAATAACCGAGGACCAGGGTCAGAAAAGGCATCAGCATGACGCCGCCTCCGATCCCGACCAGGGCGGACAAGGTCCCGATCGAAGCGCCGACCGCAATGATTCCTCCGAGGGGATGCCTTTCACACCGTTCGCTCACCTCCCTTTCGGAGCGCAGGACCAAAATGACCGCCACCGCTAAAACGGTCACCCCGAAAAGCGGTTTCAGAACGGCCCCGGAGAGATAAGACGAAATCGTCGATCCCACAAGGGCCCCGGCTATTCCGGCCCCCGACAGGGCCATCGCGTCGTGCCAGCAGACGTTGTTTTTCCGGTGATGCTGCCAGGTGCCGGAACTGGTGGTCAAAACCCCCGTGAGAAGGCTTGTACCGAAGGCCACCTTGACGGCCGTATCGGGAGGTATACCGCCCATAAGGCTTTGAATTTTTAAAAGAACGGGGATCAGAACCACCCCCCCCGCAATCCCCATGAGGCCGGAGATGAAACCGATGCCAACCCCCACCCCCATTAAAATCAAGATCATGGACCAGGAAACCAGTTCCACTTTAAAGACTCCAAGCACCACACAGACGGCAGGAATAAGAGCAATGCCCTATGATTCCTCTTTTCCCCTGTACATTTCGTATTCTTCCGGCGTATCGATATCGATCAACACGCCGGCTGCATCCACCTTGATCTGTCCGATGTCTTTCGGGGCGAGTTCGGCCATGATCTGCTTTCCCCCCTCGTCGCCTTCGATCTTCATCAACGCCGGCCACAAGCGCCGGTCGAAAAGAACGGGATTACCCCTTTTCCCCTCATAGACAGGGCATGTTATCAGGGGAAGGTTCCGGCGATGGTATTGAATCAGCTCTTTATAAACCCCGGGATCGACAAAAGGTTGATCCCCCAGCGCAAAGAGAATTCCCTGACTACGGGGATCGACAGCAGACACGCCGGCCTTCAGGGAGGTCGAAATGCCCTCTTTGCTGTGCCGATTAATCACAACGCGGTACTCCCCGGGCACCCGGGCTTTCAAATTTTCATTCTCCTCGCTGAGGACGACCACGACATCCCGGATGCCCGCCTCCTCAATCGGAGCCAGGGCATGTTCCAGGATGGTTTTTCCACGGATTTTCAGAGCCAGTTTCGGTCTTCCCATGCGTGCCGATTCCCCGGCCGCTAAAATGACGGCGGAAATATCAAACCCCGCACCTTCTTTTACCCCCTGATAGATGAACCGGACGGGATTTTCGTCCTTGAGAACGGTGAAAAGAACATCCCCATGGTGATCCTTCAGCCCTTCGGCGATTTCCCGGATGACGCGGCAATCGGAGATCGTATCGATCTTGTTGATCAGTGGAACGACGGCCGCTCCAGGGGTGCTTTGCCGACCGAGATCGATCATGTAACGGAAACTGATCAGGAAATGTGAAACCTCAAGGGGGGCATCCGGCCTGGCCCCCGTCAGCCTGCAGAACGCATCAAGCCGGTGAACATGGTCGGGAGTGACAGGTTTCCCGATGGCCTCAATTCCCAGAACGGGGATCAGGATATCGGACCGGGTGGGGAAAACGGGCTCGTAGGGGGCGTAACCCTTGATCGGCTTGTGGGCCGAACCGTCGGCCTCGACAATGACATAATCCGCAATCCGCTTTTTAAGCAGGGCGTCGGGCCATGCCGGGTTGATGCCGGACAGCTTGTTGTCCGGCAGAAGCGTTGCTCCCAGGACAACCACCGGCTGCCGGCTGAGCTCGCTTTCCAGGTTTTCGGCAACGGTTTTAAAATCCTCGCCGATGACGGCAGGCAGATCCTCAGGAAGGAAGATCTTGGTCGTCGTCGTCTGGATCACCTTTTTCCCATTTCCTGCGAGTTCCCGGGCAAGGCTTTCCATGACGGATGTCTTTCCCCCGGCGCCATAGACCGTCACGATCCCCCTGTCCGGAAGCGGCAGACAGGGCGTGAGGGCCAGGGGCTGGGAGGGGGACATCATGTCGATTTACCCTTTGCCGAAAGAACAGACGGGATAGACGCATTCCGCACAGGTGCGGCAGAGCCCTCCATGGCCGAACCGGACGATGTCGTCCACGGTTATCCTGTTTCCCGCCAAAATCCTGGGCAGCAGGAGGTCCAGGATGGTCGTATCGGAATACATGGCGCAGCCCGGGACACCGATGATCGGAATGTCATCCTTGTAGGCCATGAGAAACATGGAACCGGGCATGACAGGTGCGCCGTAGCGGATGATTTTTGCCCCGGTCATCCGGATACTCGCCGGTGTCACATCATCGGGATCAACGGACATGCCTCCCGTTACCAGCACCAGTTTGCAGCCCTTTTCCAGGTGGTTCATAATGGTCCGGGAGATTTTCTCCCGGTCGTCGGTGACATAGATGATCTCCGGCGGTTCGAGACCAAAGGCCTGTGTCTTTTCTCTAAGAACGGGGCCGAAACCGTCATCGGTACGCCCTTCACAGACCTCACGACCCGTGATGACCGCGCCGACCTTTATTTTTCGATAGGGTGCAATGGAAATCAGGGGAAAAACCTTCTGCGCGAAATCCTCGGCCCGTGCCACGTACTTTTCCTTGATCACCAGGGGGATCACCTTAGCCCCCGCCACCTTTTCTCCTTTTTTGACAGGTGTTAAATCATGAAGGGTGACCACGGCGATCTGGGGGATCCGGTTGATCTTGAGCAATGTCCTGGCATCCACTTTCAACAGGCCGCTTTCTTCGGCGATCAGGTCGAATTTACCCTCCGTGGGACCTTTCAGGGTCAATCCCGACCCGGCGACAGCCTTAGCGATCCTCGACCCCGCCTCCTCTTCATGGAGCTCATCCGGTCCCAATTCCAAAAGCGAGATATGATGTTTACCCATGCTGAGCAGGACGGGCACATCCTCCTCCCGGATCACATGCCCCTTTTTAAAGCGGGGACCCTTGTAGACCCCTTTTACAATCTGGGTCATGTCGTGACAAAGCACTTTGCCCACGGCCTTTTCCGTTTCAATATAGCGGCTTTTCATCAACCCTTCTCCCCTATTTTTCTTCGAACGTTATATTTATGACATTATAGCGATAATGCCAAAAAACCCGCTGATCATAGGCTCTTCAAACCAAGCCGGATGAAGAGTGACCATGCTTGTCGAATGAATCGGGATATGTATGGGCATACAACAGGGTTTCAGGGGATGTCAAGGCAAAGATCCGGGCGATAGGGGGACAATGAAGGGATCAGGCCGGAAGAAAAGGAAGAAAAGGAAGGATCAGGAATATGATTCCCAACGGATTAACCGGCAACACCGTATTCCGCGATGTCCCTGGTCCGGTAGAGGGCCGCTTCAACCGTCTGGAAAAGCGTTCCCGTCGTATCCTCGGTCTCCATCTCCACGATTCCCATGGACACGGTGGGGTGGGGTTTGCGTCTTCCGTCGGGCATGATCGGCACGGCATCCATGATTTCCCTTTTGAGCCTGTCGGCAACGAAAGCCGCCGTCTCCAGATTCTTGTCCGGCAAAAGGACAAGAAAATCGCTGTTACTGTAGCGGGCAACCACTTCTCTGGGCCGGAGATGATCGCTGATGGTGTGCGCCAGGGAATACAGGACGCGATTTCCGTACGGGGTGCCGTATTTCTCATTAAACTGTTTGAAGTGGTCAACGCCGATCAGGATCATGGATAAAGGCGCTTCGTCGACACGAGCCCGCTGCATCTGGCGTCCCAGGGTCCGCTCCAGCCAGTAACGGTTGCGGAGTCCCGTCAGGGCATCGATACTTCCGTAGTGATATGGCTCCAATTCAGTCTGTCCGTCTTCACCCGCGGGGGCATCGGTATGGCGAAGCCGCCGGGTCATGCTGAACAGCAGGTTGCAGGCCGCGGCATGGGATGCATGAACAAGGGACCACAGAATATCTTCTTCAATGCATAACAAACGGCTTGGTTCATTGGCGACGACGAAGGACGTGGTCGGTTCCTGATCGATGACCGACATTTCCCCGACATTTTCACCGGGTCCCAGAATCGCGTCGGGAATACTATCCAGCGAATCGGTGTGAATTCTCAGGGAGCCGTCGAGGATACAATAGACCGTCTGGTTGGATTGACCCGGCCGGATCAGAATCTCTCCCTGTTCGGCGGTCCTGACCGTACAGGCATCCAGGAGACCGCGGATGGATTCGAGGCTGACACTTTTAAAAAGGCAGATCCCTTCATATTCTTTTTCATCCACATAGGTCGATTCGGCACTCATATCCCTTTTCCTTCCCCCAGCTGAAACATGCATTTTAAAAATGACTTCTGTTTCGAGAACCTGAAACCAACATGGGCATGGTCGATCAATAAAGGGGTCAGCCCTTGCGGTAACGTATAACAGGGGAGTTGAAACACTGGCAATATCAAGTGTTTCCGAAATCACACTTGAAGCGGACAACGCCGATTCAGAGGGACGACCCGGTAGCTTAGGGGACCGGCAGGGAAGGGTGATGATCGTGAGCTGGAAAGCCGGAGATGATCAACTGCCGTAGTTATGCTCGATCGTTTTCTGGAAGGAAATTGCGGGCCACTGCTTGATCGTGTCCTGGAGACGCCATTCATTAGGAGCCAGATAGGCCAGGTTCCCCTCCGCATCGTAGGTCAGGTAAGAACGCGCGGCTTTCTCGAACTCTTTCAGGGCAACCTTATCGTCGCAGTGAATCCAGCGAACCGTCGTGTAATCGATGGCCTCGCAGAGGCAATCGACATTGTACTCGTTCCGTAAGCGGGAGAGGATCACGTCGAACTGCAGGATGCCGACGGCACCCAGAATAAAATCGCTGTGCCCCAGGGGTTTGAAGAGCTGGACGGCCCCTTCTTCGGCAAGCTGTGTCAGGCCCTTTTCCAACTGCTTTGACCGGAGGGGATCGCGCAGCCTTACCCGGCGGAAATGTTCGGGAGCGAAATTCGGAATCCCCGTGAACCGGAAGGATTCTTTTTCCGTAAACGTATCGCCGATCTTGATCGTCCCGTGATTATGAATGCCGATGATATCGCCCGGGAAAGCCTCTTCCACGTGGCTGCGGTCCTGGGCCATGAAGATCGTGGCCTGATTGATCTGGATATCCTTGCCCAGGCGGTGATGGTGCACCCGGATACCGGGGTTGAATCTCCCGGAACAGATCCGTAAAAAGGCGATCCGGTCCCGGTGGGCCGGGTCCATGTTGGCCTGGATTTTAAAGACAAACCCGGAAAATTCTTCTTCCGCGGGGTCCACCATGCGGGTGGTGGCCTGTCGGGGTGAAGGAGCGGGGGCCAGTTCGATAAAGGTGTTCAGCAGTTCCCGGACGCCGAAGTTATTGACGGCGCTCCCGAAAAAGATAGGGGTCTGGTTTCCTTTCAGATATTCGCGGTGATCGAAGGGATTCGCCGCCGCCTCCAGAAGTTCCACGTCATTTCGCAGTTCATTGGCCTGACTTCCGAGCAACTCGTCCAGGCGGGCATCGTCAAGGTCGTGGATAACAATTCCCTCCTGGATCTTTCCGTGATGGGTTTTGGAAAAGAGATGGAGTTCCTTCCGGTAGAGATCGTACGTCCCCTTGAAGAGCTTTCCCATGCCGATGGGCCAGGTCATGGGAACGCATTCGATCTGGAGGGAATCCTCGATGTCCGACAGGATGGTCAACGGTTCGAGACCGGCCCGGTCCAGCTTGTTGATGAACGTGATAATGGGGGTGTTTCTCATACGGCACACCTCCATCAGGTTCCGGGTTCGCGATTCGACGCCCTTGCCGCTGTCGATGACCATGAGGGCGCTGTCTACGGCCGTCAGGACGCGATAGGTGTCTTCGGAGAAATCTTCGTGGCCCGGCGTATCGAGGAGATTGATCTCGTAATCCCGGTAACTGAAGTTCATGACGGAGGTACTGACGGAAATGCCTCTTTCCTTTTCCATGGACATCCAGTCGCTCGTCGTATGGCGGACGGCTTTCCGGGCTTTGACGGCCCCGGCCATTTGGATGGCCCCGCCGTACAGCAGAAGTTTCTCGGTCAGGGTCGTTTTCCCCGCGTCGGGATGACTGATGATGGCAAAGGTACGCCGTCTTTGTATTTCTTCTTCGTTACTCATAAATTCTCATTAATAAAAAAGGGCTCACTCTGCAGCCCTCTTGCGGATATGTCTTCAATCCCGGCAAACCCCTTGGCCTTACGTGGCGCGCTTATACAGAAGAGACCGGGAATTGTCAAGAAATCATTGCACAATTTGTCATTAAGGCGTTACCCCAACGGTCCCAGCACCAGGACCAGGGGCAGGGTGAGGATGACCGTGGAGATGATCCACCAGATCGAGGAAGGATCGTCTTTCATTCTGTGACGAAAGGCCATACCGGCCGTAACAAACGCGGCGACGGCCGAAACAAGCACGACGGCCAGCGCCATCAGTCCTCGATTCACGCAACCGAACAATGAGACAGGCGTAAAGTAGAGGCCCACAACCAAAATGGTGGGGACTGCCGGAAGGAGTATGTGTTTGATGGATCGAATCATTTCATATTAATTTGCAAAATAACAGCGCTTAGAAAAGAGTGTTATGCTACCCGATTTTCCCAAGATCTGATTTTGTCACGCTAACGAAAAGCCTCACCGGGAGGCGCGCGTGCACGCCAATCCGCTGCAGCGAATGGTTAGCGATTCAATATAAATCAAAATTTTCAAGGGTTACTTTTTCTGGACGCGGTGAAAATTTTTCCCCTGAACTTTTGAAAATAAAGCCGGTTATAAAATACGTTGCGATAGCAACCACCGTGGCCACAGCAACCATTTTAATGTCTCCATCAGATAGTGGTAATTGGTTAGCATTGCTGCGGAAAAAATTTGTAGCCAATGCAAAGTAAGGAATTAATATGTCTAATATTGATTGTTTTTCTAAGGTATGCCCCCCGTGCAGGCGGATGAAGGGTAAAACGATCGCCCGCCGTTGTCAACGATTTTCTATTTGTGATTGTAATAACTTACGTGAATCCGGATTAACCGCCGCAACCCGTTCAATCCTCCTGCCGGTTGAGCCAGCAGCGGTAGTGGTACAACTCGGCCAGGCATTTCACGGTCCGCTCGGGGGTCAGGAAGGAGACGCTCTTGTACCGGTGTCCCGGGATTTCCACGATGGTCTTCGTATTTTCATCGGGGAGCAGGGTTACCCCCATGATCGGTTTTTTGTATCGTTCCATCAACCCAATTATGTGGGGAATGAAACGCTCCTCGAATTCCCGCACCTGGACGGGGATGGCGGCAAACAGCTGGCGGTCGTAATCCGGATCCGCCTTGACGGCCGAATCCATCATCCAGCGGAAAAAGGTCATCCGGCCTAAAATACCCATATGAACGACGGCGTCGCAGCCGTCCCACTTCATGAGTTCCTCGGTAATCATCATGGGAATGGCGGGATCGAATTCCGCCACCAGGTCGATGGGATTGGAGCGGCTCCAGTATGGCGGGAGAAATTGATCTATTTTCTCGATCAACTCCGGGGAAAGTTGGGGCACCGTCAGGCCCTGTTTTTCACATAAATCGGCCATGACCACGCCCCAACCGCCGCCGATCGTGAGCGCCGCAACCCGGTTCCCCTGGGGAAGAGGCAGGGATGAAAAGGCAGCCGACAGATCAAGCAGTTCCATGGGATGCTCGACGACGACCACGCCTGCCTGATGGCAGGCCGCATCGAAAACTTTCATGTTAGACGCCATGGCCCCGGTATGGCTGGCCGCGGCGCGGTTACCCGATTCGGTCCGTCCCCCCTTGAGGACCACGACGGGTTTCCTCCGGCAGAGCCGCTTCGCCGTTTCAAAAAAACGGCGTCCGTCCTTGATGCTTTCCAGGTACATCAGGACCGTTTCCGTCCGGTCATCGGCGATAAATCCTTCCAGATAATCCTCGATGGTCACCATGGCCTCGTTTCCCGAACCGCAGAACGCCCGAATGCCGATTCCCTCGTCGTCGGCAAACGCCAGCAGCTGCGTGCCGAGATTTCCCGATTGGGCCAGCAGGGACGTGGTTCCCGGTTTGGGATGGATATGCGAACCCGTGCAGAAGAAGTTGATGTGGGGATTGACAATTCCCATCGTATTGGGGCCGAGGATCATAATCCCCGCCTCCCGGGCCAGCCGGACCAGTTCCTCCTCTAGGCGACGCCCCTCGCTGCCGGTTTCGCTGAAGCCCGAGGTGATGAGAAGCATCTTGTTAATGCCTTTTTCCTGAAAGTCGGGAATAACGGAGGCAACCTTATCCACCGGAAGGGTCACGATGCCCAGATCGACAGGGCCTGGAATTTCCATGACGTTTTTGTAAACGCTCCGTCCTGCAATTTTACCGCCCCTGGTATTGACCAGGTAAATATCGCCCTGGTAGTTCCCACCGGCCACGTTGGTGAAGAGCATGTGCCCCCATTTCCCGAAGGTGGCGGAGGCGCCGACAAAAGCGACCGACCGGGGATGAAACAGTTCATAAATCGCCCTCGGTTCGACGGGGGGCCTCCGGCGAACCGCATGATCGCTGTCTCCCAGGGTGATCAGGGCATCAACCGCCGTCAGGCAACCTGCGGCATCGGCAATCAGGGGATTGACATCAACTTCCCGAATCTCCGGGAAGTCGGCGGCCAATCGGGACAAGCCCGCCATGACCCGGACGATCGCTTCGCGATCAACCGCTTTTTGTCCCCGGAAGGCGCCCAGCATCGGCTGTCCCTTCATTTCATCGATCGCGTGCAGGGCCTCCGCCCTGGTAACCGGAGCCATCCGGAATACGACATCCTGCAGGGCCTCCGTAAAGATCCCGCCGAGGCCGAACATGACGACGGGGCCAAATTGATCATCCCGGAACAGGCCGGCGACGAATTCCCGGTTGCCCTCAATCTGGGGCTGAACGAGATAGCCTTCCAGGTCGTCACCCGCGGCGTTTTGAATCGCCTGGAGGGCTTCAGACAGGTATTTTTCAGTGCCGATCTTCGTCCGGACAAGTCCCCGTTCCGTTTTATGGGTGAGACGGAAACCAAGCCCTTTGACGACGACGGGTAACCCGATTTTTTTCGCCTGTTCAATGGCTTCCTGGTGCGTCAATGCCACGGTTTCTTCGACAACGGGCACACCGTAGGCGCTCAGCACCTGTTTTGATTCCGCCTCGGTTAAAGATGTCCGATTCTCTATCCTGGCTTTTTTAATGATTTCCACGGCATCCATAATATCCTGCGTCTCCTGTGATCGGTTAAGGGCTTCAATTCCGGGAAGAATCTAGCATACCCGCCGCATCGGCGCAATAACGGGGACGATATTCCGCCCCGGCGCGGTGGAGCTATTTCGTTTCCACGGGACAGGGCTTTTTTCTGCCGATATAAATCATGGAACAGGCTGTCAGGACAAAACTAACACCGATGATGGGCCATTTCAGAGATCCTGGCGGAATATACTGGTATAAACCGATAATCCCGAAGAAAATGAAAATCGAGGCTGCCACCCATTTGACCGTTGTTGCAGGAATTTTCTTTCCCAAGACGATGCCGACGACGATACCGATCACGTCGGCGATGATCATGCCGGTCGTGGTTCCCATCCAGACGGGTAGGATGGTCTGGTATTTTGCCGCCAGGGTAACCGTCGCCAGTTGGGTTTTATCGCCCATTTCCGCGATGAAGAACGCGACGGCCACCGTCCAGAAGGGACTGAAGTTGAAACGCTTGTCCTCATTATCCAATTCGTCGCCGCGAATGGTCCAGAGACCGAACAGAATAAACGATACCGCCGCGACGATTTGAATGAAATGGATGGGAACGAAGACCGTGAGATAGTTCCCCAGGGAAACGGCCATGAGGTGATTCAGCAGCGTCGCCGCCAGGACTCCCCAGAGGACGACGGACGCCTTGTAGCGCGTGGCGAAAGCCATTGCCAGGAGCTGGGTTTTATCTCCCATTTCCGCAAGGACGACAAACGCAGTGGACAGCAAATAGGTCATCATAAGAAAAGGAATCCTTTCTCTCCCCCCCCAAAAAAAAGCGAGATCCCAGCATGATGGCACATCACACTAAAGGTCTCGCTAATTGGCATTTACATCCAACGGCAAGGCCAGGCGTTCTCACGCCAGCATGTTGACCTTGCACTGAACAGCTACTCCCCTCTCGTTACAGGCGGGTATTCATAAAATATTCAGAGCGTAATGTCAAACCCTTATTGGTCCTTCTGACCATTGTCACGACCTGAGGGCAAGGGTGCGATCTTGGCTTTCCAACGGCGGATAGGGGGCTACCCTTTGATCATCACCAGGAGCATCTTGAACCGCCCGATGGCCTTCAGGGCATGGGGTTCTCCGGCGGGCATGATGATCATTTCTCCTGCTTTCAGATGATGGGGGTTCCCCGAAATCCGGATCTCGACCTCGCCGTCGATGACCTGGACCAGGGCGTCGAAGGGCGCCGTATGCTCGCTCAAACCCTGGCCTGCATCGAAGGCGAAAACGGTCACGGTTCCCGCCGGTTTGCTGATGACTTCGCGGCTGACAACGGAACCCTCCTGGTAATCGACCAGATCTTTCAAGTATTTTACTTCTGTCGTCATGTTTTCATTCCTTTCGGGTTGAAGATTAAAAGTTCGTTCCCGCCGCGCGGCTTGCCGTTTCTATCGCCTGGTGGGCCAGGTCAATGGATTGTCCCAGGGTATTCAACACCTGGTCCGGATTGTGGAATCCCATGCTGTTTTCCGCCGCGACGATGTCCCAGAACCACTGGGCTTTCCGGACCCGTTCCCGGGCTTTTTCCAGTTCCACCAGGTTCGTTTTCGGTGCGGAGGCGGCCTTGCCGATCACCTCGTGGGCCCTGGCCACCCACTGCCCCGCCGTTTTCTGTAAATGCCAGACGTTGTTCTGGGTCGTCTTTACCCGTTCCAGAAGCCATTGCTCACTCTGGTCATGACAGGTACGGCAGGAGGACCCGATATTTTTCAGAGGGCTTGTCACCCAGTGAGAACTGTACTTTTGGCCGTTGTTGCGCATAAAGGGCATGTGGCAGTCGGCGCAGGACACCCCCGCTTGCCCGTGGACGCCGCCGTTCCAGGTCTCGAATTCCGGATGCTGGGCCTTGAGCATTTTCGCCCGGGAATCGGGATGGATCCAGTCCTGAGCGAATCCAAAGGGTTGACCGGCATAGTAGGTGTACATTTCGTCAGGTTTCATGCCGTTTTGCCAGGGAAAGATGACCTTCGACGTTTCCGGCTGGAAGTAGTATTCCACGTGGCACTGCCCGCAGACGTAACTGCGCATCTCCTCCCGTGTTGCCTTTTTCACATCGATACCCCGGTTTGCCATGGCCTCGATGAATGCGGGATTGATGACCCGGAGCGCCATGGTCGACGGCTCGTGACAGTTTGCGCAGGTAATCGGATGCTTCAGAAGGGGAAAGAGGTCGAACAGGGGTGTCTTGGCATAGCCCCAGCCCTTTTGCTTGTATATATCGATCAAATTGGCCGATTTGCAGGTCATGCAGGCACCGGCGCTTTTCGGCGAAACCCGCTTCGTTTCCATCAGGTCCTGTACCGCATAGGGATGGCCCCGGTCCTCCGAATAGTCCTTGCTAAAGGCCATACCCTTAAAGTTCTCCAGAATAGCCGGTTCCGCGATGGACTTCTGGACTTTCACGCTTCCGCCGAAACCCGTCGGGGACGGTGCCATCTCACGGTTTTTCAGATAGCTCCGGTACTCCAGGGGATAGTATTTTCCCCAGACGGCCGGATCGTATTCCCCGTCCGGTATCCTGGTCAGTTTCACGATAGAAGGGGGCTTAAAGATGAAATCGAGGGCGACGATGAAAACGACCAGCATAACCACGACCGACCCGATGATGATAAGCAGCGTCTTACTCAACTCGAATTCCTCCTTTCGACAAACCCTGACCATGTACAAGCTGGCGGTGGCATTGAATACAGCTTGCCCTGCCGGATGCCATGTTGGTTTTCTCCACGGTGGAAAAATGACAGCGCAGGCAGTTTCCGCTGACGATCTTCTTGCCGTCGTCTGTCAGCTTGATCGCATCGGGATAGGAACGCAGAGTTTCGTAATAGAGATCCCGCATGCCGACCGCCGCTTTATAAGTTACCTGACGAGCCGGATTGCTGTCCGGCAGATGGCATTCGATGCAGGCGAACTGCTTGTGCTGCGATTGCTGCCAGGCGGCATGAACGGTTTCCATGGAATGGCAGGAGGAACAGAATTGCGGTGTCCCCGCAAAATGGTAGCTTCCGGCGGAAATACCGGCGATGATCAGACCGATAACAACTCCGACGACCGCAATGCTGAAAGACCCCTTTAAGCCTTTGTAAACCATGGGACTTTCCTCGAAGGTGAATTACTGCCGGTGTGATACGGTCCGGTCGAACGTTGATCAAGATACGGTTGAAATATCCGTGCCCGATCTCGGGCAATTCTTTAATTCAGTGCTGACGAGAACCGTCAGGGTATTCCGTTGCCGTTTGTTTTGAGAAGATGTTTCCCGAACCGTGAATAAAAGTCGATGAAATCATAAAGAAATACACCGTGAACTGTCAAGGAGAAACATGACAAAGATCCCCCCGGTTTTGCCGGTCAATGCCGGTTTTGCATTTTTTTCCGGAGGTGATCGATGGCCAGCAGGGGATGGCGCCAGATCATCAGGGGACCGGCGTAACGCATGACATCCCGGATGCGTACCCGCATCTCCGGCTTAAAACAATGAATCGTACAGTCCCCGCAGGTCGGCTTGTCTTCGCCGAAAGGGCATTCGGCAATGCGTTTTTCTGCATAATCGGCCAGTTCGCGGCAGGATTCACAGGGAACCTCCCGGTTATGGTGATCCCGGCAGAAGAGTTCGATCATCAGCTGAACGGTTTTGGTTTCCCGATCCATAATGAAGTACCCGGGTATCATGGAGGAGGGGCCTTCAATCCCTCCTCCATAACAGGAGCCCGGCTTAACAACCGGCCATGATCGCCTTGACGTCGCCCTGCACATCTCCCACGGCCTTGATCCCAAATTTTCCCACGAGGACCCTGGCCACGTTGGGGGAGATGAACGCCGGCAGGGTCGGTCCCAGGCGGATACCCTTGACGCCCAGGTAAAGCAGGGCCAGCAGAACCGCCACGGCCTTCTGTTCGTACCAGGCCACGTCGAAGGACAGGGGCAGTTCGTTGATATCCTTCAGGCCGAAAACATCCTTCAGGGTAAGGGCGATCACCGCCAGGGAGTAGCAGTCGTTGCACTGGCCCGCATCGAGGACCCGGGGAATCCCGCCGATATCGCCCAGGTTAAGCTTGTTGTAGCGGTACTTGGCGCAGCCTGCCGTGAGGATGACCGCATCTTTCGGCAGGGCCTCGGCGATGTCCGTGAAGTAGGAACGGTCCTTCTGCCGCCCGTCGCAGCCCGCCATGACGACGAAGCGCTTGATGGCGCCGCTTTTGACCGCCTCGACCACCTTGTCGGCCAACGCCAGGACCTGCTGGCGGGCGAAACCGCCGACAATGGTTCCGGTTTCGATTTCCTTCGGCGGGGGACACTTTTTCGCCATTTCGATGATGGGCGAAAAATCCTTTGCCTCCCCATCTTTGCGGTCCGCGATGTGTTTCACTCCCGGATAACCGGCGCAGCCCGTCGTGAAAAGGCGGTCCTTGTAGCTGTCCTTGGGGGGAACGATGCAGTTCGTCGTCATCAGGATCGGCCCGTTGAAGGCCTCGAATTCGACATTCTGGTGCCACCAGGAATTTCCGTAGTTGCCGACGAAATGACCGTACTTCTTGAACGCCGGGTAGTAGTTCGCCGGGAGCATTTCGCTGTGGGTGTAGACGTCGACGCCGGTTCCCTCGGTCTGCTTCAAGAGCTCCTCCATGTCTTTCAGGTCATGCCCCGAGATGAGAATGCCCGGATTGTTCCGGACGCCGATGTTCACCTGGGTCAATTCCGGGTGGCCGTAGGTTGTCGTATTGGCCTGATCCAGGAGGGCCATCGTCGTCACTGCCGTTTCCCCGGCCTTCAGAACCAGGGCCGTCAACTCATCGGCCGTCAGGTCCTTGGTCGTCGCCGCCAGGGCCTCCGCCATGAAGTTGTAAATCTTCGGGTCTTCGTACCCCAATACCGCCGCATGGTGGGCATAGGCCGCGATACCCTTGACTCCGTAAATCAACAGTTCCCGCAGGGATCGTACATCCTCGTTTTCTGTAGCGAGCACCCCCGCCGTTTTGGCTTTTGCCACAAAGGCCGCCTCGCCGACGGCATTCCAGGAGACAACCTCCGGCACCGCCTGCCCGAATGCTGTTCCATAACTGGCGAAAAGATCCTTTTTCAGGGCCAGTCCCTCTTCAATGAGGCCGACCAGCTTCGTGTCGTCGAAATTCGTGTTTGTTACCGTGGCAAACAGGGCCCGGCCGATAAACTCACCGATCTTGATATCCTCTTTTCCCGTGGCAAGCACCTTTTCCGCCAGCAGGGAAATCCCCTTCAGGACATAGACCAGGGCATCCTGCAACTCCGCCGTGTTTTCTTTCTTTCCACAGACGCCGTTTTTCACACAACCCTCATTATTCAGTGTTTCCTGACATTGAAAACAGAACATGGCTTCCTCCTCTTTTTGATATTGCTTAGGTTTATTTTGATTTACTGTTTTTTAAACGCTCAATCCTATTATAACCATCGCTCCTGCAAAATGTCACCTCCGAGGCCGACCACCACCTCCCTGATCGGAATCTTGTGCCCGGACAGGGCGGCTGCTTTCTGAACCAGATATGACAGCCCGCCGCAACAGGGCACTTCCATGATTATGACTGTAATCGTATTCACCCTGGCCTGATCGATCAGGGCCGTGAGCTTTTCCAGGTAAATGTCAGCCCCGTCATCGAGCTTCGGACAGGCGATGACCAGCTTCTTTCCCGCAAGCCAGTTCCCATGGAAATTTCCCATGGCAAAGGCCGTACAGTCTGCCGCCACCAGAAGATCGGTCTTGCGGAAGTAGGCCGCCGTCGGCGAAATCAAGTGAAGCTGAATCGGCCACTGGCTGAGGGCCGAAGGAATCTCTCCCGCCGTCGCCGCTTTCGGTGCCTCCCGGTTCAGATCCTGGGGTGCCGCGCCGGGGCATCCGCAAACGGTCCCATGAGCAACTGGGGGATGTTTTTCCATATCCGGCGCCGGGATTTCTTTTTCCCGCAGATAGGCCAGAGCCTCGCTTAAATACCGGGTCTGCCCGTGGTCTTTCAGGTGCAGCAGATGGGCTTTGAGCACGTTGGGTCCCCTGGCGGCGATCTCCGCCACGACGTTTCGTTCATCGTAGGGCGGTGCTTCCCGATCTTCCACGGTGATGGCGCCGAACGGGCAGTGGCCGATGCAGGCCCCCAGGCCGTCGCAGGCCACTTCGCTCACCAGCCTGGCCTTCCCGTCGATCAGTTGCAGGGCCCCTTCGGGGCAATTGATAATACAGTCACCGCAACCGGTACACTTTTCCTCATCAATTTTTATAATCTGGCGCTTCATATCGGTCTCCCTGGCTGAAAAGTCTCTTTTGGATAGTCTTATGCCATGAAAGAACAGGGAAAGAATTGACGTAAGTCAAGAAAGAAGGATTTTTTAGCTTTTCTAAAAAGATCATGGCGTGAACCATGTTTTGATCATTTCTTCATGTCCGTCATGTTTTTATGCGTGATTTATCAGGACGATTCAAATAGAATCGCTGCCGCGGAGGCTGTTATGCAAATCGTCATTAAAATCGCCCTTAGCCTGGCGATCATTCTCCTTGCCGTGGGGATCGGACGGAAATTCCCGTCTCTGGGGGGACTTATCGCCGTCATGCCTTTAACGGGGTTGATCGTCCTCCTGTGGCTTTACAGCGACACGGGCGGTGACCCCGCCACCATGCAGAACTATACGAAGGGCGCGATTTTCGGCATTATTCCCACAATCCTCTTTTTCGTTGTCGCGTTTATCGGGTTTCGAAAAGGATGGGGACTGCCGGTCGTCCTCCTCGCCAGTTTCGGCACCTGGTTTGTCGCCGCTTTTTTCCACCAGTGGTTTCTGAAATGAGGTTTGAAGGATTATGAAGTCGGCAATCAAATATATCGGTATTATCGGCACGGGCGGTGTCGGAGGCTATTTCGGGGGGAAACTCTGCCTGAACCCGGCGGTCAAGGTTTACTTCATTGCCCGGGGAGCCCATCTTAGGGCCATTCAGGAAAAGGGACTGATCCTGTCGAGCGAGCAGGAAGAGATAATTTGCAGGCCAGCCCTGGCAACTGACCGGCTCACCGATTTGCCGGTCCTCGATCTAGCCCTCTTCTGTGTGAAATCTTACGATCTGGAGGCCATTCTGAAGCAGGCGGGAAGTGCCTTTTCCGAAGAAACCATCCTCATCCCCCTGCTCAACGGCGTGGATATTCCTGACCGAATCAGGAAAATCCTTCCCGTTTCCCGCATCCTCCCGGCTTGCGTTTATATCGGCACTCATATCGAGAGGCCTGGAAAAGTCGTCCAGAAGGGCGGGAGCTGTGTCATTACCTTCGGTGCCGACCCGGCTCATCGGGCATGGATCCCAACACAGGTCTTTCGTCTTTTTGACGAAAGCGGCATCCGCTACCAGTGGATTACAGATCCCTTTCCAGCCATCTGGAGCAAATTCCTGTTCATTGCCCCCTTCGGGCTCGTCACGGCCTGCTTTGATAAAACGATCGGCCAGGTCATGGAATCGGAGGAACTCAGCCGGATTGCCTTGTCCATCATGCGGGAAGTCCTTGCCGTGGCCGAGAAGAAGGGTATCCAACTTTCCCCGACGATTCTTGCCGATACGCTTAAAACCATCAGAGGCTTTCCCGGGGAAACACGCACCTCTTTCCAGCGTGATTTCGCCCATTCCGATAAACCGGATGAACGGGATATCCTCGGAGGGACCCTTGTTCGTCTCGGCAGGGAATGCGGGGTCCCCACTCCGGTTGCGGAGAATATCCTGAACCGCCTGCAAAAACAAAAGAAATTGGACATTTGATACCGGATCATGTATTGATTTTGCCGAAGTGTCCAATTTTTTACGTGGAGAAAGGGTTACATGGGGGTCCTGCAACTGCTTCGACAGATGCATGCAGAGGGAACTCTAAGCTCCGTACAGCTTGACGTCCTGTCTGCCATTCACAAAAAAGAGCGTTTTTCTCTCCACCAGGAACTCCGGTCCCTGATTTACGCGGGGGTGCTGCTGGTTATCCTGGGTGCGGGGCTCACGGTCAAGTCTTATTTCGCCGAACTGGGGAATATTGCAGTCGTTTCTTCACTGTCCCTTACCGTCTTTGCGGCCCTGGTTTACTGTTTTTACCGGGGAGTTCCCTATACCCATGTTGACGTTCCCTCACCCAACATCGGCTTCGATTATGTCCTATTCCTCGGTTGCTCTCTTTATTCCCTGGACATTGCCTATATAGAGACCCAGTTTCATCTGCTGGGTGACGGCTGGAACAGCTATCTGCTCGTATCCGCCGTCCTTTTCTTTTATCTGGCTTATCGTTTCGATAACCGCCTCGTCCTGTCTTTTGCCCTCGGTACACTGGCGGCCTGGTTCGGCTTCAAGCTGAGTTTTGAACATCTTTCCTTCTGGGATTACCATCGCCTCTACGCCATTGTTTACGGCCTCCTGGCCCTTTTCTCGGGCATCCTGCTTCTGCGTCTTAATGTTAAGCGGCATTTCCTGGATATCTATCTTAACTTCGCCCTGCATTTCCTCTTCATTGCCCTGGTGTCCGGTGTCTTTGCATACGGATTCCTTTCGCTTTATTTTGCGGCTCTGGTGGTCTTGGATGTGGGGGTTGTTTTCTATGCTCTCCGGGAACGGAAGTTCCTCTATTTCCTGTATGCGGTTCTTTACGGGTATGTGACTGTGAGTTATCTTTTTATCGACGCACTGCATTCCATGGGTTGGAAATTTTCCTATTATATTCTTTCTTCCGTTGTTGTTGTTTGGCTCGTTGTCAAAACATCCCGCCGATTCAAGGAGACCCTATGAATCTCTGCCTCTACACACCCGAACAGGAAGAAAGCATCTTCATCCGCAAACGGGCTCAAACCTGGCAGCGCTCGGAGTTTCTCACAGAAGACCAGCTGCGGATCATCTGGGAACGGACTGATCCCCATCTGGCGGAGACCGCTCTTTTTTTCCGGTTACTCTACTTCGTTTTCACCTGGATTTGTCTTTCCGCGGTGGTTGGTTTGGTCGCATGGATTTCAGATGCAGATGATGAAAGACCAATCGGTCTTATATTTCTGATCTTTAGTCTCCCCATGTACGCCCTCGCTGAATACACGGTTCAACGTTATCGTCTCTACCGGCACGGCATTGAGGAGGCCCTCGCCCTTTTCAGCCTGGTGCTTTTCTGCGGAGGGATTATTCTGATCATCTTATCCTTGCCCCGACATCCGAGAGATCTTGAGATGTTATCAATAGGAACTTCAATCGTTTGCGCTTTCGCTTACTGGTTGTATATGCGTTTCGGTTTTATCTATGCCGCTCTGATAGCAATGTTTCTCGCTCCAGGTTTTCTTGTCTCCCTGAATTTGTCTCCCACATCCTTATTAATATGTTCTTTTTCCCTTTACGGACTTCTCTTCCTTATCAGCCTGCAAACCGAATCCGACACACTGGAAGATTTCCGGAAAAAGCGGAAAGGCATCCTTCAGGCCTGTCTGTTTGCCGGGATCTACCTGTCCATCAATCTCCGGATCTTTGAGGCCGCCGAAGCCTGGATCAGGCAGCATCCCCCGCATTTAACCACCTGTGCCGGTTTTCCTCCCGCCGCATATTGGCTTTCGTATGCGTTGACGTTCCTCGTTCCGGTGGTGGTGGGATTATATCTCGGCATCAAGACCCGAAAACGGGCTCTCATGAATGTGGGGCTGATTGCGTTGGTTTTGACTCTGGTTACCAACAAGGATTACCTTGGGCTGAAACATGATGCCTGGGACCCGATCATTCTGGGGGCGATGCTTATCTTGGCAGCAATTTTGATCATCCGTTGGCTGGCAACAGGGCAGGATAAAGAACGTTGCGGATTTACGGCAGACAGTATCCTGAAGCCGGAGCGCTACGGTTTGAACCTGGCGGAAATCACCGCCGCCGCTGTGCCGGGTATGACGGTGCCACCCGCGGATGCCCAGCCGGTGGAGCCGTCACCGTTTGAAAACGGTCAATCCGGCGGCGGGGGAGCATCCCGAGATTTCTAACCGGGGAAAAGCCTTCAGGCGAGTATGATTAATGCGCCTCAGGGTTTCCGGCAGACGATTTGGGCCACGGCACGTTCGGGATCGGGTTGGATACCTTCGGTGTAATAAAGAATCTCCCAATCGGCGAACCATTGCCGCAGTTCGCCGGGCTTAAGCAGGTAGTCCGGGTTGGTGGGCTTGCCATAGCGCACCTGGTCGACGGTGAAGGTTTCGTAAATCAGGATGCCCTCACTTTTGAGGGCGTTTCGTATGGCAGGCATCAGGGGACGGTGAAGGTAACGGAATACGAGAATCCCTCCGTAGGCGCCTTCTTCCAGCGGCGAGGGCCCTTCCTTTTCCAGGTCCAGCACCTGAAAACGAGGGGATACCTTCCGTTGCCGGGCCAGTTTTTTTGCCCGGGACAAGGCCTCCTCCGAAATATCACACAGAATGACGGGCACACCCAGAGCGGCAAGGAAAATCCCGTTTTTCCCGGTCCCGCAGGCCAGATCCAGAACGGGTCCGGGGAGAGGAACCTTGACGAACAGATCGGCGTATTCCCGCAAGAGGGCCGCCGGTTCCATATCGAGAGGTGCATGATCGTTCTCTGTCATGGGGTGAATATTAGCTTAATTGTCCTGCCATGACAAGGAACGGTTGAACGGGTAAAAAGGGAGGTCCCTTGCTTTTTTAAGTATTGAGACCCTGATGACGATAGTAATTCCTGGACTATGCGATAAAAGAAGACCTGCATCGGCATAATGTTGGATGAGGTCGAAAGATACCGTTGAGGAGGATGATTGGATGAGAATTGTGGTCTTAAATGGAAGCCCCAAGGGGCCCCAGAGCGTCACGATGCAATATGTGCGGTTCATTGAGAAGCACTTTCCCCGCTGCCGCTTTACCTACATCGATATTTCCGAAAAAATACTTAGACTTGAGAAAAATGAAACGGCATTCTGCGAGGCAATCGATACGATCAATTCCGCCGATGGCATACTCTGGGCTTTTCCCCTCTTCTATTTTCTCGTTCCGTCACAGTACAAACGATTTATTGAATTGATCCGGGAAAGGCACGCCGAGAAGGCGTTCCGTGATAAGTACGCCGCCGTTTTAACCACATCCATTCATATCCACGACATAATGGCCCATCATTATATGAATGCCGTCTGTGACGATCTGGAGATGAAATATACCGGTTCCTTTTCCGCTTCCATGTACGACCTGTTGAAGAAGGAACAGCAAAAACAACTCATTCTTTTCGCCAAGGACTTCCTGTTCTCCATCAGAAAAGAGCAGGCCACCCCTCGGCACTATGCACCCGTTGTGGAACACCCTTATGCCTATGCACCGGGTGCCGTGCAGGACCTTGTGCTGCCACGTGACAAGAAGATTCTCATCGTTTCGGATGCTACCCCGGAGCAGCACAACCTGAACCGGATGATCATCCGCTTGCATGATTCCTTCTCCGGATACACGGAGATCATCAATTTGAATCAACTCGATATCAAGGGAGGGTGCCTCGGATGCCTGCAGTGCGCCTACAACAATGCCTGTGTTTATCAGGGGAAGGATGGGTTTGTCGATTTCTTCAATGAGAAGGTCAGGTCTGCCGATATCCTCGTTTTTGCGGGAGCCATCCAGGATCGTTATCTGTCTTCAAAGTGGAAGTGCTTCTTCGATCGTACTTTCTTCAACACCCACATTCCCAGCATGATGGGCAAGCAATTGGGCTTCCTCATTTCGGGGCCCCTGGGCCAGCTCCCCGACCTGAAGCAGTTTCTGGAAGCCTATGTGGAAGTTCAGCAGGGAAATCTGGCCGGTATTGTCAGCGACGAATATGAAAATTCAAGTGAAATCGATGCCTTGATCAGCCATCTGGCCGACCGGCTGATAAGATATGCCGTTGATGGATTCCAGAAGCCGAAAAGCTATCATGAGTTGGGCGTGAGAAAAATCCTCCGGGACGATATCTGGAAAAGCATGCGGTTTCCTTTCCAATCCGACCACAAGTACTTCAAGAAACAGGGGCTTTACGATTTTCCCGAAAGAGGATTGCGGGAAAAAATCAAAACTCTGTTCATGGTCATGATCACGAAAATCCCGTTTGTCCGGAAGGAAATCTATACGAAGCAAATGAAACCCGGCACCATCAGGCCTCTTGAAAAGATCATCGCCGAAACCGATCCTGAAGAAATCTAAGGTTCCGTCCGTCCCAATTTTCTATGGCTTCCTCCCGTGGCCCGTTATGTATTGATCCGTCGTCCTCTTGCGGCTCAGGGCACCGGTTTTCCCCCGATCAATCAAACAGATCGTGGAGGAAACTCTTTCTTTTGTGATGTCCGTACTCGTCATCATGGTCGTGATGTCGATCGTGATGACGATCATAATCGCCTTCCTGTCTGCCATATCGGCGGAGCCCTTCATCCATTTCGCGGTTCGCCCGTTCCATGATTTTATCCAGTTCTCCACGATCCAACCATATACCGCGGCATTTAGGACAAAAATCGATTTCAACACCCTGCCTTTCGGCAATCTGTAACGTTACGTTGCACAGGGGACAATTCATGGATCTCAAATATTTCCTTTCGTTAAAATAATCGTTTTCCGTTCAATGGGCACATCTGTTGCTTTTAAACGAAATCCTACACTTGCATGCCTCATTTTTGAGTAAGCCGCAAGGGTTTTTGTTGTTACTATATATAGAATTGTGGTAAGGATGGTCTGCCCTTTTAGATCCGGCCCGTGAACGGGAACATCCTTAAACTGAATTTTTAAAGCGTAAAGGGGTCCAATGAAGCCACCTTCCGTCTATCTCATGGAAAATGGAGAAGAAGCGGTACGTCTCGATGTCAAGACCGATCCTGATGTAGTGCGGAGGCAGGCTGCCTGGTGCGGTGTAAAACCCGGCTTGCGGGTTCTGGATGTGGGATGCGGCTCCGGAAAGGCCACCTCGATTCTCCGGGAAATGGTGGAACCGGAAGGCTCAGTGGTTGGAATTGATTATTCTCCCGAGCGGATAGCCTATGCAACGAATCATTACGGACAAAAACCGGGAATCGATTTTGTCATCCGCGACCTGACGAAACCCATCGAACACCTGGGGCAGTTCGACATCATATGGGTGCGTTTTGTCCTGGAATATTACCGTACGGAAAGTTCTGGGATTGTCCAAAACCTGCGCTCATTGTTGAAACCCGGAGGCTGTCTCTGCCTGATTGATCTCGATTACAATTCCCTGAACCATTACGAACTTTCCGCTCCCATGGCGTCGATCCTGCAGAAACTGATGGCCACACTCGATGAAGAGAACAACTTCGACACCTACGCGGGACGTAAATTATATTCCTACCTGTACGATCAGAATTTCGAGAACATTGAAGTGGAGCTGATGGCCCACCATTTGATTTATGGTACGGCCAGGGACGCGGATATTTTCAACTGGCTGACCAAGGTCCGGGTCATTGTGGAAAAGATGCAAGGGCTTTTCGCGGAATATCCCGGCGGCGCCGAGGCATTTCTGCAGGAATTCAAACGCTTTTTCCTTGATCCCCGGCGCTTTATCTATACACCTTTGATCATGTGCAAAGGAACGCGGCCTGGAGTATCCTAAACGTCCCGGTCCAACGTATCCCTGATTATCTTGCTTAACTCATCGAGTTGATAGGGTTTCTTGATGAATGCCGCAGCCCCCTTTTCTTCAATCTCCCATGCCGCGGAGCTTGCCGTATAACCGCTCGCAACAATGATCTTCATGGAGGGTTCGGTTTTCAAAATTTCGCCAAGGCACTTCTCTCCACCCATTCCGGGCATCATGAGATCAAGGATAACCAGAGATATCCGTTCTCTTTCTTTTTCGATTACTTCCAGGGCCTCTTCACCGGAACTTGCCGTGATTACCTCGTAACCCATAAAGGACAGCAGTTCCTCACCGGTTTCCAGCAGAGAGCTCTCGTCATCAACCAATAAAATTGTTTCATGGCCGGATGACATTTCACCTTCTCCCTCCTGAACAGCCTTTTTTTCCGCCTGCGAGGTATCCAGCGCGGGGAGATAAAGATCGAATTGTGCCCCCTTGCCCGGTTCACTGGTGCAAAAAATATAACCTTTGTGGTTCCTGATGATGCCATATACGACAGACAGACCGATTCCCGTTCCTTTCCCGAGATCTTTAGTTGTAAAGAAGGGCTCAAAAATATGTTCCCGGGTTTCCCTGTCGATGCCACACCCGGTGTCGATCATGGTGAGCTGGACATAGGCCCCCTGTTTGATCAGCGTATCATCCCGATAAACCGGTTGCGGAAACACGGCATTTCTCGTAAAAATGCATAAATCACCACCATCGGGCATGGCGTCTTTGGCGTTGACGGAAAGGTTCATGATAATCTGACCGAGCTGAGCGGCGTCTCCGTTCACGAGGTGAAGGTCGTCCGCCAGGTCGAAACGCAGGCGAATCGTTTTCGGAAGCGTTCGCAGGAGGAGTTTGTAATAATTCCGGATTTCCTCGTTGACATCCACCGTGCTCAGCCTGCTCTCCATCTTGCTGCTGAACAGGAGAAGCTGATTAATCAAATCCGTGGCCCTCTTTGTTAATCCACTAATTTTCCCGAGATATTTCCAGTCCGGGTCCGATTCGGACTTCTGGAGCATCAGGAGCTGATTATAGGAGATGATGGCCTGGAGGATGTTATTGAAATCATGGGCAATCCCCCCGGTGAGCGTTCCGATGGCGTTCATTTTGGATGCCTGGTGAAGCTGTTGTTCCAGTCTGCGCTGTTCCGTGACATCCTTCAGAATGCCGACCATACCGGTCATTTCCCCTGTGGCGTTGAAATTCGGTGCGCTGCTCATGTTAAACAGGCGTGTCGCGCCGTCTTTTCCCAGAAGCCTTACCTCGAAACTTTTGATCGTTTCCCTGCTTTCCATCACTTCGTGAAAGAGTTTTTCATACGGAGCCGTGTCTTCCTTTTTCATGAGTTCCGCGAAATCGAGGCCCATCAAATCTCTTTCCGAGTATCCCAGAATTTCCTCTACAGCCGGATTAACATAAGAGACACGTCCGTGAGGATCCGTCGTAAAAATGATGTCGGGGGAATTTTCGCTCAGGGTGCGAAAGCGCTCTTCGCTTTCCGCGATCCGGCTCAGGGATCTGGCATTATTGATGCTGATCCCGATCTGGGGGGCAATGCCCATCAGAAGACTGACCTCGCGCTGATTGAGTGGTCTCCTCGATTGATAATTGTCGACGGCCAGGATCCCTTCCGATTGCCCCTTATAGACGATGGGTACGCAGATAAAAGAATTGACGCCCAGCGTTTCAGCAAAATCCAGGCTTCGCAAAGAGATATCGTCATGTAGATCCTGAATATCGCTGATTAGAAACGACTTTTGCTGATGGAAGGCGACCACGAATGGCCCCTTTGAATTCGGATTATCCAGGTGGAACTCCGTCTTCTTCAGAATGTTTTCAAGATCCGAGTCGTAGCCGTAACCGCGTGCGAAGATGAGGTCTGTCCTTTCCGGGTTTGCCAGCATGATCATGCCCCGGTCAAAATCGAGTCGCTTCTGCAGCGTCTCCATGACAAACCTGATCAATTCATCGATATCCAGCATGCTGGATACGGCCTGGCCGATCTCCTGGACGAGCAGGGCGTTATTGTAACTGATACGAATCTGATCGAGAAGCCGATTGGCGGCATCACCCTGTATTTCCATGATGGTATGGATCGCCTTCTTTTCCAGAAACTGGTCGTAATACAAAATGCTGAAGACCACACAGGCTAACAGGAACGACATGGACAGAAAAGGGACCGGGGGAAGGATAAACCCACAGACCATCAGAATCAAGATGAGGAACATCGCCGTATACGTACGCACGGGTCGCCATTTCAGAAAAGGGGGCTCTTCCCAACTGAGAATGTACCGGCAATGATTTTCGCCTTGGTGAAGACATTCCGGATGCTCCAGGGCGGGCAGCTGGTTCACGAAAAGTTTTGCCACCGCCTCGAAACTGCCCTTAAAATTTTCGCACTGGTAAGGCTTAAGCTTCACACCATCCAGGGGCTTAATAATAATTTCGACTTTGTTCCGGCTTATCTTGTTCGTTTGAAAAGTCGTCCCGCGATTCAGGTAGGAGGCGATCTTGCCCAGCATGCTGTAGGCTTGAATGGGCGTCAGGAATCCAAAAATGAACTGCCTGAGGGCTTTTATGGACTTGGAGGAGGCCATGTAGCGTCCGGCCTCCCGGAAAATAGAAGGATCGTTGGTTTGCTTCACCAAAGCGTCATGAAAATCGTCCACCTGTTTTTGCGTCAGCCAGTGACCCTCGTCTTCGGTTTCATAGGGGGTAATTCCCGAATCTTTCAGCAAATCCGATATATTCACATCAGGACGAACATTTCGCAGGTACTCCAAGAACGTGTCGATGATCCTGCTGTTATATAAACGCGGCTCCTGCATCAGGTCCTCTTAATCAAATCTGATCCGGTACTTCTGCCCCAGGAATTCGATATATTCATTTGCATACTGCATATCCATAATCCAGAGAAGATACTGTTTATGCTCATGGCTCATCTCTGCCTTATCTGCATAGTCTGGAGGACAAATCAACAACGAAATGGATTCCGCGGAATGTTTTTCTGCAATTTTTGAGATTGCCCGGAAAAGGATATCCGATTGCAGGTCAGGGTCCATGACAAACACTTTAAGTCCGTTTAACAGATTGGAGAGATTAATCCCGACATCCGATTCTTCCGAAACAATAAAGGCCTTCAGATGATTCAGGTGGGTCAGGACAAAGGGTTTCCATCGCCGGACAAAACCGTTTTCAGCAAACACCTCTTCAATCGATTTCATATTCGGCCGGTTGTTGTGCCTGATGATTGACCCAAAGAGGCCATTATAATGATTCCGGTAGAATTGTTCGAATTCCCACAAATCGGAATCGGCACACTCCCTTACCTCCCAATCTGCCGGTAGATCCCCCAATGCTTTTCCCATTGGATATGAAAGGTAGGAAAAGGAATCGACGGAACAATGTTGCGGATTACCATGGTTTTGGGCAAACCCGCCGAAAACCCGCGCCGGGAATTTGTTCTCCGGGCGGTAATAGGTGATGACGTAGTCCAGGTTGGCGGAAGTCAGACGAATCAGATCTTTTAGATAATAGATCAATTGCTTCAGGACGACCAGGCCGATGGGACGCCCTCCGATGGGACGGGCGGCATGATGATGAACCATCCAGGTCCTTTCATAGGCCCTGAGCATGGCGATGTGGCCGTAGATACGCCCATTTCTCTGGTAGGTAAAATGTTTGGCAATCTCCGGGGCCTCTTCGTAGAGCCTCCGATAGATATCCTTAAAATTATCTTTGAATGACTGAATGATTTTGTATTTCTTGGGATAGATGAAATCGGCGTCGAAGAAAAATTCCCAGAGCTCGTCCAGACTCACCTCGTTTTGCGAACCCGCATCGGAACCCTGGATATTGTTCAGGACCTGGTTGAGATGATTATAGCCGGTCATATCCATATCCAGAATCGCCAGACCGAAACGCTCCTGCTCCTCTTCCTGTTTGCGGTAAATAACCTGAGCCTTGCAGCGAATCTTGAAAATCCCGGCATAACTGATGGCCAGGTCGGGGATGATCATCCCCGGCATCAGGACCGATTCACGGGCCGGGTTACAAATGGAAAACCCGGTCGTGGAAATATCGTGGATCTCGCGCTGCACCTGTTTCTTTGTGAACGGATGATCGAAAATGGCATAAAAGAACGGAGAACTCTGCTTTCTCGGATTCCTCAATGTCCTCGCTTTAAACCTGTTTATTCGATCCTGCATCGGGGTCAAAACAAGCTCTCGTCCGCAACCGTTTCGATTTGCGCGACTGCAAATACAAACACCTGAATAGAATACATGACCTCCGCCGGACAGGCGGATTGTCGCCGTCTCCTCCGAATTGAAACAATGGAAGGAAAAAGTCGGATCGGATTGGACTCGCAGACGAAAAGCTAAAGGACTGAAATCAACCAGATCCCCCTCCGCATGGAAACCGTTTTGCCACAACTCGGCCTTGACATCCCGGCAATCAAATCTTGGGAACTGGCGCCGGTTGACGACAAAAGCGGTTTTCGGCAGTTCAACCGTAAATCTCTCTCCATTCCTCGAAATCAGCCGGGTGGGAACGACGATGAACGACTGATCGCGGGAAAAGATCAAAAACTGCAGACAGTAATCCTCCAATTTGTAGCCGGCGTAGGTGTCATCCCATCGGCAGTTGAGGACCTCACCCGAACAGGGGTCGGGATAGACCTTGATCAGAAGGTTTTCTTCATATTGGGGGTGATTGAGGAGGGAGTATACGGGCTCCCCTTTGAAATGCAGATAGTTTAAAGTATTGGCCAGTTTCTGCTGATCCAGATAATCCGCAGAGGCCATTGACCGAAGAAGCTCCTGGTGGTGAAACATCCAGGGCGGAAGGGTCGGTTCGGATTTCAACTGATTCTCATGAGAAAAAGTATTGCTGATAGCAGCCTCCTTCTTTCTTGTCCTACCTCTCCGGGTGGAGCAAGTATAAGGAGCCCCGCGCCTGATGTCAATTGAATACTAAAGAAAAACTTTCAGCGATGCAGCTGCCGTCGCGGATAGATGATATCAGGTTTCATCAACGTTACTTTTGCTGATGTTCAACTTTATCCCTTCTCTTTGGTATGATCAACTGGATTTACCGCTGGTTCAATGAAGAAGGATCGTTATCCCTGGATGCAGTCGCACTTCGCACCATCGAGATCCTGTTTGCGGGTCTCATGCCTGATCGTTAGATGCTCTTTTAGTTATCTGAAGAGGCATTCAAACGAATACTCACAGCCTTCCCATGGCAAGATGATGCCGTTCGATATCCAGAATCTTTCGGCCCAGCCGGCTTTGCAACTCCCGGTCGTTTCCGCTGAAAGCGCAGGCAACGAAACGGTGATCCTCTTTTTCCACCACACGCATGACCCTGGCAATCACTTTCAACGGCACCTCGTCGATGACGAGAATCAAGGGAATCTCGCCCCTGGGGGTGCTGCCGAGCTTTGAAAACGGCTGACTGAAAAGGAGGCCCCCCAGGGAAATATTGACAATAGGGTATTCCTCCTTATCGATGACCAGAAGCAAACCGCAATCGGTAAAGGGTTTCACCCGGAAGGATTCTCTCAGGTCGACTTCGGTCGATTCCGACTTGATATCGGCCGTAATGGCGGTGACTTGGGCTCCGGAAGCAATTTCGTAGTCCTTGATGAAATTCGTTATCCAGGCAAGAAAACCATAGCGCTGGGGCTTTCCTTCCTTGGTCAGAACCGAGGAAACCAGCACGTAGCGCCCGATATGGGAGCGCAGCAAGGGGGGGGATGTCTGGGAAAAGACGACCTGTTTATCTTTAATATCGTAAACCATGGCCCGGGGATAGATTGTTTTCCCCGAATCCAAAAACATGGAAATCTCGATGGTCATGCCGGGTCGGATCAGCATGAAATGGTGTCCCTTTTCATCAGCATCAAATTTACTCCTGGGGTGTAACAGAAAACGGCTTTTCAGAAATTAATGTCTAGTATATGATGGAGTGGAAAAGGCTGTCAAATATATTTGTTTCAAATTCCCCCAATTTTCATTCCCTGTCGCTCCCTTGTGGGCATCTTCCCCAAAGACAGACAAAGCGCGCGGCAGGGAAAACTGACCTTTATGAAAAGAGATCCGGATAACGTTCCCACCATGAAATCGACACCGGTCGTCATCGAGGCGCGGCAATTAACCAAGAACTTCGGTGATCTGACCGCCGTCTCCGGAATCTCGTTTGACGTCCGGCCCGGTGAATGCTTTGGAATTCTGGGCCCGAACGGTGCGGGGAAGACCTCTACTATCCGAATGGTCTATGGTTTATCCCCCCGAAGCGGGGGAATGCTCCGGGTCTTCGGCCAGGATATTACAAACTATCCGCGGTCCATTAAGGCCAAAATCGGCGTCTGCCCTCAGGACAATAACCTGGACCCCGATATCACGGTGATTCAGAATCTTGAGGTTTATGCCCGTTATTTCTACATACCTGCTGCAATTGCCCGGCAACGAGCCCTGACCCTTCTTGAGTTCATGTCCCTCGAACACCGCCGGGATGCGAAGGTGACGGACTTGTCCGGCGGCATGATGCGTCGCCTGATCATCGCCCGGGCCCTGAT
>Ga0302246_1000366_pt1 | contig 40997 bp, 40 predicted proteins | sample AAG_UR_Trp_MG_FD_193533 | JGI IMG/M metagenome (GOLD analysis project Ga0302246, IMG submission 193533) | Enriched activated sludge microbial communities from anaerobic digester in WTTP, New Holstein, Wisconsin, United States - AAG_UR_Trp | ecosystem: Engineered > Bioreactor > Anaerobic >... | reverse complement strand
AAGCACGCCATGCGCGTTGGCGCACGGTCCCGGTGCAGGCAAGCCCCTCAAGCACTGCCGCCATGTCCGGCAGCGTCCTTAGCGGCTGAGGGTCATCCCACTCCACCGAGAGCGTGTGACCGGTCAGCCCGTGCCGCGTCACCGGAATCGCACGTATGCGACAGTCGACGCCCGCAGCGACGAAGAGTGCCTGCAACGGCTGCATGTCGACGCCCAGTCCGGCGAACGCGGCAAGCACCATGTCTCCGGCGATACCTGCCCTGCAATCCATGAATAGCCGCATCCCTGCTCCTTTTACTGCCCTGTCCGCACACGACGGCCGAGGCGCGTCATGCCAGCCATGGCTGGCGACACGCCCGACTATATACCCGCGGCCACGCCATCCACCGTGTCGCAGAAGCCATCCGATACGGTCACAGTCGCCGAAGACGGGATGGGGTCCAAGCACACGTGGGGTGTGCCCGCATCGCCGCCAACGCCATGAACCGTTGCCTGTCAGTGCGTTGCGGCTAGTAGACCTTGCGCCGCGAGAACCCCGACCCGAGGACATTGAAGGTGTTCTCGATGATCATGAAGGCGTTGGGGTCGGCGTTGAACACCAGTTCTTCCAGCCGCTTGAGCTGTATGTTGGGCACCACGATGAGTGCGACCCTCTTGCTGCGCCCCGTGAACGCCCCCTGCCCTTCAAGAAGGGTCACCCCCCGGTGCAGGTGTTCAAGCACGTCATGTGCGATGCAGTCGACACAATCGGAGATGATGAACACGAGTTTGCGCTGGTTGAAGAGCGAGTGCACATAGTCCATGACCGTCGAATAGGTGTACACCATGATGACGGAATACAGGACGACATCGGTCTCCATGGTGGCAAGGCCTATCATGAACAGCAGGAAGTTGTAGGCGAAGCTGAACTGTCCGACCCTGATGTTCCAGCGCTGGTGCAGGACGATGGATATGATCGTGAGCCCGCCCTCACTCCCCAGTGACCGCAGTACGATGCCAAGTCCGGCACCGCACACCGTGCCCGCCGCCACCGCGGCGAGCAAAGGGTCGTGGATGCTCGACTGGAAGGTGATGAACTGCGCCGCCAGTGTGGTCACCGCTGTTCCGTAGAGGCTGTAGAAAAAGAAGCGACGGCTGACGCACAACCAGCCGACCACGAATATGGGCAGGTTCAGCAGCACATACCAGACGGCAGGCGTGAAGAGCCCCGTGGCGTAGTAGATATAGAGACCGGTACCGAACACACCTCCGGAGATGAACGCATGGGGCATGGCGATGGACTTGAGTCCCAGCGAGAAGAGCACCCCGCCCACCGTTAGCAGGAACAGGTTCCACGGCACTGTCATGGTCACATCGCGCATCCGTCGCGCAAGCATATTCCCTCCCTCGCACGGGGAGCCCGCATCGGGGCTGTTGTGCGATTCTCTGAATCAGGTATAGAATGGTTCCAGCAGGATAACCGTAACCGTCCCGTGCGCCAAGACCGCCGCAAGGAGGCCACCATGCTCATTCGCGAGTGGATGACCCGCAACGTCATCACCGTCACACCCGACACGTCCATGATGAAGGCGTCGAAGTTGATGAAGGAGAACGGCTTCCGCCGTCTGCCCGTTCTTGACGGCAACGGAAAGCTGATCGGCATCGTCTCCGACCGCGACATCAAGGAGGCTTCGCCCTCCAAGGCGACCACGCTCGACATGCACGAGCTGTACTATCTGCTGTCCGAGATCAAGGTCAAAGACATCATGACCCGTGATCCCATTTGCGTCCAACCGGATGAAACCGTCGAGCGCGTGGCTTTGCTGATGATCGAAAAGCACATCGGCGGTATGCCCGTCGTCGATGAGGAAGGTCAACTCGTCGGCATCATCACCGACAGTGACATCTTCAAGGTGCTCATCGCCATCACCGGCGTCCGTAGCGGCGGCGTGCAGTTCGCCTTCGAACTGGAGAACAAGCCCGGAACGCTGAAGCCCATCATCGACACCCTGCGCGAACTCAACGCCAGCATCGACGCCATCCTCACGTCCGACCAGACCGGTTCGGACGACACCCGGCGGGTGTTCATCCGCATCGTGCCCATGGACCGCGCCGAAGAGAACCGTGTCATCGAAGCCATCAAGGAAAAGTTCCCGCTGCTGTACTGGGCACGCGCGCGTGTCCACGAGATGGAGCGCCCCGCCTAGCCAGTGCACCCCCCCGCTCCGCTTCTATCGGCGCGGGTTTCGAAGGTAGAGGCGCGCGAGTCTTGAGTGTGCATGGCCCCCGAAGCGGATGCCATCCGCAGTGAGGCTGTCCCTTTTCAGGTATCGGCGTCCGCAACCTGAAAGACATCTATGACAAGAAGCCCCGGTGGAGCGTTCCACCGGGGCTTTACCGTGCAAGAGAGGCCGTGTCATGTGCCGTGCGGGGCATGTAGCCCAAGACCGAAGCCCCCCGCTATCGCGTTGCCATGTCCATGCCGTCTACTCCTGCGGTTCCAGCCTGTGTACCCGACATGCAGAGACGACGGCGCAAGACCCGTCGAGGAACGCAGATGGCTGTTCGCCGATTCGCTAAGAGACGCCCGCCGCCAACGGCTACGACACAGGCTGCGCGACGCAAACGGATGAGCCCATGAAGCCACGAGGCATCAACGCGCACCACTTGTGATTAACATCACAATCAGTGCCAAAACAAGGGTAATCAGTGACGTGAGCACCTCTCCGAAGCCAGCAAGGAGCTCCACTTCCGCAACGATGCACTGGCAGCCGACGAACGGCACCACACAAGCAGCGCCTCGTTCGATTGTGAAATAATGCACTAATGTTGACAAAAAGTCGGTCCTCCGGCTATGTTTCACTTGCCGTGGCGGAGAATCCGCCCTCCTCCCCGCTGCCATTGCGGGCGGGTTCTGTCGGTCCACCACTGCACGCCAGCCCCCTGCGCTGCCCTGCCGGGCAGCGCAGGTTAACGGCTGTTCACCTAAACACCCCTATCCCATTGGAATAGCTTTCAAAAAAAGCCATTCCCCATCCTTGAATTTTTCATGACATTGTGGCATGTTACCTTCCGTTGCGTGACGAAGGGCCATCGAAAGGCGGGGCGTACCCCTGCATTGACATTACCCCTTACGCACCGTAAGCAAGCTGTACAGAACCTGCACGGTTCCCGACCATGGCGACATGCAGCGGATAGCTGCTGACCATCAGCTGGAACATTGTTTCCGGCCTAATGACTGGTGCATTCACACACCGCCTAGACACTGTCCAAGGAGAAAACCATGGCTGAAGTCACTTACAAGGGCAAGAGCTTCGAAGTCGACGAAGACGGCTTCCTCCTCCGCTTTGACGACTGGTGCCCCGAGTGGGTGGAATACGTGAAGGAATCCGAAGGGATCTCCGACATCTCCCCCGACCACCAGAAGATCATCGACTTCCTGCAGGACTACTACAAGAAGAACGGTATCGCTCCGATGGTTCGCATCCTCTCGAAGAACACCGGCTTCAAGCTGAAGGAAGTCTACGAACTCTTCCCCTCCGGCCCCGGCAAGGGCGCCTGCAAGATGGCCGGCCTGCCCAAGCCCACCGGCTGCGTCTAGTCGTTACGACAAGACACTTCGAGGCGGAAGCGCAAGCTTCCGCCTCTTTTTTTGGCATGCAATCAGACGCGACGCATTCGCGCCTGTCAGGCACGGTTGTGCCCGGCATGAAACGCCCCCCCAAGCCCGCTTTCCCTTCGACCGCACACGTGTCTCAGCAGAACAAATCGCCCCGCACCGCGTGGGGCGGTGGCATCAGCTGCACCTCCCCGCATCATCCATGGCGTCCGAGTCCCATTGTGCTGCGCCTTTCCCGACGGCACCATCGCATCGTCCATGCACAGTGCAGGGCAGCCACCCTCTGCCTTTCAGCGTATTCGACTGGAAGGCGTTCGAGTCACGCGCTGTGCATTGGGCCTTCCCGCCGGAATGAACGCTCATTTCCATCGAAAAGTCAGCACGTTCCGCCACGGCATGACCGGTCACGCGAACATCAGGTGCAAACCGCCATATGAACGACAAGGGCGACAGGGTACCCCCTGCCGCCCGGTCATCGCGTCATGCGGTTTCCGATTCGTCGACACCGCCTAGTGCACGGTGCCCTGCTCATCTTCATGAAGCATCCTGTCGAGGGTCTCGTCGCGGTGCATCAGCGTCGAAGCCATGACCATGCTGAAGCTTCTATGAGCCTTGTTCCAGGCCCGGAAGATTTCGTGCATGGCGGAAAGCATGGAAGTCATGGTCTGCTGGGGCACTATGAAATCGCCCTCCGGGTTGCGTTCCAGCCCATCCAAGGCAACATCCATGTGGGCCAGTTCTTCACGCACCTGTTCGAGCAGGTCTTCTATCGAAGTATTCACATCCGTCTCCTGAATATCTGGGCGAGGTAGCCTTGCGGCCGCACCTGATTACCAGCGGGTTCTCAAGAGGTCTGTTATAATCTCCCCACCATGTCAACAAACGATAATGCATTGAAACTATACACCTAGTTTGCGAAGCATCCGCGGTTGGCGTTTCATTGCAGACACTTTCCGCACTCTCGAAGACCCGAGAAAAGACGAAAAAAACTGCCTGCGGCGCCGGTATCGGCCCCACCGCATGGCGCCCCGACGACACACTCGACAGCGCCCCCACACACCGCGTCTCCCGTGGACACACAGAAGGGCGGCACCCGGACTCTTTCCGCTGCCGCCCTTCGATGGTCAGGAATCATGCAAGTATCAGCCAAAGATCATTGGCACTTCAGCGACCGGCCACGTTCTCCTGCCACCCCTTCTCCAGTGCCTCAAGCCACGAAGCAGGAATTTCCGGCAACGCCGCCCCGGCGAGAATCTCCGGCGAAAGCGTTGCCTTGCCAAGGTCGACGGCGGCAAGGCGCGCCCTCTGGTCTTCTGTCAGACGGCGGACATCCAGCACCGGGAAATCGCCCCAGTTGGCAGGGTCCAGTTTGGCGGTCTGCGCCTCGGGCGACAGCAGGAAATCCGCCACGACCATGGCACCCGCCCTGTTGGGGGCATTGAAGGGGATGGCCACGAAATGGGTATTGCGGATGCTGCCCTCGCGCAGCACGAGGGTTCGCACCGTGGGCGGATACGTGCCCTCGCCGATGTTGGCCTGGGCGTGCACCGGATGGTACGAGATGGAGAAGTCGACCTCGCCCCGAGCAAAAAGCGAATCCTGCATGGCGGCATCGCGGGGGTAGGCGCGTCCCTCCTGCCACAGATACGGCTTGAGGTCGTTCAGAAAGGCCCACAACTGCGGGGTCTTGGTATCGAAGAGGGCCTTGTCGAAAGCCCCCATGTACTGCTCGTGGCCGCCCGTCACGGCATAGAGAAGCTGCCGCACGAAGGCCGAGCCCGTGAAGTCGGGCGGCTGAGGATAGGTGAACCGTCCGGGGTGCGCCTTGATCCATGCCGCCAGTTCCTCGACGGAACGCGGGGGTTCTGGAGTGCGGGCCGTGTCATACTCAAGCACCAGCTGGGCACTGCCCCATGGCGACTCGTACCCCTCGACAGGATAGCCGAAGTCCATGTCACGGTGCCCTGCCTCGACAAGAGCCGACGAAGGGAGCGCGCCACTGAAGGGCCCCCACAGGAGTCCCGCCTCACGGGCGTTGCGGAAGTTCTCACCGTTGATCCACAGAAGGTCCATCGTCCCCGTGTCACGCCCGGCCTGTTTTTCAGCCAGCAACCGGTTGACGAATACGGCGGCGTCCATGGGGACGCGCTCAAGGCGGATGCCATGCCGCTCCTGAAGACGGGGCGCCACCCACGCATCCATCCAGCGGTTCACATGCGCGAAGCCGCCGTACATGAACATGCGCACGGTGGTCCCGTGTGCACTCTTCTCAATGTCGGTCCACGTGGTGTTCTCGAAACCGGGGGGTGCCACACGGGTGAACGCCCCGCTGCCGACATCGCCCACCATCGCCCCCGTGGACCCATTGGCCACTGGCCCCGTGGGCGTGGTGGCATTCACGCCGGTCGCACCAGTGTTCGGCACAGCATCGCCACTGTCGCCACAGGCGGCAACAAGCAGCGCGCTTGCCATGCACAGCAGCAACAGCCAGCGACGTACAGCATGACCGCCGCGCTGGCACCCGCCGAAGACATCCCACGGTTCTCTCATGCCCTTCTCCGTTCGCGTTCAGATGTGTAGGTCCGCATGATGCCATCGTGCCCGCACGACCGCCGACGGATGCAGGCTGATGCTCCTCCGTCGGCAGACCGCCCTGTCTGGAACGTCAGCCCGTTTTCATCAGGGAGCGGCTCAATATACCTTGCGACGTGCGAAGTTGGCCCCGAGCACCGTAAAGGTATTCTCGACGATGAACAACGCATGGGCATCAAGGGTGAAGACCAGTTCCTCAAGTCTCTTGAGCTGAACGTTGTTCGTCACGGTCATGACGATCTCACGGTTGTCGCCCGAATACCCGCCGCGCCCCTGCAGGACAGTCGCCCCCTGCTTGAGCGCAGAGGTGATTTCGGAAGAGATTGCCCGACTGCGGTCGGAGATGATGAACACGACCTTGCGCTGGTTGAAGAGCGAAAGCACATGTTCCAGCGTGACAGAGGCGATGAACACCTGAATGAGCGAGGCGATGACAAGGTCTATCTGCATGGTGGCAAGGCTTGCCGTGAACAGCACGCAGTTGAACACGAAACCGAAGCGGCCGATACCGATGTTCCATTTGCGGTTGAGCAGCACCGCCACGACATCGAGCCCCCCGCCGGAACCGAGCGAACGCAGCATCATGCCGCCCCCTGCCCCGCAGACGACACCGCACGCCACTGCGGCATAGAACTGGTCGGTGATGCCGAAGTCGAAACGCAGCACCTCACCGAAAAGCGTGGTGGCAAGCATCCCGAAGAGGCTATAGAGGAAGAAGCGCCTCCCCACGCAGAACCAGCCAAGCACGAACAACGGCACGTTCAGCAGCAGGTACCATGCAGCGGGGCTGAACCCGCCCGTGCCGTACCACAGAAGCAATGCCGTACCGTAGACCCCGCCTGTCAGAAAACCGTGATGGACGGCGATGCCCTGCGCGCCGGCGGCGAAGAGGGCCGAACCTGCCGTGAGCAGAAAGAGGTTCCACCATACCGAATAGGCGAGTTCCTGCCGCGAGGGTAATCTCAAAGACATCATGGCACCTGTGCGACCGAAGGCCGCAACGCGGGCCGTAAGCGGCCCGGAAAGAGGTAACGGGATACGTGGGGGCCGTCTCGTCAGCCCCTCGAAGCGCAAGCCCCTGCCTGTAGCAGGCGCTCTTGTCAAGCCGTACTGCAATCGGGCGGACCGCATGGTCGCGCCGAAGCAGGCCGCACCGGCAGCCAAGGGACGGTCAGGCTGTCACCCATGGTACCGGCATACCTGACGCCTGCTGCAACCGGTCGGACCACCTGCCGGGGCGTACCTAGAAGAATGCCGTCGCGGGGCACCAAGAACACGTCAGGCAACGGCGACTTCACGCCAGCCCCCCCGGACAGCACGTCGGGCAGCGGCGACTTCACGCCGTGGTACCGCCCCGGTCGAGATGGGTCAGGGGCGGGTGCAATCAGGCCATGTGAACCTTGGCAAGGCGTCCTGAAGCGTCCTGCACAGGCGCAACCCCGACTCGACAAGCAGCTGGGCATCGTCCTGCATCTTGTACACATAGCCTGTAGCCTGCAATCGGTCGTCACCCCTCCGGCATATCTCCTCCGCGCCATCAAGGGTATGTTCCACCTTGCGGACACTGCGCAGGGCATGGTCGAACGCCTCGTGCACGGAGGGTTCCTGTGCACGTTCGACGACCCCGAGTAGCCGCTTCATGGAAACGCCCCCCTTGTCGCGGATATCTGCAAGATGCGCCTTGTCAGTCCGGATGCGTGCACACAGCCCCGTGCCCGCATCGTAGGCCACGGCAAGGTCGTTGCCGGCTTCGATGAGGCTTCTGATGACTGCGGCGTCCGGCCCTTCGACCGTGCGCGCCGCCACGGCAGACGCTGGGGCCGACAGGCAGGCGATGACAACGCACGGCAGCAGCGATGCGAAGAGACGGGAACGCAACGGATTCGGCATGACTCCTCCACAGGATGCGGGAACGCAACGTGGTACGTCGATCATGCGCCGCCCCCCGACAGCAACGAACAACCATCGGGACTACAGGGGCGCATGGCACGAACGATATCATGGTCGCGCTCGTGCGTCATATATTCAAGTCAACAGCATCACCCATCATGATGAAGAAGGCAAGGCGCGCGGATTCCGGGCACGGAACCACAATGCAGCGACCCCCGGCACGGACGATGCCGGGGGTCGTGGCGTGAGAGACCTTCGGGAGAGAGAGTATCGGGCCTACAGCAGTCCCCACAGCATGCGCGTGCCCATCACCAGCAGCAGTACCGCGAAGATACGCTTGAGGCGGGCCACGGGAAGGCTATGGGCAAGCCGTGCGCCGAGCGGTGCTGTGAACACGCTCGCGCCGACGATGCCGATGAGCGCCGGGACATGGATGAATCCGAAGGTGTTCTCGGGCAGGCCCGCGACAGCCAGCCCGTTAACGATGTAGCCCACCGTGCCAGCCACGGCGATGGGAAAGCCGATGGCTGCGGAAGTGCCGATGGCGGTATGCATGGGCACGTTGCACCATGCCATGAAGGGAACCGAAAGCGTACCGCCGCCGATGCCCACAAGGCTCGACACGACGCCAATCACGTTACCCATGCCGAACATGCCGCCACTGCCGGGAAGTTCGCGGCTGGCCTTGGGCTTGAGGTTCAGCAGCATCTGCGCTGCGACCCAGTACAGGAAGCACACGAAGAACCCTTTCAGGAACGACGTAGACAGCCCCGCCGCCACCCACGACCCCAGAAGGGTGCCGGTGATGATGCCGGGGGTGATGCGGAAGACCACCTCGCGCCACAGCACCGCACCGCGCTTGTGGTGCGCGCGGAAGCTGGAGACGGAGGTGAACATGATACTGCCCAGCGACGTGCCGAGTGCGAGATGCTGTATGAACTGGTCGGGTATATGCTCCAGCGCGAACGCGAAGTTGAGCATGGGCACGATGACAAGCCCGCCCCCGACGCCCAGCAGCCCCGCAAGCACGCCAGCCACGGCACCGACAGCCAGATAGAGTAGCAGCGACGTGATCATGCGAGGCTAGACCTTCCCGTACAGGGCCGCGCGGGAGATGCCCGCCACATCGGCACTGCCGGTGAGGATCATGGCCTGCACCAGTTGTGCCTTGAGGGTGTCGACATAGCTGGCCACACCTTCGGCGAGGCCGCCCACGGCGGCGATGGAGAACGGACGCCCTATCATGACGGCGTCGGCACCGAGGGCGAGCATCTTGAAGACGTCCACGCCATCGCGCACACCGCCGTCAACGAGCACGGCAAGGCGGCCCTTCACGGCATCGGCAATGGCGGGCAGCACCTCTGCGGTACCGGGGGTATGGTCGAGGACGCGTCCGCCATGGTTGGAGACCACGATGGCGTCGACACCCACTTCGGCAGCGCGCAGCGCATCGTCGGCGCACATGATGCCCTTGAGGATGAACCGTGCCCCGGCCCCGTGCACCTTGGTGACGATGGCGGCAAGCTCTTCAGCCGTCTTCGGGGCCACGGGGCGGCCCATCTTGCGCAGGGTGATGAGGCCCGCCGCGTCGACGTCCATGCCAAGCACCTTGCAGCCGGTGGCGAGGGCCTTGTCCAGCTTCTGGTCAAGTTCATCGCCGTCCCACGGCTTGACGAAGGGGATGCCCCGCCCGCCCGCTGCGGTGATGGCGGCAAAACCGCTCTCATGGATGAAGGGCGGCACCCCGTCGCCTGTGCAGCCCACGAGCCCCCGCTCGTTACAACCGCGCACGATGGCGTCGATGTAGTCCTCTTCGCTGACGCCACCGCCCATGTTGAAGGAAACACCTCCGATGGGCGCGGCGAGCACGGGCATGTCGAGGTCGAGCCCGAGCAGCGTGGTACGCGTGTCCGGTGCGCTCACGCCATGAACGAGGCGCATGTTGAGTCTGACGGCAGCAAGGGCCGAAAGGTTGTTGCGGAAGGCGTTTCCGGTGCCCAGACCGCCCATGCCGGGCACCTCTCCGGCGCATGCGCGCCCGTCACAGACGGGGCACACGCGGCAGTAGCCCTTCATGAGTTGGCGTGCCTTGTCTCGTATCTCTTTCATGAGGCTCCTCCGTTGCCACGCGAACATGGGCGGTGCGGGGCGCACAGTCCCGATGCCGTGGGTCGCGGTTGCGGTGGGGTGGATGGGTGCGCGGCAGGCCGCGCCTTCGGGCGGGGCTGCGCTCATGGTCTTTCCTCCTGATGCACCCACTCCAGAAAAAGCTCCTCCACGCGGAGGATGTGTTCATGCATCTCGCGAAAGGCCAGCTGGGCGTCACGCAGTTCGATGGCGCGCATGATGCGCTCATGGGTCATGATGGCCCACTGCCTGCGGCGCGGCGTCTGCAAGGTGAAATCGCGGCTTTCGCTGAGGATGTCGTGCAGACGCACCAGCATCTCCTCCAGAACGGAGTTGCGCGTGGCGCGTGCGATGAGCAGATGGAATTCGCCGTCCTCGTCCGAACCGGTGCCGCCCCCTTCGATGGCAGCCCGGTGGCGCGCGAGCGCGTCACGCAACTCGGCCATGTCCTGCCCGGTGGCGTTGACCGCCGCCAGCGAGGCTATCTGCGGTTCGATGAGACGTCGCAGTTCGAGAATCTCGCGCAGCTTCTCGCGTCGCTGTTCGATGACCTCGGCGAAGGGCTCGATGAGGTTCTCTTCGGAACCGCTGAGGACGTAGGTGCCGTCGCCAAGGCGACAGGTGACGATGCGCTGCTGTTCGAGCGCGCGGATGGCTTCACGCAGGCAGTGCCGGGAAACGCCGAAGAGCTCGGCCAGTCGACGCTCCGGGGGGAGCTTGTCGCCGGATTTCAGCTCACCCTCGTCGATGAGGGTGCGTATCTGGCCCACGATCTCTTCGTGGAGGCGTTTTCGCCGTGCCGGTTTGAACACCGGCATCTGATGCGTCTTCATGGAGAGGTGCCTTGCGTGATTGGTCCAACCAATAATTGGTTGTACCAATCACATCTCCGGCCCACCCTGTCAATGCGGTTTTTTATGACTTTCATTCCATGTTGTTACCGATAGAAACGCACGGTTTCCGGCTTTTGCCGAGAAACCGTGCGCGCACGACGGAAGGGGACGCTGCCAGCAGCTACCGGACGCCTGCGTCAGACGACACGCGAACCGCTTCCAGCGCAGGCGGGAAAAGGGTCACGGCAGAGGACGGCCCTCGGTGATGAAGGATATGCCTTGCGTGCCCGCAGTCCCTATCATCACCCCCTGTACCAGCAATGGCGAAATGGGCCCCGCCGCATTCCATGTGACGATGAACGAAGGGCCGAGACCACCGGTGTCGTCGCGCTCTTCCACGATGAAGCGCGCAGACCCCAGTGGGGGCAACAGCAGGGGGGCAGAGAGGTAGTTACGAACAGTCTGCCCCTTCTCGTTGACGTAGCGCACCTCGGTGAGGGTCACAGGCAAACGGGCGTCGGTATTGCGCACCGAAAGCATGGTCGTGAGGCTCAGTGTGCGTTCCTTGTTGCCGTAGACCACGCTGGAGTACACCGGGACGTAGATGGAACGCGGGCTTCCGGCATGTCCGGGGACAGCGGCCAGCAGCAGCGTGATGAGACAGAGTACGCAGACAAAACGACCGGCCAGTCCTGACATACAAAACCTCCGTTGGCTCATGTCCGTTCCCGGACGTGCTCAAGGCCCTGCCTGAAGAGTGTTCGCACATGGTCGTCATCAAGTGAATAGAAGGCGTTCTTGCCCTCGCGCCTGAACCGCACCAGTTTGGAGGCACGCAGCAGTCGCAGCTGATGCGACACGGCAGACTGGGTGAGGCACAATAGCGCCGCAAGGTCGCACACGCAAAGCTCATCCATGGACAGGGCCTCGAGGATACGCAGCCTCGTGGGGTCACCCATGAGCTTGAATACGGTAGAGAGGGCCGTCACGTCCGCGTCGGGAGAAAGACGGGAACGCACACGGGCGATGATGTCGCCGTGTTCGCAGTGCTGTTCGCAGACGGGGGTGTCGTCCCGCACGCTGTACCTCCGGATAGTTGAACGTGCTGGAGGCTAACCCGCGCGCCCCCTCCGATGCAAGCATTCCCGGAACGCGCAGACCGATGCAGATGCCGCGTCTGACGGTGTCTCTGTGCAGTGTCGACATCGACATGCCAACGGGCATCGCTCGCACGCGAATGGCGCCACGGGAGAGGTGCAGCATCACGCGGACACAGCCAGCACGCGTCAACGCGCCACCGCCCCGGGGCGGACTTCCGCCACGCATCCCGCCCCCGAATCGCGATCCCAGAAACCGTATCGCGTAAGCACTCACTAGCAGATTGCTCAAACAACCTTTTCGTGACACATGGCGGCATCATCGAAAACCGCCCCGTCCGCATGGCGGAAGGCACAACGCGCAACGCTGCGAGAGGTATCATGGAGACCAGATACGCCAACCCCGCACCGCTCGGGCTCATGGGCTTCGGCATGACGACGGTGCTGCTCAACATCCACAACGCCGGGTTCTTCCCCATCAGCGCGATGGTGCTCGCCATGGGCATCTTCTACGGCGGGCTGGCGCAGGTCATCGCCGGCATCATGGAATTCCGCAAGGGCAACACCTTCGGCACCACCGCCTTCACCTCCTACGGTCTCTTCTGGCTTTCGCTGGTGGGTCTCATCGTCATGCCCCGCCTCGGCTGGGCTGAAGCCACTCCCCATGCCTACATGGGCTGGTACCTCTTCATGTGGGGCGTCTTCACGCTGTTCATGCTGCTTGGAACATTGCGCTCCAGCGTGGTGCTGCGGCTCATCTTCCTGCTGCTTACGGTGCTGTTCTTCCTGCTGGCGGCACGCGACTGGACGGGCAGCGAGACCATCGGCACCATCGCCGGTTGGGAGGGCATCCTCACCGGTGCCTGCGCCATCTACCTTGCCATGGCAGAAGTGTTGCATGAACAACTGGGGCGCAAGGTGCTGCCTTTCTGACCACGACTTCAACGAGGTGACGCGGCGACAACGACCGGGCAGCCCTCGGCTTCAAGACGCGTACCCGGAAACAAGCCCATTCTTCGAAGTTGTGGCGTAACGCCCACACCCCGCATGACCCGCCGGCGCGACAGTCCAGTACGGACGTCGCGCCGTCTTCGTTCACACTGTGCGCTCACACAGTGCAGGACGCACAGCACACTGCATTTTTTATTGCATACCATTCCGGTTCATTGATGTATTCGTCCCGATACCGGCAGTGTGGCTTCGACTGTCCCCCTGGAACCCGTTGCATAAATACAGAACGCCTGTCTCGCACTTCGTCGCGGGAAAAATGAACCAGTCGACTCCGAATGCAGTCTTCTCAAGGCCTTGCGCTTGCCTATACGATGCATTCACAAGGATTACGCCACTTACCCGGGTTTTTTCCGCAACCGAGTGCAAGGCTTGTGAAATAATGTTCTTTTAGAAAATACAGCCCATCACTTTCCAAAACCCTCACAACATGCCAATGTCCATGCAAAAGTTCGTCAGGAGTGCATCGTTGTAACTTCTCATTGATGAAGGTTGGCCATGCCCAAACGCTACATCTCCGTTGTTGTGTTCACTGGACTGATGGCAATTGTCGCGTTGTTTGGTTATTCAATACCAGGAGACGTGGCCGGAGCCGTTCCGACGCGCATCCGATTCGACAACGCAGGTGGCAAGGTGGTGTTCGACCACAAGAAACACGCCGCAGACTATGCAGTACCCTGTGAGCGGTGCCACCATGAAAGCGCGACACCCCGCGAAAACGTCAAACCCTGCGGAACCTGCCACGGTGTCACGTTCGACGACGCCTTCCGCAAGAACCACGCCGCCGCCATCAACGATGGCGCCTCCTGCGTGACCTGCCACCACAGCGAGTACGCAGCCGCCAAGTGGGACCACGATGCCCACGCCCAGGGGTACAGTCCGTCCTGTACAGACTGCCACCACGACACCTCCATCGAACCCACGCCCACCAACTGTGCAGACTGCCACAGCGACGGCAAGAACGGGGCCTCTCCGGACAGGAAGACCGCCGTCCACACCCGTTGCGCCCCCTGCCATGCCGACATGTTCGACGCAGGGGTCAAGGGCTGTGCCAGCTGCCACCCCTTCACCGACACGCGTGCCCGCTTCGCCTCGACGAAGGAGGCGGTGGTCGGCCCCGGCAGTGCAAGCTGCCAGACCTGCCATGCCGACCAGAAGCTCAAGGACCTCGTGCCCGGACGCATGGCCGCCTTCCACGGGCAGTGCATGTCGTGCCACGAGAAGGAGGGCAAGGGCCCGTTCAAGAAGGACCAATGCCAGCAGTGCCACCTGAAATAAGGTAAGAACCACCATGAGACAGCGTTTCCAGATTCTGAACGACCCTCGTTTCCATCTCGTCTACGGGGTGACGGAGCGTTTCTGCGAAGCCCCCGCCCCCTCGAAGGTACGCCTGAACAGGGAAGGGTTCACACTGGTGGCCGGCCTCAAGAAGAAGAGCGTCGTCCATCCGGGCATGCTCCTCGCCGAACACCCCTCCCCCGCCAAGGGCGACCTGTTCGCCTCCATCCACGGTGTCGTCACCGACATCACCGAGCGAAGCATCTTCGTCTCTGCCGCCGAACCGGCCGAAGACGTCCCCGTCGTGGAACCGGTAGACCTTCTGGCACAGGGGCTTGAAGGTGAGGAACTCGCCCTCGCGGTCAAGAAGCTGGGTGTGAACACCCGCTCGCTGGGCCGCAAGTGCAAGACCCTCATCATCAACGCGCTGAACCCCGACCCCGGCGTCACGTGGGCCGAACCCATGCTGCAGACGCACGTCAACAACCTGCGTGTGGGCATGGAACTGCACCGCCGCATGTCGCGTGCCGAGAAGGTGGTCATCGCCCTTCCCAAGGGGTCGCAACTGGTCTTCGACGGCATCACCACCGCCTACGTCGAGCCGGAATACCCCAACAGCATCGACAAGCTGGTGGTGAAGGCCGTCACGGGGCTTGAGAACCCCGACGACGTGGGCGTCGTCGGCCTGCACAACATCTGGAGCCTCGGACGCGTGGGCAGGCTTGGCACCCCGCTCATCGAGACGGTGCTCACCATCGCCAGTTCGACGAAGTCGGGCAACTACATCGTGCGGGCGGGCTCCACCATCGGTGAACTGCTCGAAGTGGCGGGCATCGAACTGCAGGACGGCGACACCGTCGTCCGCGGCGGCCCCCTGCGCGGCGAGAGTCTCGACCGCCTTGACCGCAGCGTGACCAAGGGCACCTACGGCCTCTTCGTCGTCGAGAAGGGTGCGGTGCCCCCCATGAAGGGACACAACCCCTGCATCAGCTGCGGGGCGTGCGAACTGGTGTGTCCGGCCAACATCAACCCCAGCAACCTGAGCCGCTACGCCGAATTCGCCCTGCACGAGCGGAGTCAGGCCGCACACATCGACTCGTGCCTCGAATGCGGACTCTGCGGGTACGTGTGCATCACACGGCGCCCTGTGCTTCAGTACATACGTCTCTCGAAGCAGAAGCTCGCCGAGAAGACCGTGTGTCATTTCGTGGAGTTGTAGGATGCGCCCGCCCGCACCGCGAATCGTACCCGACAGGGGCCGTAGCGCGAACGTGTCGGCCACGCCTTCGATGAACACCCGCCCCGTCACCGCCGTGCGGCGACCGGGCACCTCGAGTAGGGACTAGGGAGGAGACCATGTCCGAAACGAAACGACAGCCGGTCATGCTGGCGGTGAGCGTCCCGCCCTTCTGGCACTGTGGACGCACGGTGCAGAAGGCCAGCATCAGCACGCTTCTCGCACTGGCACCCGCCGCGCTCATGGCCATATGGCACTGGGGCGTTCCGGCGGCGCGGGTGATGGCCCTCGCCATGGCCACCGGCGTGGTGGTCGAGGCACTCTGCCAGCGCGTCATGGGTCGCGAACCCGAAGTGGACGACCTCACCGCCGTGGTATCGAGCCTGCTTTTCGCATTCCTGCTTCCGGCGAACGCGCCATGGTGGCTGGTCATCGTGGGCGTCACGCTGGCCATCAGCCTCGGCAAGATGGCCTTCGGCGGCCTCGGGACCAACCCCATCAACACGGCGCTGGTCGGCTGGGCCATGCTGCACGTGTCGTGGCCCGTCCTCATGGACCCCAACGCCATGCAGCTTGACACCATGCTCATCGACCCGCTGGTGCGCCTCAAGTTCTTCGGCGCGGCGGCGGTGCACGACATCAGCCTCACCGACCTCATCATGGGCAACCAGATAGGCGGGCTGGGTGCGGCGCAGACCGGGGCGCTGTTCCTCGGCGGCTCGTACCTCGCAGCCCGTGGCACCATCCGGTGGGAAATCTCGCTGAGCTTCTTCGTGGGTGTGGTGGCCGTGGCCGCCATCTTCAACATCCTCAATCCCGACCTGTATGCCACCCCGGTCTTCCACCTGCTGACGGGTTCCACGCTGCTTGGCGGCTTCTTCCTCGCCACCGAGGGCGCAAGCTCACCGGGCAGGCAGATACCCATGATGCTCTACGGCCTCATCGGCGGCGCGCTGGTCATCATCATCCGGGTCTACGGCATCTACCCCGACGGCGTGCCCTTCGCGGTGATGCTCATCAACCTGCTGGCCCCGCTGCTCGATTCCATCCACCCGAAGCCCTTCGGAGTGAAGTAGCCATGCGTGACATCATCAAAATGATCGTCGTGCTCTCGGGCATATGCGGCATCGCGGGCTTCGCCCTCTCGTACCTCAAGATGAGCACCGCCCCCCGCATCGAGGAACAGGTGATGACGTACGTGCAGGGCCCCGCCATCCTCAAGGTCTTCACCGACATCGACAACTCGCCCATCGCCGACAGGCGCAAGTTCACCCTGCCCGATGGCAAGCAGGTGACGGTGTTCCCCGGACGCAAGGGCGGCAAGCTCATCGGCGTCGCCATCGAAGACTTCGGCAAGGGATTCGGGGGCGACGTGGGCATCATGGTCGGCTTCGACGTCTCGCGTGACACCCTCGTGGGCATCGGCGTCACCACCATGAAAGAGACCCCCGGCCTCGGTACGCTCATCGCCGAACCCTCGTTCACGGAGCAGTTCATGGGCAAGCCCATCGACTCGAAGCTGAAGAGTCAGGGCGGCCCCATCGACGCCGTGTCCGGTGCCACCATTTCCTCGACCGGCGCGGTCACCGCGCTTGGCAATGCGGCCAAGGTCTACACCCAGCTCAAGCCCGAAATCGTGAAGGCGTGGCCCTAGGGGAGTCAGTCATGCAGCAGATCATCAAGGAATTCACCAAGGGCCTGTGGCAGGAACTGCCACCTTTCCGGCTGGTGCTCGGCCTGTGCCCCACCCTCGCCGTGACCAAGACGGCGAGCAACGGCCTCGGCATGGGGCTTGCGGTCATCTTCGTTCTCGCCCTCTCGAACATGATCATCTCGATGGTGCGGAACATCATCCCCAAGAAGGTGCGCATCGCCTGCTTCATCGCCATCTCCGCCTCGCTGGTGGTGGCGGTGGAACTGCTGATGCAGGCCTATGCCTACCCCCTCTACCAGCAACTCGGCATCTTCGTGCCGCTCATCGTGGTCAACTGCATCATCCTCGGTCGCGCCGAGGCGTTCGCCGCCAAGAACCCGGTGTCGCTCTCGCTGGCCGACGGCCTCGGCATCGGCCTCGGCTTCACGCTGTCGCTGGTGTTCCTGGGTGGCATCCGTGAACTGTTCGGCACGGGCATGCTGTTCGGCACGCAGGTGATGTGGCAGGGCTACCAGCCCTTCGGCATCATGGTCGAGGCACCGGGGGCGTTCATCTGCCTCGGCCTCACCCTTGCCGCCATGAACGTGATCAACACGTGGCAGGCACGCCGCAAGGGCCTTGAAGCACCCGAGAACCCGCAGTCGGGCTGCGCGGCCTGCAGGGCCTGCGCGGGCATCAAGTAGGGGGACACCATGGACGTATTCGAGATTTTCATCTCAGCCATCTTCGTCAACAACATCGTCCTCGCCCAGTATCTCGGCAACTGCCCGTATCTCGGCTGTTCCCGCGAGAAGGGCGTGGCCCTCGGCATGGGGGCGGCGGTTGTCTTCGTCATCATCATGGCGACGCTGTGCACATGGCTCATCCAGTACCATGTGCTGGTTCCCTTCGACCTCGCCTATCTCCAGACCATCGTGTTCATTCTGGTCATCGCGGGGCTTGTGCAGTTCGTCGAGATGTTCCTCAAGAAGATGGTGCCCCCCCTGTATGCGGCACTGGGCATCTTCCTTCCGCTCATCACCACCAACTGCGCCGTCATGGGCGTGACCATCCTCGTACAGCGCGAAGAATACGACCTCATGACCTCGCTCACGTACGGTCTGGCTTCCAGCCTCGGCTTCGTGCTGGCGCTGCTGCTCATGGCGGGCATCCGCGAGCGACTCGACACGGCGCGGGTACCCAAGGCCATGATAGGCACGCCCATCGCGCTCATCATGGCGGGGCTCATGTCGCTGGCGTTCATGGCCTTCAAGGGCATGACCTCGTAGACGGCATCAACGGAAGAGGGGCGCGGCCCGCGGGCCGTGCCTTGTGACCATACAGAAAAGGACGATAACATGGTTACGCTCTCGGTTATCACGCTTCTGGGACTCGGGCTGGTGACAGCGTCGGTGCTCGCCGTGGCCTCGCGCGTCTTCTATGTGGAAGAAGACCCCCGCGTCGAAGCGGTGCTGGAGGTCCTGCCCGGTGCCAACTGCGGCGGCTGCGGCTATGCGGGCTGCGAAGGCTACGCCACGGCGGTGGTCAACGACCCCGACATCCCGGCCAACCGCTGTTGCGCGGGCGGCGAACTCACCAGCATCGCAGTCGGTGAACTCACGGGCAAGACCGTTGCCGCCTCCGAACCGCAACGTTCGTTCCGGCGCTGCGACAAGGTCTCCGGCAAGGTGCTTTCGCGCTACGCCTATCAGGGGGTGCCCTCCTGTGCCGCGGCGGCCCTGCTCTTCGACGGTTCCGACTCGTGCTCGTATTCGTGCCTCGGCCTCGGCGACTGTGTGGAGGTGTGCCCCTTCGACGCCCTGCACATCGAGAACGGCCTGACGCACGTCGACCTTGCCAAGTGCACCGGGTGTGGCGTGTGCATCAACGCCTGTCCCCGCAACACCCTTGAACTCATCCCCGTCCGCGCGCGCGTCGCCGTGATGTGCTCCACCAAGGAAAAGCTCAAGGCTGTCATGGAAGTGTGCGAGGTGGGCTGCATCAACTGCGGCAAATGCGTGAAGGCGTGCCCCGCGCACGCCATCTCGCAGGAGACCGGACGCATCGAGATCGACCAGAAGAAGTGCCTCTCGTACGGCCCGGACTGCAACGAAGCCTGCGTGACGGCCTGTCCGCGCAACATCATGCGCCACATGTGCCCGGTGTACCTCGCGCAAGAGACTGTCGACAGTGCCCCGCCGCCCGTTTCGGAACAACCCGGCATCCAGCAGGGGGACAACGCATGAAGACCTTCAGCAGAAGAACCTTTCTCGGCATGGCCGGACTCACCGGTGCCGGTCTCTGTCTCGGGCTGCCCGTGGGTGCCCGGGCGGCGCAGGCACTGCCCGTGACCGAAACCCGTGTGCAGATGGGAACCTACGTCGGCATCACGGTCGCCGGAGTCTCCGCCATGCAGGCGGAAGAGGCCCTCGGGCGGGCCTTCGCGGAGGTGGCACGCCTCGAGGCGGTGTTCAGCCGCTTCGACGGGGCAAGCCCCGTCAGTGAACTGAACCGCGCCGGGCGTCTGCCTGACGCACCCGCCGAACTCGTCACCCTCGTCGACCGCGCCCGTCGCTACGGCAGCCTCACCGACGGTGCCTTCGACATCACCGTCCAGCCCGTGGTCGACCTCTTCCGGCGCAACGGCAACCCGCGTGGAACCATGCATGTCGACGAGGCCGACCTCAAGGCCGCCCGTGAACTGGTGGGGCTTGCCCACCTGCAGTCCGGCAGCGGACGACTCGGCTTCGACCGGTCGGGCATGGGCATCACCCTCGACGGCATCGCCAAGGGGCACATCGCGGACATGGCGTCCGCAGTCCTCACCGCGCACGGCGTCACCGACCACATCGTCAATGCGGGCGGCGACATCATGGTGCGGGGCATGAAGGCTCCCGACACGGCATGGCGCGTGGCAGTGGCCTCGCCCAACGGAGGGGCCTCCTATCCCGAGACCGTGCGGCTGACCGAATGCGCCATCGCCACTTCGGGCACATCCGAGGTGTACTTCGACGCACGGCACCAGCATCACCATCTCATCACCCCTGTGGCAGGGCGCAGCCCCGCCAGTACGGGCAGTGTGTCCGTCATCGCCCCCACGGTGATGGAGGCGGACGCCCTCGCCACCGCGCTCTCTGTCATTCCCCCGCAGGACGCGCTGCGCCTTGTGGCATCGCTGCCCGGTCGCGCCTGCTGCATCTTCACACGCGACGGCCGTCGCTTCACCTCGTCCAACTGGACGACCTTCGCCTGATCGACGCCCTGAACGACACGACGGCAAGAATGAACACTCCCCGGAAGGTCATGCCTTCCGGGGAGTTGCTCTTCGGGTGTTCCGGTGCTCCGTATCAGAGTCGGGTGATGATGCGCCTGAGCATATGCATGAACACAGGAGCCTCCTCCGGTGCCAACGCTGCCGCGATGTCCTCGGAGAGTTGGCAGTGCAGCTTATGGTGCTCCTCGAAATACCGCCTGCCATCCACGGTGAGTCCCACCTGTATGGAACGACGGTCCCGCTCATTGGGTTTACGCGCCACAAGTCCGGCCCTCTCGAGCCTGTCCACGAGGACCGTCAGCGCCCCGGTGGTCACACCGAGCTTTTCCGCCAGTTCCTTCATGCGAAGGTCTCCGGCAACACCGAGTACCTCCAGCGTGTGCATCTGGGGCAAGGTGATGCCCGACTCGCGCACGACGCCCTGTTCCCAAGAGGAGAACCGCTCGTAGAACTCGACGAGCAGCGATGTGAGCTCCTCCGTCTGATCCATAGTCACCTCATTGCCCCCGCACCATTCCCCTGTCGCTGAACGCAAGGGATGCCGACAGCAGCACTACGAAGATCGAACCGACATTATGGAAGACCGAGGCTGCTATGGGTGAAAGCAGTCCATACGCACTTCCCATGACCGCAACCGTATTGAACAGCAACCCGAGGGCGATGTTCACCTTTACGATGCGGAGCATACGCCGCGAGAGCCCGATGAGGAAGGGGATGTTGCCGACCTCATCGCGGGTGAGTGCCATTCCGGCAGTCTCCAGCGCCACATGCGTTCCCGCCGCCCCCATGGCGATGCCCACGTCGGCACCTGCCAGTGCCGGGGCATCATTGACGCCGTCACCCACGAAAAGCACCCTGCGGCCCTGAAGTTGCGCATCCCTGATGATGTCGAGTTTGTCTTGCGGCTTCAGCCCCGCCCGGTGCTGGACGATGCCCACGGCCTCGCCAGTGCGCCGCACCGCCTCGTCATGGTCGCCGGAGAGGATGCCCAGCGTATGCACCCCCAGACCGCGCAACGCTACGGCCATGTCCCGTGCGCTGTCGCGTACGGTGTCGGTGACGGCGAGGACGCCCATGGGCATGCCCTCAAGCGTGACGACAAGCGGTGTCACGCCCTGCCGCACCATGTCGTCATGAGCCTCACGCAGTATTCCGGGCAGGAGGTCGACACCCCCGGCGAACGCGGCACTGCCCACAGCCACGACACCTTCCGGGCAACCGGCCCGGACACCGAGCCCCTGTTCCATCAGCACGCATTCCGCCACGACAGGCTCAACGCCTTCCGCGGATGCGGCGTCGACCACCGCACGTGCAAGCGGATGCGTACAATGGCGTTCGACACCCGCCGCCAGGGCCAGCACCCGCTGCCGCGTCATGCCCTCGACCACAGAGACATCGCGGACACATGGTTTGCCAAGGGTGAGAGTTCCCGTCTTGTCGAAGAAGGCCGCGTCAACACGGGACAGGGCCTCAAGATGCCGACCTCCCTTGACGAGGATACCCTTCCTCGCAGCGCGGGCGACCGCAGCCACCGTCGCTGTCGGGGCGGCCATGAGAAGGGAGCAGGGGCACCCCGCCACAAGAACCGCGACGGCCCGTGACGACTCGCCGGTGATGAACCATGCCGCAGCAGCGCAGACCAGCACCAGTGGCGTGAACCACTTCGCGTACCTGTCCACCAGCCGCGCAGTCGTGGGTTTGTGCTCTTCGGCCTCGTTGACCAGTCGCACCACGCGGCCCAGTGTCGTATCTTCCCCCACATGCTCCGCAACGATCTCTATGACACCGTTATAGTTGAGGGTCGCCGAGAACACCCTGTCACCTGCGCCACGGTCACGGGGTACAGGCTCACCTGTCACGGTCGACTCGTCCACCGCCGTCACCCCCTTCACGATGACGCCGTCAACGGGAATACGCTCACCGGGCCGCACGAGAAGGAGGTCGCCGGGGCGGACGGTATCGAGAGGCACCTCGACGGGGGTATCACCGTCCAGTTTCGTCGCGGTCTCCGGGGTCATCTCCGCCAACGCACCGATGGAAGCCCGCGCAGCGTCACTGATGGCCCCTTCCAGCAATGCTCCAAGCGTCATGATGAAGCTGACGACGGCTGCGGTCAGGTACTCGCCCTGCAACAGGGCGCCGATGATGGCGAGGCTCACCAGTTCGTCCACGTTCACGCGCCGCTGGCGCAACCCGTTGATGGCCTCCCTGATGATGGGCAACCCGTTGAGTCCCACCGCGGCAAGGGCCATCGCCTCGGCAAGCCATTGCGGCTGCATGCCGCCGACGCCCCACAGGTACCCCGCAAGGGCGATGCCACCGCCACCAAGGCAGCGCATGAATTCCTGTGTATCCAGAAGTTCCCGATAGGTTCCGATATGCGCAAAACGTCCGATCATGCCGACTCCTGATATTTTTTATGCATGAAATCTTTGATACAAAAATACTTTGCAATCAAGATAAAATAACATCTTATTTATCAGCAGGATAAAAACATAAGCCTCTTGCGACGCACACAAAGATCACATCAATCCGTGTCCGCACCAGCTCAGGCAGAGCCAGCCGCCCCCTGCAGAATGCCATGGCCTTGACATCGGCCCCATCAGGCAGGATGCTTGGCAGCATACGATACATGTCAGGAGCCTCACGCTTGCCGACCTCTTCCCATTCCGCGACACCGCGCCCGCCCTTCATGGGGCTGACACTGGCAGACGCCCTGAACATGGCCCCCGCCATGCTCTGGCACATCGACAGTGCCTACGGCGAGATCACCTTCTGTAACGAGCACAGGCTCACCGGGCAAAGCGACGCCCTGCGGCTCATGCTCAAGGACCCCCGCCATGCCGCGTCCATCGCCCACCCCGAAGACCTCGACGCCTGTACGACGGCCCTGCGTTCCATCAGGGCGCTTCATCCGGTGTCGCTGCTCTTCAGGGCACGCGACGACGATGGTGAATGGCGCTGGCTGGTGATGCTGGGGCACCCCGTGCCGGAAACGGCGGGCAACTATGTGGGTCTGCTTGCCTGCTGTGACGGACTCGCCACCACCCTGCTGGGGCGGGGAGGCGAAGTGCCGCTGGCGCAGAGCATCGAGTTGCTGGACACACCCGTACTGCTGGTGGAGTTCGCAAGCCGCAAGGTCGCCGCAGCCAACACGGCAGCCCGCAACCTGCTCGGCTATGCGACCCCCGACGAGTTTCCGCCGCTGGACATGTTGCTGGGCAGTGCGGGAACACCCTATCGCAACAGCATCTTCGAACAGCTCATCTTCAAGGCTTCGTGGCGCGGGACTCTTCCCCTTCAGGACGCACAGGGCCGCGCACTGGCGTGCTCGCTGCACCTGCGCCCCCTCGCCCGTGAAGGGCACAACTACCTGTGGATGAGCATCGCGCCGGTGGCCTCGGCACCCGCGCCTTTCACGCGCTTCGACAGTGGCATGGCAGCCGCGGCCGAAGCACTGCAACTGGCCATAGACACCCGTAGCGCACTCGAGGCGATGCTCACCCACCAGCCGGAGGCGATGCAGGCCGAAGGACTGATGCTCTCACGCATCTATCCCGAAGAGGACAGGGTCGAGGTCACCGGGGTGGGGACGCCCTTCGCGGGCATGGAAGACAAGGCAAGCTATCCCTATGTCGGTTCCATTGCCGAGAACCTCGTCCAGTACGGGCTTGGACATCTGGTCGTCGAGGAGACGACGCGCAGCATCCGCCCCATCGACTGGGTGCTGTTCATCCCGCGCAACGTCCATTCCTATTATGCCGAACCATGGTTCGAAAACGGCAAGCTGCGCTACGTGCTCATCTACTGTTCCACTGCACCTGCGGCCTTCCCTCCCGGCGGAGTACCTGCCTGCCGGGACATGCTGGCTCGACTTGCCGACACGCTGAAACGTCTGGAAGGCAACGCCCCCTGACCCTCGGCAGAGGATGAACCCCCTACAGGGATGACGCCTCCGGCGTAGGGGGGGGCAGATGCCAGCCCACAGCCGGACAGACGTCGGGAATCAGACCAGCCTCTACTCGATCATTCCAAAGGCCACATCTGGCACTGCCAGTTATGGCCTTTTTTGTTGCAGAACATTGTCAAACCACACCCGATGACCTAACGCTGGTTTCAAGAACCTTGCACACACAACATCGTAACAATCTGGTTGGGCCAGAATGAAACAGAAAGCGGCACACACGGCATCCGAACAGATCATGAAGCTCGTCCATAGCCTCGGACTCACTTCAGGAGAGCGTCTGCCCGGAGAACGCGACCTCGCCGAACGCCTCGGCTGGAGCCGCAATACCGTGCGCGAGGCCATCTCGGCCCTCGCAGCCCGAGGGCTGGTCGAAATACGGATGCGTAGCGGCGTCTATCTGTGCGACTCCGGCCCGGACGCCATCTGCACCGGCCAGAGAAGCTGCGGCGACGCCGTGGACGCACTCACGGTGCTGGGTCCCGCACTGGTGGAACGCGTCTGTACGCGATGCACCGACGACGACCACGAACGTGCCGAACGGGTCACGGCACGGCTGGGCAGGGCCCTTGTCGACCGCAACCCGCACGACGCATGGCTGGGCCTGATGGCCTTCTACGGCGGTCTCGCCCAGAGCACCGGCAACGCCCTTTTGGAGCACAGTGCCGAGGAGGTCGCCACGGCGGGCCTTCGTGCCTGTGACGTGCTCGCAGGAAACGAACTGCCGCACGACGCCCTTCAGACGTTCTTCGCCGCGCATGTGGAGATGCTCCAGGCCATGCGCCGCCGCGAACGGATACAGGCGCGGCAACTCGCCGAAGACAGCCTGACGGCCTTCGGCAGGATGTTGCAGGTGGCGGGGTATGCCCCGCAGGAGGCAACCCATGACGCGTAGGGATTTCCTGCGCCTGCGGATGGGTGGAGGACGCTCCGCAGACGCGGAAGCACGTCCCGTGAGACAGGCACACGCTGGCGGGGCCACTCCGCTGCGTGACCTCTATCTGCGGGCGATGCAGGCCGGGGTCGATCCGGCGACCATGACCCCGGAGGAACTGGCAGGAAGATTCGGTTCAGAGGCAACGTCTAACGACGCGCACGGCGGATAGAGAAGCGCCGGGGCGACCGCCAAGTCAGGCCCCGACGCAGATGGCCGTCGTCCGCAGGGGAGTACCCGATGGACATGGACAGCAACGGTACACTTTATCTTGAGAGCCGCAAGCTGGTCAAACGGTGGAGCGGCCCATGGCCCGCACTGATCAATACATTGATCATGGCGGTGTTCTTCTACATCACGTGGTGGATTTTCCAGGACCCGCGCGGCGTGTTCCGCATGTACACGCCCTATGTGGGCTACATGGTCTGCCGCTGGATGCTCATCCTCTTCATCTGGGTGGCGTACATCTTCGACTTCTGGCCGTTCAAGCGGTCATGGCTCGAGCGCACGCACCCGCTGGTCAAGGGGCTCGTGCTCACACTGGTGAGCGTGGCGGCGATGGTCATCGTCATCAAGGGCTTCTTCATCGAACTGCTCGGCAACTACGGCATCGCCTACTTCAACCCTGAACGGTTGCAGGCCATGGGCATCACGCACTTCTATGCGCTGGAATACGCCACTGAAGCCATCATGATGTTCGCCGCCATCGCCTCGTGGCTGTCGCCCAGCTGGGTGGTCGCCTGCGAAGGCGCACCGTGGAACAAGCTGAAGCAGCCTGCCAAGGGCCTCACCATCATGGTGGTGACGTTCTTCCTCAGCATGATCGTCTACTTCGTGACCATGCACTCGCACATGGCCATCCTGTTCTACCCGTGGCAGCAGTACACGGCCATCACCCCGCCCTACTGGGAAGCCTTCGCCAACACCGTGTCGGGCAACTTCCACATCGCGTGGATCATGTGCTGCACCGTCGTCGTGTGGCAGTTCGAGACCATCTGGGAACGCTACCCCTTCAACCTGATCAAGACCGACTGGCTGCGCCGCACCGCGTCGTTCTTCGGCATCATCCTCATCGCGCTGGCGCTGTGCTTCTTCCTCTACTACGCACAGGACCTCGTGTGGGGTGAGACCATCCGCGGCACGCGTCGTCTTGCCGCGCCCGACTGGCGCTGGCTGCACGTGGGCGAGATGGCCATCTTCTGGCTGGTTCCCACGCTGTTCCTCAACTTCTATTGCAACAACTGGCCCAACAACTTCAGCCGTCCCGTGCGCGTATGCCTGCGCACCTTCCTGACGGCAGCCCTCGCCGTGCTGGTGTACGTGGTCTACTACAAGACCGCCCACCTCTTCCTCGGCACCCAGAAGGGCTTCTCGCACCCGCAGCAGTTCCCCATGATCCCGATGATCTGGCTGATCAACATCTTCCTGATCAACGTGTGGTTCATGGACGGCTGGCCGGGCTGGAAGGCCGTGCCCCGCACCGCCGAAGAGATGCGCGAAGTCGAAGAGGAGAAGGTGGCGAGCGACGTGAAGTGGACACCCGCCCTCGCACGCGGCCTCGCCGTGGGTGTGGCCTGCGGTGCGGGTCTCTACGCCATCGTCATCGCCATCCTGCCATGGGTCGGCAAGACCGTTGAAATCATCAAGTAAGGCCCGGGAGAACGACATGAACGACAACAAGATAAGCCGTCGCGACTTCGTCAAGGGCGTCGCCACGGGCGTATGCGCCGGTGCCTTCGCCTCGATGGGCCTGTACTCGTACACCCAGTCGGCCTACGACAGGCTGCCCAAGGTCCAGCGCAAGTTCGAGGACTTCGGGGCCTGCCGCAGCGTCAAGGTCATCAACATCTCCGAGACCAGCTGGTTCAACAACGCGCACCTCATCGGCGACATCCACGACGCCGGGGGGCTGCTGGTGAACCAGTACACCCTCAACTGGGCCCCCTTCGCCAACGGGCAGGGCAAGGCCAAGGGTTCGTACGATTCAGGCATCGCCAGCATCAAGGAACTCATCCCCAACGACCTTGAAAAGGCGTGGGAGATCCAGAAGAAGCTGGCCCTGCACCCCGAGAACCCCGGCGGCTTCTCCTGCCTCATCGAGGTGGAGGAACTGGACGGCACCAAGCACAAGTACCTGCTGGACACCGGCTGGTCGTACGACTGGATGGAGAAGAGCTTCAAGCGCGAGGGCATCGACAAGATGCTCCAAGCCCGTGAGATCGAAGCCCTGTTCATCTCGCACGAACACTGGGACCACTTCTGGGGACTGCCCGTCACCATGAAGTACGACAACCGCATCCCCCTGTACGTGCACGACGGCTTCTACAAGGAAGGACTCCAGTACATCAAGGACAGCGGCTACAAGGGGACCCCGGTCATCCAGAAGGAACCCATGCGGCAGATCATTCCCGGCATGGCGGTGCTCAAGTTCGACGTGCCCATCATCAACCGCGTGTTCGGCGAGACCTCGCTGGCGTTCAACGTCAAGGACAAGGGTCTCGTGCTCATCTCCGGGTGCTGCCATCAGGGCATCCTGCAGATGGCCGACTTCGCCTACACCGACCTGAAGTACGACAACGACAGGTTCTACGGCATCTATGGCGGTCTGCACATCTCGCCCTTCGAGGACTGGGACCCCAAGTACGACGACCTCGTCATCTCGCTTGCCAAGTGGAACTTCGAACGCATCGGCTGCAACCACTGCACCGGGCACCTCACCGCGAAGAAGTTCATCGAACGCGGCTACCCCGTGGTGCGCGGCACGGCGCGGTTCAGGTCGTCGTCGCCCGACTACCTCGGCAACGGCGACACCATCACCTTCTAACGCATGAGGGGCGGGGCTTCGGCCCCGCCCCCTTCCGGAACGCCGCATGAACACCGACTTCTTTCTCCCCCCCGGTGCCGACGGAGTCTCCCCCGCACACCTTGCCCGCCTCGCCGCCAACGCCCTCTCCGCCGCCTGCCGCGACGCCCGTTTCAAAAAGCTCACCGGCTGGCGCGGGCTTGCCCATTGTCAGGGTGGCACGGGGGCCTTCACCTGCCGCATCGCTCCCCACCAAGGGGTGTTCGGCATCGACTGCGAAGGGGTTGAAAGCAGGACGGGCGCCGTGCTGCTGCGTTGCGGCATCCACTATTTCCCCGACCCCGATGAGACGCTGTGCGACACCCTGCGCCTCGACGCCGCCGTCGCCACCCAGCACGCCGACTACGCCGCCGCCATCCGGTCGTTCGTCACCCTTCCGGCCTTGCGCGGCCCATTCCGCATGGGGCGGCTGGACGTGGCCGCCGCGCCGGACGGTACTTGGCTTCTGCTGCGCACACAGGCCGAAGAACGCAGACGCGTCATCGCCGACGAGGGCATCGGGTCGCCGCAGACAGGCTGGGCCGTGCGCCCCGGCGAGACCGAAGAGGACATGCCAGCCCTCTCTCTCGCACGCCATGTGACGGATGTGGTGGCAGCTGCCGTCACCGCCTGCACGGGCACGCCCCCGCGCTTCTTCCGCCGGGCGACCCTGCCCGCCTTCATCTCGCACCGCGACGCAGAGGGTGCCCTGCACCCCGCCACCGCCGACGATGCCAGCACCGTGGCGGATACGCTGGCATGGGGCGACATCAACGCCATCCCGTCTGATACTCTCGCCGGAGAGGGCCAACCCTGCCTTGAGGTGCGCGCCGCCGACGCGCCCGACGCACCCCTGCCCGAAGACCGCAGGAACGCACCCGTATGGTTCGCGCACGACCTTGAAGCACCGCGCTGCACGGCCCTCTTCCCCCGTCTGGCCGACAGACGCCCCGCCCTCGTTGTGGTGGGCGGCTTTCTGGGTTCGGGCAAGACCACCTTCCTGAACAACTGCATCGAATACCACCGCGCCCGCGAACGTTTCGTCGCAGTCATCCAGAACGAGGTGGGGGCAACAGGCGTCGACGCCCGTCTCATGGGCGACGGGGCCGAGGTGCTGGCCCTCGACGAGGGATGCGTCTGCTGCTCACTGGCGGGCAGCCTTGCGGGTGGCATTCGCGCCATCACCGCCGACTTCACACCCGAGGTCATCCTGCTTGAGACCACCGGCCTCGCCAACCCGCTGAACCTGCTGGCTGAACTCGACACCCTGCGTGACATGGTGCGCCTCGATGCCGTGGTCACCGTGGTGGACGCCGCCAACATCGTGCCCACCCTGCGCGACAGCGACATCGCCCGCGACCAGATTCGCGGGGCCGACATCATCGTCTGCAACAAATGCGACACCGTCGATGAGACAGGACGCGCCGCCCTGCGCGCCACCCTCACGGGGCTGAATGGCAGGGCCGCCCTGCACGAGACCAGCTTCGGCCGCATCCATCCCTCGCTGTTCATGGCGCTGGAAGGCGAACGTCCGCCGCGCGGTCTCATGCCCGCCCCGCACGGTACGCACGCCACACACGCCGACGAGGGCTTCGCCGCCGTGCGGCTGTTCTTCTCCGGTACCATTGACGAGGCGGCACTCGCGCCCCTGCTGCAGCAGTGCCCCGGTACGCCCTTCCGCATCAAGGGCATCGTCCGCGTCACGGATGACGAGGCCCCCCGCCTCGTCCAGTGCGTGGGGGCACGGTACGAGGTCGAACGACTCGATGGCGGCTTCGAGGGCACGCCCTTCCTCGTCTTCATCGGACGCAACCCGGACGAGACCGCCTTGCTGGAACACTGGGCCGCACTGGGTGCCACTGCCGAACCCCCTGCACCGCAAGCAGAGGCAGACACGCAGCCCGCACAGGCCACGAAGTCGGCATCGGGCGGACAGTCGTCCGACGCCACAAGAGGATGCCATGACCATCATTGAACAGGGCGGGCCACTCATGTGGCCCCTGCTGGGGCTTTCCATCCTCGCCTGCGCGGTCATGCTCGACCGTGGCATCGCCCTCTCCACCTTCGGCTTCCCGGCCAAGGGATTCCTCTCGGCACTCACCGAAGCCGTGCGGCGCAGCGACGCCACGGCCTTGCGCGCCCTGTGCGCCGACCTGCCCGAAGCGCTGCGCCCCTTGCTGGACGTGCTGTTCCCAACTGCGCCACGCCCCGACAGGGAACGTGCCGTCCGCATCATGGGCGAGGCGGTCCTGCATGAACTGACGCGCCGTGTGGGGGTACTCGGCCTCGTGGTGCGGGCCGCGCCCCTGTTGGGGCTGCTGGGCACGGTGCTTGGCATGATATCGACCTTCTCGACGGTCGCCGCCTCCGGCGGGGGCATCGACATGGCGGGACTCGCTGCCGGGATATGGCAGGCGCTCATCACCACTGCCGCCGGACTCGGCATCGCCATTCCCGCGCTGGCGGCGCAACACTGGTGCAACCAGCGCATCGACGCCGTAGCCGAGGCCCTCGAACAACTGACCGATGCCGTCGAAGCCCTCGAACGTACCCCTGCCGGTCTTGCCGACGCAGCATCCCCCGAGGCGCGTGTCCTGCCCCTTGAACGTATGAAGGCGGCCCAGCCCGCCCCGCGTAACGGCACCAGCCCCGGTGCCGCACCAGCCCCCACCCTACCCGCCGCCGGGCAGTCCCATGCGCCACGCGACTAGACGCGCCTTCTCGCGCCGCATGGCCGAAGAACCCGACATCACCCCCCTGCTGGACGTGGTGTTCATCCTGCTGCTGTTCTTCGTGCTTGCGGCCACGTTCACCGTGCGCGGCATGGACCTCGACCTGCCGCCCGCGCAATCGGGCAAGGCCGTTTCCGGCAAGGTCAAGGAATTGCGCCTCGACAACCGGGGCACGCTCACCTGTGACGGCGTGGTGCTTGGCGAGGAAGGGCTGGTCGCCCTTGTCCGCAGCAACGCCGACCATGGCAGGGGCACGGGTGCGCGCCTCGTCCTCAAGGCATCGGGAGAGGCACCGGTCGCCGCGCTGTTGCGGGTCGTCGATACGGTACGGGCCAATGGCGGGCAGCAACTCGTCATCGCAACGTCCCCCGCGGTAGCGGGCGGCAGTGACAGCCCCGACACACCATGACCCCCGCCGAACGTTTCGCCGCCTGCCTTGCCGTGTCGGGCTTCGTGCATTTCGTGGCTACGGGGCTGCACGCCACCGCCGACCCTGCAACCTTCGAACGGGCGGTCTCCATCGTCTGCGACCTCGCACCACCGGAAGCCGTCGTCAGATTCGGAGACGCCACCTTCACCGGAGAGGCGGACGCGACCGACGGCAAGGCCACCGAGGATGAAGCGCGCAAGGCCATGCGCCGCTACCTGCATGACGTGAGCGACGCCATCCACGCCCGTCGCCTGACCACCCCCGGCACCTCAGGCTGTCTCGGCACGGCATGGGTGAGTTTTGCCATCCTCCCCGACGGCAGGTTCATGCAGGCAACACTGACCACCTCGTCGGGCAACCGCGTGCTTGACGGTGCGGCAGTGGAAGCCGTGCGCCGCGCCAGCGGTGCCGTGGCCCGTCCGCGTTCCACCGGAAGCGGCACCATCGCCCTTGTCCTGCCCGTCAAGTTCCAGTTGGGACTGTAGCCACAGGGCGTTGTCGGGCAGCCCCATCCGCACCCCCGTCGGAACGCATCGCCATCGCACTGGCATCCGTCACCGCCCCGCACCGGGCCATACCCGGCAGCGCAGAGACACACCCCGCAGCGCAGAGACACGACGCGACAGCGCCGCCCGGTTCACCGGACGGCGCTGCGTGAGACGACATTCCCCGCAGGGGGGTATGCCGTGGCAGGGCTATTTCTTCTCGGACGCCGCGGCCTCCTTGCGGGCCTGCTGGCTCATGTGGCAGGGACGGCATCCTGTGAACTCGGGATGCTGCGCCGCCATCTTCTTGTGGCAACCGTAGCATGAGCGGTCGGTGTCCTTGGCGTGGTAGGCCACGAACATGCTCATGGTATCGCGTTCACGGGGGCCGGGTGTGGCATGGCAGTCGTTGTCCGTACACGACGCATAGGGCTTGTCGGGCGCGGGACTGTCATGATGGCACTGTTCACAGGCGATGTCCTTGTGCGTGGTGTGGTTGAACATCACGTGCATCCGCTTGGAGGTGCCATGTTTGAGTTCTATGGCCTTCTTGGGGGCCTTGGCTGCATCGGCGGCGTTGCCGACCAGCGCCGACCCCGCCATGAGCAACGATACGGCAAACAGGGAGATGACCAGGTATCTCATCAAGGTACTCCTGTTCAATACACATTCCAGAAGGATGGTCTGAGCGGACGCAGTTGCCTGCGCGCCGCCACCATGTCCAGATGCATCATGCCCAGCGCCAGTGCGTCCAGATTGGGGACGGCCTCGCGTTCGCGCAGGTCCACTGTGGGGCAATAGCTCTTGCATCGGGTACACCAGTCCAGTCTCTCGCCATGGGCGGCTTCGCTTTCCCGCAGAATCTCCATGGTGCCGCTGGCGTCCTTCCCGCACGAGGGACACGCCCCCCGCAGGAACTTCCAGTCTGCGCCGCACATGGAGCAATGCAGGTGCTTCTTGCCGCCGCCACCGGCGAGGTAGGCGTTCTTTTCGTCAAGCATGGGCCTGTCCAGCCAGCCGATAGTCGGAAAGGCACCGCACACCGGGCAATAGCCCTCCTGCCATGCACCGCCCTCGTCCCACGGGGCCTCACCCGATTCGGGCATCGACACGGCGACCAGTGCGTGCAGCACCGGAGACAGCACGAACCCCGTCACGAAGGTGAGCACGTCTGCGTCCACCCCACAGGCTTCGGCGATGGCATCGGCAGACCTGCCCGCCAACATCGCTTCGGCCAGCGCATCACGGGCATCTTCGCGTCCCGGTTCGACAGGACACAGAAAGAACGCCTGCAACGCCTCCATGTGGGGTGCCACCGCCTGCATTCCGCCCATGAGCGGCAACAGTACGCCTGCGACATCACGCATGGGTGCCGCGATGCCGGGCAAGGCGACTCCCGCCAGCAGTGATACCCCCTGCCGTGCGCGTTCGCCCTCAAGGGCGGGCAGGTGCAGCCCCGCATCACGCAGGGTCTGCGACAGGGCGACGGTCATCGACTCCCCGGCCGAAAGCAGGGGTTCGAAAGCCCGCAACACAGGTTCGAGGACAGGACGGCGCGCAAGCACATCCTGCACGGTTTCCGCTACGTTCTGGCAGTTTGCGGCCATGTGAAGCTCCACGGGGGCTGGAGGCAGTGCCTCCATCAGAGGGTGAAAACGGATTGCCGCGCCTACGAAGACGCTACATGAACCCTGCGTATTCGTAGTAGTGTTCCTTCTCCTCTGCCAGCAGGTAGATGACGCTCACGTCCTCCACATCGACCAGATGCGCCTTGGGGAAGCGCGTCTTGGCATCCGCAAGCCGCTTCTCGGCGAGGGCGAGCATCTCGTCCCGCTCACCGAAGGCCATGGTACCGGTGGGGCAGGTCTTCACGCAGATGGGCTGCATCCCAGCGGAGACACGGTCGAAGCACATGTCGCACTTGGTGATGCGCTTGGTCTTGGGGTCGATGCGCGGGATGTTGTAGGGGCAAGCCTCGGCCACGGCCTTGGCATCCGCAGGGCTGAGCTTGGCCGACTTCTCGGTGGCAAGCACCGCGCCGGTCTTCTTGTCCTTGATCATGGCGCCGGGAACGGCCATGTCGGCCACGTCGACGCACACGGGGGTGACACAGTGCCTGCACTGGTCGGGGAAGAAGTTCCAGATGACCACCCCCTTCTCGTTCATCCGCTCGTTGAAGCGGACGATCTTGAGATTGTTGGGGTTGAGGTCGGGGGGGTTCTGGTGCGAACCGCGCTGCTTGGTGACGTTGGCGGGCAGATCGTGCCATTCCTTACAGGCCAACTGACAGCCGCGGCATGCCGTGCATCTGGTCGTATCAATCAAAAAAGCCTTCGGCATTGCAATGCTCCTTGACGGGCGCGCCCCACGGCGGGACGCGCCCGAAACTGGTTAGGCTATTTCGGTCAGCTTGTCGGCCTTGCGCACGTTGACGAGGCAGGCCTTGCTTTCAGGAATGGTGGTGTTCGGATCGTAGGCACCCACCGTCAGGCGGTTGGTCGAGTCGCCGCATTTGGGCGTCGTCCAGCCATAGGCGAAGGGCATCCCCACGAGGTGGACGGTCTTGCCCATGACCGTGAACGGCCTGATGCGCACCGTGACCATGGCGATGGCCTCGGCCCTGCCACGGATGCTCTCGACGATGACCCCGTCACCGTTCTTGATACCCTTCTCTTCAGCCAGTTCGGGACTCATCTCGATATAGAGCTGAGGCTCCGTTTCGAGCAGGTTGGGCACGTTGCGGGTCTCACCGCCGCCGCACCAGTGCTCGGTCAGGCTGTAGGTGGTCAGCACGATGGGGTATTTGGGGTCGGCTGCCTTGGCTATCTGATCCATATCGGAGGTATGGAACTTGTAGACGGGGCTGGACAGCTGCTTCGAGAACGGATGGCTGTCGAGCGGCGTCTCGGCAGGTTCGTAATGCTCGGGGAAAGGCCCGTCCATGCGGCCGGTGCCATAGAACTGGGCGAAACCGTCCTTGTTCATGATGAACGGCAGCTTACCCTTCTCCTTGTCCGCCATGGGCGGCCATGGGCCGTCGGGCACGTCGCCCACCCACTTGGCACCGTCCCATTCGATGACGGCCTTCTTCGGGTTCCACGGCTTGCCGTTCACGTCCACCGACGCACGGTTGTAGAGGATGCGCCGGTTCACAGGCCAGCACCACGACCAGTTGGGGAACAGGCCGATGGCCGCCTGCATGGGCGTCTGCCGGGCATCGCGGCGTTTGGACTTGTTGCCGTCCTCTTCGGTGTAGCTTCCGGTGTATACCCAGTTCAACGACGAGGTGCTGCCGTCATCCTTCAGATGGACGAACGCAGGCACCAGTTGGCCGCGCTTGTATTCCTTGTCGCCCACCTTGGTGTCGGCCCAGAAGAAACCGTTGATGCGGCGTGTCCATTCTTCGGGGTCGAACTTGTCGGTCCAGTGCAGCTTCAGCACCGGGTCGGGCAGCGTACCGCCCTCGGCCTTGTACAGGGCGCGAATCTTGTTCACCAACGGCACGAAGATGTCGGCGAAGTTGCGCGCCTGTCCCGGTTCCACGGCCTTGTCGAACCATTGCAGCCAGCGTCCGCTGTTGCTGATGGTCCCAGCCTTCTCGACGCGGTGGGCGGAGGGCAGCAGGAACACCTCGGTCTTGCACGCCTTGGGGTCGACGCCGGGACGCTTCCAGTTGTCCGTGGTCTCGGAGTTGTGCAACTCGGAGCACACCAGCCAGTCGAGCTTGTCGAGCGCCGCACGCATCTTGTTGGTGTTGGGGAAGCTGTTCATGGGGTTCACGCCGAAGATGAAGCCCCCTTTCAGCTTGCCATGATACATGCGGTCCATGACGTACATGTACGAGTAGTCCTCGCCCTTTTCGAGCTTGGGCAGATACTCGTAGCAGAAGTCGTTCTCGGGGGTCGCCGCGTCACCGAACCAGCCCTTCAGCAGGCTGGCGACGTACTTCGGCCTGTTGCTCCACCAGTTGGCGCTGTTCTTCAGCGTGGTGACGGGCGTGTTGGCCTTGTTGTAGTCTGCCAGCGTCTGCCACTGTGCCACCGGCATGGCGTTGTAGCCCGGCAGGATATGGTACAGCAGCGCGTGGTCGGTGGAACCCTGAACGTTGGGTTCACCACGCAGCGCATTGATACCGCCGCCCGCCACACCGATGTTGCCCAGAAGCAGCTGGATGAGGGTCGAGGTACGGATGTTCTGCACGCCCACGGTATGCTGCGTCCAGCCAAGGGCGTACAGGATGGTGCCCGCCTTGTCGGGTCTGCCCGTGGCACAGAAGGCATCATAGACGCGCAGCAGGTTCTCTTCGGAGACGCCGGTGACGTCGGAGACGTTCTTCAGCGTATAGCGCTCATAGTGCTTCTTCATCAGGTTGAAGACGCACCGCTCGTTCTTGAGGGTGGGGTCCATGACCGGGCCACCGTCGGGTCCCTTCTCGAACTCCCATTTGCTGCGGTCGTAGGTGCGGGTCTTGGGGTCGTACCCGCTGAAGATGCCGTCCTCGAAGGCATAGTCCTTGCCCACGACGAACGCGGCGTTGGTGTAGTTGGCGACGTAGTCCTTGAAGTAGAGGTCCTTCGCGATGATGTGGTTCACCATACCGCCGAGGAAGGCGATGTCGGTGCCCGAACGCAGGGGCACATGGAAGTCGCAACGTGCCGACGTGCGCGAGAACTTGGGGTCGACATGCATGAGCACGGCGCCGTTGTCGCGCGCCCGCATGATCCACTTGAAGGCGACAGGATGATGTTCTGCGGCATTGCTGCCGATGATGAGCACTGCATCGGTATTCTTGATATCGATCCAGTGGTTGGTCATAGCCCCTCGACCGAACGACTCTGCCAGAGCCGCAACAGTGGGACTGTGTCAGACCCGGGCCTGGTGGTCCATATGGACGACGCCCAGGCCTCTCATGGCTTGATGGATGACGGCACATTCCTCGTTGGAGGCGTGCGAGGTACCCATCATGAAGATGCTCTCAAGACGGTTGACCGTCTGCCCCTTGTCGTTCTTGAGGATCATGTCCTTGTCGCGGGCGTCCTTCACGCGACGCGCGATCTGGTTCAGTGTCCAGTCCCAGTCCTTCTCCACCCACTTGTCGCTGTGCGGCGCACGGTAGAGCGGCTTCGTCAGGCGATGGGGGTTGGTGTACATGGAGAAGAGCGCGGCACCCTTGGCACACAGCGCACCTTCGTTGACCGGGAAATCGGGGTCGCCCTCGGTGGAGACGAGCTTGCCGTTGCGCACGTAGGCGATGACCTGACAGCAGACGGAACAGAAGGGACACACGGTGCCCACTTCCTTCGCGCCTTCGATCTTGAGTTTGACGGCATAAGCCTGCGCGTCTTCAAGATCGAACCCCAGCTGCCCGAGAGAGAGTCCGACGACACTCACCCCGACGAGCTTGAGAAAACTCCGCCGCGTTGTTTTCATGTTCCTCTCCTTGTTGATGCCCTGACGATTCCGTAATGCGTCGAAGGTCGCCTTTCAGCCGCTTCCACGATGTCCGGGAGCCCCTTCGCGGCGGAAACGGTCCATTCCGGGAAGGAACGCCCGCGCATCCGCACGCCGTGACCCTGTCGGCCCATCCGGCCCCGGGCTCACCCGGGACCGAGGTCCCCCTGCCGCCCGCTTTTCCCTGCTGAAAGGGCACACCGGAAGGCAGGATGGAGACCACCACGCATCATATCTTTGCGGACAGCATAGCAACGGAGGAGGAAATCGCAACAAATATTAATAAAAAACAGTAGGTTAAATAAAACATATAGTCACACTTTGTCACCGGACTACTCTCGGATCATCACCTATAAAGTCATTTATGGTCATCTTCGGTTATCATTGGTCCATCCACACCTCTTCAGACAGACACCACCGCCCCCTCGCAAGGGGCATATGGATTCAGGTAGGCTGGCCGATGACGCACGTCCCATCGGCGACAGACCTGACAGCGCGGGGACAGGTGCGAAGACATGCGGTATCACGAAGCCCGGTACGGGCACGGACAACCGCCGACCCACCGGGTTCATGGGCGAGAATGCCAAGGGGGGATTCGGCCCCGCCGTGGAAAGGGCTTCATGTGCCGCATGTCCGGGGTGCGACTGTCGAAGGCGGTGTACTGATGTCGGATACGGCGCACGGGTGCCGGAGACGACACAAGCCCCGCATAGCGGGGCTTGTCTTCATGCTGCATGAACACGGCAGACGGTGCCGCGTTCCATTTTCCGTCTACTTCGAAGGGCTGCCGCCTGCACTGGCAACCGCAGAGGCATCCGAAGACACCTGCCCCCCGGCTGTCTCAAGTACAGAAGGCGCGAGAGGCGGCATGGGCTCACCTCCCCAGCCTCCGCCAAGGGCCTTGAACAGCGTCAGGCGGTTGTTCTGCCTTGCAAGATGCATGGCGATGAGGTTCTGCCGCGCCACGGCATACGAGCGCTGGGCGTCGAGTTTGTCCAGATAGCCTGCGATTCCGCTCTCGTAACGCTTTGATGCAAGGCTGTAGCTGGTGGCGGTCGCCTCTACCAGAGATGTCTGCGCACCGGTCTGCACCGCCAGCGAACGGCCCTGCGCCAGAGTGTCCGACACCTCGCGGAATGCCGTCTGCACCGCCTTCTCGTACTGGGCCACGTAGATGTCCCTGTCCGCCTCGGCGGTCTCCACTCCGGCGCGAATGGCCCCGGCATGGAAGATGGGCAACGTGACCTGCGGCACGAAACTCCACGTGTGTGCCCCGGCCCGGAACAGGTTCTCCATGTCGTTGCTGGCATTGCCATAGCTTGCCGTCAGTCCGATGCGCGGAAAGAACTGCGCCCGTGCTGCCCCGATGTTGGCGTTGGCCGCCTTGAGGGTGTGTTCTGCCGCCACGACGTCGGGCCTGCGGGTGAGCACCTCCGAAGGCACCCCGGCGGGCACGTCGGCAAGCGGCATCACATCGGCAAGCCTGCACGCTGGCACCATGTCGGGCGTCACAGGCGTACCCAGCAACAGTGCCAGCGCGTTCTCGTCCGCAGTCACCTTCGCTTCGGCAGCCGCCACATTGACACGCGCCGTATCCACGGTCGTGCGGGCACGCGCCACATCAAGCTCACCGGCGATGCCGTGCCCGTACCGGCTTTGCACCACCTCGAACGACGCCTGTTCCGTCTCAAGTATCTCCCGCGCCAAGGCAAGCTGTTCGCGGTCGGCCACCAGCGTGAGATACGCCTGCCCCACCTCTGCCACGAGGGTCAGCTGTACGCTGCGCGCTGCGGCGTCCGTGGACAGGAACCGCTCAAGGGCCTGTTCCTTCAGGCTGCGGACGCGTCCGAACAGGTCAAGCTCATAGGCACTGAACCCCACCCCGACCGTATAGGCATGCGAGACATAGCCTTCGCCCGTGGGAGACAGCGACTGCGCCGTGCGACCCGCATTGCCCGCACCGCTGGCGTCGATATGCGGGAACAGGTCGGCACGTGCGATGGCATGCTGGGCGCGGGCCTTCTCTATCTGGAGGACGGCCACGCGAAGGTCGCGGTTGCTGGACAGTGCCACGTCGACGAGACGCGCCATGGGCGCATCCACGACCACCTGCCGCCAGTCCGGCGTCTGCATCGCGGGCTGCGCACCGGTCGGGGCACCGGAATGTGCAAAGGCACCAGATGACCCGGCTGGTGCAGTCGCGTCGGGTGCCTGTGCCGCAACCTGCGCCACCTGACCTGCGCCCGGTGCCACATCCTGTCCGGCATTCCATGCAGAGGGCATCGCCGGTGCCGGCCGCCGGTACTCCGGGGCCAGCGTACAACCGCCAACGACCGAAAGGGTCAACGCCAATGCCGCAGCGGAGAGTGCGACACCGTTCATGCCTGTCTTACGTCTCATCGTGCCACCTCGCCGGAGGCTTTCGCCTGTCCATCATCCTGCGCCGTCGCAAGGGGGTCGCCCCCATGCGCATCACTCCCGTGTCCACCACCTTCAGGGCCACCACCACGTTTCCGCATGGCGAAGCGGTAGACCATCACGAAGAACACGGGCACGAAGTACACCGCCAGCACTGTGGCCGAGAACATGCCTCCCATGACGCCGGTGCCGATGGCCCTCTGGCTGCCCGACCCCGCCCCGGTGCTGATGGCCATGGGCAGCACGCCCAGCAGGAAGGCCAGCGAGGTCATGAGGATGGGCCGCAGCCGCAGGCGTGCCGCCTCGGCCGTGGCATCCAGCAGGGGCCTGCCCGACTTCACGAGGTGCATGGCGAATTCCACGATGAGGATGGCGTTCTTGGCCGCGAGGCCGATGGTGGTCAGCAGGCCCACCTGAAAGAACACGTCGTTGTTGAGACCGCGCCCGAGTGTGGCCATGAGCGCACCTATGATGCCCAGCGGCACCACGAGGATGACCGCCGTGGGTACCGACCACGACTCGTAGAGGGCTGCAAGGCACAGGAACACCACGAGGATGGAGATGGCATACAGTGCCGGGGCCTGCGAACCGCTCATGCGTTCCTGATAGGAGAGGCCCGTCCACGAGATGCCCACACCGGGCGGAAGCTTCGCCGCCATGTCCTCGACGGCCTGCATGGCCTCACCGGTGCTCTTGCCGGGGGCGGCGGAACCCACGAGTTCGACGGCGGGCAGACCGTTGTAGCGTTCGAGACGCGGCGAACCGTAGGTCCAGCTGGCGGTCGAGAACGCCGAGAACGGCACCATGTTGCCCTGTGCGTTACGCACGTGCCAGTCGTTGATGTCCTCGGGCATCATGCGGAAGGGTGCGTCGCCCTGCAGGTAGACCTTCTTGACGCGCCCGCGGTCGATGAAGTCGTTGACATATGTACCGCCAAGGGCCGTGGAGAGCACGCCGTTGACGTCCGCCATGGTCAGCCCGTGCGCGCCCGCCTTGGCGGGGTCCACGTCGATGCGGAATTGCGGCGTATCCTCCATCCCGTTGGGACGCAGCACGGCGATGGCGGGGTTCTGCGCGGCCATGCCCAGAAGCTGGTTGCGCGCCTGCATGAGCGCCTCATGCCCCACGCCTTCCCTGTCCTGCAGGAAAAGGTTGAAGCCCGATGCGTTGCCGA